>Ga0137409_10007013_pt1 | contig 11616 bp, 9 predicted proteins | sample CZODoug1_16funga_FD_122059 | JGI IMG/M metagenome (GOLD analysis project Ga0137409, IMG submission 122059) | Vadose zone soil fungal communities from Angelo Coast Range Reserve, California, USA - CZODoug1_16fungal (Hybrid Assembly) | ecosystem: Environmental > Terrestrial > Soil > Vadose zone... | reverse complement strand
GTATGGCGTGACGCCGAAGCTGGGGGTGGGAGTCGGCCTGTTCGCCCCCTACGGGCTGCAGACTCGCTGGCCGCTCTCGTTCGACGGCCGATTCGCCGGCTATGACAACATCCTACATTCCGTCTACATCCAGCCCACCGTTGCCTACCAGGTTACGCCGTGGCTGTCGCTCGGTGGCGGTCTGGACATCGTGCTCGGCAAGGTGGAGCTGAACCAGCGGCTCGATCTGGCCGATGCACCGGTGCCTCCGCTCCCCGGCGTGCCGACCGGGACGGTCTTCGGCCAGTTCGGGATCGCCCGCGGAACGGACTTCGCCGACACGCACCTCGAAGCGAGCAAGACGACGGTCACCGCGCATTGGGGCGGCATCATCAAGGTGAACGACAAGCTGTCCATCGGCGGTCGCTACCTGATGCACGCCAAGTTCAACTACCAAGGCACCGCGCAGTTCTCCCAGGTGCTCACCGGGCTCGTCATTCCGGCGGATCTCGCGGTGGGCCCACTCGTTATTCCTGCGGGGACACCGATCGACGCCTTCCTCGCGGCTCCGGTCACGAGCGGGGGCCTCGATCTGTTCAACACGGTGTTGACGACCCAGTCCGTGAGCACGACGATCACGAACCCCGAGCAGCTGATCTTCGGGCTCGCGTACAAGCCGCGCAAAGACTGGACGCTGTTCGTCGACTACCAGTTCACGCGCTGGGGCAAGCGGTTCAACACAATCAACATCGATTTCGCGAACCCGGTGCTGAATCGGGTGCTGTACGAGAGCTACCAGAACACCAACGGAATCCGGCTCGCGGGCGAATGGGCGAAGGATGCGAAGTGGACGTTCCGCGGCGGCTACCTGCGCCACCAGGGCGCGGCACCCGCCGAAACGGTGACACCGCTCCTGCCCGAAGGGAGCCGCAACGAATTCACCGGTGGCTTTACGGTGAAGCTCTCACCCGGGTTCAGCGCGGACGTGGCGTATCAATACATCAAGCAGAACGACCGGCGCGGGCGCACGCGTGAGGCTCTGTTCAATCAGGTGCCGACCACGCTCTTGAATCACGGCGTCTACGATTTCCACGCGCACCTTTTCGGGGTGTCGCTCGGCTACGCGTTCTAGAGGAGCCCGGACGATGACGCAGCGTCGTGTCCTGTTTGCCGCCGGCCTGGGCTGTGTACTCTTGGTCGCGGCCTGCCAAAATGATGTGCTGAACAGCCCGGGCGTGCCGCCCTACACGGGCGGCGCCATGTTCCAGCGCTACGTGGCGATGGGCAACAGCATCACCGCCGGCTTCCAGTCGGGGGGAATCAACGACTCGACGCAGCGCCGGTCGTACGCGGTCCTCGTAGCCGGCGTCATGCGTGGCGACCGGTTCTATTATCCCAGTTTGACCAACCCCGGCTGCCCGCCGCCCTTCACCAACGTCTTCACCCAGACGCGGATCATCGGGACCGCCACCACGTGTTTTTTCCGTAATCCGGCCCTCCCGCCCTACATCAGCAATGTCGCGGTGCCGGGTGCCGAGGCGCTCGACCTGCTGCAGAACGGGCCCGGCGGAGGCACGAACTCCAACGCCCTCACCCAGCTGTTCCTCGGCGGTCGGACTCAGATTCAAGCGATGGTGGCCGCGCAGCCGACGTTCGTCAGCGTGTGGGCCGGCAACAACGACGTGCTCGGCGCGGCCACGAACAGCACGAACGGTGGCGACTCGACCCTCATCACACCCGCGGCGACGGTCCAGACCGAATACACCCAGATCGCCGACGCCGTCGAGGGGACGGGAGCGGGCGCCCTCTTGATCGGCGTCGCGAACGTCACGGCGCTGCCGTTCTTCAGCCAGGGCGCGACGTACTGGGCGATCAAGAACGGCCTGGTACCGGGAGCTTCTTTCCCCGCGACCTTTACCGTCAGTAACAACTGCGCCCCGATCGCGACCACGATCCCAGGGGCGCGTGGGGACTCCGTTCTCGTCCCGTTCCCGTATGGCGGCGCCCTGCTCGGCGCGGCATCGCCCCCTTTCAACCAGCCGCGCAACCTCGATTGCGCCGATTCGGTCGCCGCGATCGTCGTGCCGGCGGAGTTGCGGAAGCTGGTCGGCGCGGTCCTGGCGTACAACGCGGCCGATTCGACCATCGCGGCGCAGCGCGGCTGGGCGTGGCTCAATCCCAACCCGACGCTGGATTCGCTGCGCGCCATTCCCACGCAGGTCGCGCCATTTCCTGCCTTCGGGAGCGCCTGCTCGGCCAACCCGTTCGGGCTCGGGTTCTCGTGCGATGGGGTGCACCCGAGCAGCGCGACGCACGTCATCATCGCCAGGCACGTGGTGCTGGCGATCAACGCGAAATACGGCTCGGCGATCCCCGCCATCCCCTGAGCACGAACTCCACCCGTGCCACGGGGTAGCGAACACGGCATCCGCCATCCGGCGGGTGCCGTTTTGCTGATGCGAACCCTTCGGCTCGTCCTCCTCCTCGTTAGCCCCGCCCTCACGGGCGGGGCCATGCTCGCTGCGCAGGCGGTCGAGCGCACCGACGTCCCAGCCCGTGGCGTGCTCCGCGTGACGTTCGATCCGCGCATCATGACCTGGAACGACCAGTTCACCGACCCGGGACGCCTGAAGCTCGGGGCCCCGCTCACGGGAGACACGGTGGGCGCCCGCTACATCCCCGTGGTGGCGCGGCTGGAGCAGAACGTGCGGGTCGCGAGCGGGCTCTCGAGCTTCGTGGCGAGCCTCGGCGCGGGACTCTTGAGCGTGCGGCAGGAACGGCGTACCTACCCCACCACCGCGGAGCTGGGTCTCACCAATCGCCTGTCCGTGAGCCTCATGGTGCCGATGGTCCGCGTGCAGACGCGGGCCTCGCTCCAGCTTTCGAACCGGGGCGCCAACCTCGGCGTGAATCCGCTCGTGCTGAACGCACTGGGAGCCCGAGGGACGGACTCGGTCTTCTTCGCGCAGTTCGACCAGGCGTTGGCTCAACTCGACCAGCAGGCCGCGGGATGCGCGGCCCCTCCATCACCGTGCGCAGCACGGGACAGCCTGGCGCGCTGGCTTACCGTGCGCAACGCGCTGCATGGCTCCGTGTACGGGGTGGGACAGACCGGCTCGCCGTTCCTGCCGCTCGATACCTCGAACGCCGGCCGGGCCATCGACAGCACCGTCGCGCGGATCCAGCAAGGCCTCAACGTGACGTTTGGGATCGCGGGGTTCGACACCACGGTCGCGCTCGCGGCGGATACGCTGACCGGTGCCGCGTTCGAGCAAATCCTCCTCAATCCCGATCCGAACGGGTTCGGGTATGTAGCCGTGCCCTTCCGCCGCAACTTCCGCTACCGCCTGGGCGACGTGGAACTGGCCGCGAAGTACCGCCTCGTGGCCGGCGCACACTACGCCGCCGCCGTGCAGGCGCTGGTCCGCCTGCCGACGGGAGCGAAGGATTCGGCCAACGAGCTGCTCATCCAGTCGATCGGCGATCACCAGCTCGATCTAGAAGGGCGGCTGATGCAGGAGTTGTCGGTTGGGCCGCTCTGGCTCAACGTGGCCGTCCGCGCCGGGATGCAGCGGCCGGGGACGCAAGTCCGCCGCGTCGCGCCGTGGGACGCGTTTCTGGTCCCGGCCGCGGCCACGGCGGACTTGCGATGGGACCCCGGAGACTACGTCGGCGTGGACGTCGCGCCACTGGTGCGCCTCGCGCCGGAGTTCGCCGCCGGGTTCACGGCGGGCTACTTCTCGAAGGCGCGCGATCACTACGCGTTTCAATCGCCGCAAGACTCGGTCGCGCTCGCGACTCGCATGGGATTCCCCACGCCGGCCAGCGTGCTCGACCAGGGCACCGCGCAACGCTTGCTCCGCCTCGGGTTTGCGGTGACCTACCACACCCCGGGCGTCGAAGGGGGGTTCTCGATCGAGCAGACCGTCAGCGGCGCTGGACTCGTCCCCGCGGCGACGGTGTATCGGCTGGTGCTTCGGGCGACCCGGAAGCTTTTCTAAGCAGCTCGGCGGCGTGACTGAGGGCGGTCCGCATGTCGGGGTCGCCCAGCATGCGGGCGAGTTCCCGCGTGCGGGTCTCGCCCGTGACCACCTGCACGTCACTCGTCGCGATCCCGCCGCGGGCCCCTTTCGCTACCACCAGGTGATGATTGGCGTAGGCCCCGATCTGCGGGAGATGCGTGATGACGAGCGCCTGCCGGCCCCCCGCCGTTGCCTGCGCCACCGTCGCGAGCGCCTCTCCCACGCGTCCACCGACCTCACCCCCGATGCCCTGGTCCACCTCGTCGAATACCAGCGTCGGGACGGCGTCGTGCTGCGCGAGAACGACTTTCAGCGCCAGCATGAGCCGCGACAGCTCACCTCCGGAGGCCACCTTGGCGAGCGGTCGTGCTTCGAGGCCGACGTTGAGCTGAACGGTGAAGGTAACGGCTTCCGCCCCGTCTCCCCGGGGAGAAGCGAGAGGGGAGAGGTTCGCTTCGAAGCGCCCACCCTGCATCCCCAATGCCGGGAGCAGGGCGTTGACAGCCGCGGCAAGCCGCGCGGCGCCCTTCGTCCGCCTTGCCGTGAGCGCCGAGCACACGCGTGCGAAGTCCGTCGCGGCCGTGTTGCGTTGCTCGACAATGCCGCGCAGGTCCAGGTCCGCCGTGTCGAGCAACTCGAGCTCATGCGCGGCCCGATCCCTAGTGGCGAGCACGTCGGGGAGCGTCGGGCCGTACTTCTGGGTGAGGCGGAACAGCCCGTCGCGCCGCTGCTCGACGGCCCCGAGGCGCTGGGGGTCGCTCTCGATAGCCGCGCCGTAGTCTCGAGCGGCCTGGGCGAGCTCCGCGACGTGCGCGAATGCGCCATCCAGGAGCTCCTGCCATCGGGCCACGGAGGGATCGAGTCGCGTGAGGCCGCTGAACAGCTTGGCCGCGCGCGCGAGGCCGCTGGTGTCGAGCGCCTGCTCGAGCTCGCGCGACAAGCGGCCCAACTCGTCGGCGTGCGCGAGCCGCTTCGCCTCGACATCGAGGGTCTCCATCTCACCGTTCTGGGGCGCCGCGCGTTCGATCTCTCCGACCACATGCCGGAGATAATCCGCCTTGCGGCCTACGTCCTCGCGTCGGGCTGTGAGGTCCGCCTCGCGCCGCTCAAGCTCGCGCAGGCGTTCATGCGCATCGCGCACCGCCGTCTGCTCTACCACCGCATCGGCGTACGCATCGAGCATGTCGCGCTGGGCGTCGGCCCGCAGCAGGGACTGGGTCTCGTGCTGGCCGTGCAGGTCCACGAGCAGGGCGCCGAGCTGTGCGAGGACACTCACGGTCGTCGGGCTGCCGTTGACCCAGGCGCGGGAGCGCCCTTCCCCGCTGACTTCGCGCTTCAGGACGAGTCGTCCGTCCTCCGCCTCCACCCCCAAGGCGGCAATGGGCGGCAGAAGGCGGGAGAGGGCGCTAGAGGTCAATTCAAATGCGCCTTCGATCACCGCCTTGTGCGCGCCGGGCCGCACCATGTCCGACGAGGCGCGCTCGCCGAGGAGGAGGGCGAGCGCATCGACCAGCATGGACTTGCCGGCGCCGGTCTCCCCCGTCAGGACGTTGAGGCCCGGGGCGAGAGGGAGCGTGACGTCGGCGATGACGGCGAGGTCGCGGACGCGCAGCTCCGTGAGCACTACTTACGCTCGCGGTCGGAGAGGTCGCCCCACTGCAGCTTCTTGCGCATGCGCGCGAAGAAGCCTTCGGGCCCGAGCCTCACCAGCAGGACCGGATGCGCGGCGCGCTTCACGACCAGCCGCTCGCCGCTGCCCATGGTGGTGCCGACCTGCCCATCGAAGGACACGAGCACATCCTCGGTCCACGGGGGAATCGGCTCGACCGTGATGGCGGCGGTCGAGGGCACGACGAGCGGTCGGACGGCCAGGGTATGCGGGCAGATGGCCGCTACGACAATGGCGTCCACGCTCGGCACGACGATCGGTCCGCCCGCCGACAGGGCGTACGCGGTGGAGCCGGTGGGCGTGGCCACCACGATCCCGTCCGCCGAGTACTGCCCGACCTCGTCGCCATCCACCGACACGCGCAGCCGGATGACGCGTGCGACGCCGCCTTTGTGGACCACGGCGTCATTCAGCACGATCGGTTCGGCGCGGCTCCGGCCCTGCTTGTCCTCGATGAAAGGCGCGAGGGCGAGACGCGACTCGGTGGCGTAGGCCCGGCGCACCAGCGCGTCGAGCGCCCAGTCGAGGGTCTGCGACGTGGCAGTGGTCAGGAAGCCGACCCGACCGAGGTTGACGCCCAGGATCGGCGTATGGGCGCCGTTGAGGGTGCGGGCCCCGCGCAACAGTGTGCCGTCGCCGCCGAGGGTGATCAGGCAGTCGAGCTGGGGTGCACGATGGAGCGGCGGAGGCGCAGGCTCAGGCCAGAGCGGCGCGATCTCCTCCTCCGTGTACAGCGTGACCCCGACCCGAGGCGCGACCTGCGCGAGATGCGCGAGGATGTTCTTGAGATCGCGGTAGCTGGGGTTGCCGACGACCCCGACGTTCATGAGTGGGTGAGCGATTGCTCCGCGGCCAGCGCGCGCACCCGCGCCGCGATCCCGGCGCCGGTGAGACCCACCTCGGCGAGCTGCTGCGCGCGAGGCGCGTGCTCGTACGTGCGGTCGGGAGCGCCGAGCGGGACGACGCGGGTCTCCGGGGCGACGGTCTGCACCAGGCCGGCGATGAACGCGCCGAACCCATTGGTCAACGTGCCGTCCTCCACGGTGACGAGCAACCGGTGGTCGTGCAGCAACGCGTCGAGCAGCTCGCGGTCCACGGGCTTCAGGAACCGGCAGTTCACCACCGTGACGTCAAACGCCTCGGCCGCGAGCTCCTCCGCGGCCGCGAGCGCCGGCTGGCACATGGCACCCACGGCGAGCAGGGCGCATTCGCGGCCTTTGCGCAGCACGTCCCAGGTGCCGTAGCGGATCGGCGCCACTTCGGCGGCGGGCGGCGTCTCCCCCGGGGCCTTGTCGCGCGGATAGCGGAGCGAGAACGGCCCGCTGGTGTGCTCCAGCGCGCAGCGCAGCAATCCGATGAGCTCGGCGCCGTCCTTCGGCGCCGTGACCGTCATGTGCGGCACGGCGAGCAGGTAGGCGATGTCGTACAGGCCCATATGCGTCTGCCCATCCTCGCCCACCATGCCCGCTCGGTCGAGGCAGAAGATCACGGGCAGCTGCTGGATCGCGACGTCGTGGATGATGCTGTCGTAGGCGCGTTGCAGGAACGTCGAGTAGATCGCGACCACAGGCCGGATGCCCTGCGTGGCGAGCCCCGCGGCGAACGTGGTCGCATGCGCCTCCGCGATGCCGACGTCGAAAAAGCGGTCGGGCCACTTCTTCTGAAAGCTCCCGGTGCCGGTCCCCGACGGCATGGCCGCGGTGATCGCCACGAGCTTGGGGTATTCGCCCGCGAGCTGGGTGAGCGCCTCGCCGAACACCGCCGTCCATTGCGGCGGACCCGTCTTGGCCGCTCGCAGCTCGCCCGTGACCGGATCATAGGGCGCGCGCGCGTGGTATTTCTCGGTATCCGGCGCCGGCAAGGGGAAGCCCTTCCCCTTCTCCGTGATCACGTGCACTACGCGCGGCCCCTTGAGCGTCTTGACGATCTCGAGGGTCTGCACCATCTGCGCGATGTTGTGACCGTCGAGCGGCCCGAAGTAGCGGAACCCGAGCTCCTCGAACAGCATGCCGGGGGACCAGAAGTTCTTGATGCTCTCCTCCATGGTCTTCGCGAAGTCCACGAGCTTCTGACCGCCGACAATGTGGGAGACCGACTCGATCAACGCCTTGACACGCTCCCGGATCCGCACGGTGATCGGGCTCGCGATGATGGAGCCGAGGTACTTGTTGATGGCGCCGACGTTGGGGGCGATCGACATGCCGTTGTCGTTCAGGACCATGATGATGTCGCGGCCGGAATGACCGGCGTTGTTCATCGCCTCGTAGGGGAGCCCGCACGTGAGGGCGCCGTCTCCCACCACCGCGACCACCTTGAACTGCTCGCCCATGAGATCGCGTGCCGCGGCGATGCCGTAGGCGGCCGAGAGGCCGGTTCCCGCGTGCCCGGCCCCGAAGTGGTCGTGGGGACTCTCGCTGCGTCGCAGGAACCCGGATAGGCCGCCCGGCTGGCGCAGCGTGGGCAGGCGCTCGTTGCGGCCGGTGAGGATCTTCCACGGGTAGCCCTGATGGCCCACGTCCCACACGATCTTGTCGCGCGGCGAGTCGAAGCAGTAGCCGAGCGCGACGGTCAGCTCGACCACGCCCAACCCGGCGCCGATGTGCCCGCCGGTCTGGGACACGACGTCGATCAGCCGGCGGCGCACCTCGTCCGCCAGGGGCTGGAGCTGCTCGCGCCCCAGTCGCCTGATGTCCGCCGGACCGGTGATCGACTCAAGGAGAGACACGGTGCCCTTTCAGTTCGGCCTCGTGACGACGTAGTTCGCCAGTTCCGCCAGCGTAGGAGAAACTAACCCCGCTTGCCGCAGGCGGTCTACCGCCCGGGCCGCCAGCCGCTCCGCCTCGGCCCGGGCGGCGCCCACACCGAGCAGCGTGACGAAAGTGGACTTGGCGAACGCCGCGTCCTTGCCCGCGGTCTTGCCGAGCTGATCGGACGTGGCCGTGGCGTCGAGCACGTCGTCGTAGATCTGGAACGCGAGGCCCACGTCGGCGCCGTAGTCGCGGAGCGCTTCGCATGCCCCGGGGGGCGCCCCGGCGGCGAGTCCCCCGATCACGCACGCGGCCGCGATCAAGGCTCCCGTCTTACGTCGGTGCACATCCTCGAGGCTCGCCGCCGGCAGCCGCTGCCCCTCCGCTGCGAGGTCCAGCGCCTGGCCCCCGATCATGCCCCCCGCGCCGGCGGCGCGGAACAGCTCGAGGGCGATCGCCCGGCGGCGCGCCGGCTCGAGGGCGAGTGTGGCCATCCCGGCGTCGAGCACGCGGGCGCCCAGGGCCACCATGTGGTAGCCGGCCACTGTGGCGGTCCCGACGTCGAATGCGCGGTGGGTGGTCGGCCGGCCGCGCCGCAAATCGTCGTTGTCCATGCAGGGGAGGTCGTCGTGGACCAGGGAGTACGCGTGGACCACCTCGACAGCGGCCGCCAGCTCCGCCACGCCGGCCTCCCCGCCCCCGCCACCGGCTTCCGCCGAGGCAAACACCAGCGTGGGGCGCAGCCGCTTGCCCGTGGAGAGCAGGCTGTAGCGGATGGCCGCCGGGAGGGGGTGGCGCCACCAGCCGTCGGCGCGGGCGCCCCACGCTTCGAGCGTGGCATCCACGCGGGCGCGGGCGTCCTGGAGGTAGGCCTCGAGGGCGCGGTTAGCCGTCGAAATCCTCGACCTTGAGATTGCCGGCCTTATCCGAGAGCACCTGCTTCACCTGCGCCTCGGCCGCGGTGAGCCGCTCGCGCGCCTCGCGGAGCCGCTCGATGCCCTCCTCGAACAGCTTGAGCGCCTCGTCGAGGTCCAGGTCCTGCGCTTCGAGCCGGCGCACGATCTCCTCGAGCCGGTCGAGCTGCTGCGCGAAGTTCAGCGGCGCGGGGGGGGTGCGTGCCATCACGACTCTCCGGCGCGCGCCGCGACGTCACCGTCGGTAACACGCAGCCGGAACCGCAGTCCCGACGGAAACTGCCCGACGCGTTTCAGCACCCGGCCCTGTTCGTCGCGCGCGAGCGCGTAGCCGCGCTCGAGGATCTTCAGGGGCGACAAGGCATCGAGGCGGCCCGCCAGCCCCGAGAGCTGGTGGTGGTGCCGCTCGAGTCGCCGCTCCAGTGTGCCGGTGAGGCGGTCGAACGTGCGGTCGAGGCGCTCGGCCACACGCCCCGAGCGCCCGGCGAGCCCGCGAGCCAAGCGCGCGCCCAGGTGCGCGAGCTCGGCCAGGACGTCGGCCCGATCAGGGGTCGCCGCCTCGGCCGCGGCCGAGGGCGTGGGGGCGCGCACGTCGGCGACCAAGTCGCACAGCGTCACGTCGGTCTCGTGGCCGACCGCGGAAATCACCGGCACGGGGAGCGCGGCCACGGCCCGCGCCACGCGCTCGTGGTTGAAAGTCCAGAGATCTTCCCGCGAGCCGCCGCCCCGGCCGATGATCGCGAGGTCCAGCCCCTCAACCCGGCACAGCAGCGCGAGCGCGGCGCAGATCTCCTGCTCCGCGCCCTCTCCCTGCACGCGGGTCGGCAGCACCAGCAGCTCGGCCACCGGCCAGCGGCGCGCGGTCACCGCGATGATGTCCTGCAGGGCCGCGCCGTCGGGGCTCGTGACCACGGCGATGCGGAGCGGGTACGGCGGCAGCGGCCGTTTGCGCGCCGGGTCGAGCAGCCCGTCCTTGGCGAGGGCGGCCTTCGCCTTCTCGAAGGCCAGCTGCCACAGCCCGCCCGCCTCCGTGGAGAGCAAATCGACCACGGTGAGTCGGAACTCCCCCTTCTCCTCCCAAACGGTGGGCCGCGCGAAGAGGAACACCTGCATCCCATCCTGCGGTGGCCCGGGCAGACGGCGGTTGTCTTTCTGAAACATGACGCAGCGAATCTGGGCGCTGCGGTCGCGCACCGCGAAGTACCAGTGACCGCTCTGCCACGCCTTGAACCCGGAGATCTCCCCGCGCACCCACAGTGGCAGGAGACCGGCTTCCACGACCGCGCGGGCCCGTCGCGTGACCTGAGTGACCGTCCACGCGCCCTCCGGCGAAACAGCCGCGAAGAGGTCTAGGCTGTGGCCCACTGCCTCGCCGCCTGCACGGTGTTGTACAGCAGCATCGTGATGGTCATCGGCCCGACTCCTCCCGGCACAGGGGTGATCGCCCCGGCCACCTGCTGCGCTTCGGCGAAGTTCACATCGCCCACCAACCGGTATCCCTGCTTCGCGGTGGGATCATCCACGCGGTTCGTGCCGACGTCGATCACTACCGCCCCGGGCTTGATCATGTCGCCGGTCACGAACTCCGCCTTCCCCATCGCGACGATGAGGATGTCGGCGAGCCGGGTCACCGACTTGATGTCGCGGGTTCGGGAGTGACACACCGTGACGGTCGCGTTGCCGCCCGGCCCATCCCGCAGGAGGAGCGCGGCCATCGGACGGCCCACGATGTTGGAGCGCCCGACGATGACCGCGTGCCTGCCCGTGATCTCGACGCCCGTCCGCACCAGCAGCTGCTGCACACCATATGGCGTCGCGGGGCGAAACCCGGTCGGGTCCCCGATCGAGACCTTGCCCACGTTCTCAGGGTGAAAGCCGTCGACATCCTTCCCCGGTGACACCCGGTGCAGCACCCGCTGCGCGTCGATGTGCTTCGGCAGCGGCAGTTGGACGAGGATACCGTGAATCTTGGGGTCCCCGTTCAGCCGCTCGATCAGCTCGAGCAGCTCGGCGTCGGTGGTCTCCGGCTTGAGCCGGATCGTCTCGTGGTACAGTCCGGCCTCATCACATGCCTTCCCCTTCATGCGGACGTATGTGGCCGACGCGGGGTTGTCTCCTACCAGGACCGCCGCGAGCCCCGGGGTGATCCCACGGGAGCGGAGCCGGCGGATCTCGTCCTGGAGCTCGGCGCGCATCGCATCGCCGACCGCGGTGCCGTCGATGAGCCTAGCGGGCAAAATCCACCGCGCGGGTCTCGCGGATCACCACCACCTTGATCTGGCCGG
>Ga0137409_10007012_pt1 | contig 11617 bp, 10 predicted proteins | sample CZODoug1_16funga_FD_122059 | JGI IMG/M metagenome (GOLD analysis project Ga0137409, IMG submission 122059) | Vadose zone soil fungal communities from Angelo Coast Range Reserve, California, USA - CZODoug1_16fungal (Hybrid Assembly) | ecosystem: Environmental > Terrestrial > Soil > Vadose zone... | reverse complement strand
CGCGTGCAGGTCGGGCCGGCGAAGGACGAGTTCATCTTCGACGTGCAGGGCCACTTCATCGACACACCAAAAGGAAATGCCAAGAGCGCCGAGGTGTTCGTGAAGGACGTCTTCATGGACAGCGACACCGACGTCATGGTGCTGTCCTTCGTCCCCTCCACGCGCGACGCCGAGCCCGTCACCATCCAGGCCGCCGACGCCATGCGTCGCGTCGTCGAGAAGCTCGAGGGCACCCACCGCCTGCTCCTTCACGGCCGCGTCAACCCGAACCAGCCGGGCGACCTCGAAGGCATGGACGAGCTGAAGGAAAAATGGGGCGTGAGCGCCTGGAAGACCTACACCCAGTGGGGCCCGAACGGGCGCGGCTTCTTCCTCTCCGACGACGTCGGCATTCGGTTTATCGAGCGGGCGCGCAAGCTCGGCGTGAAGAACATCGCCGTGCACAAGGGCCTGCCTTTCGGGCAGCAGTCCTACGAGCACAGCCAGTGCAGCGACATCGGCGTCGTCGCGAAGCGCTTCCCCGACGTCAACTTCCTCATCTACCACTCCGGCTTCGTCACCGGCGTGCCGGAGCAGGCCTACCAGCCCGGCCACGACGGCATCGATACGCTGGTTTCGTCTTTACAAAAGAATTCTGTTTCTCCGGGCTCTAACGTTTACGCCGAACTCGGCAGCACCTGGCGCTTCCTCATGCGCGATCCTGAGCAAGCAGCTCATGCTCTAGGAAAACTTTTACTCTACGTTGGAGCAAACAACATTCTCTGGGGCACCGACTCCATCTGGTACGGCTCCCCGCAAGACCAGATCCAGGCCTTCCGCACCTTCCAGATCGCCCCCGCTTTGCGCGAGAAGCACGGCTACCCCGAGATCACCCCCGATCTGCGCGCGAAGATCTTCGGCCGCAACGCCGCCAAGGTGTACGGCCTGAGCGCCGCCGAGATCAAGAAATACACCAGCCGGGATTCAGTCTCGCGCGAACGCAGCGCCTATCTTCAGAATCCGCAGCCGCATTTCGAAACGTATGGGCCGAGAACTCGGCGAGAGTTCTTGCAGTACCTAAAGGTCAGACTGGGCTAGGCGATGACCGGCTCCGTCGGAAGGGCTAAAGACCGTACTCCGACTTCAGCTGCTCCAAGTCGGCCTTGAACTGGTCCACCATCGATGAGGTGTAAATGCGCATAATGTCGCCGGCATTTTGGTACTCGACGATCTTGCGCAGGTCGCTTTTCCGCTGATTCCAAGTGAGGCCATCGGTGAAAAAGAGAAATGCAGTATCTGCGCGCTTCGCCTCAATTATCTTTTCAATGTCGCCGATAACATCGGTCATCTTGGAACCGGTAGCGCCGTAGCCTTTCGCTTCGATAACGATTTGCGGATTTGCCTTTGACGGCACGGCGAAGTCGCACTTTGCCGTCCGATTGCGCGACCCGGTAAACGTGCGTCGCTTGTCGTAGTTGGCGCTAAACACCGCTTTTACGACAGCCTCTGCAAAATCTTCGACGCCTCGTCCACGCTTCTGACCGCTGATCGCGCTTCCACGCCCGCTACGCAGCCGCTCTACCAATACGTCGCTCCATTTCGGCTTCCGATCAGTATTCAGCGCCACAGCCTCTAGCAGCTGCAGATTGACCAGAGCATCGATGAACTTGGACTTATCCGCCTGGTAACGTTTGATTCCGGATCCCGCGCCTCCTAACGCACCTTTCAGAGCCGCAGTGAAATCATCTTTCGATAGAGCCAGGAAGAGCCTGCAGATGAGCAACCCATCGTCGAAGTTGAGATCCAGGATCCTCTGGATATCGGCCGCGGAGTAGACCTTCCTGCGCGGAAATTTCTCCAGCCGCGCGATCACTCTGCGCGCCACATCGTCCTGCCATTCGACTTTCAGCGGTTGAAGTGCCCCGAGGATATCGTCGAGCCTTTGGGCGACGACCTTCATCAGATCCCGACCAGCAGGTACTCCTGAACGTTGGCTCGCTTGACACCCGCATGTGTACCAAAGTGATAGCGATGAGGTCTTTCGTAGGTTTGGATATTTTTCTTGTACTGGCCGAGCATACCTTCCAGCTCGGTCCGATCGGGATATCCATTTGAGCTGTACGACAGCACGATGGTACTGCTTCGGTACGTGGCGAAGAGTCGCTGAAAAGCATCAAGCGCGGTTCGCCGGTAGCTGAATGGAGTGAAAGGTTTGGCGATCTTCTTAACTTTCGTCTCCGGCATCAGCTCTACCCCGCGCCAGTAGCACGACACGCCCTCGAGAAAGTGATAGCGCTTCATATAGCAATTGTCATCTGCCCGCGGCACGTATGGTGGATCAAGATATACCAGATCCGCCTCTCGAGGCGGTAGCTCGAAAACGTTCCCGCGTCTTATGGTATGCCGCCGTCCGTTTCCAAAAACTGCGGCATTGAACTTCGTTACCTGCTCTAGAAAATGTTCTTCTATGGACAGCTTTAAGTCGCGCCTGCCATCGTCATAGCGGCTTCCGGTGAACGTGAATACGCCCCTCGGCTGCTTCTTTAGGCATGAGCGAATGAGCGCAGCGCGAGCCAACGCTTGCCGATATTCGTTATCGAGTTCTTCGATATTGCTGCATACGCGATCGAGGAATTGAAGATCGGCTCGCGTGTAAAAAATCCCGCTAAAGGTTCGCTCAATGAACTGCGAGCGTCTTCTCAATGGTTGCAGAAGTCGCTTCATCGCTGGACCGTCGAGCTCGTAGCTGTTGTTCTCTACGGTAGCCTTCGCAATGACTGTCGGGAAATTTAGGAAGTCCGATCCAATCACCCTTTTCCCCATGCACTTGAGCAAGTAAGCAACGCATCCGCTGCCTAGAAAAGGGTCTGCGGCGGACTCAAAGTCGAGGGTTGAGAGGACGCCATGGATCCAGGGCAATAACCGATGCTTGGATCCCATGTACCGGAATTCCGGGTAGACCCTCGCGCGCTCCGGCACGGGTACTTCTCCTACGCCGGAACGGCGGTACACGAGCCGCAGGCTAGGCTGTTTCCCGCGCCCCACAGAAAGAGCTGTCGCCTGACTCATTAAGTGCTTGTTTGTCCAGGGCGCTCTAGGTGCCCGATATGTATAAGCATACAGCATCGTACAAGGCGGTCAAGTCTTAACTGACCTTAGCCCCTCCGGTTGCTTCCCGATTGCTTAGCTTCTCTGTAGATGAGCCTTGATCGCGTCCGATGGGCGCCACCTTCGATTGGTTGCACCCGCGCGGATGAAGATCTCACTGTCTCTAACGAGGTTCACCGGAACCGGCGCTTTTGTGATGCGCAGCTGGAGAATCAGATGCTCGCCGAACTCGTGCCAATTAAACTCAAGCGCGGTTGTGGGCGTAGTGTTCTCGAAGATCCACTTTTTGAGCTCGCGCACGTACGCATCCTGACGCTGGGACCGGCCTCGAAATTGAGCACCATATTCCTTGTTCAAGGGATCTTCCATGCTCTTGGGTTCACCATGGTCTGAAATGCCCAAGAACAGGTCGCCGCCCGCCGCATTGGAAAAGGCACTGACGCTTTGCAGGATCTCCTCGGCCTTCTTGTCTCGCTGGCGCAACTGGATATAGGAGTTTGAACTCCACAGTGTCACTTTCCCCTGCCGCCATTACCTGCACGAGTGGTAATGATGGAGTACGCCGAGGGGCACTCGACAGGGACAATTCGGGTCCCCAACTCGCGCGGGCCTGCGATGCGGCATAGTTAAGAGAAAACTGTAGCCAAAATTGTCGGGGGCTCGGCAAATCGTCGCGCCAAGGAAAGGAATGGAAGAAAGGCATAGCTCATGAGCAGCGATATTGATGGCGGGAAGGATGATGATCGGTTAGTGCGTTTCAGAATTGACTTCGTCTTTGAGGTCATATCAACGGATGACGAGTCGCGTACTGTCCGCTTCATTGCTAGACCTGATCCTCGAAGATACGAATGGCGGACTGAGAAAGGGGAAAGATATCTGTACGACAAATTTGACGATCTTCGTTTTCCAGAGGATATCTTAAAGAAGTTTGCAGAAGATCTTAAAGGCCATCCGATCAACTATGAGCCCCAAAAGATAGGGGATGCGGTAGCGTACGTCCGCTCTCGCCGTCCTTTAATTCTCTCTTTCTTGAAAGGCGATCAGTCACCACCGACTTTTGCAGATCCCTCGGATGACTTTCTCGCCAGTCTCGAAACTGACAAGCTCGAGTTCGTTATCCTGTCTCTTGATCTGGTCGGTTCTACAAAACTTGCGACTAGCGTGCCGGTCGCCGATTATTCACGGCTCATTCAGACGGCCCTGTTCGAGATATCGGAAATCGTCCCCCTATTCCATGGGCATGTTCTTAAGTACACCGGTGACGGAATCATCGCCTATTTTCCCGCACCGAGTTTTATCACGAAGAACGATCTCGCGCTGGATTGTGCTCTTACGTTACGACGCTTGGTCCAAGACGGTCTTAATCCCGTTCTTGTCGAAACGGGATATCAGCCTATCAGCGCTCGCATCGGCCTAGATTCCGGCGAAGCCGCCGTCGTGGCGATCGGTAGTCCGACAACGAAACAGCATCGGGACATAATCGGCGCTGTAATCAGTCTAGCTTGCAAGATTCAAAGCCGCGCTCCTGTCGGAGGAATTGCTCTAGGTGATGTTACCGAGCGAAATCTTCACACTAGCTGGCGGACGATCTGTTGTGAGATGGACATGGGTTCCGATTGGAAGTATGTAGACCCAGAAACGGGCGAACGATACAGAGTTCACAAAGTCCGATTCGGTTGAGGATCGTCTACGAACTCAAACGAGATCAACGACCGAAGATCTGAATGGCGAGCCCCGGACTTAACAGCTTAGCGCTTCTCAAATTTGTATTTCGCTTTTACTTCCCTGTTCAGAAATCCGCCTATCGAATTTGCTTTAAGCAGTCGCTCAAATGTTTCGGGTGGTACGCCCAGGTAAACATATAGTCCCGCAGTATCTACATACAAGACGTGAAGCTCGCTGTGGACAGCATCATATCCAACTGACTTCACATTGGAGGACTTCACATTTTGCATTTGAACCATATCGTTATCCTTGCCGCAATTTAGATACTGCATCGACAATTTGTTCCAGAATCGGTATCGATTTCCCATGCCCGTAGGCGCGCTGAATTAGACGTGCCGCAGCCTCAGGATTCTTGAGTGCTTTCGACGGCTCGTCGTATCCCAATTCGTCAGCGATCGCTTTTCTATTCACCAGGAAATACTCGTCGCCCAAAGCAGTTTGAATCTCTGATTCAATGTCCTTGCCAAAAACAGCCCACTGATCGTGAACCTGGGTGGCGGGGAAATCGACAATGGGTGCAACGGACAATCTTTGATAAAGCCGATTGATTTCGATTGTTGATTGCTCTTGCTTGTTTCCCTTTCCTTGCTGTTTGCCATCTGCATCAAAAACCAAATAGGTCGGTATCTTGAGTCCTCGAAACACGACTACTGGCCTGTCGATCTTGGTCTTGCCCTCGGCGGGCACCACCACAATTCCCAAACTGTCCCAGTTCCGTTTCAAAATACCTTGTAACGCCCAGAAGACTCCAACTTCGGAAAGCCCTTCAACCACCATCACCACATCGGCAAAAAAGCCTTCGTTAACTGTTGCGTTCATTACGGGGACTGCGTGCGCCACGAAGGATTCCGCTGTGAAATTTCCCGGGGCTTTCAGACTAACCTCAGCAAGCTTTGCCGCCGCCTCGCCTTTCGAATAGGCAGACATCTTGCATTGCAAAACGGCAGAGCCTTCTGTCGGAACCTTCTTCGCTAGACGAATTCTTTCGAAGAGTTCGAGATTAACGAAATACGGTGAGTGAGTAGCGAAGAAGACTTGCGTACGCGGTTCTGCCGGAGTTCCCGGCTTCTTGGACAACTTGTCGAGTACCGAGAATAAGAAGCGACTTCTTGATGGGTGCAGGTAAAGTTCTGGTTCCTCGATTGCGAGGATAAGATCTGGAATTCTTAACTTGGTTGCGCTTTCTTGCTCCCCATCCTGCCGTTGCTGAACTCCCAAATCTGTCAAAGAAAGCTGTTGAAGAAGCGCGAGAACAAGTGCGCGTTGTAACCCATGCCCAGAATAGCTGATGGGCGACTTGAAGTTATCCTCAATGAGCGATGCCAGCGCCGAAGGCAGGTTGATTTCGGGCGGCTCAACCTCTCCGAAAGAGAGATCTAGTGCAGCGCCTGGGGCGTATTGCGAGAGCAGCCTAGTAAGCGTCTTTGCTAACTCAGTTAGTTCCGTAAGATTTTCCGCGTTGTAAACCGCTCTAACACGCTCGTCGAATTCTTTGTTGAGCTTTTGGACATCTTCTCGTGCGTTTACGCTGCGGGCAACGAGTACATCGATCAATTGCAAAATCACGCCCTTTCTCTCGGTCTCAGAAGCGGCATCGCGAACTGCAGGAATCAATACAAACTTCGTATAGTGGTCAAGCTTTCCGCCTCCAACGTTTTTCGGACCGAAAAATTGCTCCTCTCGTTGAAACGGTTTGAGGAGACCGGGATTTTGTTTTTCGAACTTGTCCATCATTTGATCTGCCTCCGCCTCATTCTTTACCGGAGGACCGAGGCCGGTGTATTTGTTTAATTCAATCAGCTCATTGAGCGCTTTTCTTTTTGGAAGTGCGGCGAGTTTCCTGAAGGCGTTAAACTCTTCAAGCTGGCCGGTGACACCGTAGTACTTCGCACCGCCAGCGTTAATAACTTTGGTGACTGTAAGAGTGTTCGCGGATAGGTAGTACTTGAACTCCTCTAGTTCATCATCTCGCAGATCACCATACGTAAGTCTTATGTTGATCTCTAATGCCGTATCTTTCGCGAAATAGTCGTAAGGATTTGCTTGATAGCTGACGTTGTAGAAGGCATCGAGCGCTTTTAAAAGGGAGGACTTTCCAGACCCATTTCTACCCAAAATCGCAACAAGCTCGTGGCAATCGACGTTCACGTCGCGAAGCGAGCGGAAATTTCGAACTTCAATACGTTGAATAATCATCGCGCTCCCTACACGATGCAAATCTAAGACACGATACTCGGATCAGGCTTCTGCGTACCGCCCAGAACTTAATGCCCTCAATCGTCGATCAAGGTCTTGTGTGGTTAGATAGTCCAAGAGTTGGTGCTTTTCGCTATTTGTCCGGTTCACAAGGCGGCCCAGAATGAGCAGAGCTAAGCTGTGCAGAATTGGGCCAGCAATTACGATCGTTGCGGCGATGTTGTTTACCGCTGAAGTCCTGCCCCAAGCATTTCCCGAGCGCCCGGTACAGATCATCACCCCCTACGCCACAGGCGGAGGGCTGGACATCATCACGCGCACGCTCGCGCAGCGGCTGAGCGCGCAGTGGGGCAAGCAGGTCCTCGTGGACAACAAGCCGGGCGCGGGGAGCACGCTCGGGACGGCGCTCGCGGCAAAGGCGCCGAAGGATGGGTACACGCTGCTGGTGGCGTCGACGCCGCTCGGGGTGGCGCCGGCGGTGTATCCGAGCCTGTCGTATGACGCGAGGCGGGATTTCGCGCCGCTCTCCCTGGTGGCGACGACGCCGGAGGTGCTGGTGGTGACGCCGTCGCTCGGCGTGGCGAGCGTGGCGGAGCTGGTGGCGAAGGCAAGAGCGGAGCCGCGCAAGCAGAACTTCGGCTCGGCGGGGTCGGGGACGCTCGGGCATCTCGCGGCGGATTCGGTGAACCGGCGGCTCGGGCTCGGCGCGACGCACATTCCGTACAAGGGAAGCAACCCGGCGGCGATCGATCTCATCGGCGGGCAGATCGACTGGATGATGGATACGCCGGCGGCGGTGCTGCCGCACGTGCGCAGCGGGAAGCTGCGCGCGCTGGCGGTGGCGGCGCCGCAGCGCTCGCCGCAGCTCGCCGACGTGCCGACGCTCGCCGAGGCGGGCTATCCGGAGCTCGAGTTCAGGATCTGGATGGGCCTCATGGCGCCGGCGGGGACGCCGGAGCCGGTGCTTAAGGCAGTGGAGGCGGGAATCGCCGAGGCGATGCGCGACCCGGCGCTGCGCGCGGCCATCACGGCGCAGGGCTGGGAGATCGTCGGAAGCGGAGCGCGCGAGTTCGCGGCGTTCCTCGACCAGGAGCTGCCCAAGCTCACCGCGGCCGCCAGGGCGGCGGGCGTGAAAGCGGACTAACGCCGGCCGAATTGCTCGCCGAATTGTGCAATGAGGCGCTTCACGGCCTCGGGCTCGCCACGCACGCGCAGGAACACGCCCTCGCCATCGGCGCGCTCCTCGAGCACCGTGCAGGTGTCGAAGATGTGCCCGCGCTCCTTCTGCGCCGACCAGGGGAGGAAGAGCTCGGCCTCGACGAGGCGCTTCTGGAAGAACGCCTCGATCGCCTCGCGGAGCCGCGCGATGTCGGCCTCGCGGCGCGCGCTGATCACGACGCATCCGGGATACTTTGCGCGCAACGCTGCCTCGTCCCCGCCGCGGTCGATCTTGTTGAAGACGACGAGGCGCGGCAGGTCCTGCGCGCCGATCTCGTCGAGCACTTCCTCGGTCACCGCGAGCTGGCGCTCGAAGCCGGGATCGCTCGCATCGACGACGTGGACGAGCAGCGACGCCTCGAGCGCTTCATCGAGCGTCGACTTGAACGATGCGACCAGCCCGTGAGGAAGATTCTTGATGAAGCCGACCGTGTCGCTGACGAGCACGCGCGGAATGCTCTCCGGCTGCAGGGCCCGCACCGTGGTATCGAGCGTCGCGAAGAGCTTGTCCGCGACCAGCGCCTCGCTTCCCGTCAGCGCGCGCATCAGCGTGGACTTGCCCGCATTCGTGTATCCGACGAGCGCCACGCGGGCGAGACCCTCGCGCTCCCGCCGCCGGGCGCGCTGCGTCTTGTGCTCGAGGCCCATTCCGTCGAGCTCCTCCTGCAGCTCGGCGATGCGGTCGCGGATCTTGCGCCGGTCGAGCTCGCCGTGCGACTCGCCGCCGCTGCGGCCGCCGGTGCCGCTGCGCGCCCGGTCCTTCGGCCCGGCCTGCTTGGCGGCTTCGCGCAGGCGCGGCGCCATGTAGCCCAGGCGCGCGATCTCGACCTGCGCGCGCGCGAAGCGCGAGCTCGCGTGGCGGTGAAAGATCTCGAGGATCACCATGGTCCGGTCCATCACCTCGCAGCCGGCCTCCTTCCCCAGGTTGAACGCCTGCGACGGGGAGATCTCGTGGTCGATCAAGATGATTTCGGCTTGGTTTTCTAAAATTTGTTGTTTAAGTTCTTCCCTTTTACCGGTCCCGAAGTAGGCCGTCTTGTCGAACCCGGCGCGCTTCTGCGTGAATTTGCCGACGACCTCGAACCCCAGCGTCTTCGCGAGCTGGCGCAGCTCGGTCAGCGAGGCGTCGAACTCGACGTCGCTCACGCTGGACAACTGCACGGCGGCAACGATGGCGCGCGGCAACTAACGCACCCGGAGGACCAGCTTGCCGCGCAGGTGACGCGCTTCGCTCACTCGGTGGGCGGCTGCCGCCTCGGCGAGCGGATATTCGACGATGGCGGGGAGCGGAACCACGCCTTGCACGACCAGCGCCGCGGCCCGGTCGAGATGCGGGCGGTCGCGGTCGACCTTCGGGCGCAGCGACGTGACCTCCGGACGCGGCGAGGCCGGAGCGCTCGCGCCGTAGGCGATGGTCGCGAGGCGCCCGCCGGGACGAAGGACTGCGAAGCTCCTCAGCGTGACGTCTCCGCCCACCGTGTCGAAGACCGCGTCGCAGCCGGAAACGAGCTGCGTGAAGTCCTGCGTGCGGTAGTCGATCGCCTGGTGCGCGCCGAGCGCGCGCACGTAGTCGTGGTTCGCCGAGCTCGCGGTCGTGACGACGCGCGCGCCGAGGTGCCTGGCGAGCGCGATGGCGAAGCCCCCGACGCCGCCGGCGCCGCCGTGGATGAGGATCGTCTCGCCCGCTTTCAGCTTGAGCGTGTCCTCGATCGAGACCAGCGCCGTGAGGCCGGCGAGCCCGATGGAGGCGCATTGCACGTGGGTCAGGCTCGCGGGCTTCCTCGCGAGGATCTCCTGCCGGATCGCGATCTTTTCGGCGTAGGCGCCTTCGCGCGGTACTTCGCACACGCCGAACACCGCGTCGCCGGCCTTGAAGTCCTTCGCCCCCTCGCCGAGCGCGGCCACCACGCCTGAGAAGTCGCGGCCCGGGACATGCGGAAGGGCGATGGCTTGGGAATACTGCCCCGCGCGCATCTTCCAGTCGGCCGCATTGACGCTCGCCGCGTGGATGTCGACGACGACTTCCCCGCGAGCGGGGACCGGGTCAGGCAGGTCCCCGTACTGGAGGACCTCCGGGCCGCCGAAGCGGCTGAAGAAGGAGGCTTTCATTCGCGCGGCGAACCGCGTTCCTCGAGGAGCTTCACCAGCGCGAGGAGCACCCGGTTGGCCGGCGTGGGAACGCCGAGCGCGTCGCCCTTGCGCACCACGAAGCCGTTCAGGTGATCGATCTCGGTGGGCTTGCCGCGCGCGAGGTCCTGGGCGGTGGAAGAAAACTGCCCGGGCATGGTCTCCGCGATGCGCGGGACCGCCTGCAGCAGGTCGCGGGGCACCTCCACGCCCACGGCGCGCGCCACGGCAAGGCATTCGTCCACCACGTCGCGCATGACCGCGGGCACGCCCTCGCCCTGCACCATGCGGCCATACGGAAGCTGGGCGATCGCCGAGAGCGCGTTGTAGGCGCAGTTGACGACGAGCTTCGCCCACAGCGCGCCGATCACGTTGCCCGAGACCTCGACCGGCACGCCGGCCGCGCCGAACGCGGCGGCGATGCGCGCGCTCGCCGGCGAGCGGCCGATCAGCAGCTCGCTGCGGCCGTGGTGGCGGACGTGCCCAGGTCCAGCCATCTCGACCGCGACGTAGACCACGGCGGGAACCACCTCGCGCCCGAGCGCGGCGGCGAGGCGCTCCGCGTTGTCGACGCCGTTCTGCAGGCTGAGGACGACCGCGCCGGGCTCGACGTATGGGGCGAGCGCGGCGCCGGCGCGCTCCGTATCGGTCGACTTCACCGAGAAGAGCACCAGCTTCGCGCCGCGCGCGCCGCTCGCCTCCGCGCTCGCCTGCATGGGCACGTACGCGTCGAACGCCTTCGTCTCCATGCGCAGCCCCCTCTTCTGCACCGCCTCGACGTGCTGCGGGCGGGCGATCAAGGTGACGTCGTGGCCGGCGCGCGCGAGCATGCCGCCGTAGTAGCAGCCGACGGCGCCCGCGCCCATCACGGTGATCGGGCCGAGCTTTGCCGTTTCATTCATAATTTTAAAATTTCTCTTTTTTCAGAAAGCAGCCGTCCAAAGCCGGGAATCGGAGCGGAGACCCCGGCGACGACCAAGGCGTTCCACATCATCGCGGCGGCGGCGGACACGGCGGGCTTGCCGAGGTCGCGCTCCATACGAGCAAGCGAAGCGATGGTAGGCATGCCGACGCCGCTCAGGAACACCGCCTGCGCCTGCGGCACGTCGATGCGGCGCGCGAGGCCGTGGGCGCGCTCCGCGGTTTCCTCGTAGATGTTCTTCACGTTCTCCAGGCGCCCGACGCTGACCACCTCGATGCCGTGCGCCTCGAGGCTCGCCTTGCCCTTCGCGGTGGCGTCGGCGTCGTAGGGCGTGCCGAAAGC
>Ga0137409_10007010_pt1 | contig 11619 bp, 10 predicted proteins | sample CZODoug1_16funga_FD_122059 | JGI IMG/M metagenome (GOLD analysis project Ga0137409, IMG submission 122059) | Vadose zone soil fungal communities from Angelo Coast Range Reserve, California, USA - CZODoug1_16fungal (Hybrid Assembly) | ecosystem: Environmental > Terrestrial > Soil > Vadose zone... | reverse complement strand
GCCGTGCACGACCCGGCCCGGGAACATGTCGACGGCGATATCAACCGCCTGGCCTGCGCGCACGTCGGTGAGCTGCGTTTCCTTGAAGTTTGCCACTACATAGGCACCGGCGACCGGCACCACCGACATCAGTTGGGTGCCAGCTTGCACGAACTGGCCGATGCGCAGCGTTCGATTGCCGACGACGCCGTCAATCGGCGCGATGATGGAAGTGTATTCGAGATTGAGTTGGGCCTGGCTCTGCAGGGCTTCCGCGCGCGCAAGCGCTGCGTTCGCCTGGACGATCTCGGCCTTGAGCAGATCAACTTGCTTCAGAGCTGAGGCAAGATTGGCGGTGTCGCGCGCGATCGCGGCTTGAGCGCCGGCAATGCGCGACTGCGCCTGCTGCGCATTCTGCACGCTGCCGTAACCGGTCGCTGCGAGATCGCCGTAGCGCTTGTTCTCTTGCGCCGCGAAAGTGACTGTCGCCTTGTCGACGTCGATCGTTGCCTTTGCAGCGTCGATCACCGCCTGTTGAACTTCGAGCTGGGCCTGCTTGCTGGTGATCGCGGCTCGCGCGGCGGCGACGTCGGCTTGGGCCTGGTTGAGCGCGACCTTGAAATCGCGCTCGTCGATCCGCGCCAGCACTTGACCGGTTTTGACGCGCTCGTTGTCGCCGACCAGCACCTCCCGCAGATATCCCGATACCTTCGGTGCGATGGTGGTGTTGTCGGCTTTCACATAGGCGTCATCGGTCGAAACCAGATACTGCCCGACCGTCCAGTAATCCCAGCCATACCACGCCGCGCCGGCAACAACCGCCACCGCAGCGCCAGTCATTAGCGCCCTGCGAAAATTGAACTTTCTAACAACCACCGAAGTGCGGGCTGGCTCGCTTGTGCCAGCCTTGGCATTTGCATCCGGCAGCAAATTCTGAACGGCGTCGCCGGCTGGAACCGGGCGCTCCACCTCGAATGCAGTGGAATGGTGAGTCATGGCGCTTACTCCTGATGGCCTTCGCCAGGCGCTTTATTTAGGAAACTTGATATTTTCCAAAATAGGCCCTACATTGAGACTGTCAATAGAATGACAGGCATCATGTAAAAGCATGGCTGAGATCGAGATCCCCCAGGACCGGCGCTGCCGGGGCCGGCCGCAAGTCCGCCCCGATGACGAAACCCGGCAGATCATTTACGAGGCCGCGCGGCACGCGTTTGCCGGCAGCGGCTATGCCGCGACCAGTATGGAGGCCGTGGCACGCCGCGCCGGGGTTTCCACCAAGACGCTGTATCGCCTGATTCCCAACAAGGCGGCGCTGTTCGATGGCATGGTAACGGACCGGCTCGACCGCACGCTTGCCAGCGTCGATTTGCATGCGATCGATCATGCCGAAATCGAAGAAGCGCTTTATGCGGCGCTGATGGCGTGCGCAGAACTCGCGCTAGACAAAGAAGTCATCGCGCTTCAGCGCATGGTGCTGCAAGAGGCCGGCAAGTTTTCCGACATCGCCGGAATGTTCTACAAGAACGGCATTGAGCGCACCACCGTGGCGCTGGCGGGTTGGTTGCGGATACAGCAGGCGCGTGGATTGATCGAGCTCGATGACGTCGACGAGGCCGCCGGAATGCTGCTCGGCATGGTCGCTTCCGCGCCGCGGCGCGCCACGATGTTCGGTGGCGTGCCTCTGCCGCCGCGTTCGCAGATCGAAGCGCGGGTGCGCACCTGCGCAACGCTGTTCCTGCGAGGTTGTCAAACCCGGCGCAATCGGGGGAGGTAATCCCTCCTGCGACAATCGCTTCAGGCTCTATTCGGAGAAAATATCGCAGATTTGGGTCGTGTGGGAAAAGGCGGTAGCGGTCTCCCGCTACCAAATTCTGATGCTAGTCACCCGTGCGTGAAGTCGCCGGGTCTCAATCCGAGAGCTTTGACAGCTACCTCCGGAAGCGGTCCCCACGCTTCGACCCTTTCGTTCGGGGCCATCATTGCCTCGACAATTGCCTTGGCCTTTGCCGGATCCTGTTCGGCCACATAATAGAGCGAGCGAACCGGCGAACCGCCTTCTAACGGTTCAGTTGTTACGAGGACAACCTGACCATTTGCCATGCCCTCATATACCACTGTCGCGATGCCGTTTCCACGATCGTAATGACGACCTATAGACCAGCCGCTTCCTGCGTTCGCCTCCGATGCCCCCGAAGCGTCAAGAGCCTTGATCTATCAAGGCCACCGAATAATCGGCTAGAATATTTGAAAGATCCACCAAAGCTGGCAATCAGGGAGAGCGACGATGGTAACTTATGTCGTGCTGGCGAATTTCACCGACCAGGGTGTCCGTAACGCCAAGGACTCGCCGAAGCGGGCAGAGGCTTTCAAGAAAATGGCCGAGACTTTTGGAGTGACTGTGAAGGAGCTATTCTGGACGCAGGGACGCTATGATGTGGTGACAGTCCTCGATGCGCCTGATGAGTTTTCCGCCACGGCGCTTAACTTGAATCTCAGTGCCTTGGGTAACGTCCGCACCGAGTCGTTGCGGGCTTTCTCGGCGGCGGACATGACGACGATTGTCGGCAAGATGATCTGACCGTCGCGTCAGCGCCAAGATCTGATATCTTCGCCATATGAAGCTGGTTAACCTGTCGAAGACGCCGATCGAGCGCTTCACGGCGCTGGGCAGGCTGATGCTCAACGTCTTGACCGGCGCGATCGGAGAACCCAGTTGATGCCGGCTCGCTGCAACTGGAGTGACGAAGATGAGTCCACCAGCCACCGATTTAATCGCGACGGAAGCGCGCTTTGGTGCCCGGAACTACGAGCCGCTCGGCGTCGTTCTGTCGCGCGGCGAAGGCGTCTGGGTGTGGGATACGCAAGGCAACCGGTATCTCGATTGCCTCTCCGCCTATTCGGCGGTGAATCAGGGTCACTGCCATCCGAAGATCCTGGCTGCCATGGTGGAGCAGGCGGGTAGGCTGACGTTGACTTCCCGCGCCTTCCACAACGACCAACTGGCCCCGTTCTACGAGCAGATCGCGGAGTTGACCGGCTCCCACAAAGTGCTGCCGATGAACAGCGGTGCCGAGGCGGTGGAGAGCGCAATCAAGTCCGTGCGCAAGTGGGGCTACGAGGTGAAGGGCGTGCCGGACGGGCTGGCCGAGATCATCGTTTGCGCCGACAACTTCCACGGACGCACCCTTGGTATCGTCGGCTTCAGCACCGATGCGGCGGCACGCGAGCATTTCGGGCCGTTCGCACCGGGATTCAGGATCATCCCCTTCGGCGACGCCAAGGCGCTGGAGCAGGCGATTACGCCGAACACGGTCGCCTTTCTGGTTGAGCCGATCCAGGGGGAGGCCGGCGTCATCATCCCGCCCTCAGGCTATTTCACAGAGGTACGCGAGCTCTGCACCGCGCATAACGTGATGCTTATTTTGGACGAGATCCAGACCGGGCTCGGCCGCACCGGCAAACTGCTCGCCGAGCAGCACGATGGCATTGAGGCCGACGTGACGTTGCTCGGCAAAGCGTTGTCCGGTGGCTTCTATCCGGTGTCGGCCGTCCTTTCGAACAACGCGGTGCTCGGCACCCTGAAACCCGGCCAGCACGGCTCGACCTTCGGCGGCAACCCGCTCGCCTGTGCGGTGGCGCGGGCAGCCCTGCGCGTGCTTGTCGAGGAGGGGATGATCGAGAACGCGGCAGTCCAGGGCGCGCGCTTTCTCGATGGCCTCAGGAGCATCCGCGCCAACACGATCCGCGAGGTACGCGGACGCGGGCTGATGCTGGCGGTCGAACTTCACCCGGAAGCAGGCGACGCCCGTCGCTACTGTGAGGCGCTGCAGGGCAGAGGCATCCTTGCCAAGGATACCCATGGACACACCATCCGCATCGCCCCGCCACTGGTGATCACCAGCGAACAGGTCGACTGGGCGCTGGAGCGGATCGCAGCCACGTTGCGGCAAGATTTCTCCTGATGGCAATGTTCAGTAATTGAGCGAGGAGACAGATGACCGTTCATGCGGTGCGGCGACATTAGCGCCTGTCCTGTTCATTGCACCGGCTCAAGCTCCCTCGTCAGCAGCGCAAATCCGTAAGCCAGCGTCAGGAAGAACAGCGCATGCGAAGCCGCGTACCAGAGCATGCCGGCGGTGGTGAGGTGGGCGCTGCCGGCGAAGCCTTCGCCCGTGGCGGGCAAGACGACGCAGGCATTGATCAGCCAGACCCCGATCGCATAGAGCCACCCCTTTGCCGCGGTGCTGCGCGGCAGATAAGGCTCCAGGGAGAAGGCATAGAACAGCGCCATCAGCAGGCCGACCAACAGATGAAAGCCGGTTTGAAAACTTTTGCTGTTGATCGGCGGGCCGTTGATGGCGGCCCAGCTTGAGGCGATGCCGAGCCGGTCGATCGAACTCGGCAGCGATGACACGATCAGGCGCAGCAATCCGCCATGGGCGGTTTCCAGATCAAACAGATCGGCCGCATTGAGCGCCAGCGTATTGAGAACAATGGCGACGCTGCCCGCGAGCAGGGCGGCGCCGAGCCGATTGAACTTTCGATAGTCGGAACTCATGACGAAGCCTTCTGCGCGGAGATCGATATTGCGATAGCTTCACGGCATCTGGATTTGCACAGCCGTGCCGATGTCCGCCGGCGAGCCGGTTGCGATCACCAGATAGCGCCGCGCCTCATCCTGCTTCGCTTCGACGATCTGACGGATGGGTCCGACGCTGTTCACGACGGCGGCGCCGGCCGGATTGGTCATGAAGCCCGCCAGCGGCTGAAGCGGACCGCCGCCATTGGCCATGGTGGCGAATGCCAGCGTGTAGGGTTTTCCGGGCTCAAGCCCGGTCACCGCCGCCTGCAGCACCTGCACCAATCCCTGATTGAACAACGTCACCGCCGTCGCCGGCTTTCCGGCGACTGGGCCGAGCTTTAGCTGAGCCGATCCGGATGCCGCCGTCAGCGGCTGAAGATTGCCCGCGCCATCGCCGCTCGGAACCGCGTTCGGCACATAGGCGACGCCTTGCGGCGCTTGTCCGATCGGAATGGTCGCGATGACCTTGTTTTCCAGCGTGTCGATCGCGGCCACTGCGTCGGCATTCTCCAGCCCGACATAAACCCTCGTGCCGTCTCCCGATGGCCACAGACCGTGCGGAAGTGCTGAGGTTTCGATGGTCGCGACCTGTTCAAAATTGTCGGTCCGGAAGACCTTGACGGCATTCAATCCGCCCACGGTCACATAGGCGAACTGACCGCTTCTGTTGCGCACGATGTTGACGTGATTGGTGATCGGTCCGGTCGCGATGGTCTTGACGATGTCGAACGGCGGCCGCGCGTTGAACACCATGGTTCGGCCGACGTCCTTTAGCGTCAGCCACACCTGCTTGCCATCCGGCGTCGCGGCGATATCAGGACAAAACGGGCTCTCCTGTTTGACGCGGCCGACAATCGCGTGGCTTTCGGTCGCGATGACAACGGTTTCCGGCGTGAAACTCGAGCACACGTAACCGTATTTGCCGTCCGGCGAGAAGATCGTCATGCCCGGTCCGTTCGGCACCTCGATCCGGCGTTGCTCCGCAAAAGTCTGGCCGTCGAGAACTGAAACATAGTTCTCACCGCGCACGGTGACCCAGACCTCCTTGCCATCCGATGTAAAGAACGCCTCGTGCGGAGAGCGCCCGACATAGCTCACATGCTTCACCATATTCGTCGCGGTATCGATGAAGCTGACCGAGTTCGACCCCACCGAGACCACCGCGAGCATGCGATGATCGGGCGAAAATCCCATGCCGTGCACCAGCAGCTGGCCCCGATAGAGCGGGCTGAGATTGGCCGGCGTCGGATCGCCCAGCCGGATAACGCCGAGCAATTTGTTGCTCGCGGGATCGATGACGGAAACCGTGTTGGAGAATTGATCGGACGAATAGAAGCGATCATGCGAGCTGATCGGGATGTCGGGCCTCTCGGACGAGTCCGGCGCCTGGCCGGCCGATGCGGACAGAGTGGTCGCAAGCAGAATGCAAAGGGATAGTTGACGCTTCATGGGGCGGTCCTCGGTGGTTGATCGTGGCTATTGGGGAGTTTCGGGTTGCGACAAGCAGATCGCGGCGGAGCTCTTCAATTGACGCCGCATGACGTCGATCTCCTGCAACTGCTCGACGATGATGCCCTGCGCCAGCCGCCGCAGCACCGGATCCTTGCCGGATTGCAGCTCGATGCGAGCCATATCGACCGCGCCCTGGTGATGCGGGATCATCATGGCCGCGAAATCGAGATCGGGGTCGCCGCTCGATGGCATGGCCATGTCGCGATGCATCCGCGCCATCGCATCGTTCATCTGGGCCGCGACCGAATTGCCTGCCGATGCGGGCGCGGCCCGATGGCTGTAAACGGGATTTTGCAGAATAAAAGCGGCGGCCAGGGACAGGGCGCCGCCGAACGCCGTTGGGATCAGATATCGTGGCAGGATGGAATTCGTCATGAGCCCTCGCGTGTCGATTGCTGCGAGGGACGCCCGGCGCCGGATAAAATTCCGCAGCCGGCCGCTCAAGAATAAGTGAGGTGGGCCGCCTTCCGAATGGGAATAAATCCGCCGCACCAACGTCTACAGCGGTCGTGTACTGAAGTATCGCAGCGTTGGCCGGAGGCTTTGTGCCGGCCATATCACCTCGAGAGGGTCCGGCATTGGACGAAGCGGCCATTGTTCTGGAGCAGCTCACGCCGGCCCGTCGCCGCTACGCCTACGCATTGGTGCGGCAGCACGAGGCCGCCGACGATCTGGTGCAGGATTGTCTGGAGCGCGCGATCGGCCGCTGGCACCTTCGCCAGCGCGATGGCGAACTCAAGGCCTGGTTGTTCACCATCCTGCGCAATCAGTTCATCAGCGGCTATCGGCAGAAGCGGCGGCGCGGCCCGCATGTCACCTGGGACGACGTTCCCGATCCGCCGGCTGTCGGCGGCGCGCCCGACAGCACGACGGCGATGCGCGACATCTTCGCAGGGCTTGACACGCTTCCGGAGGATCAGAAATCGGTCGTGCTCCTCGTCGGTGTTGAGGATCTGTCCTACGATGAGGCCGCGCGTGTGCTCGGCCTGCCGATCGGCACCGTGATGTCGAGACTGAGCCGTGGCCGCGAGAATTTAAGGAAATATCTGGAAACCGGCCGCATCGCCGTGTTGCGGAGGGTAAAATGACCGAGCGCGATAATCCCATCGGAGAGGACGATCTCCATGCGTATGTCGACCGGCGCCTGCAGGGCGAACGCGTCGAGGCCGTCGAGGCCTATCTGAACTCGAATACTGAGGTCGCATCGCGCGTGTACGCCTGGCGCATGCAGCGCGAGACGTTGCGCGACCAATTGGCGTCGAAGGCCGCCGAGCCTGTTCCGGCGCGGCTGCGCATTTCCAATATCCGTGCGGCGCGCCGGCAGTCCCGCCTGCGGCAATTCCGCATGATCGCGGCGTCCGCAGCCTGGCTGCTCGCCGGCGGCGCCATCGGCTGGATCGCGGCGAAGAGCGACGGCTTTGCGCCAAAGCCCGTTCCGGCGGTCATGGTCAGCGACGCGATCTCGGCCTATCGCACCTTCGTCGTGGACGTCAGTCACCCCGTCGAGGTCAAGGCCACAGACGGCGACCATCTGGTTGAATGGCTGTCCAACCGGCTCGGCCAGCCGATCAAGGCACCCGATCTCACGGCGTTCGGATTCCGGCTGATGGGCGGCAGGCTGCTTCCGGCGTCGACCAGCGGCACTGCGGCGCAGTTGATGTATGACGACGATCACGGCACGCGCCTGACGCTTTATCTGCGCAACGGCGAGAAGGGCGAGACCGCCTATCGCTTCGTGCGGGAAGGAAACGTCTCCGCGTTCTACTGGATCGATCAGGGGCTCGGCTTTGCGCTCTCCGCGGCGACCAGCCGGGATCGGCTGCTGCCGATCGTCGAGGCGGTTTATCACCAGGTGGAGGGGCCGAAGCGGGCGTTTCAATAGGCGTTGCCTTTGGCGTCGCATTCGCGATAGTTCTAGGCTCCAGAGCATGATCCAGAAAAGTGGGTACCGGTTTTCTGAAAAAGATCATGCTCAAACAAAAAGATAGAGCGAGATGACGAATCGAAGAGAAGTCATCATGCTCTAGCGGCGCGTAAAGCGGGATAACAATAAAAATGAACGGGGAGGCCCGCTTCGGTTCCGGTCACGATCGATCGTCCGAAGCGAACGAATTCGACTACGTCATCGTCGGCGCGGGCTCGGCCGGCTGCGTGCTGGCCAATCGTCTGAGCGCCGACGGAAAGCATTCGGTGCTGCTGCTCGAAGCCGGCCCGAAGGATACCAACCTCTGGATCCATGTGCCGCTCGGATACGGCAAGCTGTTCAAGGAGAAGTCCGTCAACTGGATGTACCAGACCGAGCCCGAGCCGGGCCTGGGCGGGCGCCAGGTGTTTCAGCCGCGCGGCAAGGTGTTGGGTGGATCGAGCTCGATCAACGGACTTTTGTATGTGCGCGGCCAGCACGAGGATTACGACCGCTGGCGCCAGCGCGGCAATGCCGGCTGGGGTTTTGACGACGTGCTGCCCTATTTCAAAAAGGCCGAACATCAACAGCGCGGTGGCGACAAATATCACGGCACGGGCGGGCCGTTGCCGGTGTCGGACTGGCGCCACGCCGATCCGCTGTCGGAAGCTTTTGTGGTGGCGGCGGCGGAAGCCGGCATTCCCACCAATCCCGATTTCAACGGCGCGACCCAGGAAGGCGCAGGTTTCTTCCAGACTACGACGCGGCGCGGCCGCCGCGCGAGCACGGCGTTCTCCTATCTGCGCCCGGCGATCAAGCGCGGCAATCTGCGCGTCGAGACCTCGGCGCTGGCGCAGCGCCTCGTGTTCGAAGGCCGTCGCGCGCGGGCCGTCGAATACAAGCAGAACGGCACCCTGCGCATCGCGCGGGCGCGCAAGGAAATTCTTGTTTCCAGCGGCGCGTATAATTCGCCGCAACTGCTGCAGCTCTCCGGCATCGGGCCGGCTGAGCTGTTGAAGCGCCACGGCATCGACATCGTGCTCGATGCGCCCGGCGTCGGCAACGATCTGCAGGACCACATGCAGGTGCGGCTGGTGACGCGGTGCGCGCAGCGCGTCACGCTGAACGACGTCGTCAATCATCCCGTCCGCAAGGTGATGGCCGGCATGCAATATGCGGCGCTTCGCAAGGGGCCGCTGACGATCGCCGCCGGCACCTCGGGGGCTTTCTTCAAAACCGATCCGCGCCTGGCGACTCCCGATATCCAGATCCACTTCATTCCGTTCTCGACCGACAAAATGGGCGAGCAGCTGCATCCGTTTTCCGGCTTCACCGCATCCGTCTGCCAGTTGCGGCCCGAGAGCCGCGGCTCGCTCAAGATCAAGAGCGCCGATCCGAGCGTGCCGCCGGAAATTCGCATCAATTATCTTGCAGCCGAGACCGACCGCACAGTCTTTATCGACGGCATCCGGATCCTGCGCAAGATTCTGGCGGCGCCGGCCCTGAAGCCATATTCCACCGACGAGGTCTATCCGGGATCGAATGTCGCCAGCGACGAGGATGTGCTGGATTTCTGCCGCAAGACCGGCAGCACGGTCTATCATCCGACCTCGACCTGCCGGATGGGCAATGATTCCCTGGCCGTGGTCGATCAGCGCCTGACGGTGCGCGGCATCGAGGGCCTGCGCGTGGTCGATGCGTCGATCATGCCGGACCTGATGTCGGGCAACACCAACGCGCCGACCATCATGATCGCCGAAAAGGCCTCCGACATGATCCTGGAGGATGCGCGATGAAAGCGGAGCACTGTTTGTGACCACGCGATTTCGGATCGGCACGCGCAAGAGCGCGATGGCGTTGGCGCAGACGGAAGAGATCGCGCGCCGGCTGGCCGCGGCTGTTCCCGGCATCAATGTCGAGATCGTCAAGTTCGAGACCACCGGCGATAGCGACCAGGTCAGCAAGCTGTTGCCGCATGGCGGCAAGGGCGGCGCGTTCGTGGCGCAGATCCGCAGCGCCGTGCTCGACGGAAGGCTGCACGCCGCGATGCATTCGCTCAAGGACATGCCGGGCAATGAGGATACCCCGGGGCTCGTGATCGGCGCGACCTTGTCGCGCGATCCGCCCGGCGATGTCCTGGTGCTGCGGTCCGGCGTGACGATCGATGCACTGAAGACATCGCGCGGCAAGGGATTCAAGATCGGCACCAACGCGGTGCGGCGCGCAGCCTATGCGCGAAGGCTGTTCCCCGAGGTCGAGGTGATCCATTTTCGCGGCGCTGCCGACACGCGGGTGCGCAAGCTCGACAATGGCGACAAGCAGCGCCTGCCGGACGGCGGCGCGGTTGGGCCGGCGGATGCGCTGATCATGGCGCGCTCCGGGCTTGAGCGCGTCGGGCTTGCGGATCGTATCGCCTACGAGTTTCCGGTGGCCGACATGCTGCCGGCGGTCGGACAGGGCATTGTCGCGGTCGAGTGCGCGGCGCAGGATTGGGAAACCCGGCGCATGCTCGCCTTGATCGACGATCCGGCGGCGCATGCCTGCGCCGACGCCGAGCGCGAGGTGCTGTGGGTGCTGAACGGCCATTGCAACTCGCCGATCGCAGGCTTTGCCACGATCGACGGCTCCGAGATATCGCTGACGGCTTCGGTGCTCGACGAGGCGGGGCAGCTCTTCATCGCGGCATCGCGATCCGGTCCCGCCGATCGGCCGCGCGAACTCGGCCGCGCGGTCGGGCTCGAGCTGTTGCAGAAGGGCGCCGCCGCCATCATCGAGCGCAGCCGGCCGAAGTAGCACCGCGATCGTTTCGGCACATTCGACTGTCATCAATCCGCCACCGGGTCGGCGCGCTGCGCCGCCCGATGACAGGCTCCAGCGGATGATCCAGTACGCCGTGTCGTCTCGAATCAAACGCGCGCCGGTGTTTACTGGATTCCCGCTTTCGCGGGGATGACGGCCGTTGACGATGATCAGCCCTTGTAATCCCTGACCCTTCGGATCATCCGCTCGACATGCGCGATCGGGGTTTCCGGCAGGATGCCGTGGCCGAGGTTGAAGATCAGCCGACCCTTCGCATAATTCTCCAGCACGTCGTCCACCGCGCGATCGAGGGCTGTGTCGCCCACGATCAGCGCGAGCGGATCGAGATTGCCTTGAACGGCGACCTTGCTCTGCACCCGCTCGCGGATCAGGTCCGGCTCGGCCGCCCAGTCGATGCTGACGGCATCGACGCCGGTCGCCTCGACATAGCCCGGCAATTGCGCGCCGGCGCCGCGGGGAAAGCCGATGATCTTCGCGTCCGGCACTCTTGCGCGCACGCCCGCAACGATGCGCTTCGTCGGTTCGATCGACCAGCGATGGAATTCGCGCGGCGGCAGCACGCCGGCCCAGGTGTCGAAGATCTGCAGCACGTCGGCGCCGGCCTTCAATTGCCCGACCAGATAGTGAATCGAGTTCTCGACCAGCGCGTCGATGATCTTTGAAAACGCCTCTGGATGACGATAGGCCAGCATGCGCGCCGGCGCCTGGTCCGGCGTGCCCTGGCCTGCGACCATGTAGGTCGCGACCGTCCACGGCGCGCCGCAGAAGCCGATCAGCGCGGTCTTCGGATCGAGCGCGGCGCGCACGCGGCGCAGTGCTT
>Ga0137409_10007009_pt1 | contig 11620 bp, 11 predicted proteins | sample CZODoug1_16funga_FD_122059 | JGI IMG/M metagenome (GOLD analysis project Ga0137409, IMG submission 122059) | Vadose zone soil fungal communities from Angelo Coast Range Reserve, California, USA - CZODoug1_16fungal (Hybrid Assembly) | ecosystem: Environmental > Terrestrial > Soil > Vadose zone... | reverse complement strand
ATCGCGCTCTGGGAGCGGGGCAAGGGCTCGACCAACGAAAACCTCCGGGACGGGACCAAGGTCACCGTGTTCCTGAGGAAGCCCGCGCTGCGGGAATCCGGGCTCCTGCCCAAGGGAGGCATCGCCCGCTTCTACGGCACCGCGGCGATTCACCGCACGGGACCGGCGTACGAAGACGTCTGGCAGCGCCTGGTGCAGCCGGAGAAGGACCGGGACCCGGAGAAGAAGGGCTACGCCGTGCTCATCAAGGTGGAGCGCGCCGAGGATCTCGACGGAAAGGCGCTGGATCTCGTCTGATGGTGCGGGGTCTGATGGCGCGCGCGGCCGTCCGGTGAAAGTCTACGCGTTCGACCTCATGCCCTGGCCGTACCTCGAGAAGCCATCGTACTATCCCGACGCCAACGCCCTCTTCGATCCGGTCCGCGGCCAGGAGATCTACGCTCAGCACCTCGACCAGATGGTGCTGTACGAGGAGTACGGCTTCGACGCGATCTGCATCAACGAGCACCACGCCAAGCCCTACGGCCTCATGCCGTCTCCGAACATCATCGCGGCCGCGCTGACCCAGCGCACGCGGCGGATCAAGATCGGGATCCTCGGCAACCTGCCCGCGCTCCACGCCCACCCCGTGCGGCTCGCCGAGGAGGTCGCCATGCTCGACGTCATGTCGGGCGGCCGGATCATCTCGGGCTTCGTCCGCGGGGTGCCGCAGGAGTACCTGGCCCTCGGCGTGCCGCTCTCCGAGGCGCGGGAGCGCCTGCAGGAGGCGTGGGACCTGGTCGTCAAGGCGTGGACGACGCACGAGCCGTTCGCCTGGCACGGAAAATACTGGAGCTACGACCGCGTCTCGATCTGGCCGCGACCTCTCCAGCAGCCGCACCCGCCCATCATCCTTCCCGCCGACAGCGACGAGGGACTCGAGCTGGCCGCGCGCCGTCGGGTGCCCACGGGCGCGGCCTACCGGTCCAACGCGCGCACGCGGTCGATCTTCGACCGCTATCGGGCCTTCGCGGCGACGCACGGCTGGACGCCCGGGCCCGAGCACTGTCACGTGCTGCGCCACGTCTACGTGGCGGAGACGAACGCGCGCGCCCGCGAGGAGGCCGAGCCGCACCTGGACTACTTCTGGCAGAAGCTCCTGAGCTACCACCGCGGGTCGATGAAGCTCCTCGGCCAGACGCCGCCGCCGCGCCCGTCGGCGGTGCGGAGCGCCGAGGAGCTCCCCCTCTACGAGCTCGACTTCGACCTGACCCAGAAGGAGGGGATGACCCTCGTCGGCGACCCCGACTACGTCGTCCGCGAGATCCGGGCCCAGATGCGCGAGCTGGGGGCAGGCGTGCTCATGGCACTGTTCCAGTTCGGCAGCATGCCCCACGCCCTCGCCGTGAAGAACATCGAGCTCTTCGCGCGAACGGTCCTCCCGGCCCTCCGCCGCGACTGAGGCCAGGCCGGCTCAGGCCGAGCCGCACACAAGGAGGCGTCATGGACGTGGTGTCGGTGGCCGCGCACAAGGGCGAGTTCTTCCGTGTCCTGCAAGAAACGGAGCGCAGCCAGACCGCCGTCATGACGATCGCCCCCGGGGCGGACGCCGGGCCCGAGGAGGAGCACGACGGCGATCAGATCCTGTACGTGCTCGAGGGCGAGGCGCTCGTGCGGATCGGCGATCGGCAGTACCCGGCGGGGGCGGGGGCGCTCGTCATGATCCCCGCGCGTACCCGGCATCACGTGCAGAGCACGGGCGGACAGCCGCTCTTCTTCCTCACCGTGTACGCGCCCCCCGCGTACTGAGCGCGCGAGATGCGAGCAGACGGGCCAGGCTATCGGGTCCAGAAGCCGTCGGGATCGCAGGCTCGGACGATCTCGAGTTCAGCGGACGTGGGCGTGAGCGTCTCGCGGCAGCCGGGAGCCACGCGAAGATCCCACCCCGTGACCGCCTTGACGCTCGCCACGCTCTGGCCCGGGTGGTAGGAAGCAAGGACCATCTCGCGCGTCGCCTCGTCGAAGCCGTAAACGCCCACGGTGGTGATCACGGCGGCCGGGCCGCCCCCGCGCAGCCCCACACGCTCGCGCCACCCCGCGGCGTCCCCGAAGCCCGGCGAGGTGATGAAGTCCACCCGCTCGCGGAATCGGTGCTTCTCCTGCGGCATGATGACGACGAAGCGCTTCGCGAGGCACGCGATGTCCGCGGCGCCCCCGCTCCCGGGCAGGCGGACGGTCGGCTTGCGCCAGTCGCCGATGTAGCTGGTGTTGAGGTTGCCATGCCTGTCGATCTCGGCGCCTCCGATGAACCCCAGATCCACCAGCCCCTGCTGGAGCAGGGCCATGATCTCGAGGGTGCCCGTGGACCAGAGGGCGCCGGGAATATTGGGCGTGTCGCTCATGGTCATGAGCGTCGCGGGCGCCGGCTCGTCCCGGACGATGCCGTTCTCGAAGAGCCCGACGGCGGCCGGGGCATGGGTGCGCTTGGCGAAGGCAAAGGCCAGGAGGGGCAGGCGCATGCCCACGAAGGCGAGGTCGCCGTCGCGGATCTGCCGACCCGCCGCGATGACCATCAGCTCCCGATCCGTGTACTCGGGCATCCCGGACGATCTAGTGAAGCACGAAGGGCTTGGCCGCCTCGGCCGTGTAGGGATGCTTTCGAATCGCCTCCTCGTTGATCTCGATGCCGAGCCCGGGTCCCGACGGCACCTCGACGAAGCCGTCACGCGCGCGGATCGGATTGGTGAGGAAGGACGTCTCGTGCTCGCCCGTGGGGAACTCGACGGGAATGGGGCCGCCCCATGTCGCCGCCATGTGGAGCGTCGCGGCCAGCCCCGGCCCGAAATAGAACGAATGCGGCGCGATGGGCAGATTGGCCGCCTGGGCGAGAGCCGCGATCTTTCTGAACTCCGTGATGCCGCCCACCTTGGTGATGCTGGGCTGCAGGATGTCGCCGGCCCGACGCTCGACGATCTCGCGAAAGCCGTAGAGCGTGGATTCGTTCTCGCCGAGGGCGATGCGCGTCTCGGTGGCGCCGACCACTTGCGCCAGCCCCACGTAGTCCTCGGGCGGCCACACGGGCTCCTCGAACCAGAAGAGGCGGTAGGGCTCGAAGGCGCGGGCCATGGCAATGGCCTCGCCTGGGGTCCACGGACAGTTCACGTCCAGCATCAGCTCGACGGTGGGGCCCACGGCCTCGCGCGCGGCTTTCACCGAGGCGACGTCCGTCTGGTGGAGCTTGAGCATCCCGAAGCCCTGGGACACGAAGGACTTGCACGCCGCGGCCACGTCCGAGGGTGAGGCATAGCGCATCAGGCTCGCGTAGACGGGCAGCCGGGGCCGGGTGGCGCCGCCGAGAAGCTCGTACACGGGCGCCCGGTGCGCCTTGCCGAGAAGATCCCAGAGGGCGAGATCCACGCCGCTGATGGCGAACATGGCGAGGCCGCGACGGCCGTAGATCATGGTCCCGCGCTGCATCAGGTCCATGAGGTACTCGATCCGCGACGGATCCTGGCCGACGATCAAGGGCGCCAGGCTCTCCTCGATGACATTGCAGACGGCGAGCGGCGCGCCATAGGCGAAGGCCTCGCCTATTCCCGTCAACCCCGCGTCGGTCTTCACGCGCACCACGATCTGCTTGCGCGTGCTCCCGGTCCAGGACGATGGCGGGTCGAGCGGCTTCATGGGAATGGCGAGGCAGACGGCTTCGACGGCGGTGATCTTCATGCGCCTTCACGCTCCATGGCTTCACACTCCATAGTCGAGAGGTTCAGAGAGACGCGGGGCCTTGACGCGCACGGCATCGAGCGCGTCCTGGCCCAGCCGCGAGAGAAAGCCCTTCCAGTCGGTGACGCCGCGGACCCAGCGATCCAGCCAGGCCTGCATCCCTTCCACCGTGCGGGAATCCTCGTGATAGCGCCGGTAGAAGTCGTGGTCGCGTCCGTAGCAGCCCTGGACGGGCGAGGGATAGGCGCCGAAGGGCTCGTGGACGACGGCGGCGACCTTGAGGGTGGGGGCGAGCACCAGTCCCGGGTCGGACAGGATGCGCTCGCGGGGCCAGATCTCCTCCGCGACGATGATGAGGCGCCTGGCCGCGAGGGCGGCCGGCTTGGTGACGCCGAGCGTGCCCCAGCAATGCGCGTGGCCCTCGGCATCGGCGCGCTGGACGTGGAGGATGGCGACATCCGGCGTCAGGGCAGGGATGAGAACCACCGGATCGCCCGAGAAGGGATCTCGCGCCTGCTTGAAGGACGGGTTCGATTCGACAAGGCCGGAACCGAGGAGCGAGCGCGTCGGGACATACGGCGCTCCCATGGCCCCGGCCTGCAGCGCCGTCGCCATGCTCAGGTTCGAGTGATCCTCGACCTCGATGCGATGGGGAACGCCGTGCTCCACGGCCCGGCGATAGTTGTAGCCGAGCCCGGCGGAGACATTGCCCACCCAGGCCGCCTGGATGCGACCAACGCAGCCGGCGCCGACGAGCTGATCGAAGAGGATGTCCGAGATGGGGCCGATCAGGGTGAGGCCGCGCCGTCGCTGGCGAATGAGCTCGTGGCCGGCCGCGAAGGGGATGAGAGCCTCGAGGGCCGTGCCCATGCAGACCGAGGCGCCATCCGGCACGAAGCGGGCCACCGCCTCTCTCATGAGGACGAGCTTGTTCTCGGGCACCCGACCATCCTAACCCGGACCTGCGTCCACCCGGGCCCGCGGGTGAGAGTTCACCCGACGACATTCATGCAGGCGGGAAGACGATCAGAAGATTCCAGGACGGGGGATCGCCGCCCAGGCGGGTGTTTGTTGACCCGGTGCCGATCGCGCCGTCTGACGTGAAGCCTGGGATAGCGCCAAGATAGCTGCGCGAGCATGCTGGCATGTGTCTTGCGGTCCGTGGCCCGTCGGAAAGATCGAGGCGATGCGCCGGAGAGGAGAGTGGTCATGGCACTCGGCGAGTTCACGAAGGCGCTGAAGGACGCCGACGAGATCGAGATCACCGTCATCGGCCGATCGTCGGGCCGAAAGATCTCCCTTCCCGTATGGTTCGTCCAGGAAGGCAAGACGCTCTATCTGCTGCCCGTCAAGGGGTCGGACAGTGAGTGGTACAAGAACGTCTTGAAGACCCGGACGATCGAGCTGGCCGCGAAGGGAGCAAGCTGGAAGGCGAAGGCGACGCCGATCACGGATGCCGCGAGGGTTCGCAGGATCGCCGACAGGTTCCGGGCCAAGTATGGCGCCGGCGAGGTGAAGAAGTACTACTCGAAGTTCGACGTGGCCGTCAAGATTCCGCTGACCCCGGCCAAGCTCACGGCCATACCCACCGTGCGAAAGGAGTCGCGATGACAGGAAAGCATCGGCACGATTCGGTCACGATCGATGAGCGCGCGCGTCCGGTGATTGTCGAGCACGCCAAGGAGGTCCAGCATTTCGGCAGCATCGCGCGGCTTCCCATAGCGCTCGACGCGGCCGTGTGCGCGGCCAGCGTCGAGGTCCTCAATCAGCTCCTCGCCGATACCATGACCCTGCGGGACATGTACAAGAAGCATCACTGGCAAGTCGGGGGGCCCACCTTCTACCAGCTCCACCTGCTCTTCGACAAGCATTACGAAGCCCAGAGCGAGCTGGTGGACCTGATCGCGGAGCGGATCCAGTCGCTGGGCGGCGTCAGCATCGCCATGGCCTACGACGTGGCGGAGATGACGCTCATCCCGCGGCCTCCTCGCGGCCGGGAGGAGGTGCCGGTGGAGATCTCCAGGCTCCTGCATGCTCACGAGATCGTCCTCAAGGAAGCCCACACCATGGCGCGCCAAGCGGCCGAGGGTGGCGATGACGGGACGAACGACCTGCTCGTGAGCGACGTGATCCGGACCAACGAGAAGCAGGTGTGGTTCGTGAGCCAGCACCTCGTGAACGAGGTGCTGGTCCCGCGGCGGTAGGGACTACCGCTGACGCCTGATCCCGAGTGACTTCATCCGGGAAGCGAGCGTCGAGCCCGCGATCCCCAGGAGGGCGGCGGCGCCGGAGGGCCCGTAGAGTCTCCACTCGGCCTGCTCGAGGGCGGCGAGGACGTTGTTCCTCTGGCGTGCTCTCATCTCCGCCTCGGGCACGATGACCGCCTTCCGGCCGCCGGGGGCGGGGAGAGGATCCCTCGTCTCCTGAAGGAGGCGGTCTCGCTCGCGCTCGAGCCGGGAGATCTCCGTCCTGGCGTGTCTGAGCTCCGAGCTTTCCAGGACCTCTGTGCCTCCGTTTCGCTTGACCACGGCGAAGTGGTGGGTGCGCGCGGCGTCCAGGAGCTCCGCCGTGCTCGCCGTGCCCAGCGGATAGGTGCACAGCACCATCATCTGCTGGTTCCGCAGCGAGCCGTTGAGCTGTTGCTCGTAGTCCGAGAAATCCCTTCTGTTCTTCGACTCGACCCACGCGGCGTCTCCCGTGCCTCGCATGCCATCGAGGCCTCGCGCCAAGCCCTCCGCCCGCTTTTCGTTCCAGGAGCTCGTCGCTCGCCGCAGATCGAGCCGGGATCCCTGGAAATACCACTGGTGCGCCGGGAAGAACTCGATGTGCCGCTCCGCCATGTGTCGGTCCAAGGCGGGCACCGCCACGCGCAGCGCGGCGATGGCCTCCTCACGCGTCAAGGGCTCCGAGAGGACCCACACGCACAGCTCGTTGCTTTCCAGACCGACCTTGAAGAACGGGACGACCGCGCCGAGCAGATCTTCCTTCGTCTCGTAGAAGTGACAGAAGTGGGTGCCCGAGGGCATGTCGCCCACGACGCCGATTCCCGTACTTCTCAGCTCGGTCGGCATCGCGGCACCTCCACGTCTCGCTCAGGCGGTTGCTCGGAAGTGGAACCGATTGACCGTGTAAAAAGGGGGAAAGTGTAAGAATTCCTTCCGGCGCCGATTATATGCGCCTCTCAGTCTCGCGGAGGCTCGTAGTTGAGTCGTGGCGGCAATCACTGCATCTCTCGACTTCCCGTGGGCGAGGGCGAGGGACGAAGGGCCCACCGATCGGCACGAGCTTGCGCCTGGATGGCCCGACCTTGCTCGATCGAACGACTAGCATTTCGCAGGGTTTGGAGCGAGGAGCCTCCGGCGGGCGGCGGCCTTGCCTGTGAGCCGCTCAAAACGGGAGCAACCACTGGGGATGGAACGCTTTCGCGCGGGCACGAGATGTCGTGATTCGAAGTCTCGTGGTCGCGGAAAGTGGATGGCGTAAGAACCCTCGACGCTCTGGCATCACGGTTGCTCCCTGTCCTGAAAACCAAATCGACAGTCGCGGGCAAAAGTCGCCAACGTGTTCAGGAGACGTCATGACCACACTGATCGCCCATCCAAGGAAGGGCTCTCTGCTGAGGAGCCGATCACCGAGGAGAGCCGGGACCAGCGCGATCAGCGGCGCCCCGCGGATCGACCGGGACGGGGATCTGGTGACGGGCCTGCGGGGCCGGGATCGAGATGCCGCCGAGATCCTTGTCGCACGATATGCCGACCGCCTGTATCGGTTGGCAATCCGAATCACGGGCAGCGAGCAGGACGCCGAGGAAGTCGTCCAGGATGCGCTGTGGACGGCCACGCGGAAGATCGACACGTTCAGAGGGGATTCGGCGCTGGGCACCTGGCTGCACCGGATTGCCGTGAACGCCGCGAACCAGAAACGACGGGCACGGCGCAGCCGGCGGAACGAGGTGTCGAGGGAGGATCTGTTCCCGCCCTTCGGCGGACAGGCTCAGCCGGGCGAGCCCGCGTCCGACTGGTCGGCGAAGATGGAGGATCCCGCGCTTCAGATGGAGCTGCGGAGCGTATTGACCTCCGCCATCGATGATCTGCGGGACGGGCACTGCATCTCGTTTCTGCTCCACGACGTGGAAGGTCTGTCGAATCACGAGATCTCCGCTCTGCTGCGCGTCAAGGTAGGCACGGTCAAGTCACGCGTTCACCGCGCGCGCCTGTTCCTGCGAGGCCGCTTGGCCGGATACATGACAGGAGAATTCGGCGCCGCTCCAGACGATTCAGCCAGTTCATCTTGAATCCGTCGTCCTCTCAGGGAGATCGCCATGAGCGAGGTTGCTGTGCTCAAGTCCGGAGGCCCGACCGAGGAGAAGGTACTGGCCGGGCTCATCGGGAGGGCCCCGGCCTTCAAGACCATCGTATCGAGCCTGCCCATGCTGGCGAGCTCCGAAGGCGCGGTGCTGATCACGGGGGAGACGGGCACCGGAAAGGAGCTCGTGGCCCGCGCCATCCACTCGCTGAGCGACCGGGCGCCTCATCCCTTCGTCGCCGTGAATTGCGGCGCCTTCGTCGAGACGTTGCTCGAATCCGAGCTGTTCGGCCACGAGCGGGGGGCGTTCACGGACGCGCACGCGCGCCGGCATGGGCTCGTGGCCCAGGCGGCGGGCGGGACGATGCTCCTGGACGAGGTGGACACGCTGATGCCGAGGGCCCAGGTATCGCTCCTCCGCGTCCTGCAGGAGGGGTATTTCCGACCCCTCGGCGCCGGCGCCGAGCAGCATGCCGACGTTCGCTTTCTCGCCGCGACCAACGCTTCGCTGGACCGGATGGTCCACACCGGATCATTCCGGGCCGACCTCTTCTACCGCCTGTGCGTGTTCTCGGTCGGCGTCCCTCCCCTGCGCGAGCGCATCGAAGACATCCTGCCCCTGGCCGGGCACTTCCTGGAAAAGCACGTCTCGAATCACGGTCGAGCGCCCGGGCTCTCGGACGCAGCGGCCGAAGCGCTCCTCGCCTATGACTGGCCGGGCAACGTGCGGGAGCTCGAGAGCGCGATGGTGCGGGCGCTGCCGGCAGCGAGAGGAGGGACGGTCGAAGCCGAAGACCTGGGACTGCCGGGGATGCCCGGCAGGGGAGCGCCGCGCCTGCTTCCGGAGCCTCCGCCCACCTACAAGATCCAGAAGCGGCGGGTGGTGGAAGCCTTCGAGCAGCAGTACCTGCGGAGGCTGATCTCCGAGCACCGTGGCAACGTGAGCCGCGCCGCGCGCGCCGCGGGCAAGGAGCGGCGCGATCTCGGCAAGCTGCTGAAGCGGCACGGTCTCGACCCGCGCCGATTCACGGCGTAGACCATGCGATACCGACGCCTGAGCTATCGCTACACGATGGTGGTGCCCTCCGGCCAGAGGTGGCCGTTCCAGGACACGTGGGAGAGCGACCGCCTTCGCTTTTTCGTGCCGGCCCGGTGGCGCCCCGACGCGGACCTGTACGAGACGGCCACGACCATCGAGATCATCGTGGATCTCGCCGGGGTCACGGAGGACGACTTCGAGATGCAGCTCTTCGAAGACGTGCTGGTGGTCCAAGGGCATCGTCAGCTTCCCTCGGGCCCTGAAGGCGCCGCGTACCATACGGCGGCCATTCGCCAGGGCCCATTCCAGGTGGAGCTGCCGCTGCCCGCCCGCGTGGACCCGGAGCGCGTCGAAGCGCGCTACGATGGCGGCCTCCTCCTCGTCACCCTCCACAAGCGCTTGCGAGCCAGCTGATGGCGGACAATCCAGAGACCGGCCTTGGCGGCTTCAGCATCCCGGACACGCTCCCGGTTCTCCCGCTCCGAGAGGCGATCCTCCTGCCGTTCACGGCGACCCCCCTCGTGGTGGGACAGCCGCGCTCCGTGAAGCTCGTGGACGACGTCATGCGCGGCAACCGGCTCTTGACGCTGATCGCTCAGCGCGATCCCAAGGTGGAGTCGGCCACGCCCGACGTCCTTCACCGCGTGGGCACGGTGGGAGTCATCCATCAGCTCGCGCGGGCGGGCGACGGAACCATCCGCATGATGGTCCAGGGGCTGGAGCGAGTCCGGATCAAGGACTGGACCCAGACGGAGCCCTATCTCGTCGCGCGGATCGAGCAGGCCCCCGACGAGGTGCTCGAGGGGACGGAAGTGGAGGCGCTGCGCCAGGCCGTGGTGGACGTCTTCGCGCGGCTCGTTGCAGTGTCGACGGACCTGCCTGATGAGCTGCCCCTGGCGGCGCGGAATCTCCCGGATCCGCGTCACGTGGTCTATTTCATCGCCTCGGTGGCGCCGCTCGAAACCTCCATGCGGCAGGAAGTTCTCGAGATGGACCCGGTCACCGCCAAGCTCCGCCGGCTTCTCGAGCTGCTCCAGCGCGAGCTCGCCGTGCGCGAGCTGGGCCGGAAGATCACCACGGACACCGAGGAGCGGCTCTCCAAGAAGCAGAAGGACTTCTACCTCCGCGAGCAGCTCCGGTCTATTCAGCGCGAGCTCGGGGACGAGGAGGAGGGGAGCGGCGAGGTCGCCGAGCTCCGCCGTCAGATCGAGGAAGCCCATCTGCCCGAGGAGGCGCGGCGGGAGGCGGAGCGCGAGCTTTCGCGTCTGGCCGGTATCTCGCCCGCGTCACCCGAGCACGGCATGATCCACACCTATCTCGAATGGCTGGCGAGCCTGCCGTGGAGCAAGCTGGACGGGGGCACCATCGATATCCACCAAGCCCGTCAGGTGCTGGACGAGGACCACTTCGACCTGGAGAAGATCAAGGACCGGATCCTCGAGTACCTCGCCGTCAAGAAGCTCCGGCAGGAGCGCGAGAGCCAGACGAGCCAGCCCGGCTCGGGCGGGGCCCCGGTGCCCGCCCCGCCGCCTCGCGTCACCGGCGATAGCCCGGCGCGCGAGCCCATCCTCTGCTTCGTGGGGCCTCCCGGCGTGGGCAAGACAAGCCTCGGCCAGAGCATTGCCCGCGCCCTGGGCAGGAAGTTCGTGCGCATGTCTCTCGGCGGAGTGCGGGACGAAGCGGAGATCCGGGGACACCGCCGGACCTATATCGGCGCGCTGCCGGGGCGGATCATCCAGGGGCTGCGGCGGGCGGAAGCCCGCGATCCTGTCTTCATGCTCGACGAGATCGACAAGATCGGCGCGGACTGGCGGGGCGATCCGTCCTCCGCCTTGCTCGAGGTGCTGGATCCTGCCCAGAACCACACCTTCGTCGACAACTACCTCGGCGTGCCCTTCGATCTCTCGCAGGTGCTCTTCATCGCCACCGCCAATGCGCTCGAGAATATCCCGGGCCCGCTTCGCGACCGGATGGAGATCCTGACCCTGGTCGGGTACACGGACGAGGAGAAGATCGGGATCGCGAGGGAGTACCTGATCCCGAAGCAGCTGGCCGCCAATGGCCTGGCCAAGGATGAGCTCTCCTTCGAGCCCGAGGCGATCCGCCAGATCATCAGGGGCTACACGCGCGAGGCGGGGGTGAGGAGCCTCGAGCGGGAAATCGCCAGCGTGGCCCGAAAGGTGGCCCGGCGGCTGGCGGAGGGGCGACGCGACCCGGTCAGGATCACCCCAGAGAATCTTGCCGAGTACCTCGGTCGCCCACACTTCTTCGACGAGGTGGCCGAGCGAACCAACCGTCCTGGCGTGGCCACCGGACTGGCGTGGACGCCGGTGGGCGGCGATGTCCTGTTCGTGGAAGTGACGATGATGCCGAGCACGGAAGAGCGCCTCGTGCTCACCGGCATGCTCGGCGACGTCATGCGCGAGAGCGCCCAGGCGGCCGTGTCCTACGTCTGGTCCAATGCCGACGCCCTCGACATCGACCCCAAGCTCTTCGAGGGCAAGACCATCCACGTGCACGTACCCGCCGGCGCGATCCCCAAGGATGGGCCCTCGGCCGGGGTGACGATCG
>Ga0137409_10007008_pt1 | contig 11621 bp, 11 predicted proteins | sample CZODoug1_16funga_FD_122059 | JGI IMG/M metagenome (GOLD analysis project Ga0137409, IMG submission 122059) | Vadose zone soil fungal communities from Angelo Coast Range Reserve, California, USA - CZODoug1_16fungal (Hybrid Assembly) | ecosystem: Environmental > Terrestrial > Soil > Vadose zone... | reverse complement strand
GCGGCGCGCCGTGCTACGGCGAGGACAACGTGTACGTGTACGGGGAGCTCCTGGGAATGTCGGCGCAGGAGATCAAGACGCTGGCCGACGAGGGCGTGATCTGAAGACACTGCGGTTCGCGATCGCGATTCCACTTCTTCTCCTGTCGGCCTGCGCGACGACCAAGGGGAAGGTAGCCGACGGGAACTACTACGCCCCCCTCGGGAACTTCGTGCTGCCAATCGATCGTGGAAACATCCGGGTTCAGGATAGGAACGACGAGCGAAGCGGACTGGTCTCCGTGCTCGACGACATGGGAAACAATTCCGGCGTCACCTACGTCTTGCTCCCGGCAAACGCCGAGGCTGTTCGAAGTGATCCGGCGAGGCTGGATGCCGCATGCCGCGGCTTCGTTCACGAATATGCCCTCCCGGCCCTCTTCCGCCCGGTTTCCCCACAATCCAAGATCGTGCACGAAGAGTTTCTCGGCACGGGTCCCGATCGCGCATTCTTCGCGGTCGCGACAATCCCGGAGGCTTCGTCGATCATGGACCTCAAGACGGGAAGGAGGCGAGACTCGGTCAGGTCGCTCCTGGTCTTCGACAAGAACAAGTACATGTACATGCTGCACTCCGAGATGAACACGGTCTTCGATCCGGTCAACGCCGCCGCCTTGACCAGCAAAGACCTGGACGCGGCCCGCAAGAAGATGCAGCGCATGCGCGAGTCGATTCGCTTCCAGTAAGCCCGCCGCCGAAGGCTCGGGTCGCGTGGAACGTCGTCGACTCCAGCAGTCCCAGCTCCTCGAGCACTCGCCTGTGCTCTTCGGCGGTTCTCCTGCCGAACGGGTCGGACCACTTCGGGTTGAACAGCCACAAGGCGAGGACCATCAAGGCCACCATGACGATGGCGATTCCGAACCCGACAAGCCACGACGGAGCCTTCTGACTGCCGAGGAGCACGACCATCAGGAGCATGCCGGCGACGACGAAGAGACCGGCGCCGATGAGACGCATCGCGGCCCGCCCGAGACCGGGCAGCCCTCAGTAGGGCTCGCGGACGAAGATGAACGTGGTGCCCTGTACGATGGGCGCGCTGGCGCCGACGAACGAGACGTTGACGTCCTTCACCTGGCGCTCGCCGGCGCGGCCCGACGCCTGCAGCGCGCCCTCGATGATGTGCCAGAGGCCGTGGATGCGCCCGGTGCCCAGGCTCCCGCCGAAGGTGTTCAGCGGCAGCTCGCCGTCCAGCTCCATGCGGCCGTCCTGGATGAAGTCCAGCGCCTCGCCCTCCTGGCAGAAGCCGTAGGACTCGAGGCCGTAGATGACCGACGCGGAGAAGCCGTCGTAGATCTGCGCGACGTCGACGTCCTTCGGTGAGAAGCCCGAGCGCTCCCAGGTGAGGCTCGAGGAGCTGCGCCCGCCCTCCATGTAGCTCGACAGACTCCCGATGCGCCCGGCCACCTCGAACGCGAGCCGCTGACCGTAGCCCGCGATGTAGGCGGGGCGCGGCTTGAGATCGCGCGCGCGGTCGGCGGTGGTGAGCACGATCGCCACCGCGCCCTGCACCGGAATATCGCAGTCGTAGAGACAGAACGGATAGGCGACCATCCGCGAGCCCAGATAGTCCTCGCGCGTGAGCGGCTGGCCGTAGAAGTAGGCGTGCGGGTTCATCTGCGTGTGGCGGCGCTGGGTGATGGCGAGCGTGGCCATCTTCTCGCGGCTCTGGTTGTGCCGCTCGAGCCAGCGCGTGTACGCCACGGCCATGCCCTGACCGGGGCCGCCGAAGCCGTACGGCGCCGTGAACTGCGTCGCGCCCGCAGCGTGCGTGCCCGGCAGGTTCTGATAGGTCCCCTTCGGATTGTGCATCGCCCGCCAGACCACGGCGTACTTGCACACACCGGCGAGCAGGGCGTTCGCCGCCTGCTGGACCGCGCCGCCGATGTTGACGGTCTCCACCTGCACGTGCCAGGCAAGATGCGGGAGCTTGAGCATCGCCATCATGCAGTTGACGGAGACGATCGTGATGCCGTCCACCATGGCGTGACCGGTCGCCGGCAGCTCCGGGTACGTCGCCAGCCCGTCGATGTCCGAGATCGACAGCCCGGAATCCGCCACGGCGCCCTTCACCGCCTCGAGCGCGTGGGTGGCCAGCGGAATCTCCGCCGAGCGCGTGACCTTCGAGAATCCGACGCCGCTGACCGCGACCTTGCACCGGTGCTCCCACATGCCGATCGCTCCTCCAGGATTACGCGCCGCGCGCGAGACGAAACTGCGGCAGCGTGATGTCGTCGTTGAGCGGCTCGAAGATCACTTCCACGCGCCGCCCGACCTTCGCCTCCGTGTAGGGCGCCTCCAGCAGATTGCCGGCCAGCAGGGCCCCGGGCGCGTCGTCGAGCTCCACGATGATGCTCGCATAGGGGATCGCCGCGGCGAATCGCTTGTCGCCGGCGTGGTACATGATCGTATACGCGTAGATGGCGCCCTTGCCGCTGATGGGCTCGAACTTGAGATCGATGCCCATGCAGCGCACGCAGGTCGCGTAGGGCGGATGCTGGAAGTGCTTGCACGCCTGGCAGCGCTGCAGCGCGAGCACCTTCTGCCTGGCCGCGTCCCAGAAGGGCCGCGACAGCTCGTTCGGAACGGGAATCGGCCGGGTCACCTTGCTCCAGTCGCTCATGCGCGCCAGCATCTTGGCCTCGGGCGGTCATGTCAAGACCTCTGCGTCGCCACCCGAATCTGCTACGATCGCGCCGGGAGGGCGCCCATGGCAAAGCTCAACATCAACGGCCAGGTCCGTGACGTACAGGTGGAAGCCGACACTCCGCTCCTCTGGGTCATCCGCGAGCAGGTCGGGCTGACGGGCACCAAGTACGGCTGCGGGGTCGCCCAATGCGGCGCCTGCTCGGTGCACCTCAACGGCCAGGTCGTGCGCTCCTGCATCCTGCCGGTCGGAAGCGTGAAGGCCGCGGACAAGATCGTCACGATCGAAGGCCTGTCGGCCAATCGCTCGCACCCCGTGCAGAAGGCCTGGGCGGCGCTCGATGTGCCGCAGTGCGGCTACTGCCAGTCCGGGCAGATCATGGCGGCGGCGGCGCTCCTGGCGAGGAAGCCGCAACCGACCGACCGGGACATCGACGACGCCATGACCAACATCTGCCGGTGCGGGACCTATCAGCGCATCCGCGCGGCGGTGCACCAGGCCGCTGGAAAGCAGGCGTGACATGAAAGACACCAAGACCAGTGCGGCTGGTCCGAGTCTCTCGCGTCGGTCGTTCATCGTCGGCACGACTGCGGCGGCCGGGGGTCTGGCCCTCGGTGTCCGCCTCCCGTTCGGATCTGGGTCGGCGGAGGCACAGGGCTCCGCCGGCGCCGAAGTCGGCGCGTGGGTCGTGGTCAAGCCGGATGACACCTGCGTGATTCGCATCGCGCGCTCGGAGATGGGCCAGGGAACACTGACCGGTCTGGCTCAGCTCGTCGCCGAGGAGCTCGAGTGCGACTGGAGCAAGGTCTCCACCGAGTCGATCACGCCGGGGCAAAACCTCGCGCGCAAGCGCGTCTGGGGTGAGATGTCGACCGGCGGCAGCCGGGGCATCCGCACCTCGCAAGACTATGTCCGGCGCGGCGGCGCCGCCGCGCGCATCATGCTGCTGCAGGCGGCGGCCGAGGAATGGAAGGTGCCGGTCGCGGAGGTCGGCGTCGCCGGCGGCGTCATCACGCACGCCGGCTCCGGGCGCAAGACGACCTACGGCAAGGTCGCCGCGGCCGCATCCCGGCTGACGCCGCCGGACCCCAAGAGCATCGCCCTCAAGGACCCGAAGGACTGGAAGATCGCCGGCAAGCCGATGAAGCGGCTGGACACAGCCGACAAGCTCGACGGCAGCAAGGTGTATGCGATCGACCTCAAGCTGCCGGGCATGTTGCATGCGGCAATCAAGGCGTCGCCCGTGTTCGGCGGCAAGCTCACGAGCTACGACGAGGCGAAGATCGCAGGCCGGCCCGGCGTCCGCGGCGTCGTGAAGGTCAACGACTCGACCGTCGCGGTGGTCGCCGATACGTGGTGGCGGGCCAAGTCCGCGCTCGAGGCGCTGCCGATCGTCTGGAACGAGGGACCGGACGCCGCTCAGTCGAGCGCGACGATCGCCGGCCACCTCGAGGCCGGGCTGGCGGCGAAGGACGCGTATGCCTTTCGCAAGGAAGGCGACGCCATCGGTACGATCCAGGGCGCGGCGAAGAAGATCGAAGCGGTGTACAGCACGCCGTTTCTCGCCCACGCGACGATGGAGCCGATGAACTGCACGGTGAAGCTCTCGGCCGATCGCGCCGAGTGCTGGGTGCCGACGCAGAACTCGGAGGCGTCGCTGGCCGCCCTGTCCGAGCAGTCCGGGATCCCGCTGGCCAAATGCGAGGTCTACCGGCACGACCTCGGCGGCGGCTTCGGCCGGCGTGGCGGTAACCAGGATTACGTCCGCCAGGCGGTCAACATCGCCAAGCACTTCCCCGATGTCCCCGTGAAGATGGTCTGGTCGCGCGAGGAGGACATGGGGCACGACTTCTACCGGCCGATCTCCCAGTGCAAGCTGGCCGCGGGCCTCGACGACAAGGGCGCGCTCGTCGGACTGCACGTGCGCATCTCCGGTCAATCGATCAACGCCTTCGTGAACCCGGCGATGGTCGCGAACGGCGAGGACGCCCGCCAACTCCAGGGCTACAACGACAAGCCCGGGGACGCGCAGCTCGGCTACACCGTTCCCAATCTGTTGATCGAGTACGCGATGCGCAACACGCACGTGCCGGTCGGGCCGTGGCGCGGCGTCAACACGAACCAGAACGCCGTCTACATGGAATGCTTCCTGGAAGAAGTCGCCCGCGCGGCCGGCGCCGACTCGCTGGCGTTCCGCCGCGCCCTCATGAGCAAGCACCCGAAGCATCTCGCCGTGCTGGACGCCGCGGCGGCGAAGGGCGACTGGGGCAAGCCCCTACCCGCCGGCGTGCATCGCGGCATCGCGCAGTTCATGGGGTACGGCAGCTACTCGGCCGCCGTCGCCGAGGTCTCGGTGAGCGGCGAAGGCAAGGTCAAGGTGCACCGCATGGTGCTGGCTCTCGATTGCGGCCACGCGGTCAATCCCGACCAGATCGCCGCCCAGGTCGAGGGCTCGGTGGCCTACGGCCTGAGCGCGGCGTTCTACGGCGAGTGCACGGTGCAGAACGGGCGCATGACGGAGCTGAACTTCGACCGCTACCAGCTCTTGCGGCTGGCCGAGATGCCGAAGGTCGAGACGGTGATCGTGCCAACCCACGACTTCTGGGGCGGCGTCGGCGAGCCGACGATTTCCGTGGTGACGCCGGCGGTCCTCAACGCGGTGCTCGCCGCGACCGGCAAGCCGGTACGCAGCCTGCCGCTGAAGAACGTCAAGCTGGTGTAGCCCGCGGCAGGTCGTCAGTCGCCGAGGAGATAGTCGGCGTAGTAGTCGTCGGTGGTCACCCGCCGGCTCGTCAGCCCGAGGCGAAAGGCCTCGGCGGTGAACGCGTCGATCTGCGCCCGGTTGCGCGCCAGCCCGTAGGGGTGAAAGTCCTCACCCATCACGGCCGTCGTCTCCTCCAGCTCGGCCTCGAGCCACGGTGTGGCGTAGGGAAATCCCTTCTGCGCGGCCGTGAAGCAGTCGTTGCCGGCGCTGAACGCCTCGGTGAGGCTCCGGGCGATCCAGCGGTTCGCCTCCCAGGTCTCGCGCCGCAGGACGATCAGGTGCTGGGGCGGAAAGGCGCCGGTCTTCAAAAAGTATTCCTGCTCGATGTACCGGAACTCCGGGAACAGGCGGACGATCGGGCCGGTCTTCGGATGATAAGCCGCGGGGCGCGGCGGGCTGTAGATGGCCTCGAGCTCGCCGGCGATCAGCATGTCCGACAGTGAGCGGCCGGGAGCCGCCGCGTTCACGCCGGCGGGCAGCGTCTGACTCGTCGGCGCCGACCACGGCGTGTCGATGTCGCCGATCCACCACCGGATCGTCGCCGGGTCGATGCCCACGAAGCGCAGGAAGTGGCGATACCAGATGGACCCGCTCGCGGTGTAGCTGTACATGCCGATGCGCTTGCCGGTCAGGTCCGCCGCCTTCTGGATCGCTCCGCCCCGGCGCACGTACAGATCGCGCGCCGTGAAGTTGCGCAGCGGGAACACCGGCAGACCGACGTAGCGGCGGTCGCCCTTGTCGATGCGGTAGAGATACTGCGCCATCGACCACTCGCCGCCGTGCACGGCCGGGTCCTGAACGGCCCGACGGAGCATCTCGGCGCGCGCCGGCCACGAGCCTCGGCTGCCCAGGATCATCGTGAGCGCGATACCCTCGGGCTTCACCTCCCCGGTCGCCAGCGGCATGACGCGCGCGTAGTCGGCGCAGGTCAGCGAGATCGGCACGCCGGGCATCGTCAGCGGCCCATCTGCCAGGCTCGGATCGCTTCGATCGGATGAATCAGCATGATGACGTTCAGCGTCAAGCTGTCCCTGATCCAGATGACCAGCGCCACTTCGGTGGCCACGAACACCACGGCAGCTCGAAGAAATCCCAGATGCCGCACCAGCATGAATCCCGCGCCGCAACTCACGATGTCACCGAGTGAATTGAGGATGGTATCCCCCTGATAGCCGATGGCAGCGGTCACTCCGCGGTACCGCTCGATGATGAAGCTCGTGTTCTCGACGATTTCCCATAGCGCCTCGAGGGAGACGGCAAACCAGAGCCGCCAGGCCAACGGCCAACGCGGAATAATCGACGCAAGCACAGCGTAATACACGAACCCATGGAGCACGTGTGTAAAGCTGTACGGGTCGAACAATTGCTGCGAGTTCTCCGGACCCAACGTGTTGCCCACCCACAGCCGCACGTGACCGCACGAGCACGTCCACGTGCGCCCTTGCCAGTGGAGTTGAAGCGAGGTGGCCGCTATCACAGTGACGATGGCCAACCACGGCCCCATTTTCCGCCAACCGACGCTCACAGCGATCGTCCGCCGATTCGTCGCCCTGGGCGCCTACCCGTATCAGCTACGCGGTGCGGGATCCGCTGAGACCTCGAAGATCGCCCGAGGGTTCCGCACAAGCATCTGCTCAAGGTGATCCTCCTTGACGCCGGCCTTGCGGAGCGCCGGCAGGATGTCGTCGGAGATGTGCGTGTAGTGCCACTGTGGGCGGGTCCGCTTCTTGGCCTCCTCCGAGAGCATGTCGGTCCAGCAGTTGGCGTCGTGCGAGAGGACCATCCGGGCGGCGTAGCCCTCGGCGCAGAGCCGGGCGAGCACCTCGACCCGCTTCGCGGTGGACAGGAAATTCTCCAGGCCGAAGCGGTCCATCCCGATCGTACTGCCGCGCTCCATCAGCCCGCGCAGGTAGCCGAGGTCCTCGCTGTCGCCGCTGTGGCCGATGATGACCCGGCTCAGGTCCACGCCCTCTTGCGCGAAGATCGCCTGCTGCAGCTCGCCGGTGCGGCCGGCCGCCCAGGTGTGCGTGGAGATCGGCACGCCGGTCGCCTTCTGGGCCCGCGCGGACGCGCGCAGCACGTTGTCGATCACCGGGGTCACGCCGGCGGTGTCGGTGGCGCACTTGATGATGGCGGCCTTGACGCCGCTCGTGCCGATGCCCTGCGTGATGTCGCGGATGAACAGGTCGGCCACCGCGTCCACGCCGTGCACGCTGAAGTACCGCTGCGGCATCCACCAGACGCCGGTGGCGACGATGATGTGAACGCGCGAGCGGCGGGCCACGCCGAGGATCAGGTCGATGTCGCGCCCCAGATCGACGGTGGTCAGGTCGACGAGCGATCGAATGCCGCGGCTGTAGAGATCGGCCATCTTCTGCTCGGCGATCGCCAGGATGCCGTTGCGATCCCAGAGGTGCGGCCAGTTCTCCTGCACGCCGGGCGAGCGTGTGACGACGTGCTCGTGCATCAGCGTGGGTCCGAGCTCGGTCGTGGCCACCGGACCGAGGGCTGTCTCGACTGTCGCCATCAGAACCTCCGTAGGCGTGTGTGCATCACCGCGAGCAGACCTCGAGCACGGGGTCGTCCCCGCGCACGGCAGCCAGCACGACCGCCTGGATTGCCGGCTCGCGCAGGAGGCGCTCGGCCGTCTCGCGTGCCGGCTTCTTGTCCGGGAGACTCTCGACCTTGTTGATCACGACGATCACGCGAGCGTTGCGCGGTACGCCTTTGCGTCCGCCCTCCGGATGGGCCAGGACGCTCGCCACGATCTCGGGCGTGATCGGCGTCCCGACCGGCGCGCCGCTCAACGCGCTGACGAGCTCCGGCCGGTGGACGTGCTCTCCGTCGAGGGGTTTGCCGAACACGTCGGCGCCCACGACGGGAACGACCAGGGTCGTCTCCACCGGAATCACCGGCTCGTGCGCGGCCGGGGCCTTGAAGGGACGCATGCGAGAGCCATCGGCCTCGTTCACGATGCACACGCCGGGGCACCAGCCGCGCAGGCGCGCGAAGAGGTCCAGGGAGACGCCGCCCGCCCGGCCTGAGCCGGCATCGGTGGCGCCGACGACGAGCACGTGCCCGTGGGCCGCCAGCGCGGCCGCCACGCTCTCCGGTGTCGCGTCGGCGGCGATGACGTGAGCGGGCGCCTGGGCGATCTGCGCGGCGAAAATATGCGTGGTCGTGGTCGTGAGCGCGCGCTCGCCTCGCGCCACGATCTCGCGCGCCAGCCGGAACATGGCCGCGGTCTTCCCGCCCCCGCCGACCAGCGCGACGACCTCGCCGCCCCCGACGCCCAGCGCATCGACCAGCCTCACCCGCGGGTCCGGATCTCGTCCAGCACGGGCAGCGGAGCGCGTCAGCCCCGGGCGCCGGCCGCTGCGCGATCGATGAGATCCTTGGCGCCGGCCTGGATCCAGGGGAAGAAACTGGTCATCACGACGCGCACGCCCATCTTCGTGTAGCGCTCGACGTTGCCGGAGTTGACGAGCGTACCAGCGACCCGGCGCGACTGGACGATCTTGATCAGCGCCCCGTCGACCGTCTTCTGGACGTCCGGATGGCCCATGTTGCCGATGTGGCCCATCGAGGTCGCCAGGTCGTTCGGGGCCACGAAGAACACGTCGATGTGGTCCACCTTGAGGATCTCGTCGAGGGCGCGGACCGCGACGATATCCTCGATGAGGACGATCAGCAGGCTCTGGTCGTTGGCGGTTTTCAGATAGTCGCCGACGCCGAAGCCCTGGCGGCTCGTGTACATGCCGCGCTTGCCGAGGGGCGCGAACTTGCCGGCGGCGACCACCGCGTCGGCCTCGGCGCGCGTGTTGACGTGCGGCACGACGATGCCCTGGGCGCCGCGGTCGAGCGTCCTGTAGATCGTGGCGTAGTCGTTGTCCATGACCCGCACGACCGACGTCTTCCCCCACAGATCGCACGCGCGCGTCAGGTTGCCGAGATCGGCGTAGTCGACGCCCCCGTGCTCACCTTCCAGCCAGATGCCGTCGACGTCGAGCGTGCCGAGCTGATCGATCAGATCAGAGTCGTTGGTACCGGACAGGATCGTCGCCACCTGGCCGGCGGCGAGCTTCTCTTTCAGGCGATTCGGTCGGATGTTCACGTTGGCCCCCCCTCGGGTGAGGTGTTCCCCACCATCGCGCGGATTCTAGCACCTCGGGTGAAGGCGCTCGGGGGCGACTGCCGCCGCGCCGGCGGCCCAGCGCGGGCCACCGGCGCGGCGCGACGACGTTACTTCGGCTGGGCGACGAAGCGCAGGTAGGGCTTCACCGTCTTGAAGCCGGCGGGGTACGTCTTCTTCGCCTCGTCGTCGGAGACGGCGGTGACGATGATGACGTCCTGGCCCTGCTTCCAGTTCACCGGCGTCGCCACCTTGTGCTTCGACGTCAGCTGGCAGGAATCGAGGAGCCGCAGCACCTCGTCGAAGTTGCGGCCGGTCGACATCGGGTACGTCAGCATCGCCTTGACCTTCTTGTCCGGCCCGATGATGAACACCGACCGCACCGTCGCGTTGTCCGCCGGAGTCCGCCCCTGCGACGTGGTGCCCGCGCCCTCCGGCAGCATGTCGTACGCCATGGCCACCTTCAGCTCGGGATCGCCGATCATCGGGTACGTCACGGCATGGCCCGCCGCGTCCTGGATGTCCTTGGACCAGCGCTCGTGATCGGCGACCGGATCGACGCTCAGCCCGAGGATCTTGCAGTTGCGCTTGTCGAACTCCGGCTTCAAGCCGGCCATGTATCCGAGCTCGGTCGTACAGACCGGAGTGAAATCCTTCGGGTGGGAGAACAGGATGGCCCATCCGTTGCCGATCCAGTCGTGGAAATTGATCTTCCCCTGGGTGGTCTCGGCCGTGAAATTGGGTGCTTCGCTGTTGATCCGCAATGCCATGTTGCGCTCCTCCGTGAGTTCTGGTTGTCTCCCGCCCGTCGTCGTATAACCGAAGACCCGGTATTGTATGCCGTGGCGCGACCTTCCGCCACACCCGGCGGGTTGACTTCTCATGGCCCGATCGGGATATTGATCCCGGCGGTCGGACCGCCTGAGCACCAGCTTCTTGGCTTTGATTCTAACCCTGACTGCAAAGAGGGAGAGACGATGCACCATTTCCGATCGGTAATGTGCGCGCTTCTCGCGCTGCTCGCCGTTGCCGCGCCGGCCGCGGCGGCTCCGGAAGGCCAGATGACGTGGGGCGTTCACATCTCGCTCGCGCCGACGTGGTTCGATCCCGCCGAGACGCTCGGGATCATCACGCCGTTCATGGTCATGTACGCGATGCACGACGCCCTCGCCAAGGCGATGCCCGGCAACCCGACGGCGCCGAGCCTGGCCGAATCGTGGCAGGTGTCGCCCGACGGCCGCGTGTACGAGTTCACGCTTCGCAAGGGCGTGAAGTTCCACAACGGCGACCCCCTCACGTCCGAGGACGTGAAGTTCTCGTTCGAGCGCTACAAGGGCGCCTCCGCCAAAGCCATCCATGACCGCGTCGCCGCCGTCGAGACGCCGAGCCCCTTGCTGGTCAGGTTCCGGCTGAAGAATCCGTGGCCGGACTTCATGACCTTCTACACCGCGGCCAGCGGCGCCGGATGGATCGTGCCGAAGAAGTACGTCGAGAAGGTCGGCGACGATGGCTTCAAGAAGGCGCCCGTCGGGGCCGGGCCCTACAAGTTCGTCTCGTTCAACCCCGGCGTCGAGCTGGTCATGGAGGCGTTCGAGGGCTACTGGCGCAAGACGCCCGGCGTGAAGCGGCTCGTCTTCAAGGTCATCACGGACGAGTCGACCCGGCTCGCGGCGTTGAAGCGCAACGAGGTGGACGTGGTGTACTCGATCCGCGGCGAGCTGGCGGAAGAGCTTCAGCGCACCCCCGGGCTCGCGCTGAAGCCGACGGTGATCCAGGCTCCGCAGTGGGTCAGCATGCTGGATCAGTGGGACCCGAAGTCGCCCTGGCACGACCGCCGGGTGCGCCTGGCCGCCAACCTCGCGGTCGACCGCAAGGCCCTCAACCAGGCGATCACGCTCGGCCACTCGCGGCTCACCTACAGCATCATCCCGAGCACCTTCGACTACTACTGGCAGCCGCCCGCGTACGAGTTCGATCCCGCTCAGGCCAAGAAGCTGCTCGCCGAGGCCGGCTTCCCGAACGGCTTCGACGCCGGCGACTACT
>Ga0137409_10007007_pt1 | contig 11621 bp, 7 predicted proteins | sample CZODoug1_16funga_FD_122059 | JGI IMG/M metagenome (GOLD analysis project Ga0137409, IMG submission 122059) | Vadose zone soil fungal communities from Angelo Coast Range Reserve, California, USA - CZODoug1_16fungal (Hybrid Assembly) | ecosystem: Environmental > Terrestrial > Soil > Vadose zone... | reverse complement strand
GTCTTGCTTGGTAAATGTATCAAGATAGCGTATGGCGGCAATCATGAGGCTACGCTTGCCGCTTTCGTTCTTTACGTGATGGGCGAGACAATAACTGACGCCCGTTGCCTGAGCCCCAACACCATCGACGCGGTATTTCAGAGAGGACCCGAACAAGCCCGCACCGTTGTCCGTGAATGTCACCTTGAGATGCACTGCATCGTTGTAGATGAAGTGACTGCCGTCATGCCCGCTGGTAAACCCCGTTGCCCCACCCTCGCCCGCCGCCGGTGGGGGATACTCCACCGGACCCGGCTGACCAGGATCGGTGGGGCCGACGAAGACCCTGAGGGTGGTCACCCTTGGCGGCGCGTTGTCCACGTTTCTCGAGCCGGTTGCGACCTGCACATTCCCCGCGACGTCCTGGGCCGCAATCGTGAACTGCACCGCGCTTTCGGTACTCGCCGCCTGTGCCGACGGATCGAACGGGAACGTCCACGCGGTGCCAGCACCCTGCGTGCCTAGTACTGGCGTACCACTAGGACCGATCTTCAGCGACGGCCGCGTATTGCCGGAATTGATTAGCCCGCTGTCCGGATCGCTGATGTTGGCCGTCACCGTGAGCGTCCCCGCCGACGCGGCGTACCAGGTTGCGTCGCCGACGATGCTCACGGTGGGCTTCGCATTGTCGATCCGGATGACTTGAGCCGGGTCGCCGGTGAGGGTCGGCGCGGCGTTCTTCACCAGGTCCTTTGCGTCGATCTTGAACGAGATTGGACTGACGAATCCGTCGGTGGTGTTCAACGAGGCACGCGGCACGGCGAAGGTGTACACGCCTCCGGTTCCCGGCGTGCCGACGAAGGTGCTGCCGTCGCCGCCGATCAAGGTCAGCTTCACCTCGACCGGATCCACGCCCGCTGCGCTGTCCGTGATCACCGCCGTGACCGTCCCCGTCGCGTTCCCTGGCCCGACGAACGGTGCGGTCCGCCCGTCATAAGTGCCCATCGAAATCGTGGGTGGCGTCTTGTCGATCTGGAACGTCACCGGCGCAGCCGAGAACGTCTGGGTGGTCTGGTAGGTGATCCGGGTGACGAACACCGTTGGTCCTTCAGCGATGGCAGCGCCGTTCAACGGGATCGTCGCGGTGAAATCGGACGAACCCGCGGCCGCAGGGACGCCCGGCGCGGTGGCCAGGATCGCGCCACCGGTGCTCTGCACTTCGAAGGTGAGACTACTCACGCCGCCGGGTGCGCGAGCCGTCGCGCTCGCCTGCAGGCTGAGGCCGGCGAACGAGTTGGCCGCTGGGCTGTTGACCGTGATGCTCGGCACCGTCACGTTGTTGCAGGTCACGGTCCCCGTGTCGCAGATCTGCGACGAGTTGCAGACCGGCCGGCACTGGTGCGAAACGCAATGCCCGCCCTCGCAAACAGCGCCGGGTTGGCAGTCGCTGTTTGAGGCGCATTGGCCGCTGAGGCCATCGACATTGCAGGCGAAGCCGCCGCACACCGCTACGAGCGCGATCCCGAGAATACGTCTCATCGAACTCCCCTAGAAGGCAAAGATCATCGTCAAGCCGGTCGCAGCAAGCACGCCGCCTGCGATGAAGAGCACGTTGGCGAGGTTGCTCGCGCTTCTCGCAGAGTCGATGGTCGCGAGATCTTGGGGGCGGTAGGCTCCCTGGTTCGCGTTGAAACTTGCGTTGGCGTCGTTCACGAGGCTCTTGCTGTGCATACCTTGGTACGTGGCCACACCGAGCGCGACCGCGCCGGCTGCGGCGACGGCGATTCCGACAGGGCGAGTCCACCGCACACCGGGCTTGGGCCGCACGCTCGGGGCGACGCTCGGCTTGCCGTCGATTCCGCGAGGTGCCTCGGCCGGCGACTGCAGGCTCAGGGCCTCCTCGTTTTCGCGCGCATACAGCGTCACGCCGGGCGAGGGCTGCCGCGAGACGAGCAGCGGCCGCTCCAGGGAGTTCCGCTTGTCCACCGCGATGCGCACCCGGTGCACGCCGACAGGGAGGCGCAGGCGCTCCGGGCGGCTCGAGGTGCGCGGGACCGGGTCGCCGTCCACCAGGATCTTGATCTCGGGCAGATCGGCGTCGACCAGCACCTCGCCGACGCACTCCTGGCCCATCATCAGCTTGCAGGCCAGCGCCTCGGCCCAGACCTGCACCTCCGGCGCGGTCTGCGAGGCGATCACCTGGTCCTTGTCGCCCAGCACCTTCTCGCCGCGCGTATCGACCAGCTTGACGCGCAGGATGAGCCCGTTCTCGGTCTTGGTCAGGTCTCCGGCCATGACTTCGTCCACGCCCTGGAGCCCGCCGAGGCTGGCGAGACACGGCACGTTGAGCCCGCAGCCCTGCTTCTCGGCCGGCTCCGGGAGCGGGACCACGGACCGGTATCGCCTCGAAGCATCCGCGACCTGGCGGAACGCGTCGTCGACCGCCTTCAGCAGCGGGTCGGTCTCGCCCTTTCGCACCAGGCGGTACAAACCGAGCGTCGTCCCTTCGCCCTTCGGCTTCGCCGCTGGGAGTGCCGGCTGCGTGCTGGGCAGAGGGGGCGCGGGCTGCGCGCCGGGCTGCGCGGCGGGCGGCGCGGCCGGAGCGGGAGCCACAGGCGTGGGCGGAGCGGGCGGCGGCGGCTCGAGCTGCTGCGTCTTGGGCTTCGACTTCGACTTCCGCGACGACTGCGCGGCGATAGCCGGCATCGAGGCCATCGAGACCACGACGAGCGCTGCGACGACCCGGTGCATGCTTGCCTCCCCGGCACCGGCAATAACACCCGCGCCGCTGGACGAGCAAGCTACCGGCCGCGCGCTACTTTCGGACTGCCACGAGATCGATCTCCACCCGCGCGCCTTTCGGCAGCGCCGCGACCTGCACGGTCGAGCGCGCCGGAGGCGCAGCGGGGAAGCGCTTTCCGTAGACCTCGTTCACCACCGCAAAATCGTTCAAATCGGCGAGGAAGATGCTCGCCTTCACCACGTTGGCAAAGCCCACTCCCGCAGCCGCGAGCACGGCGGCGAGGTTCTCCATCACCCGCTCGGTCTGCGCGCGCACGTCGCCCTGCACCATCTGCTGCGTCTGCGGATCGAGCGGGATCTGCCCGCTGGTGAAGACCAGCTCGCCGGCCACGATCGCCTGCGAATAGGGTCCGATCGCCTTGGGGGCCTTTTCCGTGGACACGACCTGGTTCGGCATGAGCGCCTCCTGTGCGGGGCGCGCAGAGTGCGCAACCCGCCGCCGCAGGTCAAGAGCGCAGCGCCGCCGAAAGGGTGCGCGCGAGATCGCCTCGGCGGCCGACCACCACGGAGCGCAGCGCCAGCCAGGCCGCCCAGTCCCGCAGCTCGGCGGCCAGCGCGGAGGCCACCGTCGCGCGATCGGCCCCTGCCTCCAGCCATGCGCCGACGACCAGCAGCCGGCGCGCCACCCGATCCGACTTCAGATCCACGCGCGCCACGAGGCGGTCGCCGAAGAGGAACGGCAGCACGTACGCGCCCCAGCGGCGCTTGCCGGCGGGCACGAAGATCTCGAAGCGGTAGTCGAACCCGAACAGCCGGCGCGTCCGGGGCCGGAACCAGACCACCGGGTCGAACGGCGAGAGCAGGCTGCGCGCCTCGATCCGCGCCGGCCCGGAATCCGGATGCAAGTACGCCGGCTCGCGCCATCCCTCGACTCGCGCTTCGCGCAGCGCCCCGGAGGCGAGCAGCTCGGCCAGGCGCGGGCGCGCGGCGCGCACGGGCATGCGGAAGTAGTCCGCCAGGTCCGCCGCGGTGCCCAGGCCGTGGGCGCGCACCGCCTGCAGCAAGAGCTGCCGCTGCGCCTCCTCGCGCTCCACCGCCCGCCCGTGGTGCTCGGCGGGGACGACGCGCTCGGCCAGATCGTACCGCCGGGCGAAGTCCTGCTCGCGCGCGGCGACGGCAAGCGCGCCCCGCCCGAAGTGCGCCTCCAGCACCGCTCGCGGAACCGTGCCGAACCAGGAGTGCTCCAGCTTGCGCGACGCGCCCGGAAGGTGCGGCAGCTCGTCCGCGCGCAGCGGGCCGCGCGAGCGAACCGCCTCGAGCACGCTCGCCACGTACGTCGGATTCGCGCTCAGGAACTTCTCGAACCCCCAGGGCCGCACGCGGTGCTCGTCGCGCCTGTACCGCAAGAGCGGCCACGTCTCGGTCGGCACGATGGAGGCCTCGTGCGCCCAGTGCTCGGTGAACTCGCCGCTCCGGTAGACGAGCCGGTCGAGCAGCGCGCGGTCGTAGCGCCCCACCCGGGAGAACGGCACCTGGTAGTGCGACGGCACGAGCACGTTCACGTAATCCAGCTGCACCAGCGCGAGCCGCCGGATGGTGCGCGCCAGGTCGCGGATGGTCGCGCGCCTAGGTCGGGGCCGGTCGAATCCCTGGGCCGCGAGCGCGATCCCGCGCGCGTCGGCCAGCGAAAGCTCTACGGGCACTCAGGGACCATACCGTCCGTGCCGGGGAAGCGCAGCACGGCGGGGACTACATGCGCTCGACGGAGTGCACGCCGGGGATCTGCCCGATGGCGCGCACCACGTCGTTGAGCTGCTTCACGTCGACGATCTCGATCTCGAATGTGGAGACCGCGCCCTGCTCGCCGTTGGAGCGCGCGTTGGCCTGCAGGATGTTCACGCCCACGTCGGCGAACGTCTCGCTCATCCTGGCCAGCAGGCCCTTGCGGTCGTCGGAGCGGACCCTGAGGTTGACGGCGCGCTTGAACTCGCCGTGGACGTCCCAGGTGACCTCCACCCGCCGCTCGGGGTCGGTCTCCAGCCCCTTGCTGCAAGCCCGCGTGTGCACCGTGACGCCGCGCCCGCGGGTGATGAACCCGACGATCTGATCGCCCGGCACCGGGCTGCAGCACCGCCCGTACCGGACCAGCACGTCGTCGATTCCACCGATACGGACGCCCCCGGCGGTCCGGGAGCGCTGCGCCACCCTGCGGAAGAGCTGCGTGAGCCGGCCCTGGTGAGCGGCTTCGCCGTCCGCGCCGTCGACCTTCTTCTCGGCGAGCCGCTCCGGAGGCAGCAGCCGCTGCAGGACGTTGGCGGGCGAGAGCTTCCCGTACCCGACCGCGCTGACCAGGTCGTCGGCGCGCGAATGGCCGTAGTCGTTGGCGAGCTTGAGGAACTCGGGCGTCTTGACCATCTTGGTGAAGGTCAGGTCGAAGCGGCGGAACTCGCGCTCCAGCAGGTCGCGCCCGATCTCCAGCGACCTCTCCCGCTGCGACTGCTTGATGAACTGCCGGATCTTCGCCTGCGCCCGGGAGGTCTTGACGAATCCCAGCCAGTCCTTGTTGGGGCGGACGTTCGCGTTGGTGAGGATCTCCACCGAGTCGCCGTTCTTCAGCTTGGTCCGCAGCGGGACCATCTTGCCGTTCACCTTGGCGCCGACGCAGTGCGCGCCCACCTCGGAGTGGATGGCGTACGCGAAGTCGATGGGACAGCTCCCCTGCGGGAGGCTGCGCACGTCGCCCTTGGGGGTGAAGACGAACACCTCGTCGGTGAAGAGATCGACCTTCACCGTCTCGAGGAACTCGCGCGGGTCCTTGAGGTCCTGCTGCCATTCCATCAGCTGGCGCAGCCAGGCGAACTTCTGCTCGTCGCGCCCGGAGGACTTCCCCTCCTTGTAGACCCAGTGCGCCGCGATGCCTTCCTCGGCGATGCGGTGCATCTCCTCGGTCCGCATCTGGATCTCGATGCGCTCGCCGGTGGGCCCGATCACCGTCGTGTGCAGCGACTGGTACATGTTGGGCTTGGGGATCGCGATGTAGTCCTTGAACCGCCCGGGCACCGGCTTCCACAAGGAGTGGATGAGCCCCAGCGCCTCGTAGCAGGCCGGCACCGACTTGAGGAGCAAGCGGAAGGCGACGATGTCGTGCAGCTGCGACACCGAGTTGAGGCCGTTCTTCCGCATCTTCTTCCAGATGGAATACAGGTGCTTGGGCCGCCCTTGGACCTCCGAGTCGAGCCCGGCCTCCTTGAGCTTGGTCTGGAGCAGCTGCACGACGTCGGCGATGAACTTCGCCCGGTCCTTCTGCGTCTGCGCGACTTGCTGCTCGACGTCGCCGTACTCGGCCGCCTTCAGGTACCGGAAGGCCAGGTCCTCCAGCTCGATCTTGATCCACTGGATACCGAGGCGGTGGGCCAGGGGCGCGTAGATGTCGAGCGTCTCCTGCGCGATGCGCTGCTGCGCGTCCGGGGTCATGTGCGCCAGCGTGCGCATGTTGTGCGTGCGGTCGGCCAGCTTGACCAGGATGACCCGGATGTCCTTGGCCATCGCGACGAGCATCTTGCGGAAGTTCTCGGCCTGCTTCTCTTCCTGCGTCCTGGGACCGTGCGAGAAGGTGCCCAGCTTGGTCACGCCTTCGACCAGCGCCAGCACCTCGGGCCCGAACAGCTCGTGGATCTCCTCGGGCTTGGCGAGGGTGTCCTCGATCGTGTCGTGGAGCAGCCCGGCGACGATGCTGGCCTCGTCGAGCTTCAGCTCGGCGAGCAGGCCGGCGACCTCTAGCGGGTGGATGAGGTAGGGCTCCCCGGACTTCCGGATCTGGCCTTGATGGACCTTGGCGCTGTAGACGTAGGCCTTCTTGATCAGGTCCAGATCGGCTTCCGGCCTGTAGGTATTGACCCGCTCGAGGATGTCGTTGAGCCGGATCATCTCTTTAAAAAATCAAGCCTAGCCCACGGACGGGCAGCGCAGCAAACCTCCTCTGAATGGATTTGACGCGTCGTGACGCAGGTTGATTCAACCCCCCGACAAGCCTGCGATTGACCCCTCGCCAGGCCGCCCTTTAGACTCGCCCGACGCGCTGGTCTTGCCCCGGGGATTCCTCATCATGGCGGTCACCTGTCCGAGTTGCGGCATGGAGAACTCGGACTCGGCGACCGAGTGCCGCCGCTGCAGGGCAGCGTTCGCTGAAGGCGATCTGTCCGCCTCGCTCGGGGTGATCTGCCAGCGGTGCGAGGCCTACAACGAGCCGGGCGTTACCCGCTGCACTACCTGCGGGTACAAGCTCGGGTCGGAAGAGGCGCCGAAGCCCGCCGCGGGCCGCGCGCCGCAAGCCGGCGCCGCGAGCCAGCCGCTCACACCGCCAGCGACTTCCGATCCGACCCTCTCCGAGGAGCTGAGCGGCCTGGCGCTGAGCGCCGAGGAAGCGGCTGACGCCGGGTTGCAGGTGACGAATGGCGCCAGCGCGATGCCACCGCCGGCTCCCCCGCCGGAGACGGCGCCGCATCCGGCATCGCGTCCGCGCGGATGGGCGGCAGTCGAAGCGGCGATGGGCGGAGGAAGCGTGCGCAAGGCCCCTGCTACGCCCCCCCCGGATGCGCCGCCGGCCAGCGCCCCGGAAGCGCCCCCGGCGCACAAGACCTGCCAGAGCTGCGCCGCCGAGAATCCGCCTGCCGCGAAATTCTGCTCGGAATGCGGCACGCCGTTCGGCAAGGCGCCGCTCGACGCGCGGCAGCCGAGGACGGAGCAGCCGCCGACGGTGTCGGTGCAGATGGACGAGGAGCCCCTCGAGGAGCTCCCCGTGGATGCGGGGCTGGCCGAACCCGTCCCCGCCGACGAGCCACTCGCCGAGGAAGCGCCCGAGACCTGGGCGGCGAGCACCGATCCCACCGCGCAGCCGGCGTACGGCGCCACTCCCGAGACGTCCCCCATCGATCTGCAGGACCCCTCTCCCGAGCCGCTCGGCTGGGAGGAGCCCGGGGAGAGCGTGCCGGCGGAGGTGCCGGTGGACGCGGCCGAGGTCGCGGAGGCTTTCGAGGACGCGCCTGCGGCCATCGCCGACCCGCTGGAGGATGCCGCGGCCCCAGCGGCCGAGCCCGAGCCGCCTTACCAGGCGTCCCTGGTAGTCGAGCGCGGCAGCGCGGCCGGGACGACCTACTTGCTCGGGCACATCGAAAACGTGGTGGGCGCCGCCGGCGCCGCGATCGAGCTGCCCGACGATCCGCACCTCGCCCCTTGCCATGCCGCGATCGTCTTCGACGAGCAGCGGCTGCTGGTCCGCGACGAGGGCTCCGCCAACGGCGTCTACCTCAAGGTCCGTGAATCCGCCGCGATCGAGCCCGGCGACTCCTTCGTCGTGGGCGAGCGCCTGCTGCGTTTCGATGGTGCGTGCGAGCTGCCCGTCGGCGAGCCCGGCGAGACGCCGTATCTCGGCTCGCCCCGGCCGCACGGCACGGTGGTGCGCATCACCGAGATCCTCCGCGGGGGGAAGACCGGGCGGACCTGCTTCCGCGCCGGGCCTGCCATCGCCGTGGGCCGCACCGGCTGCGACGTGAACTTCGCCTCGGACCCGCAGCTCGCTCCGCGCCACGCGGAGGTGCGCATCGCGCCCGAGGGATCCGCCACCCTGGTCGACCTGGACTCCTCGCCCGGTGGCGTCTTCCTGCGCTTGCGCCCGCAGCAGTCGCTGGAGCTGCAGCCAGGGGACGTCCTCCAGCTGGGAGATCAGCTGCTGCGCCTCGAGGTCGGCTGAAGCGTCATTTCCACTTGTCGAGGATGCGCGCAACGCTCTCGCCGTAGCGCACCGGGTCGAGCTTGCGGCTGGCCTCGTACTCGGCACGCGCGCGCGGCCGGTCGGTCGCGACGAGCAGGCCAGCCAGGCAGTAATGCGCCTCCGCGTTCTGGGCGTCCGCGGTAAGGGCGGCCTCGAGCAGATCGCGCGCCGCAGCCAGGTTCCCCGCTTGCTCGCGCTCGCGGGATTGCGTGACCAGCGTCCGCGCGAGCACCGCGTCGCGCCCGGCGGACGACACCGCCGACGCCGCGGCGACCGCGCGCGGAGGCGGGGGGCGGACCGCGGCCGCCACGGCGAAAACGAGCAGCACCGCGGTGGCCGCAGCCGCGACCCAGAGGACGCGCTCGCCTCGACGCGGCGGCTCGGAAGGGGCGGCGGTCTGCGGGACAGGCGTGCTGCTCCGGCTGGGAGTGGTGGCCCGGGCGGCCGTCCGCGCCTGCCCGGGGACGGCGAGCAGCTCGTCGCGGAACTGCTCCGCGGTCTGCGGGCGCATCGCCGGGTCCTTCGCCAGCGCGCGCAGGATGAGCCGCTCCATCGCCTCGCTGATGGGCGCGTCGGGCTGCCTCTGCCGCGGGGGGACCGGGGCCTCGTTCACGTGGCGGGTGAGCACTTCCATCGAGCTCGCGCCGTCGAACGGCAGGTGCCCGGTGGTCATCTGGTAGAGGATCACGCCCAGCGCGTACAGGTCGCAGCGCTCGTCCAGGGCGCTGCCGGTGGCCTGCTCGGGCGCCATGTACTGCGGAGTGCCGCACACCACGTCGTGCCGTGTCAGCCCGGGCTGGTCGCCGTCGGCGAGGCGGACGATCCCCTGCCGCGGCAACGCCGGCACGTCCGGGCCGAGGATCTTGGCGATGCCGAAGTCGAGCACCTTGACGTGGTCGGGCTGGTCGCGCCGAACCTCCACCATGACGTTCTCGGGCTTCAAGTCGCGGTGGATGACGTCGTTGACGTGCGCCTCGCCCAGCGCCGAGCAGACCTGCGCCATGATGTCGCAGAGCCGCTCCTCGGCGAGCGGCCAGTCGTCGCGCAGGACGAGCCGCAGGTCCTTGCCGTGCACGTGCTCCATGACGATGTAGAGAGTGCCGTCGTTCTCCAGGCGCCCGAAGTCCAGCACCTGGATGACGTTGGGATGGTTCAGACGGCTCGCGGCCTTCGCCTCGCGCTCGAATCGGCCGACCAGGGTGGGGTCCTCGAGCAGTTGCGGCTTGAGCATCTTGAGGACGACCGTTCGCTCCAGCGCCAGGTGGCGTGCGCGGTAGACCTTGCCCATCCCGCCCTGGCCGATGAGGTCATCGACGCGGAACCGCCCGGACACCACCGTTCCGACCAGCGGATCACCGACCGAAGCATGTGAAGGACGAAAACCAGGATCGGTCGCCCCGCGCACCAGTGGCGCCCCGCAGTACACGCACAGACGCTTGGCGGCGGCCGGCAGAGCGCGCTGACAACGTGGGCAGGACTTCGGCACCGCTCCCTCTCCAGGGCCGGGCAAGGACACCTGGACAGCGGCGTACGTTCGCACAGGTGCTGGCTTCTTCCAATGTAGGAACGGGTCTCCAGAGCAGCCGCCGCGCCTTGACCCTCCTTCGGGGCGCGGACTACAACCGGCCACATGGACTGCCCGAAGTGCGGCGCCTACAACGAGACGGAGGTGGGCTCGTGCCTCTCGTGCGGGGCGCCCTTCGCGGCCGAGGACGGGGCGGCGCCGACCATGATGAAGCCGGCCTCGCGGGCACCCGCGCAGAGGCTGCAGCAGGCCGGCGGGCCGCCCCGGCAGTGCCCGAACTGCATGACGCTGAACGCCGCGACCTTCAAGTTCTGCGCGCGGTGCGGGACCCCGCTGACCGCCAGCGCCGCCGCCCCGCCCGCCAAGGTGGCCGGCTGGCCCGTTGCCAAACCGGACGCCAAGCCCGCCGCCGGCGCCGCCAAGTCAGCCCAGGCGGCAGCTCCGGCGCCTTCCGGGGCGAAACCGGCCGGCCCAAGCGCGGCTGCCGGCGCTGGTCCGGGAGCGCGGATGGCGACCGCTCCGAGCACTCCGCCCACCCCCGTTCCCGCCGTGACCGGCAAGCCGCCCGCGGCGGCGCGGCCGGCGCCCCCGCCGCCGCCCAAGCCCGGGCCCGGAACCCGTCCCCCAGCTCCCGCGACGCCGCCCAAGGCGGGCGCGCCCCGAGCGCGTGCGCGGATCAGCGCCATCGCCCGCGTGGCGGACATCAACAGCGCCGCTGCCGTGCCTTTCCCCGATACATCGGCCAACACCAATCCCCAGCGTCCATCACCCAGATCAATGAAGTCGTACCAGTCCCCACCGACCGGGCCAGCAGGAATCGAGAGGCCGGAGACGGCGAAGCCCGGAATGAACGGAGAGCTCTTGGGCAGCAGCGCTTGCTGGATCGAGCGCGCTTCCTGGGCTTCGCGGCTCATCTGCTCTCGTTCAGAACGCTCCTGCTGAAAGCGGCGCGCGTTCTGGACTGCCACCGCGATGTGGCTACAGAGTCCCTGAAGCAGCCGCAGTTGGTCGGCCGGAAAACCATCCACCTCGGGATGGGAAGCCGTAAAAACGCCCACCAGCTGCCCGTCGACCTGAAGCGGAATCGCCACCTCCGAAAGGGTGTTTTCTTCGCACGCCATGTAGTACGCATCGCGCCGCACATCCGGGGCATACCGCATCTGCCCAGTGGCCGCGACGTATCCGACCAAGCCATCTCTGCCGATCTTGAGCCGGTGTCCCTTGCCGTGCAGCGTGCAGCCGTGCACGCCTGCCAGCACCATCTCGCCGCGTTCTGCTTCATGTAGAAAAACGCTGAGTTCTACGCAGCCAAAAGAGCGGGCAATATCGTTGGCGATTTTGTCGATGAGCTGGTCCAGGTCGAGAATGGAGTTGATCTTATGTGCCGCCTTCTGCAACTTCAGCAGATCTTGGACGCGATCGACAGGGAGTGTCCGCACGGTGTCAGAGCCGGCGTTCATAGTGGTGCCGGAGCTGGCCATTGAACTAAAGCCTCCTCACAGGGGAACCGGAACACAATCGCTCTATCTTCGCAATCAGTAAGATGAGCGAAAACCTGCCTAAGACTCTTTTTCCGCCCTCGGGGAACCGTCCGCGGAAGGACCG
>Ga0137409_10007005_pt1 | contig 11622 bp, 9 predicted proteins | sample CZODoug1_16funga_FD_122059 | JGI IMG/M metagenome (GOLD analysis project Ga0137409, IMG submission 122059) | Vadose zone soil fungal communities from Angelo Coast Range Reserve, California, USA - CZODoug1_16fungal (Hybrid Assembly) | ecosystem: Environmental > Terrestrial > Soil > Vadose zone... | reverse complement strand
CCGCATAATGGACCGAATATATCGCCACGGACTCTACAAGGGAAGAAAGATGCTAGTGAGGCTTCGCCTCAGACCAACGAGGCATGTAGAGTAAGCACGTAGCCGTGGGCTTTATGCCCGCGTTCAAGCACCATCAATAAATTTCTCTGGCGGGACTTGAACGCGGGCATAAAGCCCACGGCTACGCGCCTTCGAAACTTGACTCATTTACGTCTGCAATCGCCTAGTGCGGCTGCGCTATATTCTGCCGCCGCTCCGCGGCTTTATGCGAATCGCTCCGCTAAAAACCAATCTTGATGGAACCGGAATACATACGCGGAATGGAGTACTGACCGGGCGTGAATATGCTCTCCTGCGCAACGACGTAAACGTTATTGCTTAGATCCTCAACGTTGAACTGGAGCGCAAGGCGCCTCCGCTCGCCGTTGCGAAAGGGATTCCAGCCGAGCGACAGATTTTGTGTGAAATGCTGCGGTACGCGCGCGGCGCCTTCCCCCGCGGTTGCGTGTTCGTGAGCGGGCTCACCAGGGTCAGGGGCAGCCCCGCTTGCGCCAGGAATTGTGCGACGGCTTGCGCCCGCTCGACCGGATCCGGGATATCCTGCGGCGCATCCGGGACGAGCAGGGCATCACCATCGTCTTCATCGAGCAGAACGTGGAGCTGGCGCTGCGGCTCGCCGACCGCGGCTACATCCTGGAATCCGGTCGGACCATCCTGAGCGGGCCGTCGGCGGAGCTCCTCCAGTCCGCGGAGGTCAGGCGCATCTTTCTGGGCGACGTCGCGCTCTGATTTCTGTGGACAGCCGCAGGACGCATCGCTCCACGCACTTGTCGAGAGCCGCATGCTCCGTCAAAGAGCAGCCCCTTGCCGCCGGAGCACTCACCGTGTCATCATCGCGACCCTGTCACCGACGCCCAGAGAGGAAGAGCGCATGCGATTGAGCCTCGCCTACGAGATGCAGCGGCCCACGGTCGATGACCACGCGGTGATCGAGGAGACGATCCAGCAGTGCGTGCTCGCCGACCAGGTGGGCTTCGACACCCTCTGGTTCGTCGAGCACCACTTCCTGACCAGCTTCTCGATGTCGCCCTGCCCTGAGGTGCTCTTCGGCGCGCTCAGCCGCCTGACCAAGCGCATCCGGCTGGGGTTCGGCGTCGTGATCCTGCCGTATCACCATCCGGTGCGCGTGGCCGAGCGCGTGGCGATGGTGGATCACATGTCCGGCGGGCGCGTGGAGTTCGGCACGGGCCGCTCGGCCCCGTACGAGCAGACGGGCATGGGCCTCGACCCGCGCAACACGCGCGCGATGTGGGAAGAGTCGCTGCGCATGATCCCGAAGATCTGGGAGGACGGCCTGTTCTCGTGGGAAGGCCAGTTCTGGAACGTGCCGCCACGTGAGGTGCGGCCCAAGCCCTACCAGAAGCCGCACCCCGCGATCTGGGTCGCCGCGCTGCAGCCGGCCACCTATCAGGTGGCCGCCGAGCTGGGCATCGGCGTGATGGCGCTCAGCGTCGCCTCGCCCTCGTTCCTGGCGCCGCACATCAAGAAATACAAGGAGCGCGTCCGCCAGGCCGAACCCGTGGGCAAGTTCATCAACGACCAGTGGCTCAGCGCCACGATGGCCGTGTGCGGGTCGGATGGCAAGGTCGCGCGCGAGCTGGCCGCCAAGTCGCTGCGCACGTTCTTTGGACCCGACCGGCCGTACCTGAAGGACCAGACGCACCTCTACGAGCAGCTCGTCGAGTCGTGGGGCGGCGTCCCCGATCACCTCCGGGCCAACTTCGCGCGCTACCTCAAGGGTGAAGGTGCGGAGGGCGCACCCACCGTCGATCTCTCGGGCGGCTCGGGCCAGATTGCGGCGGCGCTGTGGAATCAGATCGACGCTGACACGCTGACGGACCGCGGCGTCCTCGTGGCCGGCGATCCCGAGAGCTGCCTGCGCAGCATCGCCATCCACGAGGAGGCCGGCGTGGACGAGCTGCAGTTCCTGATGGCGACGGAGAGCGTGCCGCACGAGACAGTGATGGACTCCATCGAGATGTTCGGCAAGCACGTCATCCCGAAGCTGAAGAAGACGCCGGCCCGACGCTGATCCAGTGACCACTCGACGAGCGTTCCTCGGCGCTGTGGCTGGTGGCCTTCTCGCCAGACCGCACGCCGCGGCAGCGCAGCAGGCCCGCGTCTATCGCGTCGGCGTCGTCCTGCAGGGCGGCCCGTACTCGGGAGCCGTCGACGGGCTCCGGAAGGGTCTCGGGGAGCTGGGCCTCGAGGAGGGGAAACAGCTCATTCTCCACGTGCGGGACGGGAAAGGCGATCTGAAGGCCGTGGAGCAGGCCGCAGGGGATCTCGAACGGGAGAAAGTCGACCTGATCTACGCAGTCAGCAGCTCGGTGACGCGTGCGGTCAAGCAGGCTACGAAGACTGTTCCAATCGTGTTCTACGCCGGGACTGATCCAGTCGCCTTCGGCCTCGTCGAGAGCTTCCGGAAGCCTGGCGGAAGACTCACAGGCATCTACGGGCGGCTTCCGGATCTCACGGCGAAGCGCCTCGAGCTTCTGAAGGAGATGGTGCCGAGGGTACGGCGGGTGGTAATGTTCTACAATCCGGATAATCCTGTCGCGGAGGGGGGCATGAAGGTCGCGCGCGATGCGGCCCGCCAGCTGAAGGTGGAGCTCCTCGAGCGGCGGGTCGCCTCAGTCGAGGAGTTGCGGGCGGGCATGCGCGCGCTTCGGGCAGGGGAGGCGGATGCCTATCTCTCCGGGGCGGACGCGATGGTGGTCAGTCAGACGGCGTTCATCATCGACACGGCGAGGGCGAAGAAGTTGCCGACCATGTTCACGGAGCTCGACGGTGTTGTAAAGGGGGGACTTGCCAGCTACGGCGTGAGCTATTACGCAATGGGCCGGCTCTCCGCCAGGTACGTCCAGCGCATTCTCCTGGGCGCCAATCCCGGAGACCTACCCGTCGAGCAGGTTGACAAGCTCGACTTCGTCATCAACCTCAAGACGGCCAGGGCGCTCGGGCTGACGATCCCGCAGCCGCTCCTGCTGCGTGCGGACGAGGTGATCCAGTAGGAGTTGATACTTGAAAGACCTGACCTCTGTCACCGCACCACAAGTGATTATTGCCGTGTTTGCGCGCGATGCGCCTTGAGCGCTCCCGTCAGCCAGGCATCGAGGCGCATCTCTTTTCCATCGGGCGTGCGCACGAGGTAGGGCTTTCCTGTCAACAAACTCTTGGAAGCGCTCAGGCGGATGAAATCTTCCGGTGTTTTAATTTCCCCTTTGAAGTGGTCGTATTTCTCTTTGATGTGCGAAACGGCCTCTGCGGGCGTGTGCTCCTTGCCGTTGCGGATGAAGGTCGCCTTCGAGGTTTCCATGCGGCGCATTAGATAGTCGATGGTTTGTTCGAGTGACTCCTCGGCCATGGTTTGGGTCACGAGGGCAAGGGCGACGGTGGAAGCGATAAGGAGACGGGTAAAGACGATCATGCTCTCGGTTCGGATTTTGCCGCAATGCCACGCTCGTGCTTCACGACAGGAGGGATCTTGTCCGCCCACGGCGCCGCGGCTTCGAAGGCCGCTGCCGCGCGTAGCACCATCGCTTCCTGTCGCCGCCGCCCCACGATCTGCAGTCCCACCGGGAGCCCGCTCGCCGTGAACCCGCAGGGCACGGAGATGGCGGGGAGCCCCGTCACCGTGATGCCATAGGTGAGAAAGAACCACTGCGTGTAGTTGTCGAGCGGCTTGCCGTTGATGCGCGTCGGGTAGGGGACTTCGACGGGGAAAGGCGGCACGGCGACCGTGGGCAGGATCAGGAGCTCCCGTGTCTCCATGAAGGCCCGCACCCGCTGCCAGAGTGTGGTGCGGAGGGCGTCGGCCCGCCCGATCTCCTCCGGCGAGAGCTTGAGACCCTGCTCGATGTTCCAGACCAGCCCTTTCTGCATCTGCTCCTTCCACTGGGCGAGCTTGTCGGCGTAGTTGGCGACCATGGACAGCCCGCGCGTGCCCAGCACGATGTCGTTGACCTCGCTGAAGTCGCAGCAGGCGGATTCGACCTTGGCGCCGAGAGAGCGGAACACGCGCGTCGCCGTCTCGGCCACCCGCGCGACTTCAGCATCCACGGGGATGAGGCCGTTCAGATCCGGCGTCCACGCCACGCGCCAGCCCTTGATCGAGGGCGATCGCACGGCGCGGGTGAAGGCGGCCGTGTCCACGTCGTAGGAGAGGGGAGCGCGGTCGTCGGGACCCGCCACCACGGAGAGCATGAGCGCGGTGTCCCCGACCGTCCGTGCCATGGGGCCGGTGACGCCGATGGAGTCCCAGCCGAGCAGCTTCGGATAGTACGGCACCAGCCCCGGCGTCGTCCTGAAGCCGACCACGCCGCAGAAGGCCGCCGGGGTTCGCAGGGAGCCGCCCGTGTCCGAGCCCTGGGCGATCGGTCCCATGCCCGTGGCCAGAGCCACCGCGGCGCCCCCGCTCGAGCCACCGCAGGTCAGGGCGGGATTCCACGGGTTCCGCGTGGGGCCGAAGACCGCGTTGAAAGTGTTGGCGCCCGCGCCGAACTCCGGCGTGTTGGTCTTGCCGATCATGATCGCCCCCGCCGACTTGAGCCGCTCGACGATGAGCGAGTCTTCCGTGGGCACGTGGTGCTCGAAGATCTTGGAGCCCCAGGTCGTGCGCACGCCCCTGGTCTGCGTCAGGTCCTTGATGGTCACGGGCACGCCGTGGAGCGACCCGAGCGCCCGGCCCTTCTTCTTGAGGGCGACCGTGGCGGCCTTGGCCTCCTTGAGGGCGGATTCCCGCGTGAGCGTGACGATGGCGTTGACCTGGGGATTCACCGCATCCACGCGCGCGAGTACGGCCTGCACCACCTCGAGCGGCGAGGTCTTGCCCGCGCGGTAGAGACGCTGAAGCAGGGTGGCGGGCGTGAAGCAGAGATCGCGGTCGGACACGGTGGCCTCCCTCGCGGCGAGAGCTAGAAGAGTCCCGATTCGGAATGCCACCGGGACATCCCGGCTGTGAGAAGATCGCAGCTTAGCATGGGAGGCGCCATCATGGGAACGGCTCCCGCGGTCGAGGTCATGCGACGCACGATGTACCTCGTCGGCACCATCAAGTACGGGCTCGTCTTCTGCGCCCTCATCTTGATCGTGCCGCTGTCGGCGATCGAGGGCCTTCCCATGCACGGGGTCACGGGCAACCTGTTCGTGGACCTCAACGGCTGGGGCGTATTCTGGGCGTCGATGTTCCTGGTGGCGGTGTCGTGGAGCGTGATGCTCACGGAAGGGCTGATCGTCAACGGCGCCGCCGCACCGCGGAACACCGGCGCCAAGGGCTATCGCAGCTTTCGCTCGCTCGCCAAGACGCCGGGCGACCGGCTCCCTACGTGGGCGGAGGCTTTCTTCTCCGTTCCCATCACCGCTCCGCAGCTCGCCTTCTTCACGGCCCTTGCCGTGCCCGGTCTCGTGCTCATGGTCCGGCATTCCACGGCCGCGCATGCGTGGCCGGCGGCGGTGGCGGGAATCCTCGGCGCGTACGTGGTCATGCTCCTTCTCTGTTTGCCCGCCGCCCTGAGCGCTCCGGACGATCCGCCGCTTCGCGACCCCATCGCCCGGTGGGTCTGGGAGGCTCTCAAAGGCGGACGTCTCGGCCGTGCCGCAGGCCGCCTGACCGAGATCGCGGCGCGCCCGGCGGACGCGCTGGGGCTTCAGTTCCTCGTGGACGACGTGGCGGGCGAGGGGGGACGGAAACGGCTCTTTCCTGCGCATGTCTTCGCGCTCACCACGACGATCCTGCTCGCCGTGCTGTGCGTCGTGCTCGCCGTGGTGTTCTTCCCGGAACGGCCGTCCGCGCGGTTCATCGCGCCCGTCGTCTTTCTGTGGGTGAGCGCGATGCTGTTCATCTGGGTGTTCGGGGCCCTGAACTTTCACCTCCGGAGATTTCACGTCTCGCCTCTCCTCGTGGTCGCTGGCGTCATCGTGCTGGGCTACGGGTGGACGGACACCGATCACTGGTACAAGGTGCACCCGGCTCCTCCCCGGACCTCGGCGGCGCTGACCCCCGTCGACGTCGCGGCGGGCGGCCGGCCCCGCAACCTCGTGGTGGTCGCCTCGGCCGGCGGAGGCATCTCCGCGGGCGTGTGGACCACCGTGGCCCTGGAGCAGATGGTGTCGGCGCGGCCGACCCTCGCCCGGGAGATCCGGGTGCTCAGCACGATTTCCGGCGGCTCCGTTGGCGGGGCTTTCTACATCGATGGTCTCCGGCGGGACGCCCGCTACATGGGCACGGGGACTCTGACCCCGTCGACGCTCTCGACCATACGCGAGAAATCCGCGGTCTCGAGCCTCAGCGCCGTGGCCTACGGCCTCGCCTTCCGGGACCTGACGAGACTCCTCACGGGCGGCGTCTACACGCCCCATCGTGATCGCGGGGACCTTCTCGAGCGCGACTGGGAGCGGATTGCCGCGGGGGATGTGGGCGTGACGGTCGTGCGCGGTCCGGTCGACGAGGACCATCCGCTGCTCCTGAGCGACATGAGCGACGCCATCCGTCTCGGCAGGATTCCCGCCCCGCTCTTCGGCGCCACGGTGATGGAGACGGGCCGGCGCGTCATGATCACCCCCGTCGATTTCGGCGACCCCGCGCCCTGGCGCGGGAGGACGCTCCGGGAATTCCTCGCGGCTCCGGCCACGGACGTCACCCTCTGGACGGCGGCACGTCTCTCCGCCACCTTCGCCTTCGTGAGTCCCGCGTCACGGGCCGAGCTCAAGGAGGGCAAAGACTACAAGCCCATGGACACGGGTGGCGGGCGACTGCATCTGATCGACGGCGGCTACTACGACAACTTCGGCGTCACCTCCGCCGTCGACTGGCTGCGCTCCGTGCTCGAGGTCCGCGCCGCGGAGCTCGACCCACGCCTCACCTTCACGCGGGTCGCCCTCGTCGAGCTCCGCGCGTTTCGACGTGAGGACGTCGTGAAGGCGAAGCCGGCCGCGGGCTACGCCGCGGCGATGTTCGGGCCGATGCTCGGGCTGGCGGCCATTCGCGACGGCTCCGCGGCCGAGCGGGATGACATCGACGTGGCCCGTTTCGTCGAGACCTGGAACAACCGATTCAAGCAGGCGCGGGAGCCCATCTGCCTCGGGCACTTCGTTTTCGAGCCCGGGCCCAGCGAGCCGCCGCCGCTGTCGTGGCAGCTGAGCCGCGAGGAGACCCGCCGCATCCAGGCGAGCTGGAGCGGGCAAGGCGCGATCGGCGACCCCGCCCGGTGGACCGGAAGTATCCGTGAGCGGTGGAGCGAGCTGGAAGGCTTTCTCAATGGCGCGTGCGGGAAGGGCCGACCATGAGTGACGATCGCCCCCGCGATCCGGGACGAAGCACCCAGTGGCTCGCCGCCGTCACCTTGATCGCCTTCGTGGCGACGCTCGTCACCGGCTACGCGGTCAATGCCCTCTCGGGCCGTCTTCGCGACGACACCGGCCAGAGCCTGGTCAAGCTGGAGTTCGCCGGCTGGTCCTATTCGTCGGACAAGGTATTGCGAGCGTGGGACGAGCGCGGGCTCCTTCCCACCGCCATCCGCGCCCAGAAGGTCGATTTCTTCTTTGCCATGAGCTACGGCGCCCTGGCCCTGGCGGCGGCCCTGCTCGTGTGGCGGGCGCGCAGAGGCTCCCGGACCGGCCGCGTCCTGGCCGGACTCGTGGCCCTCGGCGCCGTGGCCGCCCTGTGCGACGAGGTCGAGAACCTGAGGATGTGGGCGATCCTGCACGGGCGCGGGGCGGCCGATCACGTCCTCCCGTCGATGGCGGCGGCCCTCAAGTTCGCGCTGATCGCGGTGGCCGGTGTCAGCGCCGCCCTCGCCCTCCTGTTGAAGCGCAGCACCCCGGCGGATACGAGTCGCCCGCCGAGCTGAGAGGTTCCGCCGGCGCGGGAGGAAGCTTCGGAGGGGGGCGGAGCCCTCCTCCGAGCTACCTAGAGGACCTTGCGGGGATCGAGGGCGTCGCGCAGCCCGTCGCCCAGATAGTTGATGCTGAGCACGGTGAGGAAGATCGCCGTCCCCGGGAAGATCGCCCAGTGCGGGGCGAAGTCGAGATTGTCCTTGGCGTCGAAGAGGATGCGCCCCCAGGTCGGAATGTCAGGGGGAAAGCCCAGGCCCAGGAACGACAGGGTGGACTCCGCCAGGATGGCCGCCGCCACGTCGAGCGAGCCCGCCACGATGACGGGGCCGAGGGCGTTGGGCAGAATATGGCGGATGACCTGGCGGAGGGGCGGGGCGCCCAGGCTCCGGGCCGCCTCCACGAACTCCTTCTCGCGCAGGGAGAGGAACTGCGCGCGCACGAGGCGCGCCACGGGCATCCAGCGCAATCCTCCGATGACGACCACGATCATGACGAACACGCCCGCCTCGGGACCGAGGACCTTCTTCAGGGCGTCGCGGAAGAGGTAGATGATGAGCAGGAGGAGCGGGAGCTGGGGCAGGGCGAGGAAGAGATCCGTGACGCGCATGAGCGCATGGTCCACCACGCCGCCCGCCTGGCCCGAGAGGGCCCCTACCGCGGTGCCGACGGTAATGGCGATCAGCATGGCCGCCACGCCGACGGCGAGCGAGATCCGTCCGCCGTAGAGCATTCGCGCCAGCACGTCCTGCCCGAGGTCGTCCGTGCCCATGGGGTGCGCCCACGAAGGCGTCTTGAGCTTGGCCTTGAAGTCGATCTCGTTGATGGGCACCCGGTAGACGAGGGGCCCGAAGAGCACGGCGAGCACCATGACGCCGAGCATCGTGGCCCCGAGGGTCGCCAGACGGTGCCGGCGGAAGCGCCGCCAGGCCTCCGCCGTGAGGGATTCGGCGGGCCGCCGCGCGACCACCCCCGTGCCCGCGAGGACCGCTTCCGAGGCTGTCCCGTTCGCCATGGAGTCGCTACCGGAAGGAGATCCGCGGATCGAGCCAACCGTAGACCAAGTCCGCGATGAGGTTGAAGAGGACGACGAGGGCCGAGAAGACGAAGGTGATGGCCATGATCACCGGGGTGTCATTGGAGAGGATGGCGCTGATGAGAAGCGAGCCGATGCCGGGCACGCGGAAGATCTGCTCGGTGATGACGGCGCCCGTGAACACGCCGGGGATCTGGAGGGCGACCAGGGTGACCACGGGGATGAGGGCGTTCCGCACCACGTGCTTGACGATGGTCACGCACTCGGAGAGCCCCTTGGAGCGCGCGGTGTTGACGTAGTCGAGCCGGATCACCTCGAGCACGGCCGAGCGCACGAAGCGCGTCATGGCCGCCCCCTGGAAGAGACCGAGGACGGCGATGGGCATGATCGCCTGGCGCGCCATCTCCCAGGCCCAGCGCCAGCCCGTGGCGCTGATGTCCGCGCGATAGATGAAGGGCAGCCAGTCGAGGTAGATGCTGAAGAAGAGGATGAAGAGCAGGCCCGTGAAGAACGTGGGCAGGGAGAAGCCGATGAAGGCGAAGGTGGTGGCGATCTGATCGAAGAACGAGTAGGGGCGCACGGCCGAGTAGATGCCGATGGGCAGGGCGACCAGGAGCCCCAGGAGCTGGGCGGTGCCGAGCACGAAGAGCGTGGTGGGCAGACGCTGCCAGATGAGCGAGGAGACATGGATCCGGCTCACGAAGGAGAAGCCCCAGTCGCCCTTGAGCATGGAGGTGACCCAGCGGACATAACGCACGGCGATGGGGTCGTCGAGGCCGAACTGGGTGCGGAGGTTCGCGCGGACCTCGGGCGGAACGTTGGGATTGGTGGCGAGCTCCTCGAAGGGATCGCCGGGCGCCAAGGCCAGGATCGTGAAAAGGACCAGACTGATGCCAAGGAGGGTCGGGACCGAGATGAGGAGCCGTCGGAGGAGGTACTTGGACATCGGCGGGGCGGGCGGCGGTTGGAGACCGGGCCGGGGGGCCCGGTCTCCGGCGCGTGACTAGGCCTCGCGATACCAGTGGGACAGGTTCCAGAAGTCGGAGTCCCAGCCGCTCTGCTCCAGCCGGAGCTTGCTCGCAATCGCGCGCACGCGCGGGCGCCACACGACCGGGATGACCACGCCGTTCTGGATCACCAGCTCGTTCATCTTCACGTAGAGAGCGGCCCGCTTGACCACGTCCAGCTCGCCCTCGCTCGCCCGATAGAGCTTGTCGTACTCCTCGTTCTTCCAGCGGGTGATGTTGCGCCCCTGCCACTTGTTGTCCTTGGACGCCGCCTCCCACGAGGCGAACTGGATCATGAAGAGCTCGGGATCCGGCTGCGTCATGGTGGTGGTGTACATCTGGATGTCGGTGGAGAAGTGCGGATAGGTGTCGAGGTTGGCGGCATCGGAGGAGAAGTAGACGGAGGCGACCACGGACTTGATCTCCATCTCGATCCCCGCCTTGGCTGCCGCCTGCTTGACGATGGCCTGGGTCTTCTGCCGCGAGGCGTTCGTCGACGACTGGTACACCATCTTGAGCTTGACGCCGCCCTTCTCCCGGATGCCGTCGCTTCCGCGCTTCCAGCCCGCCGCGTCGAGGATCTGGTTGGCCTTGTCGACGCTGAACTCCCACTTCGTGGTCTTGGAGCGGAAGCGCTCGGGAGCATTCAGGAAGTTCGCGGTGGAGATGCCGGTGCGGCCGTAGATCTGCTCCTGCACGGAGCTGCGGTCGACGAGCAATCCCAGGGCCTGACGCACGGCCGGGTCGGACAGGAAGGGATGCTTGGTCTTGAGGCTGGAGCGCTCACCGTCCACCTCTTTCCACGGATCGGTGAAGTTGCACTGGATGTGCTCGATGTCGCCGCCCGCCACGATGTCGACCTTGCCCCGCCCGCCCTGCTCGAGGCGCTTGAGGATCTCGTCCTCCACCTGCAGGTTCCAGGCGTAGTCGTACTCGCCCGTTTGCAGCACCGCGCGCGCCGCGGAAACGGCGTCGCCGCCGCCCTTCATCTCGATGGTGTCGAAGTAGGGCCGGTTAGGCAGGTGATAGGTGGGGTTCAGCTCGCCCTTGACGATGTCGCCCGGCTTGAAGTCGACGTAGCGATAGGGGCCTGTGCCCACCGGCCTGAGGTTGGCCGGCGCCTCCCGCGACTTCCCGCCCTTGAAGGGCTCGAAGACGTGCTTGGGGATGATCATGCCGCGGACGCCCACGAAGGCATCGGCCCAGAAGGGCGTCGGCTTGGGGAAGGTCACGCGCACGGTGTGGCTGTCGACCTTCTCGGCCTTGATGTCCTTGTACGTGGCGATGGTCCAGGCGGCGGTGGCGGGATCGGCCGCGTATTCCCAGTTGAAGACGACGTCGTCGGCCGTGAACGGCTTGCCGTCGTGCCACTGCACGCCTTTCTTGAGCTTCCAGGTGACCGTCTTTCCGTCTTTCGACAGCCCCCCGTTCTGCAGGCTCGGCACCTCGGTGGCGAGCACGGGAGCCAGGTTGCCATCCGGATCCCACGAGGCCAGGGGCTCGTAGAAGATGCGAGAGCCGTCCTGGTCCTTGGTGCCCACGGCGAAGTAGGGGTTGAGCAGGGTCGAGCCCTGCCACCACAGCGTCTTGAGGACGCCGCCGCCGCCGCGCTTGGTCGGCTTGTACACGAGCTTCGGCTCGGCCGCCCGCGCCACTCCGCCCGATGTCAGCAGCTGCGCCGCGAAG
>Ga0137409_10007004_pt1 | contig 11624 bp, 8 predicted proteins | sample CZODoug1_16funga_FD_122059 | JGI IMG/M metagenome (GOLD analysis project Ga0137409, IMG submission 122059) | Vadose zone soil fungal communities from Angelo Coast Range Reserve, California, USA - CZODoug1_16fungal (Hybrid Assembly) | ecosystem: Environmental > Terrestrial > Soil > Vadose zone... | reverse complement strand
TGGGATCGCAAAATTTCATGAAGCTCGGCCAAGCTCTTGCTGACGCATTTACGGTATACATTCCTGACCGACGTGGACGCGGCTTAAGTGGCTCTCATGGCAACTACAGCCTCGAAAAAGAAGCGGAGGACATAAGGGCCGTTGTCGGGGCAACCGGCGCAGGCAAGATATTTGGCCTAAGCTCTGGCGCCATCGTTACGCTACAAACAGCGCTCAATGAACTGGCTATCGACAAAGTAATCGTATATGAGCCGCCGATACCTGTAGGCGGGTATGACCCTAGACGCTGGCTAGACCAATACCATGAAGAGATTGCCCAGGGTAAGTTCGGTGCCGCTTTATTGACCGTGGCCGGTGGCACCAATGGCCCTACATTGCTGACACGCCTACGCTTTATAACTGCACCCTTGCTTAATCTTGCTATAAGAGCTGAAACGAAAAATGTAGAAGGTGACGACGTTTCGTTAAAGGATCTCATTCTTACAATTCGCTATGACGCGCAAACAGTACTGCAGTCGACCGGACTTATCGAAAAGGCAAAAGAGTTGCATGCCGATGTGCTGCTGCTGGGCGGCAGCAAAAGCCCAGGATATTTGAAAGCCGCGCTGGACGCACTGCAGGCAGCTATACCTCAAGTCACGCGAGTCATACTGCGAGGTGTTGGTCATCTAGCTGCCGACAATGGCGGTAGGCCCCGACTGGTAGCACAAGAACTGAAAACATTTCTACTGAATCGCTGCGATTAATAGCAACACCTCCGGGGCTTTGCGATCATCTCTGCAGAACTCGTCCATCTTCCAGTGGAGCTTCCGCCAGCTTGCGCTGATCTCTGTGGACGGTTTGTCGGCAATCCAGAAGTTATCCTCGCCCCGCTTGGCGGCGGTCACTTGGACGTGTAGTCGGGTTACCGGACATGTCCGGCAAGCGCGTTATCGGGCACGGATTAATTCTTCCAAACGGTCCGTTATACGTGTTCCCGCCTTTGCGTAATAGCATTGTGTCCTGGAGCAACCACGCATGATCCGACCCATCTTGGCTTTTTACGTATCGCTGTTATGTCTGTTTCTTGGGACCTTTGGGCGGGTTGCTAAGGGCCAGCAGGAGCCTCCAAGGCCGCAAGGCGTTGACTTCGAATATCGGAAGTTTCAAGGCTTGTTCTCCTTTCTGCGGACCCGCAACGCGCAACAGTATGCCATCGCGTCTCCCAAGGGCATTGACGAAGCAGCGTACGTGAAGATCGGCGGGATCGAGCAGTGGATAACAATTCGCGGCGAGGACCGTGAAGGTCCTGTGCTGTTGTTTCTCCACGGCGGGCCGGGTGATGTCACGACACCGTGGTCTTTCATGTATTTTGCGCCCTGGCAGAAGCAGTTCACGGTAGTGCAATGGGATGAGAGAGGAGCGGGCCGAACTTTGAGAAAGAACGGTCCGGGAATCGCGCCGACGATCAAGGTAGATCGCATGGTGCAAGACGGGATTGAGCTGACGGAATACTTGCGCAAACATCTCGGCAAGGAAAAGATCGTCATCGTGGGCCACTCGTTCGGCTCGCTTCTCGCTGCACGCATGGCAAGAGCAAGGCCTGAACTGTTTTACGCCTATGTGGGGACGGGGCAAGTGGTGGATACGGAAAAGAACGAGTCCTGCCGTTACGAGGCGCTGCTGAACAAGGCGAAAACGACAGGCGATGCGCGTGCCATTGAGGAATTGGGTCGCGTGGGCCGACCACCGTACGAGTCCGGCGAAGGAGGCGGGGTACTGCACAAATGGGCGAACAGGTTTGAAGGGGCTGATCAGTTCTTGTACGGTACCATCGGGCTGGCGCTCGTAGCTCCCGGCTATTCGATGCAAGACATCAATGCCTCCGCTGATGGGCAGATGTTGAGCGGCGAGCGGTTGTGGCCGGAGATCAAGGCAGAGACGCCGAACGAGGTGGGACTAAAGTTCGCGATTCCATTTTTTGTTTTTCAAGGGGAAGAAGATTTTACGACTTCGACTGCGCTCGCCCAGCAATATGCGGAATCGGTGAAAGCGCCTCGCAAAGAGTTTGTGGTGATCAAAAGCAGCGGGCATTTTGCGGTATTCATGCGGTCGAATGAGTTTCTGCAAGAACTCGTTGTGCGGGTGCGCCCACTGGCCTTGGCGAAAGAGTAGGTTGCTGCTAGTTTTCAGCTAGCGTATGCATTAGAAGGCGGTAGTTCTTCCAGCGGATTGGCGATACGAATCTCTAGAGCTTGCGAATTTGCCTCATTACAAGGCGTGACGGTTGATTCCGCACAGGCGAAAGAACGGGTTAGAAATAGGACCGAAAGATGAGGCAGGCGAGCAAGCATCACGCACGTTAGTTCTATCCCCACTCTTTGGACACCGACGAGCAAAGGGTAGTTTCCTAAGGACGCGGAGAAATCGCAGACCTTGGGCCCGATAAGTCGGGTAAACCGGACATCCATGGTCTGTTTGTGCCCAACTGGCCGCGAAAACGGAGAGATTAATCGTCTTGAGCTGACGCCTCACCTGATTCGACCTCTTACCAAGGAAGTTTTTTGTGGGAGGCCTACGCGGCGCACCAGATCGTGGAAGCGCGGATCGGAACGGAGCGGATCCAGCAACGTATCCACGTTTAGCCAGACAATTCGGTCGGAGCCCATCTCGTAAGCCTTCTCCAGCCATGAAAATGCGCGATCGTTGTCTCCAAGGCCCGCATAGGCCCATACGAGTCCGAACGGTGGCACGTATTGATCGGGTTCACTCTCAATCCGCTTTAATTCGTCCACGAGCTTGAGTGCCTGTTTGCGCAGTCCCGCTCGCGCATACGCGTGCGCCAGTGCCCCCAAGACTAGAGGCTCCCGTTCGTTCTTCAACACCAATGCCTGTTGAAGCTCTGCGATGGCCTTTTGATACGCACCATCGATCACATAGGTTCTAGCGCGGACGAGATTCGCATCGGAATAACGCGGGTCAATCTCCAGAGCTTTTTGCAGCGATGCCATTCCCTCCTCGTTGCGACCCACCATCAGATACGTAGCCCCGGCCCAGGTATTCACCCAGGGTGATGCCGGGTCTAGTTGCTGAGCACGTTTGGCTTCCACTACCGCTTCCTCGAAGCGCTGCAGGGCGTAGAGGTACATGGTGTACCAAATGTGGGCAATCGGATAGCTGGGGTTCGATTCGATGGCCCGCCGATACTCTCGCTCAGCAGTCGCCCAGTCCCACTCCTGCTGTGCAGCCCTGGCCAGGGCGTTGTGCGCTTCAGCAAGTGAATCATCGAGTTTGAGTGCCTTGTCAGCCCACTGTTTCGCCTGTAGCCGCCGGTCCCTAAAGGCTCTGTTTGGAGACCCCCTAGCCCTCAGATAGAGTTCCGCCAAACTCGCGTACGCAGGAGCATAGTCAGGATCTTTCGCGATCGCCTTCTCGAAGTATTCTTTGGCCCGTGTCCAACTTGTTCGTGTGGGAGTCTGAACGAGGTAGGCACGGCCGAGGAGGTAGGCTTCATGGGCTTCCGGATCGACGCGTCGCGAGCTGGCCAAGCGTGCCTGCTCTTGCGGCGTGAGCTTTACCCGAACCTGGCTGGCGACCGCCCGGGCAACATCCCTCTGCACCGCGAGGATGTCGCGCTGGTCAACTTCGTAACTCTCTGCCCAGATGTGGCGTTCGGGCGTTGCCTGAACCAGGTTGGCGGTAACGCGAACTCGATCTCCAGACCGGAGCACTGTGCCTTCCAGAAGCGCGTCCACTTTCAGCTCCTGCGCAATCTGCGGCAACGGTTTGGCGCCCTTTTTGTATTGGAGCACGGACTGATGCGAGATCACTTTCAAGGTGCTGATCTTACCGAGTTCGGTGATCAGCGACTCCGTCATACCGTCCGCAAAATAGTCTTGTTCACGGTTATCTGAAAGATTTTTCAATGGCAGCACCGCAATAGAATTTACTTCGCCGGAAGCGGGTCGTCTGAGCGGGCGATCGCGCACTCCCCCGAAAATCAGGAACACTCCTAGGACCAGTACCAAGCCTCCCGTGACCACCCACGCGAGTCTCCATCGAGGGGGCATGGCTGCTGTTTCGGCTGCCTCCAGGCGGGAGCGGCCATTCCTCCACCAGGCATCAATTTCCGCCTTATAGGCATAAACCGCCGCCCTCTTCGTGTGCATGTGCCGATGGACTGGTAAGCCTTCTTTCTGCCACCGGCGTACGGTCCTCTCGTCGCGCTTGAGATAGCTCGCGATCTCTTTCCAGGAATCGAGCTGCTCACTGGAGGAAGGATCCACTTGCTGGGGAGGTGATTGTGATTTGCCAAGTTGCATAACAGGTTGACGAACTTGTAGGGGAATTCTACCTCCGCCCGTGGTTTCAATGAAACCCTGCAAAAGAGCAGCCATGTCCTGATTTGCCCACATTTGCCCGCAATTGTCTGTTGCGGGCTCTTAATAGCGGTTCTACCGTGCAAGAAATCGCCCCCAACGAGAACTGGGTACTAGAAGTTGGGCGGCCAAAACACTGGAGGGTTTCATGAGTCTCAAAGCTTTAGCTCATTCTTGGCGCTCACCCGAGCTGTCGTGCCGCGCGGCTCTGTGGGCCCTGCTCGCCTTGGCAGGGATGTGCGTGAAAGATTTGCAGCTTAGGGGGCACGCACTCACGCAGGACGAGGATCGCGGCAACATTCTTACCATCGACCACCAAGTTCCTCACAAGTCAACGATGCCAGCCAATGCCGGCGAATCGGTCAACCTCATTGTCCGGGAGCGGTTCGCTGACAATAAGTCCCCAGGGAAGGCTGTTCTTATGGTCCACGGACGCAGTGTTCCTGCTCTCGCGGGTTTCGATCTGCAATATAAGCACTATGGTTGGGCTATGGACCTGGCAATGGCAGGCTTCGACGTCTTCGTCGCTGATCTGCAGGGGTCCGGCAGGTCTCCACGCCCAAAGATGGACGATCCGTGCAATGTCTCTAACTTTGCCCTCGATTTTCAGCAACAGCGTCTTTTGATTCCCAATCCGCTCTCTGCTCCATGCCCACCGTCGTATCCATTCCGATTAGTTAATTCCAAGAGTGAGTGGGACGAACTCGATACAGTAGTTGAGTACATCAAAGCACTTCGTCAGGTCGAGAGAGTCGCTCTCGTGAGCTGGTCGCGGGGCTCGCTCGTCGCCGGCCCGTATGCCGTGCAACATCCCGAGAAAGTCGACAGCCTCTTTCTTCTTGGTCCGATATTCAATCCCAATGCGTTACCCGGGATTCCTTATCCAAATGGCTTCGAACCGCCGGTTAAGCCAGCTCCTGGCGGGAAGGTAGTTGCCTGCACGCCGACCGAAGTAACCTCGGGCGCCTGTCCTGGTGTGTCGCCAGACGTGAGCCTCCTGTTGTCTGCAAACGCCGCGAACCCTACCATGACTCTCGTACCGCGCAACGACGTTGTTGACGCCCAGGGAAACACCATTATCGTGGGACTAATGGACCGGTGGAATAGGCCGATCAACTCAGAAGTCCAATGCGAGGATCAAATAGAGGATGGCATTCAGGATGTCGTCTGGAACGCAGTCATGGACAATGATGAGCTTGGCCGCACTTGGGGACCACCGCCACCTGGCGCACCAGAGGGTTCTACCGCAGAGGGTGTGATGCGTGCGCGGTCGTTCTTTCCTTGGGGATGGACCCCCGCGGCGGCCTCCAGGGTCTCGGTTCCGGCGCTCATCATTTTTGGAGAATTCGACACTGAGGGAACCAAGGAAGGCTTTCCCGTGGCCGCCAACTCGTCTTTGCTTTACGACACAATCCCGCACGACCACAAGCTGTTATTCAAAGTGGCTTGCGCGGGACACCACATGCCTTGGGAACGTCAGAGTAAGGTGTTGCACCACATTTCCAAGCAGTGGTTGAAGCACGGCGCAGTCGAGGGATTTACGAACGGTAAGTTCTTTATCGACAGAGAAGGCAATCTCTTCCCGCAGTGACTCGAACTGTCCACATTCGGTCTTTGGTGATGCCTAATACCACTGATCCAAAGGAGGCCATGCTATGTCTCATCAAAATATGCTAACAACCTGGAAGAAAGAAGCGACTGCGTCTTTGCTTTCCTTGTTAGTGCTCATGGCGGCCACGTCGCTGTGGGCCGCAGATGAAGCGTAATTCACTAATCAGAGTCTTCAAGGCAAATGGGCCTTTTCAGCATCGGGGACGATCGTCCCCCCTGCAACACCGCAGCCCACGCCCGCAGTGGCGCTGGGCATTATGAGCTTCGATGGAAATGGAGGATGTTCCATAACTGATACCATTAACATTGGTGGCGCGAGCATTTCGCGCAGTTCATCAAGTTGTACATATGCCGTCGACCCGGACGGGCAAGGGTCGCTAACCGTGCAGTTCCCTGGCGATCCGGGCCCAACGCCCCTGGCCCTTGTGCTGGTGAACAACGTCGAGTTCCGCTTTATCCGCAAGGATTTGGGCGTGGCGAGCGGTGTTGCTAGCCGGCAAAAGAAAGGGTAGGGCGGCTCGTTACGATTGCTCGCCGAGATTACCCGGTGACCGGTGCGCGCTGGAAGTTCCTCTGTTCTGACCGACTCTTTAGAAGAGGAGCCTGAGTGACAACTGCATCGTTCGCGGTCCGAAGGTTGCTGTGGGTGTGCCAAACGCAGCCGTGCCGCTGTTTTGCGGCACGAGGCACGGCGTGCCAGCACCGCCGCAGATCGCTGCCGAAGTGGAACGCCCGAATTGGGCGGTAAGCACGGCACTGACGTTGCCACGATTGAGCACATTGAATGCTTCTGCGATCATTTGCACGCGCAGTCCCTCGGTGAACCGCAAAGTGCGAGTCACGCGCGGATCCAAAGCAATCGCGGCGGGCCGATAAAAAGTGTTTCGTCCTAAGCCTGGTGTGCGATCAGTGGCTGAGTTACCGTCATTGTTCAGGTCGAAATTGACTCTCCCCGAATAGGGCTGCCCGGACTGCGCGGTGAAGATTCCGCTGATCTGCCAATCTTCAAGCAGGATTTTTGCCGCCGCTGGCAGGTGCTTGGCGTAGTTCAAGTCCCAGACGCCACTAAGCACGAAACGGTGCGGCTGGTCAGTGAGACCCGGACCACGGTCCTCGCCTGGTTCGGAAGAATCGGAAATCAGCCGGGAATCACCCTCACCCGGATTCAAAGGCGCTGGATCGGGGTTGTCATCAATAACCTTGCTGAAAGTGTAGGAGCCCAGGAACTGAAGATTATTTGAAAACCTCTTGTTCACTTGTATTGCCATGGCGTGATAGACGGAATTGGCGTTGCTCTCGAAGAGCAGGATGCGGTCGAAGCCAACAACCGGGCGCGGGCCTGTGAACCGCCGAAACGTCAGCAATGTGCTTGTTTGCGCGACACCAATTGCAGTTGGAGTTGAGACGCCGAGATTTACATCGCGATAGCGTTGCAAGTGAGTGCCCTTCACGGCCAAGTAGCTGAGAGAGAGCGCTAGGTTTTTTTGCAATTCATACTCGACCCCCACGCTGCCCTGCTGAACCACAGGCTCAAAGGCGTCATGCGAAAACGGCATGATGACGTCATTGCCATTCGTGGGCGCAGGACATGTGGGCGATGTCCCAGAAGGATCGCTCGCGCCGCAAATCGTGTTTGGATACACAGGGATCGATGAACCGGTAAAAGCGCGCGTTTGTAAGGTAATCCCGTTCTGGTAATGCGCTCGCGAGGCGACTCCTGCAGTAGTACGGGGGAAAAAGATGCCATATCCTCCACGAATTAACAGCGGTCCGTGTGTAAACGGTGTCCATGCGAAACCAAATCGGGGTGCGAAGTTGTTTTTGTCCGTAGGGATAAAACTGGTGTCGATACCGATAAGCGCCAATGCCTTTGATGGGTTCTTGACCATCGGTTGAGCTAGTACCTGAATGTCGTATCGCATGCCCAAGTTGAAGGTGAGCTTCGGCCGCAGACGCCACTCGTCCTGTATAAAGCCTCCGACATCGGTCGAATTCGGATCGACATTTACTCCCGGTGTGCCTTCGCCGGAAAACGATTGAATGAAGGTCTCACCAGTCAAGGGCGTCGGGACCCCGGCCAGGTTACGTCCAAAACTTTCCAAACTGCTGAAACGGTAGCTACCGGAAAAATTTGTAGAGGTGAAAAACTGAACTCCATCCCGCAAAACGTTAGCACCAAATTTGATGGCGTGGCTGCCGCGGCTTATGGAGAGCGCGTCAGACCACTCGTTTTGATTGATAGGGATTTCACGAGGACTGAAAGGAGCGCGGCCAATAGCCAATACGAGCTGCCCACCTTCAAATATACTTGCTTCCGGATAGCTGCTGTTGGACCCGCCCACTTCCTTGCTATTAAGGTGGCTGAAACGCGCCACATTCACTATGGAGGGAGAAGCGAGCGATGTAACGGAGAGCGCGAGCGTGTCAGTGTGCTGCGCCAGTTCACCGGTGCGCTCTAACGACATCTGCGGGCCGATAGTGTTGCCACTCGTGAAACCCTCAAGATTGCCTCCCGAGAATCGGTGGCGATTCCAGCGTGCACTTGCGAAGTGCTTGGCTGTGATATGCCAGTCGATCTTAGCCAAGTAGACATTCTGGTCGAAGCTACGCCGCCAGGATGCCGCTCGTGGACTCAAGTAATCCAGGGCCTGCCGCTGGAAGCCGGCAACAGTCGCGTTTGGCGATAGAGTGAATCCGGAAGGCAAGTTCAGGAATGTCGGATTCTGTTCCACCCTGCGCTGCCCGTCGAAGTTCGCAAAGAAAAATATTTTATTGTGGACGACCGGCCCGCCCACCGCACCACCGAACTGATGAGCGTGGAACGGTTGCTTTGCTTCACCGACGCTCCTACTGATCATGTCCGTAGCATTGAGGGCACGGTCGCGGAAATACCAGAACAAGCTGCCGTGGAACTCGTTGGCTCCGGATTTCGTGACCACGTTAACCGTACCGCTGCCGGCCCGCCCAAACTCAGCCGAGTAGGCGTTGCTGTTCACCTGGAATTCCTGCACGGCTTCCTGACTAAACTGGTAAGGCGAAGGAGTCGTGCTCAGTGGCGTACCCACGAAACTGTCGTTGTTGTCAGCGCCATCGACAAGCAACGAAGTCATGCCACGCTGGCCGGCAAAACTGAGTCCCGAACGGAGCGGAGAGCGGGTCACGCCGGGCGTCAGCAAGGCGAAGTCGAGGAAGTTGCGACCGTTCACGGGCAAGCTGGCCACAAGACGCTGATTTACGGTCGTGCTGATTTGGCTTCGGCTGGATTCCAAAATCGGTCCTACATCACTGACCTGAAGGGTTTCTGTTTGTGTGGCGAGCTTAAGAGTCACAGCTAGGTTGATCGTCGTGCCTACGACTAGTACCAAATCCTTCTGAATGTATGTCGCAAACCCTTGGCTCTCTGCCGCAAGCTCATAAATTCCGACAGGAAGCACGAGAAAATGGAAGTGACCTCTACTATCGCTGGTGCTGTTAAATGTAGCCGACGTGCTTACGCTCCGTAAGTGCAGCGCCGCGCCCGTAACTACTGCACCGGAGAGGTCACTAATTGTTCCTTCGATCGATCCTTGGTTGCCGGATTGCGCGGAATTTTGCGGCGATGCCGCTAGGGCCAGGAGGAGTAGGGCTACAACGTACCTCATAAAAGCCCGCCTGCTTGTCGTGTATACGCGCTGAACGTTTTCGGTTGCGAGGCACCAGAAGCGGTCGATAGTCTACGCCCAGTCCACCTCCGCGGCAAGCGAGAGCTTCAGACCACCTGATTTGCCGTACGAGATCGCTCCCGGATTGTCAGCTACTCGGAACTTATCGTCGGGCGGCCCGGCTAAGTCCTTCCATGAGAAGGCCGGTGTGAGTTAAGTCTGTTTTATCTTTCTCGCAGCTACAGACACAACGAAATAACCGCCCGTGGACGACGCTCGAAGCTACGAGCCAATCGTCAACGGCCCGCTTAACCCACGAGGGCACGGGTATAGTTCGAACGTGACCGCCTTTTCCTATCAGATCAACGATGGCCCAGTGATCCTCGCGACGTTGGAAGTGATCAACCGTGAGTTCAGTCAGTTCGCGACGCCGCAGGCCACAACCCAATAGCAAAGCAAGAATCGCTCGGTCCCGCTTGCCCTTCAAAGTGGCAGGATCAGGGAGTTGCCATAGCGTTCGAGCTTCCTCGGCCGTTAACCAATTCCCGAGTCGGCACCCCAGTTTCTTTGCGCCCTTTACCCGGCGAATGCCGGCTGCGAGATCGGGGCTCAACAATCCAGAATCTGCTGCCTCATATGCCAGCCGTCGTACGGCTGCCAGCCTGACGTTGATGGTGCCTGCAGCTAGGTGACGATCTTCGAGATAAAGTCGGTAACGGAGGACGACCGCCTTGTTGAACGACAGTCGCGGAGCGGAGCAATACCAAGCCACAAACTCATCGATCGAATGCCGATAACTGCGTTGCGATTCGAACGATCTCAAGCTTACGATCACGGCGACCTTGGCATGCTCCAAATCGGGAAGGCCGAGCTTTGTTTTCAGTCGGGTAGGCCCGCTTTTGAGTTTGCGCTTCATGGTTAGCCGCCTCCCGACGACTAGCCATATCAGACTCCCCTTTCCCAGAGCGCCGCCGTCAAATGTTCAATGTCCGGTAACCCGCCTTACCACGAGTTGTGGCTGGACGTGCCACGTTATGAGGAATTATGCAGCCATTCCGTTTGCTGATAGCGCATTACAACGGATGCATAGTTAAAATCGGGTGGCTCGGTTTGTTACCCTCGCGACATGAAGAATCTCAGTGTTGCACTTGTCGCAGCACTTACCCTCCTTGCGTACATGGTCGGGGCTCAGGATATGCCGGTCCCGCAACTCTCCAATCTCATCAGGGCCAATGAGTCGTTCGGGCGAAGGCTGCTCGCAGAGCTTCACGCTGCCGCCCCGGCAGAGAATGTGGTTGTTTCACCCCTCGGTGTTTCAATTTCATTTGCTCCAATCAGGTATGCTTCTTTTGACAGCGAGACCCCGAAAGAAATCGACAAGGTCTTTGGTTGGGATCGAATCGCGTATATAGACCTGTCCAGCAAGATGCTCTTAGCGCGATTTGATGAGACAGCACCAGAAAATCCACGCGGTTCCTTTTCCGCAAAGAGGCATCTGTCTCGAAAGATTTCTTGAAAATGATAAAGAGAGATTTCGGAGTTGAGTCTCAAGCCGTAGATGCCGCCGCACCTCAGAAAAGCATTCTTTCAGAAGGGCAGGACTCTTCGTTTGCGCCACCGAGAGTTGAAGGGGAATCGATCAACAACTTTTGGATCGTGAACAGGACCGATCTCGACGCCATGTGGACTGGAAATACATTTGTGATGGGCAAGACAAAACTCGACGCTTTTACCCTCGGATCCGGGGCAGTAAAACAGACGCCGATGCTCGTCAGTGAACTGTCGAATTATAAATACGTGAAGACGGCCGAATTCGAGGCCATTCGGCTCAACTGCGGCGGTGCGTACGTCCTCATTGTACTTCCTGGGCTGGATAAGGACGTTCAAGACCTCGAAAAGAGCATGGCGGAGGGACAAGCGCTGGCCGATGGCAATTTCCCCACCGAAATTGGAGATGTAGAGCTTCCAGAATTCCACTTGCAGTACGAGATCAATTTGCGGCCCGCGTTGGAGG
>Ga0137409_10007003_pt1 | contig 11624 bp, 12 predicted proteins | sample CZODoug1_16funga_FD_122059 | JGI IMG/M metagenome (GOLD analysis project Ga0137409, IMG submission 122059) | Vadose zone soil fungal communities from Angelo Coast Range Reserve, California, USA - CZODoug1_16fungal (Hybrid Assembly) | ecosystem: Environmental > Terrestrial > Soil > Vadose zone... | reverse complement strand
CAACCTGAACTACGTGTTCCCGCCGCTCTACACGGAAGCGTTCCTCGACCGCTTCGTCCGCAACGCCTGTGCGCTCACGGCACGCCTCGACCAGCCGCTCGTCATGGAGAACATCCCCGGCTTCTTCGACGTCAAAGCGAGCCAGATGCCGGAGCCGGTGTGGCTGCACCGCTTCTTCGAGGCGACAGGGGCCGGTTTCCTCCTCGACCTGCCGCACGTCTGGCTCGAGGCGCACTACCACGACATCCCGGCGGAGCGCTGGCTCGCGGAGTTCCCGCTCGAGCACGTAGTGGAGCTGCACGTCGCGGGCGTCGCGCATGACGACGACCTCGCGGGCCCGTGGATCGCGCCGGCCGAGCCCTCGGACGAGATGCTTGCCTTCGCCGCCCACGCGGTGAGCCGCTGCCCCCGGGCCAAGGCGGTCACGTTCGACGCGTTTTCGCCATCCCTGACCGCGGACGTCCTGTTCCGGAGCGTGGAGCGGATTCGAGGAGCCTTATGAGGGCGATCGCCCTCGTGCTCCTACCGCTGCTGCTCTCCGACGTCGTGCTCCCGGCGGGCACCCACATCCCGATTCGCTTCGTGCAGCGCGTGACGAGCGGCAGGGATACCGTAGGCACCGCCGTGCTGGTGCAGACCATGGGTGCCGTGGTGCGCGATTCCTGCGTCATCGTGCCCCCCTACGTTCGCGCCAAGGGGCATGTGGTCGTCTCGAAGGGCGGCGGTCGATTCGGGCGGCACGGCCGATTAGGCCTCCGCTTTGACTCGCTCGAGATTCGTCCGGGGCGCTGGGCGGCAATCTCGGCGGTGCTCGATACGCTCGAGTATGCCCCGCGCGGGGGACTCGTCGACTCGGGGCTGGTGTCGAGCGGAAAGACGTCCATTGCGGGGGTGGGCAGAAAGCTCGTGCCGGCCGGCGTCGCGGCGGCAGTGGATCTCGACGCCGTCCCCGTGGCGGTGCTCGGCGGCTTCTCGCTCGTGCGCCGGGGGCCGCCAATGCGCATCATGAGCGGAGAGATCGGCGGCATCCGACTCACGGAGCCGCTCGTTCTGCCGAACGAGGACCGATGTGAGCCGCTGGCGGCACATCGCGAGTTGACCGAGATGCCCGCGCTGCCGAAGTTCGTCCCCCGCTCCGAAAACCGCGCGGGGACCGTGCTGGGCGACCCGTTCAATGTGCTGTTGCTCGGTACCGCCGCCGCGATCGACAGCGCGTTCCGGGCGGTCGGTTGGCTCCCCACGCAGAAGCGGTCCTTCTTCACCGTCACGCGGGAGGTGACCGCCGCGATCGCGAGCCGGCCCGCCATGACCGCCCCCGTGAGCACGCAGTACTTCGAAGGACGCCACCAGGACCTCGCGTACGAGCTGGCGGGTCCGAATGTCCGGATTCGTCATCACATCAGGATCTGGCTGCTCGACAGTCTCTCGCTCGTCTGGGTCGGCGCCGCGAACAAGGATGTCGGGGTGATTTTCAAGCCGTGGGAGCCGCAGGCGACGCATCGCATCGAGTCGCACATCGACTGGGAGCGAGACCGGGTGGTGCACGATCTCGAGGCCAGCGGGTGCGGCGATCTCCTGGACTACATGCGTCTGCCCGGGGCGGTGACCGAGGCGCGCAACGTCTCCGGCCAAAAGGTCGTCTCCGACGGGCGAACGGCCGTGGTGCGGTTGCGCCGCTGCGACCCGGGGGACACGCCGTGACCAGCACGCCGGGCGATCGCGCTCTGCAGGACGACGTAATTCGCGCGCTCGCCGATGCGCCATATCGTGCCTCGCTGGAGTGGCGGCGCCGGGGGCTCGCCGATCCCGCCCGCGTGGAGCGGTACGCGCGGTTCTTGGCGCGTCATTTCTATCACGAGCGGATCGTCCACTTCTTCAAGTACTCGCGCGCCCTCGCCCGCGTGACAGGCCGCGCGCCCGAGGCCATCCTCAAGTCTCCCATCTTCGATGCGCTCCTCCCCACACTCGTCCTGGGCAGCCGCGAGACGGCGGCAGCAGTGGCGCGGCTCGTCACGACCCACGTTGCGGCGGGCCGGGTGCCCATTCCTTATCTGGCGGATCTCCTGCGGTACGAGGAGGCGATGATGGTCGTCGAGGCGGGAGCCCGGGTTTGGCGGGACTCGGAGGGTAAGGAGAAAGCGGAGAGCGCGGAACCGCGCTGTCCCGAGACGGTCGAGGGGACGGTGCTGTTGCACCTGGCCTACGACCTTCCCACCGTCCTGCCCAAGCTGCTCCAGCCGTGGACGGACGTGCCGCATGCGCCCGAGCGGCCCACGACGCTCCTCGTCGCGCGGTCGCCGCACGGGCGGGTCGCGGTGGCGAAGAGCGACGCAGGCGTGGCGGCGGTGATCGGGCTCGCCGACGGCACGCGGACGCTCGACGAGCTCGCGCAGGGAGCGGGCCTGCATCCCGCCGAGTTGCGCCAGACGCTCCAGGGACTGGTGGACTTGGGCGCGGTCCGGTTTTCCACGGGAAGCTAGGGTGGAAGTCCAGATCTTCGGCATCCGCAAGAGCGCCGATACGCGCGCGGCCCTCCGGTTCTTCGCCGAGCGCCGGATCAAGACGCATTTCGTCGACCTGAACGAACGCGCCGCGTCGCTCGGCGAGCTGCGGCGTTTCGCCCAGAAGTTCGGGGCGCAGGCCCTGATCGACCGCGACGCGAAGCGCTTCACCGGGCTCGGCCTCAAGTCGGCGCTCTTCTCCGAGGACCGCTGGCTCGAGAAGCTCACCCTCGAGCCCCTGCTCCTGCGGATGCCGCTGGTCCGCCACCAGCAGCAGCTGACCGTGGGTGCGGCGGAGGAGACGTGGCGGGCCTGGGTCGCCGCGGCGCAGGCGCCCGCATAGCTTTTTGGTCTCCCGCCAAACGGAGCCACCGATGACCACGAAATACGAGAGTGCCGATCTGCTGCTCAAGCTGTACGACCTGCGCCGCGAGCCGGTACTGCGCAAGGCGCGAGCCTGGTTCCGCGAGGAGTTCCGCCCCCGCACGGCAGAGGACGTGCTCGAGGCGCATCGAGGAAAGCGCAGCGCGTACTATCGAATGGTGACCACCTATTGGGGTATGGCCGCCACGCTCGTACTGCACGGTGCGATCGACGAGCAGATGTTCGCGGACGCGAACGGCGAGCACATCATGGTGTTCGCGAGGCTCCGGCCGTTCCTCACCGAACTGCGGGGACTGCTCAACAACCCGGGCTACCTCGAGAAGCTGGAGCAGGTCATCATGCGGATGCCCGACGCCCAGGCGCGGCTCGCCCGGTTCCCGGGACCCGCCAAGGGCAAGGCGAGCACGCCCAAGGGCCCGCGGAGGGTCGCATGACGGCCGCGGCGATCCCGCGCCCCGAGCCGTCGGAATATGTGCCCTTCTACGAGACCTACATCTCCAAGGTCCCCAAAGGGAACCTCCTGAAGGTCCTCGAGGACCAGCGGCGCGAGACGCAGGAGCTCCTCGTCGGCCTGTCCGAGGCGAAGGCGCTGCATCGCTACGCGCCGGGGAAGTGGAGCATCAAAGAGGTGGTCGGGCACCTCATGGACAGCGAGCGCGTGTTCTGCTACCGCGCGCTGGGCTTCGGGCGGGCCGACGAGAACCCGCTCCCGGGATTCGACGAGAAGGCGTGGGTGCCGGCCGGACGCTTCAACGCGCGATCCCTCAAGGATCTCGCGGCCGAATTCGACGCGGTGCGCCGGGCGACCATTGCGCTGTTCTCCGGGTTGGACTCCGACGCCCTGGCGCGCCGGGGGACTGCCAACAACAACCCGATTACCGTGCGCGCGCTCGCCTGGATCATCGCCGGCCACGAGCGCCACCACGTCGCGATCCTGCGGGAGCGCTATCTGGCATGAGCCCGGCGATCTTCCTCCTCCTCGCGGCCGCAGCGGCCCAGGGAGACACCGGCAGCTTCGTCATCAACAACTTCAGATTCGCGAGCGGCGAGATGCTGCCTCAGCTGCGGCTGCACTACCGCACGCTCGGCCGCCCGCGGCGCGACGCCGCTGGAGTCGCGCGGAACGCGGTGCTGATCCTCCACGGCACGGGCGGATCAGGTGGCCAGTTCCTGTCGCCGCTGTTCGCGGGCGAGCTGTACGGCGCCGGCCAGCCGCTCGATACCGCGACGCACTACCTCATCCTGCCCGATAACATCGGGCACGGCCGTTCCTCCAAGCCGAGCGACGGACTGCGCGCGCGATTCCCGCGCTACGCGTACGAGGACATGGTGACGGCGCAGTACCGGCTCGTTACCGAGGGACTGCACCTGACGCACCTGCTGCTGGTGGTGGGCACGTCGATGGGCTGCATGCACAGCTGGCTTTGGGCGGAGCGGTATCCGGACGTCATGGACGGGGTGGTCGCCCTCGCCTGCATTCCGACGCAGATCGCGGGGCGCAACCGGATGTGGCGCAGGATGATCATCGACGACATCAGGGCCGATCCCGACTGGCAAGGCGGCGACTATACGAGCCAGCCCCGGGGCCTGCGCGCCGCGCTCCAGCTCCTGTTTACCGCCGGCAGCGCGCCCCTGGTGCAGCAGCGCCTCGGACCCAGCCGAGACTCGGCCGATGCATACATCACTCGCTGGCTCGACACCCGCTTCGCCGAGACCGACGCGAATGACCTGATGTACCAGGTGGACGCGTCACGTGACTACGACCCGAGTGCCGCGCTGGATCGCGTCACGGTGCCGGTGCTCGCGATCAACTCGGCCGACGACTTCATCAATCCGCCGGAGCTGGGGCTCATGGAACGGCTGATCCCGAGAGTGAAGCGGGCGCGCTACATCCTGATTCCCACGAGCGAGCGGACGCGGGGCCATGGCACGCACACCGCGGCGGCGGTATGGAAGGAGTACTTCGGGCCGTTCGTCGCGGCGCTCGACCACGCCCCGTGAAGGCCACGGTCGGCGAGCGGGCCTCCCGCAGTCTCACGCTCACGGCCGAGCACGTGAAAGCGTTCGCCCAGTTGACGGGCGACTACAACCCGCTCCACTTCGATCGCCAGTTCGTCGCCCGGACAAAGTTCGGCAAGCTGGTCGTTCAGGGAGGGCTCACGACCGGACTGCTTCACGCCCTAGTGGCGATGGACCTCCCCGGGCCGGGCACGGTGTTCCTGAGTCAGAACTGGAAATTCACCGCGCCCGTGTACATCGGCGACACAATCACGGCCGAAGCGGAGATCGTGAGCGTGCATGAATCGAAGCCCGTGTGTCAGCTGAAGATCAAGGTAGCGCGGCAAACGGGAGAAACGGTGCTCGAGGGGGAAGCGTGGTGCTACACGTTCGAAGCGGGATCGTGATTACCTAGGCGCCAGCGAAGCCGCGTGCCACACCCAGGGCATTGAGGCGAGGGCCACGCCGTTCCAGGCGAGAAACGAGAAGCGCATCTCGCCTGGCGAGTACGGGCGATCACGCCACAACAGCATCACGTCCAACATGAACCAGGCAGCGCTCGCCGCGAGGAATGCGGCGAGCCACGGATCGCGCGCCCACTTCCAAATCAGCACAGCCTCAGCTGCGAGAAACGCGACCAACAGCCACTTTGCTGGCCGCGCTCGCAGCACACCGGCGAGCGTCCGACGGCCGGCGGTGCGATCGGGACCCAAATCCATGATTTGGCCAAACAAATGGGAGTGCATCGCGAACATGGCACCGAACAGGAACGTGAACCACGGCACCTGTGACACATGGTTCAGCCAGCTCGCGAGGACAAAGACGAGCAGGTAGCCGGCTTGGTTCAGCAGGTCGAAACCGGGACGTCCTTTGAACGCGAACGGCTGGCAATTGTACATCGCGGTGACTACGATCAGCACCGCGAACCACGCGAGTGCCTTGGGTCCGAGTAACAGCGTGAACACGATCGCAAACGGCACCTGCACGAACGCGATCCGCCATGGCAGCCGCGCGAGGCGTTCCGCGGTGCCGCGCGCCCCAAACAGGTACGTGCCTTTGCGCGGATTGAATCGGTCAACCTCGAAGTCGACGACGTCGTTCCAGCCGTAGATCAGCACGCCTAACGGGAAGCTCACATAAAAGAGACCGAGCCAGAACTCCGGTTGAGTGAGCACATTGCGCCCACCAACGGGCACGAGATAAAACCAGATTGCCGTGAGCCAAAAGCCTGGCCGCGCCGCTTTGACTACGAATGCGATCTCCTCCGCGAGGCGAGCAAGCTGGATCACCTATACCCCGCCGCCTGCAGGCTGAACAGCTCCGCATACAGCCCACCCCGCGCCACCAGTTCCTCGTGCGTCCCCTGATCCACCAGCTCGCCGCCCTGGAGCACTAGGATCCGGTCGGCCATCCGCACCGTGGAAAAGCGATGCGAGATGAGCACGGCCATCCTCCCCTTGGTGAGCTCGGCGAAGCGCAGGAACACCTCATACTCGGCGCGTGCATCGAGCGACGCGGTGGGTTCGTCGAGGATCAGGACCTGGGCGTCGCGCATGTAGGCGCGCCCCAGCGCGACCTTCTGCCATTCGCCTCCCGACAGCTCGACGCCGCCGTCGAACCGCCGGCCGAGCATCTGGTCGTAGCCCTTCGCCAATCGGGAGGCGACCGAGTCGGCCAGGCTGCGGCGAGCCGCCTCGCGCACCCGCGCGTCGTCCTCCAGCGCCTCGACCTGGCTCACCCCGATGTTCTCCTTCAGGACGAAGTCGTAGCGCACGAAGTCCTGGAAGATCACGCCGATGTTCTTTCGCAGGCTGCTCAAGTCGTACTCACGCAAGTCCACTCCGTCGAGCAGGATGCGGCCTTCGTCCGGATCGTACAGCCGCGCCAGCAGCTTCACGAGCGTCGTCTTCCCCGCTCCGTTCTCCCCGACGAGCGCGATCCGCTCCTCCGGCTCGAACGTGAACGTCAGGTGGCGCACCGCCCAGCGGTCCGAGCCCGGGTAACGGAACCCCACATCCTGGAACTCGAATCCCCGGCGGATCGGCACCGGCACGGGCTGCGCTCCCGGCTTGGATGTCACACGCGGCTGGACGTCGAAGAAGGTGAACAGGTCGGAGAGGTACAGACTCTGCTCGAACACCTGCGACAGCGAGAGCAGGATGCGTTGGATCAGATCGCGACTCGCGCGAAACGAGCCGGCAAGGAACGTCAGCGCGCCGATGGAGAACCGGCCCAGCACCGTCAGGTAGATCGTCACCGCGTACGCGCCGTAATAGCCGAGCGTGCCGATCGTCACGAACACAGTGGACACCACGTTGCGCTTGATCGCCAACCGTTTGTTGGCGTCGTAGAACTCGTTGGACAGCTTCGCATACCGGCCCACGAGGAAGTCCGACAGGTTGAAGAGCTTCACTTCCTTCGCCATCTCGTCCGACGCGCCCACGTAGCGCAGGTAGTCGAGTAGCCGCCGCTCCGGGGTCCACTGGAAGAGCAGCGAGTAGCCCAGCGCCGCATAGTGGGTCTCGCCCAGGAACGACGGGACGACGGCGACCACCAGGAGCAAGAGCAGCCATGGGAGCTGCACCAGCAGCACCGCCGCGAGCGAGATCAAGGTGACGAGGTCCTGGGCCGTGGACAGGAGCAGCGCGACGAGCCCGATCCGCCCCACGGTCTGGCGGCGCGCGCGCTCCAGATGATCGTAGGTCTCCGAGTCCTCGTACTGGGCCAGGTCGAGCGTCGCCGCGTGCTCCATCAGCCGCACGCTGATGCGGTTGGAGAACAGGTCGCCCAGCAGACTCTCGAACAGCGACGAGAGGCGGGCCAACCCCTCGCCGCCGACGGCGATGCCGAGCTCGAGCAGGACGAGACCGCCCAGGTACCGCCATTCCAGCGGCTGCCCCGCCGCATGCGCCCGCATCGCGGCGATCACGCCGTCGATGATCAGCTTGCCGATCCACAGGACGGCGAGCGGGATAAGGGAGCGCAGCGCGCGGAGCGCCAGGATCGCGACGGTGTAGCCGCGGTGGGTCTGGTACACGAGCCTGAGGAGGGGCGGCACGTACTTGAGCGCCTGCAGCCGCTCCGACCAGGTCGGCGGCTTGCCGTCGGGGCCGGAAAGCGGGCTCCGGGCGCGCGGGGGGATGCCGTGCGGGATAAAGCGGGGCGTCGAGGCCGTCACGACCTTAACTTCTCCTGGGGACGGTGCGTCAATATAACCGCATGAAAACGCGCGTCGTTGCGTCGCTCCTGACCCTGGGAGTGCTCCCGGTCGGTGTCGCGGGTCAGCAGCCGGCCCTCACCCCGCGGGACTCGGCGTTCCACGCCCTGAACCGTCTCGCGTACGGACCCCGACCGGGGGACGTGCCGCGCGTGGCTGCCGACGGGGTGATGCGCTGGATCGACCGCCAGCTGTCTCCCGCTGGGATCGACGACGACCGGTTGGCCCAGCGAGAGCATCGGTTCGACATCCTCAGGTACGACCGCGGCGACCTCGCCGCAATGTATACCGAAGCGCAGCGCGAGCGGCGCGAGCGCAAACTGGCTGCGGCGGCCGACACCATGGCCGACAAAGATGCGGCGAGCCCGATCGCCCAACGCGGCCGGCGCCTCGCGGGCGAATTCGCTGACCTCGCAGTCGTCCGCGCGGCGCTCTCCGAGCGTCAGCTGTACGAGGTCATGGTGGACATCTGGAGCAATCACTTCAACGTGTACGTCGCCAAGGGCGCCGATCGCTTCCTCACGCCCGACTACATCGAGCACACGATTCGCCCACGCGCGATCGGCAAGTTCGAGGACCTCCTGATCGCCACCGCCAGGAGTCCCGCGATGCTGTTCTACCTCGACAATTGGGAGAGCGTGGCGCCCGGCTCCGTCCCACCCACGGCCCTCCGCGTCCGCGCCCTCGAGCGCATGCCGAAAGGGATCAACGAGAACTACGCCCGGGAGCTGCTCGAGCTCCACACACTCGGCGTCGACGGCGGCTACACACAGCAGGACGTGATCGACGTCGCGCGCATCTTCACCGGCTGGAGCATGGCACGTCCCCAACAGGGCGGAGACTTCGAGTTCCACGACTGGGCGCATGACCGCGGGGAAAAGCAGGTGTTGGGGGTCAAGTTTGAAAGCGGCCATGACATGGACGAAGGGATCCGGCTCCTCAGGCTTCTGGCCAGCCACCCGGCCACGATGCACCACGTGAGCCGCAAGCTGTGCCAACGATTCGTGAACGACGATCCGCCCGACGGCTGCGTGGACGACGCCGTGGCGGCGTGGAAGCGCTCGAACGGTGACATACGCGAGGTGCTGCGGGCCATCTTTCACGGCCCCGACTTCTGGGCGACGCAGAACGTGCGCGCCAAGGTCAAGACGCCGCTCGAGTTCGTGGTCAGTGCGGCACGAGCGGTCGCCGCTGAGCCCGACACCTCCCCCCGCCTGGCGCAGGTGGTGGCGCGCCTCGGCGAGCCGCTGTACCTCCATGTCGCTCCCGACGGGTACCCGGAGCGGGAAGCCGCGTGGGTGAACAGCGGTGCGCTGCTCGACCGGATGAACGCCGCCGTCGCGCTCGCCACGGGCAAGCTGCAGGGCGTGACGGTCGTGCTCGACTCCATCGTTGCTGCGGGAGACACCGAACAACTGATCGGCGTGGTCAACGAGAAGATTCTGGGTGGAGCGATGTCCGAGAACACAAGGCAAGTCCTCAGACGTCAGTTGGCAGGTATCAGCGATCCGATCCAGGCACGCGCCCTGCTAGTCGGCCTCGCGATTGGCGGACCCGAGTTTCAGAGGCAGTGAGGCAACGATGACGATTTCGAGACGTATCTTCGTGAAGTCAGGCGGCCTTGCACTCTTCAGTTTCGGCCTGGATCCGCTATTCCTCGCCCGTGCCGCGTTTGCCGTCCGCCCGTCCGCCCGTCCGTCAGACCGCCGCATTTTGGTGTGCCTGTTCCAGCGCGGCGCCGTGGACGGCCTCAACATGATCGTCCCCCACGGCGACCCGATCTATTACCGGGAGCGGCCCCGGATTGCCGTGCCCGGGAAAGACGTCGTGGACCTGGACGGCTACTTTGGGCTCCACCCGCGCCTCGCGGCGCTCAAGCCCCTGTGGGACTCGAAGAGTCTCGCGGCGATCCACGCGGTCGGCTCCCCCGACGCGACCCGGAGCCATTTCGATGCCCAGGATTACCTGGAGTCAGGCACACCGGGGGTGAAGGCGACGCCGGACGGCTGGCTCAACCGCTACTGCCAGCACGACCGGGAGCATCAGGACACGCCCTTTCGCGCCGTCGCCTTCGGTCCACAGCTGCCCCGCATCCTGGCGGGCACCGCGCCGAGCCTCGCGATCGACAACCTGCAGGCGTTCGGCCTGCGGGCGTCACAACCTGTCGCGCGCGATCGGCTCACCCGCGCCTTCGAGGAGCTGTACGCCGGATCTGCGACGGGGCTGCTCTCGACGTCCTCACGCGAGGCGTTCGAAGCGGTCCAGATGCTCAAACGGCTGGATCCCGGCCAGTACCGACCCGCAAACGAGGCCGATTACCCGCGGGGCAACCTCGGAAAGGCCCTCCTCGAGATCGCCCAGCTCATCAAGGCCGACGTTGGGCTCCAGGTAGCGTTTGCCGACGTAACCGGGTGGGATACACACGTGAACCAGGGTGCGACGGAGGGACAGCTCGCGGGGCGGCTGGGCGAGCTGGGGCAGGCGCTCGCGGCCTTCACCCGGGACCTGGGGGAGCGGATGCGCGACGTGGTCGTGCTCACAATGTCAGAGTTCGGCCGCACCGTCCGGGAGAATGGGAGCTCGGGCACCGATCACGGGCACGCCACGGCCATGCTGGTGCTGGGCGGCCCGGTGAACGGGGGCACGGTACTGGGGAAGTGGCCCGGGCTCGATCCCGCGCAGCGGTTCGAGGGCCGGGACGTGGCCGTGACGACCGACTTTCGCGACTTGTTCGCCGAGCTCCTGGCACGCCACCTCAGCGCGCGCGACCTGTCCGCGATCTTCCCGGGGTTCACGCCCGACCCGGCGCGCTTCCCCGGAGCGATCAGGGCCTAGGGACCGCCGCCTCCTCGAGCGCCGCGAGCAGCGGCTCGAACTCCCAGGAGTCGTCGTGACGCACGCCGTTGATGAAGAACGTCGGCGTGCCGTTGACGCCGCTGGTGACACCGCTCCGGAAGTCTTCCCGCACGCGGGGCGCATACGCTCCGCTGGTGAGCTCTTTCCGAAATCGCGCGACATCGAGACCCAGGTCGCCCGCGTATTCGATCAGATACTCGCCGTCCAGCGCGAACTGCCGCTCGAACAAACGGTCGTGCATCTCCCAGAACTTGCCCTGCGCGGCTGCCGCTTCGGCCGCCTCCGCCGCCTGCTCGGCGTGCGGGTGGCTCTCACGTAGCGGGAAGTTGCGGTACGCGAACCGCAGTTTGGGTCCCATCCGTTGCTGGATCGCTTTGACGATGGGATACGCGCGCCCGCAGTGCGGGCACTCGTAATCGCCGTACTCGACCAGCGTAACGGCCGCATCGGCCGGGCCCCGGATGTGGTCTCGCTTGCCGACCGGGAGAGTCAGTGCCGCGGCCGCATCGCGCCTGGTCACGCGGGCGTCCGCTCGCCGGCGAGGGCGTCGAGGGCACGCAGGATGCCATCCGCTCCGGGGTTGACGGCTACGGGCGAGACGTAGCTCCACCGAATGACTCCGTCACCGTCAATGACGAACAACGCTCGCTCGCTGAACCCGTCGCCCT
>Ga0137409_10007001_pt1 | contig 11629 bp, 11 predicted proteins | sample CZODoug1_16funga_FD_122059 | JGI IMG/M metagenome (GOLD analysis project Ga0137409, IMG submission 122059) | Vadose zone soil fungal communities from Angelo Coast Range Reserve, California, USA - CZODoug1_16fungal (Hybrid Assembly) | ecosystem: Environmental > Terrestrial > Soil > Vadose zone... | reverse complement strand
CGATTCTGCCGTTTGGATATTCGTGGATATCGCCGCGCTTCTTCATTTTTCGCGCGAGCTTCACGAGCGCCCGCCGCGCGGAGTGGCGCAAATCAAGCGCTGCGGCAATCTCTCGGAGGCTTTGCGGCTTGCGGGAGCGGGACAATTGCGCCAGGACGTCGGCTTCGGTGACGGGAGCGCGCGGTTCAGCAGGGCGTGGCATGGACCAGCCCATTGTATGCAAATCAGCGCGCAAAAGGTGAAGCCGCGAGAAAATTCGCTTTGACCGCAACTTTTTGCCGCGAACTGTGTTGCTAGAACTAATGATCACCAAGTTGGCCCGGTTTTCCTCCGACAGGCCGGGTTAACGAGAAAGGGGGCGAAACGACCTGGATCGCCCCCTTCAAATTCCTTCAAAACTCTTTCAGGCTCCCTTAAACTAAGACTCGCCTTCTCATCGGGATGGAGGGAACGAGGAGTTGCCGGGCACGTATCTGCTTCTTTCCCACAGGCTTGCCGCGTCGGGTAGTACAACCGCACATTTCCCGATAGAATCAGAAATGTAGTACCTGAACGGAGCCTGAGGACGCTCGTTGTTGGCGGAGCACCATGAAGACTTTGAAAGACATGGCCACGCTGGCCGCGCCTCTGCTGTTGTTTACGCTGTCAGCCACGGCGTTAATGGCCGAACCTCGACCCGGCGGCCAGGGTCCGATCCTCATCGCTAACGTTCCGCCTACAGCCGGACAACTCCAATCTCTCATCTCTCGTTTAATCGAAAACCAGCACAGCAACGACCGGGCAATCGAGGAATATGAGCGAGTTGAGCACGTTATTGCGCGCAAGGATGGCCAGAGCTCGGAAGTTGTATCCGAACGCACGGAACGATTGCTCCCCTCCGGCACGGGAATCATACATTTGCAGACGGCGCAAAGTAGTCCACCGGTCACTCCTGGGGCCCATCGCCAGCAATTGCAGTATGCGGTGTCCGCGCTTGAACTCTATTTGCATCCCAACGACCATGTGAGACAGGACGTCGCGAAATTCGAAAAACGCCGGCGCGACCGTGCCGAGCTTGTGGATGCGATGGCAAAGGCGTTCCGAGTCACCTGGGCCGGGCGTGAAACGCGGGGTTCGCGAACGCTCGCCAAGTTACTTCTCGATCCCGATCCGAACTTCAAGCCGGCGTCGCGTCTGGAGGCTGCCTTCGAACACGTACACGCCGTTCTCTGGGTCGACGAGGCCCAGTCCCAGGCGGGGCGCCTGGAAATCGAGATCACCAGTGATATTTCATTCGGCGGCGGGATTGTAGCCAAGGTTTATCACGGAGGTCACTTCGTGATGGAGCAGTCGGAAGTGGCGCCCGGCGTCTGGTTACCGACGCTTTACACCTACGATGTGGATGGCCGTAAATTTGTGGTTGGCTTTAATTTGCACGAAAAGACGGAAGTAGCTCATTACCGGCACGTAGGGCCGCCATCGCAGTCGATCGAAATCATCCGTAGTGAGCTGAACAATCTTACGGCAGAAAGCCCGGCGCGGTAACCTCTGACGGCCTGGGCATATGCAACCAGACCGTCCCGTCAGCCGATTCCAGAGACGGGCGTCGTCGAAAACTTATCGCGCAGCGGCTGCGATTTCTTTTTCAATCGGAGCGCCCACCAGGTTGCCCCACTCGGTCCACGAGCCGTCGTAATTGCGGACATTTTTGTAGCCGAGCAGATACTTCAACACGAACCATGTGTGTGAACTGCGCTCGCCGATGCGGCAATAGGCAATCACTTCCTGTTCGCCGGTGACGCCCTTGCCGCCGTAAAGCTGGCGGAGCGCGTCAGCGGGCTTGAAGGTGCCGTCTTCGGCGACGGCCTGTGCCCACGGAATGCTCGCAGCGCCGGGGATGTGCCCGCCACGCTGCGCGGTTTCGTTCATGCCCGGAGGTGCGATCACCTTGCCACTGAATTCATCGGCGGAACGTACATCGACAAGCTGCGCCGGGGAATGTTTCTCGAGCACAGCGAAAATGTCATCGCGTTTCGCGCGAATTGACGTGTCGGGAGATTTCACTGTGTATGAAGTGGGCTGGACTTTTGGCGCGTCGGTGGAAAGCGGGCGTTTTTCTTCCAGCCATTTTTTGCGGCCGCCGTTCATCAAGCGCACATCCTTGTGGCCGTAATATTTCAGTTGCCAGAATCCCCATGCAGCGAACCAGTTGTTGTTATCGCCGTACAGAATCACGGTCGTATCCGGCGTAAGGCCGGCGCTGCCGGCAAGCTGTCCAAAGCTGCGCTGGTCGGCCAGGTCTCGACGCACCGTGTCCTGCAATTGCGTTTGCCAGTTCCATCCCACAGCTCCCGGCACATGCCCCTGGTCATAGGCCGAAGTGTCTACGTCCACTTCGATGAGGTGGAGATTGGGGTCGTTCAGGTGGCCGGCGACCCAGTCGGTCGTTACCAGCACTTCGGGATGTGCGTATTCAGTCATGGGAAATCCCTCCTCTAAGAAATACCAATTGAGCGAAATTCAGTGGGCGTCACGGTTAACGTGTCATTTCTAAGCCGGTTCGAGTTTGCCACCGCGTGCCTCGAATTCTACTCTAAATACCCAGTCGTAGTGAAACCCTTCATCGCGAAACCATTTTTCGAGAGTGTCTCGATCGGGGGAATCGAATTCGAGAAGCATTTTGCCTTCGATCATGTTGATTTGAGCGCGCTGCATGGTGACGCCGTCCGCCGCGGCCAGGCGCGTAATTAATTGCTCAGCGCCTTGCCTGGTTAGGCAGGCCAGCGTGTGCAGCGACAGGTAACGGGGCATGAATTCTCCTGGATTTTTGATCTTTGGACAATCGATAGAAGCCACTCCATAAACAGCTAGCTCGTCATGGGCAATGAAATTGATTTGCTCAACTCTGATTTCAGCGCTGAAAGCGCCGACATGGTCCAGCCCAGGGCAACACCCTGGGTTTCGGAATCATTTCGGTGCGCCCTGCAAGGGCGAAGGAATCCTCCGCCCTTGTAGGGCGGACCATGTATTCGGACACGTCCCCCGGGGCGTTGCCCCGGGCTGGTATGCTCCGCGCCGTTGGCGCGACCTCGGCGTCCAACAGGATGTGATGCGAGATTCCGCCGAACTACGCAGGAATTTTCAGCAGCTTGCACATGTTGCCGCCCAGGAGTGCCACGCGATCGGCATCGCTGAGGGCCGGCGCCGCAAAAACTTCATCCACAGGTGTTACTGTCCATGGGAAAGGATAATCCGTGCCCATGCCGATCTGGCTGACTCCGCATGTGGCGATCAGGTGCCGCAAAGCCTCCGGCGTGAAGACGATCGTATCGAAATAGAGCTGCTTCATGTATTCAGAGGGTTTTTTCTTAATCTTCACTTTGCATTGTTCCGGAAAGACCAGGCACCCATGGTCCATGCGATCAGCATAAGATCCAAGATAGCCGCCTCCATGCGCTGCACAGATTTTCAAGTTGGGAAAGCGGTCCAGGGTGCCTTCAAAAATCATGTGAGAAAGAAAAATGGTGGTTTCCAGGGGGTTTCCGATCACATTGCCGAGAGCGCCGCTTCCCTTAACCCTGGAGCGGATTCCCGTAGCGTTCTGGCTATCCTGCGGATGGATGAAGATTGCCGCCTGCAATTCCTCCGCCTTGGCCCAGAAAGGATCGAACTTTCGTGAGGCCAACTCCTCATCTCCCTGGACCGTTCCACCTATGGCGGCCCCGCGCAATCCCCAACGCTTCATGCCCTCTTCCAGTTGTTGAGCCGCGAGCTCGGGAAACTGCAATGCCACGGATGCAAATGCCACAAAGCGGTCCGGGTGCGTCGCACACATGGCGGCAAGTTTTTCATTTTGAAGATTCACTAACCGGCTCGCCAGATCACGGTCGGCGGAATACCAATAGGAATTGATGCTCAACGCCTGAATGTCGATACCTTCTTCATCCATCTGTTGCAGACGCGCTGCCTGTATACCTTTGTCATCGTAATTATTGGGAGGGTTGGCAGGACGCCTTTCGAGCGGAGTACCCCTCAGAAGATCCGTGGCTTCCGGCACCGACACATGGGCGTGCACGTCCACTGTTTTGACTCGACGCTTGCCGACCGTGACTTCACGGCGCTTCGGGGCAGCGCCAGACTGAAGAGATGATTCGGCAGCAGTATTGACGCCGCGGCCGAGCAACAGCATTCCTGCGGAAGCTCCGGCTACATTTCTTAAGAACTCTCTGCGATTGGGCATTACTTTCTCCATAATCTGCGATCATGCGGTGGTTGGTGAGTTGGAACGGATCCATCTGGTGCAATTTTGAGCCTAGAGGCGAATACACCCTGATCGACGCGTATGTCAATACAATAACCGGGATTCCTTTGAACCAAACAAATTCTCTCGCGGGCCTGACAGTTGGTTTAATCCTACAGCACCAAGCTTCCTTGGAAATGGTATGATTTACCCACGGTTCGTGCTAATTAGAGTGGCGATTAGGCCCTTTCCACCCAGATCACCAACCCGCAGGGAGGGAAGCTATGCAAGACACTCAACAAACGCTCCTCATGTTGCTTATGGTTTCGTGGGGTGTGATCACTGCTGTTCTGATCATTTTGGTGATATACCGCGGAGTGCTATCGACCAGAGAAGATGATCAAATCTTCATCGATGCAGCGGAAAAGCATCATTATGAAGAGCAGCAGGAAGTCATCGCCAAGATGACGCGTTTGACAAAGCCAATTATAGCTCTCGCAGTGATTTCTGGCGTTCTGTTGCTGACCAGCGCCGGGATTTGGATTTACGGCGGATTGAAAAGCTTCTAATAACGCTCAGGCATTGTGGACTCGTTGGTGCCGCCGGGAGACTACGGTCGGCCGGACTGCGGTGAATCCGTTGCAGGAACCGGACTCGCAGGCGTGGGCTCCACGATTGAGGAGTGGTTGAGTACGATCAGCCAGCGGTCTCCGCGCTTGTTAAGAATCAGGGTGGTGTGTCCGCGGGACTCCGAAACCTGATTATTCAGCGAAGTTACGTAATAAAACTGGTATGTGGCCCACGCAGTGTTTCCAGCCACTTTAAGAAAAGTGTTGGTGCGATCCATGCGGCCGCCTGTGACGCGCGCTCGTTGCGCCTGATAGGCCTTGGCGTAGTTGTCCCAGCCGATCAGAGGCGGACTCCAGTCGCCGGTTACGACGACCACGTCATCGGCATAGTATTTGTGCAGAGAATCGACATCGCCGATCTGCCAGTAGCCCAGGCTCTGGCCGATGGCCAGGTCGACTGCCTGTGTATCCGAGACGGCCGGCATATTTTGGGCGTCGGATGCCGAGTCTGATTGCTGCTGTTTTTTCTTGTCCTTATTTTTTTGTGCCGCTGCTGGGACGGCAACTGCCAGCAGGAGCAACGCCAGCACCGCCAGGACTCCGCCTTTTTGCGCGATTATTTTCACAATCTCTTTCATAGTTCCCCCGGGGTTGAAGATAGCACGAACAATTTTTGCAAAAAGGTGAATTGAAGGCGGGCGTGTCGTGCCTGTGCACAGGGCAACGTCACTCGCATTTCGACTTCATCGTTGATGTGCCTATTTAGAATTATTGCCGGGCGCCGCGAATGGCCACATTCCCCGGTAGCGCGCCTGAATCATATAAACAATGATTCCCAGCGCGATAACTCCAATTCCCCCGAGCGCGAACTTCCATCCCGTGGAATAAAAGATCGCCGCCCAGCCCAGGATCGACAGCACGGCCGGGAGGGGGTAGAGCCACATCTTGAAGGGAAGCCGCTCGGGGGGCCAGCGGCGGCGCAAAATCATAACGCCCACGCCCTGGCTGATGAATTGCACCAGAATTCGCACGGCGATAATCGCTTTGATGACGCTCGAAAGCCGGAACAATACGCTGAACGCGAGCGATGCCGCCCCCAGAAAAAGCAGCGAGACGTGCGGAAAATGTTTTGTGGGATGCACGCGCGCGAAGATGCGAAAGAAATTGCCATCCTCGGCCGCGGCGAAGGGAACGCGCGAGTAGCTGAGCAGCGTCGTGAACAGCGAAGCGAACGCGATCCACAGAATCATGACCGTGGCAAACGCCGCCGCGCGCGTTCCGTACAGCCGCTCGACGAAAGTGCTTACGATGTATTGCGAATTCTGCGCCTCGCGCCACGGTAACACTCCGAGAATGCTCGTCTGCATGGCCAGATACAGCACGGCGATGCCCGCGATCGAGAGCAGAATGGCGCGCGGAATTGTGCGCTCCGGCTGGCGAATCTCCGCGCCCAGGTTGCAGATGTGGTAGTAGCCCAGATAGCTGTAAATTGTGTTGACCGTCGCGGAGCCGAGCCCGGCAAAGAAAAGCCAAGACCAATTCCAGGCGTCCGCGGGGAAATCAAACGCCATGCGCGCGGAGAAATGCGTGAATCCTCCCCAAATCATCCACAGCATCGTTCCGACCACGCCGATCCACAAGAATTTTGAGATCAGGCCGATGGCGGCGATCCGGCGATAAAGCAGCACGATCAGAAAAACTACCAGCGCGGCTGATACGGCTTTTTGTTCGTACGTGCCGAGAGGAACCAGGTACGTGAGGTATTGCGAAAAACCGATCGCGCCCGAAGCCACCACCAGCGGCGCCTGGATCAGCGTTTGCCAGATGTACAGAAAAGACATCAGGCGCCCGCCGCGTCCCGGACCGTAGGCCTCGCGCAGAAATGCGTACGTGCCGCCGGCTCGCGGCATCGCCGCTCCGAGTTCGGCCCACACCAGACCGTCCACGAGTGAAAGCAACGCGCCTGCCAACCACGCCAGTAAACACTGCGGCCCGCCCATCGCCCGAATCACCAGGGGAATCACGATGAAGGGCCCAATTCCCACCATCGCGTTCATGTTCAAGGCCACGGCTTCCGTGAGGCCGAGGCCGCGATCGAGTTTTTCCGATGGCAGAGGCGTGGGCATGAATGGTCAAAAACGGCCAAAGCATATCAGATGAACGAAGACGGCCAAAGGATCGGCGGGCACAGCATTGCTGTGCCCCTACACGGAGGCAGCCGCCAGTATTGAAGACACTTCGTAAAAAATAATGCAAAATCGTAGCGGAGCAAACGCGGCTCATGCTGAAGATCGGAATTATTTTTACGGCGGCGACGGTAACGATTCTTGTGACGGAATTTTTCCGCACGCGGCGGCGTCCACTGCCGGCACACGGCTGGCTGGGGCTGATCGCACTCCTATTCTCCGAGTACCTGATGTTTCATGGCGTCGAGCCTGTAGCCACCTATTTCAGTCCGCTGGCCTGGACTGCCTACATTTTGCTGGCTGACGCGGCGACGTTCGCCATCACCGGGCATTCGCGGCTGCGCGAAGAGGGTCGTGGCTTCGCGAACATGGCTGCGCTGTCGGTCGTCTTGTGGCTCATTTTCGAAGCCTATAACCTGCGCCTCGAGAATTGGAGATATGTCGGCCTGCCGCAGGAACCTCTCGAAAGTTGGTTTGGTTATGCGTGGTCGTTTGCGACGATCACGCCGGGCATTTTCATGACGGCCGGCCTCGTCGAATCCTTCGGTTGGTTCAGAGCGGAGTCGCGGCCGATTCGCTTTGGCCGCACGGCAGAGATTTTTTTTGTGATGCTCGGCGCAGCTTTCCTCATAATTCCGATGCTTGTCCCTCGGCACATCGGCGCATATTTGTTCGCGTTCGTGTGGCTCGGCTTTCTATTTTTGCTCGAACCGGTCAATCACCGCCTTCTTCTGCCGTCTTTTCTGAACGACCTCGCACGCGGTTACCGGGGACGCCTGTATTCATTTCTGATCGCCGGCTGGATTTGCGGATGGCTTTGGGAATTCTGGAATTACTGGGCGGTCGCAAAATGGGTTTACACGTTTCCGATTCTTCAGCAGTGGAAAATCTTTGAAATGCCGGTGCCGGGATTCCTGGGTTTCCCGGTATTCGCGTTAGAATGCTTCGCGATGTATGTAACCGGCGCGTGGATCTTCAGCCGAAAATATGTTGCCGAGGAAAAATATCAAGAGTAGATCTTTGCGGATCCCGACCATTTATTTTCGCGCACTTCTCTGTCTAGCCACTGTCTTTCTTTGCGCCAGTGAAGGCCGGGCATCGCAATTGAATCTGCCGCCCGAAGCCACCGAAGCGATCCAGTTGATGTACTTGGGAAAAACGGATCAGGCCATCGTGCTCGCTCATCATCTGGAGGCCGCCCGCCCCGAGCATCCGCTGGGATATTTGATCGAGGCCGACGTGCTCTGGTGGAAAATTTACTGCAAATTGCTGGAACGGAAGTACAACACGATTGATTCCTGGAGCCGCCAGCGCGCGCCTGATCCGGATGATGCCGCCTATCTGGCGCTGGCGGACAAAGTGACGCACCTGGCCCAGACTACTATCGCCAAATCAGATTCCGCCGAGATGGAGTTATACGCAGGCCTGGGCTTTGCGTCACGTGCCAGGTTGACGGGCCTGCGCTATGAAAAGATTGCTACGGCGCGCGCGGGAGTAGAAGCCCGCAAACACTTGCTCCGTTGCCTGGAACTCGACCCCGACATGGCGGATGCCAATCTGGGCTTGGGCCTCTACAACTATTATGTAGATACGCTTTCAGCCATGGCCAAGGTTCTGCGCTTTTTCATGGGCATCCCCGGCGGAGACAAACGTGTGGGCTTGCGCCAACTGGAAATCGCGGCGACCAAGTCCGAGATGGTGCAAACGGAAGCGCGTTTCAACATGGCAAAAAATCTTCGCAATTATGACTTTGACTATGCACGAGCCGCAACAACCGCAGCGCCGCTTACCTCCGAATTCCCGGAGAATCCTCTTTTTTTGCTGCTTGTCGGGGATATTGCGGCGAAACTCGGCCATAAGGACGAGGCGGCAGCGCGGTTTCGCGCAGCCGCTGCGGCTCCCGTCGAGGACGCCAAGTGCGCCGGGCGCGTGCAGCAAACCGTTCGCGAGGCGCTCGTGGCGCTTGGCGCAACATCGAAATAACTTTTGGCGGGCTCGCTTTCAATTTCCCGGCGGGCTCCACGCTTTACTTAAAGCGTTCAGTGTAAAAGTAGAGCCCGCACCCCTGTTCCGGGCAACATACTGGCGCACGGTGGGCATCTGATTGGCTTTGCAGGGATGGGTGTGCAACGCGACCAGAGTTGACTTGGCTGAGTACAAGTGGTATCAGAAACGGGCCGGTTTGGCGGGTTTTTTTGATTTGTCGGAGATTACTTTTTCTGGCGGGCTCCACGCTTTACTCAAAGCGTTCAGTGTAAAAGTAGAGCTCGCACCCGGTCACTCAATCGTCGCGGGTTTCCTCAGCACCCGGATTGTTCTTACAGGATTTTCGTCGGCCCGGCGTCTCGCATAGATGACTCGGGGAGGAGCGTGTTCGGATGTATTCACGCAGGTGGCTGATCGCGTCGCTGGTTGTGTTGGGACTTGTCGGGGGCTGCTCGCAGTTCAACACGAACTTGACGACCCAAACGTCTTCCTCGACGCTGACGTTTCTAAGTCCTCAAGCAGCCAACGCAGGCGATTCCGGCTTCACGATTACCGCGAACGGCGCAGGTTTCGTTACGGGCGCGATCATTCTGTGGAATGTTGGTCCGAATCAGGTCCAGCTCACGACAACTTTTGTGAGCAGCACGCAACTGACTGCTCCCGTTCCGAATTCTGACCTCGCCGCCGCCGGCAATGTTCAAGTAGCTGTGCAGATTCCCGGCTCGGCCGTTTCGGGCGCATCAGGGACGACTGCCACGACGACCACGGAAGTATCGAACTTGGTGAACTTCACGATTAACCCCACGTCCGGCTCGGCGCCAACGATCGCAGCGCTTTCGGCGTCCACAACTTCTATGCCCGCGACGCCGTACTGTGGCGCTACAGGATTCACGCTCACTGTAACGGGCGCAAATTTCGATAGCTCATCGGTTGTGAGCTGGAACGGTTCGCAGCGCGCGACCACGTTCGTCAATTCCGGCCAGCTTACCGCTTCCATCTTGCCGCAGGATGCCGCATTTCCCGGGACGGCGAACATTACCGTGTCAAACGCGACAGGGCCGTCAAACGCCGCGATCTTCACCATGACGACGCCGGCAACAAATCTCGCCCCGCCAAGTATCACCGCGCCGTTGCAAATTACCATCCCGAAAGGCTCGCCGACATTTGCAATAAATATTGATGGCAGCGTCCTCCCGTGCACCGTCGCGCAGTGGGTGGTGAATGGAAGCACCAAAAGCCCGCTTGTCACCACATATGTTCCGGCAAACCAGGACCCAACTGATGCTGCCATCCATCTGAGTGCGGCGATCCCCGCAGCCGATCTTGTGACTGCGGGACCTGCTCAAATTGTCTTGTTTACTATGCAACCTCCGGCCGGTGGCCAAACGTCGAATGCAATTGCGGTCACTATCCAGTGAGCGCCCTCCTGCATCGTTCGTGAGTCGGTGCTAGTACTCGGTCTAAACTTTCAATCCGGAAGAAGAAATAAACGATCTGGAGCGAATTCCACCTGCCAGGGTTGCGGACGATTGCGGAACGATTCCCATTCCTGTTTAAAGACTTCCGCCTGAACATGAAAATCGGCTGCACTCACGGGCGGGCCGCCGATTCGCAGATCGAGTGTGACGCGAAAAGGCGTTTCAGTCATCGCAGCAAGCCAACACGGAAAAATGTTCTCGCGGCTTTCGGGTGCGACTCCTGAAGCATGCACGCGAATATGGTGCGCGCGTATGGCCACGCGCTCCGGCGGCTTGGCGAACTCTTGCGTTACGTGGAGCGTGCATCCCCAGTCGAGCGCTTCGATATTTCCGTCCTGTAGACGCCGGGCGCGGGAATAATTCTTGCAGCCCGTGAGACGCGCAACTTCCAGCGTCGGAGGGTGCCGAAAAACTTCCTCCTTGGGACCCCGTGCCGCCACGCTTCCACGCTCCAGGACAACAAGGTTCTCGCAGACGCGATAAGCTTCTTCGAGATTGTGGCTCACGAAAAGCGTCGATCCTCGATACGTCTCCAGCGTTTCGCGTAGTTGCCGTTCGAGTGCGCTGCGCAGATGCGTGTCCAGCGCGGAAAATGGTTCGTCGAGCAGCAATGCCTCCGGCTCCGTGGCCAGCGCACGCCCGAGCGCCACGCGCTGCTGTTCGCCGCCTGAAAGCGAAGCGGGATAGCGATTCGCGAGATCATCCAGATGCGCGGCGGCGAGTTGTTGCGTCACACGGCGAGCGCGCTCGGATTCCGGCAAGCGGTGCAATCCAAACGCGATATTTTCCGCAACGGTCAGGTGCAGAAAAAGCGCGTAGTGCTGAAAAAGCAATCCGATTTTCCGCTCGCGCGCCGGAAGATTGATGCGCCGCGCGGAATCAAAGAGTACGCGGCCATCTAGAACGATGCGGCCGCAGTCGGGCGTCTCCAGGCCGGCGATGGCACGCAGCGTCATGGTTTTGCCCGAACCCGAAGGGCCCAGCAGACCGAGCGGTGCGCCGTCTGCCGTGAATTCCACGGAGAGCCGGAAATCAGAGACTTGTTTTTCAATAGCGACTTCGAGCGACATGATCTTTTTTTAGGCGGGCTCCAAGTAGAGCCCGCACCCGGTTCTAGGCGGGCTCCAAGTAGAGCCCGCACCCGGTTCTAGGCGGGCTCCAAGTAGAGCCCGCACCCGGTTCTAGGCGGGC
>Ga0137409_10007000_pt1 | contig 11629 bp, 10 predicted proteins | sample CZODoug1_16funga_FD_122059 | JGI IMG/M metagenome (GOLD analysis project Ga0137409, IMG submission 122059) | Vadose zone soil fungal communities from Angelo Coast Range Reserve, California, USA - CZODoug1_16fungal (Hybrid Assembly) | ecosystem: Environmental > Terrestrial > Soil > Vadose zone... | reverse complement strand
CATCGTCCACAGCGATACCCGGGACCGCGTCGACGAGACCGCCATCGCGCAATTCCTCGCCGTCTGACCCACCCGATTTCGCGGCCACGCGGTCAAGCGTGCCGCGCACGCCGCAAGCCCCCCACCCTACCCTCCCCCGCTCGCGGGGGAGGGTAGGGTGGGGGACGAAGTACCAAAGCACGCGCCCCAACAGAAACCTCGCGAAGGGCCACAGGAGCTAAAAGGAGGTGGTAATGGCAAAGACACTGATAGAAATCGACCTTTCGCAATCCCCGTACAAGAACGAGGCGATCCACAACCGCTGGCATCCCGACATCCCGATCATCGCATGGGTGAAGCCGGGAGATGATTTCATCGTGCAGACCTATGACTGGACCGGCGGCTTCATCAAGAACAACGAATCTGCCGACGACGTGCGCGACATCGATCTCACCATCGTGCATTTCCTCTCAGGACCCATTGGGGTGACCGGCGCCGAGCCCGGCGATCTCCTGGTGGTCGACCTGCTCGATGTGGGCGCGCTGCCGGAGAGCCTGTGGGGCTTCAACGGCTTCTTCTCCAAGCAGAACGGCGGCGGCTTCCTCACCGATCATTTTCCGCTGGCGCAGAAATCGATCTGGGATATTTCCGGCCTCTACACCCATTCGCGCCATGTGCCGGGCGTGCGCTTTGCGGGCCTCATCCATCCGGGCCTGATCGGCTGCCTGCCGGACCAGAAGCTGCTCGACACCTGGAACAAGCGCGAGCTCGATTTCATCGCCACCGACCCGAACCGGGTGCCGCCGCTGGCCGCGCCGCCGTTCGGCGCCACCGCCCATTGCGGCACCGCCAAGGGCGATGTCCGGGCGAAAGTTGCGGCCGAAGGCGCCCGCACTGTGCCGCCGCGCGAGCACGGCGGCAATTGCGACATCAAAGACCTGTCGCGGGGCTCAAAGATTTATTTCCCGGTCTATGTGAAGGGTGCCGGCCTTTCCATGGGAGACCTGCATTTCAGTCAGGGCGACGGCGAGATCACGTTCTGCGGCGCCATCGAGATGGCCGGCTGGCTGCACCTCAAGGTCGACATCATCAAGGACGGGATGGCGAAATACGGCATCAAGAACCCGATCTTCAAGCCGTCGCCGATCACGCCGACCTACAACAACTACCTGATCTTCGAGGGCATCTCGGTCGACGAATGGGGCAAGCAGCACTATCTCGATGTCCACGTCGCCTATCGCCAAGCCTGCCTCAACGCGATCGAGTACCTCACCAAGTTCGGCTTTTCGAGGGCGCAGGCTTATGCCATCCTCGGCACGGCGCCGGTGCAGGGGCATATCTCGGGCGTCGTCGACATTCCCAACGCCTGCGCGACCTTGTGGCTGCCGACCGACATTTTCGATTTCGATGTCATGCCGAGCGCGGCGGGCCCGATCAAGCACGTCAACGGCGGGATGGATATGCCGATGTCCCGGGACAAATAACCGCGATCAGTGCTGCTCTGGCGGCTCGGCCGCCGGAGCGGCAGCTTTCACATCGAGCACCAGAAAAGGGGAAGTCCGCCATGCCGGTTTACGAGTACCTGTGCAACAACTGCGGCCCGTTCACCAGGACGCGAGCGATGTCGGAATATGAGTTGCCGTCCGCTTGTCCGCAATGCGGGGCGCGCGCGCCACGCGTCCTGCTGACGGCCCCGCAATGCCTCGACATGTCACCGCAATCGCGGCGCGCCCATGCAGCGAACGAACGCAGCGCCAATGCTCCGGGCGTGCGGTCATCTCTGAAGGCGGCACATGGCGCCGGCTGCGGATGCTGCGCGACGTCGAATTCAAAGCTGCGCCACAAGAGTGCAGCGAAAAGCTTCCCGACCCGCCGTCCCTGGATGCTGTCGCATTGATGCCGCGAGATGGCGCCCGCGCCCCCCTCCCCCGCTCGCGGGGAGGGTAGGGAGTAGGGAGAGGGGCTATCTGAATGCCCAGCAGATTGCCGCGCCCAACGCATACCCGGCCCACACCGCGAGCAGGCAGAGCCCAACCGATGCGGCGACGTAGCCGCCGCCGCGAAGCCACGCGCCTTGCTGAAAAAGCGTGAGCGATTGCAGGCTGAAGGCGGAAAACGTCGTGTAGCCACCGCAGATCCCGGTCATGACGAACAATTTGGAGTTGGCAGAGACATCAAAGCGGCCGCTTGAGTCGGTGAGTGCAAAGAAAAATCCGATTATGAGGGATCCGGTGACATTGATGAACAGCGTACCCCAGGGGAACGAAGGGCCAAGCCATTGGGTCGCCACGGCGTTGCACCAATGGCGAGCCATCCCGCCAAGCGCGCTGCCGATCGCTATCCAAAGATAGGAATCTGCCGCCTCCGCCACGGCAACCGCGAGGGCAACCGCCGCTGCGAGTGCCGCACCAATGGCGAGGTGCTTGCGCGGAGCAGAGGGCCGCAGCTCAAGCGGTAGTTCTTCAGACGACAATCCATCGCCTCCGACGCTGACAGCGCCTCATGCCGTGGTGCGAAACGACCAAGTTCGTTGTGGAAATGGTCCGATCAAAGGCTTCACTCCATCAATACGTTGAATAACGTATTGATGGAGTGATCCGGAGCGCCACCGCTAGGTCGTCGTCGGCGCTTCCGATACCAAGGACCAGGTTTGTGCCGGCCGAGAGTTTGGCCGGCGAAGCGGGATGCATGGCAAGCGCCGAATCAGTTACGAGTAGTGGGCATGGCGGGCAAGAGGCTTTCGGCGAAACTTCAGGACTGGATCAAGGCGCGCGGGCGACACCGGCTTTCTCATGCACACGTGCAGATGGCGCGGGAACTTGGGATGAACCCAAGGAAGCTCGGCAAGCTCGACAATCACGACCAGGAGCCCTGGAAGGCGCCGCTGCCGCAGTTCATCGAGCGCCTTTACTTCAAGAATTTCGGCCGGGAGCGGCCCGAGATCACCACATCGATCGAGGAGCGGGCAGCGGAGCAGCGTGCAAAGAAGGCGGCGCGCAAGGAAGCGAAGCTCCAGGCTGAACCGGCAAAAACAGACGCTCGTTCTTATGGAGGACGCGATGAGCGAATACCAATATTACGAGTTCCAGGCGATCGACCGTCCGCTGACGGCACGCGAGATGGATGAGCTGCGCTCCTATTCGAGCCGCGCCCGAATCACGGCGACGAGTTTCGTAAACGAGTATTCCTGGGGCAATTTCAAGGGTACCGAGGATGCGTGGATGGAGAAGTACTTCGACGCATTCCTCTACCTTGCCAATTGGGGTACGCATATCGTCAAGCTGCGGTTGCCGGCGCGTCTCCTCGACCTGGAGACAGCGAGCGAGTACTGCGGCGAGAGTGCTTCGGTACGTGCTAAGAACGGAAATATCATCCTGACATTCGGGTCCGAGGATGAGGAGGGAGGCGGGTGGGTCGACGAGGACGAGGCTGAAGGCGAACTCTCCTCGTTTATCTCCGTGCGGTCCGAGCTGGCCCGCGGCGATCTGCGCGCCTTGTACCTGGGCTGGCTCCTGTGCGCGCAGAACGGCGAACTGGAGGATGACGAGATCGAGCCGGCCGTCCCCGCCGGTCTCGGGCAACTCAGCGCCTCCCTCAATGGTTTCGCGGAATTCTTGCGGATAGATACTGATCTCATCGACGCCGCGGCTGCCGCGAGCCCGCCGCTCATTGAGACGGAGCCGGGGCCGGGGAAAGTCCGCGCGTGGCTCGCGAAGCTGCCGGTGACCGACAAGGATGACGTTCTCACGCGACTGATGATGGGCAACGACGCTGCACTTGGCAGCGAACTCGTTCAACGGATGAGGCGCGGGCGTGAAAGCGCAGGCGACCAGGGCGGTGCGGCGGCTGAACGGCGGACCGTCGCGGCGCTTCTTCGCGCCAGCGAACAGGCGGCGGAGGAACGAAAGCGAATCGCCGCCGAAAAGGCCGGGCGGGAGAAAGCCGAGCGTGAGCGTGCGGCGGCGCGCGCCAGGGCGACGCACCTCGAGCAGCTGGCCGGCAAGGAGCCGGCGCTTTGGAAGAAGGTGGACAGCCTCATCGCAACGAAGCAGCCGAAGAGCTACGATCAGGCGGTTGAGGTGCTGGGCGATCTTCGTGATCTCGCTGCGCGAAAAGATGAACTCGGCTTCCGACGGCATGTCGAGGCGCTACGCGTCGCGCATGGAGGCAAGCGGACGCTGATCTCCCGCTTGGACAAGGTTGGACTGTAGCCGATCGGGGAAGCGCATATGCTGCTCCGGCGGATGCCGACGCCGCGCGTGAACGATTACAACGTGAGCAGTTCAACGGTGTAGGTGACGCGAGCGCTTTGCTTCAACCGCCAATCGAGCGAATTCGGGCACCAAAACGAGTCTGCGCAGATTAGTAGATCGAGGTTGATCCGGAACTCAGCCAAAGCACCGGAGTTTCTTTCAAAGGCAAGTATAGAGAGCCCGACCATGGTTACGCCCGACCAGATCAAAGAGCATATGGAAGTCGTGGGCAATGATGGCCTGCACGTGGGCGTTATCGATCGTGTCGAAGCCGGCGAGATCAGACTTACGAAGAGCGACTCCCCCGACGGGCTGCACCATTTTCTGCCGCTCGCCAACGTCGAGTATGTTGACGACCGCGTCCACCTCAACCGAAGCAGCATTCGTGCGATGGTGGAGTGGCGTTGACACGCGAAACGATTACAACGCAAGCAGTCCGGCCATCACCATTCGCGCCAGTGGTGGCAGAACACGCGGTGGCTTTCGCTCACGTGATCTTCCGGCGGTGCCGCCTCGGCGCAGAGCGCCGTCGCCCTGGGGCAGCGTGTGCGGAACAGGCAGCCGCTCGGCGGCTCGAAGGGCGATGGCAGGTCGCCGGTGAGCACCACGCGTGGCTTGTTCGCCTCGCGGTCGGGGTCGGGTATCGGCACTGCAGAAATCAGCGCCTGGGTATAGGGATGGCGCGCGCTCCGATAGAGCTCGTCGCTGTTCCCGATCTCCATCACGCGGCCGAGATAGAGCACCAGCACGCGGTGGCTGATCCGCCTCACCACGCTGAGATCGTGGGAGATCAGGATCAGCGACAGATTGAACTCGCGCTGCAGCCGCATCAGCAGGTTGACGATCTGGGCCTGGATCGAGACGTCGAGCGCCGAGACCGGCTCGTCGCAGACGATGAGCTTGGGATTGAGGATCATGGCGCGCGCGATGCCGATGCGCTGGCATTGCCCGCCGGAGAATTCGTGCGGGTAGCGGTTCACCATGTGCGGGCTTAAGCCCACCTTTGCGATGATCTCCTGCACGCGTGCCTTGCGTTCGGCTTTCGGCAGCGACGGCATGAAGGTGTCGAAGGGCTCGCCGACGATCTCGCCGACCGTCATGCGCGGATCGAGGGCGGCCAGCGGATCCTGGAACACGATCTGCATGTCACGGCGCAGCGGGCGCATCTCGGCCGTGCTCAGCCCCTGGATCGGACGGCCAAGCCAGATGACCTCGCCGGCGGTGGGCGGGATGAGCTGAAGCACGGCGCGGCCGAGCGTCGACTTACCGCAGCCGGATTCGCCGACCACGCCCAGCGTCTCGCCCGGCGCCAGCGTGAAGCTGACGCCGTCCACGGCCTTAAGCACCACCTCGCGCGACATCAGCGCGCCGGTCTTGACCCGGAAATGCACCTTGAGGTCGCGCACCTCGATGAGCTGGGCCGCGGTCATGCGATGCGGTCCAGGCCGGGGTCGAGGCGTTCGAGGTGGCACGCCTTGCGCCGTCCGGCGCCCGCCGGACGCACCGCTGGCTCCTCGGTGCGACAGCGCTCGAAGCGCCACAAGCAGCGCTCGCGGAAGGCGCAGCCCGGCGGCAAATGCTGCAGATCGGGCGGCTGGCCCGGAATGGTGCGCAACTCCGCCGTGATCGCTTCATCTAGCCGCGGCGTCGCGCGCAACAGGCCGTGCGTATAGGGATGCTGCGGGTCGTAGAAGATGTCGCGCACCGGCGCCTCCTCGACGATGCGGCCGCCGTACATCACCATCACGCGGTCGCACAGACCCGCCACCACGCCCATGGCGTGGGTGATCATCACGATCGCCGTCCTGCCGCCGCGCTTGAGATCGCGCATGAGGTCGAGAATCTGCGCCTGGATGGTGACGTCGAGCGCCGTGGTCGGTTCGTCGGCGATCAACAGGTCGGGCTCGCACAACAGCGCCATGGCGATCATGACGCGTTGGCGCATGCCGCCGGAAAATTCATGCGGATACATGTCGAAGCGGCGTTTCGCCTCAGGGATTCGCACCCGATCGAGCATCGCAATTGCGGCCTTGCGGGCCTCGCTCTCGTTCATGCCGCGATGGGTCACCAGAACCTCCGTCATCTGCCGGCTGATCCGCAGGTACGGATTGAGCGACGTCATGGCGTCCTGGAATATCATGGCAATGCGGCTGCCGCGGATGCGGTTCAGTTCGCCCGGCGCTGCGCCTATGAGCTCGGTGCCGCGGAAGCGGGCGCTGCCGGTCGCGCGGCCGTTCGCAGCCAGAAGCCCCATCACGGTCAGGAACGCCTGGCTCTTGCCGGATCCGGATTCGCCGACCACGCCGACGGTTTCGCCCTCGGCAATCGCGAAGGAAACGTCGTTGACGGCCTTGACCTCGCCATCCGGCGTGTCGAAACGGGTGTTGAGATTTGTAACCTCCAGCAGCGCCGCCATGTTCAACAGTACTCTCAACGGTCCTTTCAACGGTCCTTGGGGTCGAGCGCGTCGCGCAGCCCGTCGCCGATGAAGTTGAAGCAGAACAGCGTGGCGGCGAGGAAAATGGCGGGAAACACCAGCATCCAGGGCGCGGTCTCCATCTCGGCCGCCCCATCGGCAATGAGTACGCCCCAGCTCGTATAGGGCTCCTGCACGCCGAGGCCGAGAAAGGAAAGAAAGCTCTCGATCAGGATGACCTGCGGAATGGTGAGGGTCACGTAGACGATCACCGGGCCGATGCTGTTTGGGATGATGTGGCGGCGGATGATCTTTGCGGTGGAGACGCCGCCCGCAAGGGCCGCCTCGATGAATTCGCGGCGCTTGATCGACAAGGTCTGGCCGCGCACGATGCGCGCCATGGTGAGCCATTCGACGGCTCCAATCGCCACGAAGATGAGCACGATGTGGCGGCCAAAAAACACCATCAGCAGGATCACGAAGAACAGGAACGGCAGCGAGTAGAGGACGTCGACGAGGCGCATCATGAGGCCGTCGATGCGGCCGCCGAAGTAGCCCGCGATGGCGCCGTAGGTGACGCCGATCAGGAGGCTCACCGTGGTCGCCGCCACGCCCACCAGAAGCGAGACGCGGCCGCCATAAAGGGTGCGGGCGAACAGGTCGCGGCCGTTGGCGTCGGTGCCGAACCAATGCGCCTTGGCGAAGTCGGGCGGCGTGCGGATGTCGTCCCAGAATACATCGTCGAAGGGGTGCGGCGAAATCCATGGCGCCAGCAGCGCCATCAGCGCAATGACGGCAAGCACCGCAAGGCTCACCACGGCGGCGCGGTTGCGCGCCAGGCGCGCCAGCGCATTCTGCCAGAGCGAGCGGCCGGCAACGTCTTGCGCGGCGACGCTATGCGGGGCGAGGATGTTCATGAGCGCGGGCTAGTCATAGCGGATTTTCGGATCGAGCAGGCCGTAGGCGAGATCGACCAGCAGGTTCAGCACGATGATGAGCGATCCGTAAAAGATCACCACGCCCATGACCAGCGTGTAGTCGCGGTTGAGGGCGCCCTGGACGAAATAGCGGCCGATGCCCGGAATCCCGAAGATCGTCTCGATCACCACCGATCCGGTAATGATGCCGGCGATGGCCGGGCCGAGATAGGAGACCACCGGCAGGAAGGCGGCGCGCAGCGCGTGCCGCCCGACCACCAGGCGCGCCGGCAAACCTTTGGCGCGGGCGGTGCGGATGTAGTTCGACCGCAGCACCTCGATCATGCTGGCGCGGGTGAGCCGCGCCACATAAGCGACCTGCGGCAGGGCCAGCGCCACGGTGGGCAGGATCAGGTTGCGCAGGCTGCCGCCGCCATAGCCGCCGGCCGGCAAGAGCCGCAGATAGACGCCGATGACGAGCGCCATCAGCGGCGCCATGACGAAATTCGGCACCGTGATGCCGATCATCGCGACCGCCATGACGGCATGGTCGATGAGGCTGTTCTGGCGCAGCGCCGCGAGAATTCCGAAAGCGCCGCCGACGATCAGCGCCAGCACGATGGCGGTAATGCCGATCCGGAACGACACCGGGAAGCCGTTCCCGATCAGTTCGACCACGGTGTAGTCCTGGTACTTGAAGGACGGCCCGAGATCGCCCCGGAACAGTTTCGACAGATAGATGCCGTACTGCACCACCAGGGGTTCGTCGAGATTGTACGCCTTGCGAATATTGGCTTCGATCTCAGGCGTGAGCATGCGGTCGCGGTCGAACGGCCCGCCGGGGGCGAGCCGCATCATGAAGAACGCCGCCGTCATCACGATGAACAGCGTCGGGATGGCGCCCGCAAGTCGTCTCAGAGAATAGCGCCACATTTAGTCCGCAAGCGAAAGGTCGCGCACGTAGTGAGCGTTGAGGGGATTGTCCTGCCAGCCCCTGACCTTGGTGCTGACCAGGCTCTTGGAGACATAGAAGTAGATTGGCATCACCGGCAGGTCCTCCAGCAAAATCCCCTCCGCCTGCTCCAGCAAGGCGGCCCGCTTGCGGGCGTCTGCCGTGAACGAAGCCTCGTCCATCAGGCGGTCGTACTCTGGATTGGAGAATCGGGAAAAATTCTGCTGCTTCGTCGAGGTCTGCAACAAAAACAGATAGCCTTGGGCGTCGTTGTAGTCCACGATCCATCCTTCACGTCCCATCTGGAAGTTGCCGACACGCATATTGTTGAGGTGGACCTTGAACTCGGTGTTGACGAGTTCGACGCTGACATTGACCTTCTTCCACATCGCGGCAAGCGCGATCGCAATCCGTTTGTGGTTTTCCGACGTATTATAGGAAAGCTGGAACTGCAGCGGCTTATTCGGCCCGTAGCCTGACTCGCTCATGAGCTTTTGCGCCGCCGCCTCGCGCTCCGACTGGCTCATGGTCCGCCACGGCACCCGCCGCGGCGTGTAGTTGGCGGTGCCGTCGGGCACGAAGCCATAGGCCGGCAATTCACCCGCCGCGCTGATCCTCTCGACCAGGATTTCGCGGTTGATCGCCATGTTGAGGGCCAGGCGCACCCGTTTGTCGTTGAAAGGAGGCTTGGTGGTGTTGAACGCATAAAAATAGACGCCGGCATAGGGCGCGATATGCAGCTCTTTTGGCATATTCTGGCGCAGCCAGCCCAACTGGTCGTTCGGCAGGTCGCGGAGGATGTCGAACTCGCCGGCACGGTAGCGCTTCAATACAGCGGCGCTATCCTCGCTCGGATCGAACAGCACGGCATCGATCGTCACCTTCGCGGCGTCCCAGTAGTTCGGGTTCTTCACGATGCGGATATGCGAGTTCGGCTTCACGTCGTCCAGCATGTAGGCGCCGTTCGACACCATGTTGCCGGGCTTGAGCCATTCCTCCCCGAACCGCGCGACCGTCTTCTCGTTGACCGGCAGCGACGACGTGTGCGTCAGCAGCTGGAGAAAATAGGGCGTCGGCGCCTTGAGGGTGATCTCCACGGTCCTGGCATCGGGCGCCGCGACGCCGAGCTCTGTCAGAGCCGCCTTGCCGGTGTTGACCTCCTGGGCGTTTTTTATCGGGTAGAGCACCTCGGCGTATTGCGACCGCGTCTTCGGATCCTCGATGCGGCGGAGTGAGTAGACGAAATCGCCAGCCGTCACCGGCTCGCCGTTCGACCACTTGGCGCGGCCTCTCAGCCGGAAGGTGTAAGTGAGACCGTCTTCAGAAATCGAGAAACTCTCCGCAACCCCAACGGCGACGTTGCCACTTGGATCAAGGACCATCAGGCCCTCGAACAGGTTGCGCAGAATATTGGATTCGGGCACGGTCGAGGTCTTGTGGGGGTCGAGCGATTCCGGCTCGGCCATGTTGGCGATGCGCAGCACCTTCTCGGCCGCGGCCGGGGTGAGTTTGCCGATCGGTCCTGCCAGGATCACCGCGGCGGCGAGAACGCGGGCTGCGCGGCGGATCGCCGAATGTGCCATGCGGTTTGCTCCTCTTGTGTCTTCGACAGGCTAGCACGGATGACGGGGCAAGCGAAATCAGGCGCGCCACCGCCCTCCAATCAAACGCCGGCAGAAGGGCCTTATCGGCTTCCCGCGTCAATGTTACGCTGGCAGCGCGGCCATTGCGGTACCCGGGGCCGACAAGAAAAACGGACGAGAGGGAGACATGAGATGAAACGCCAGGCTCTGTTCTTCAGTATTTTCGCGGCGGCGACGTTCACTTTGCCCGCATTTGCGGCGGACGATGCGTCGGGCATCACGGGGGCTCGCTGGGGCAAGAACGCGTTCAATTTCGAGCCGATGCCATCGGGTCCGCAGCCTCTGAGAAACATGAGCCGCCGTGCGGACGGCACTGGCAATGCCGGCCAATTGGTCGGCGACTATCACAATCCGATTCTCACAGCCGCGGCGGCGGCGGTCGTGAGGCAAAAGGGCGAGCTCGCCATTGCGGGCAAGGGCTTTCCCAATGCGCAAGACCAGTGCCGTCCGGTGGCGCCGCCTTTCACCTTCGCGATGCAGCTCAGCTTCCAGATGCTGCCGAAGAACGACGGCAATATCACCATTATTTATGGTCAGGACGACAATGTTCGCCACGTTCGTATGAACGGCACACATCCGGAGAATTTGACGCCTTCGGCTATGGGCGATTCGGTCGGCCGTTGGGACGGCGATACGCTCGTCATCGACACCGTGGGCGTCAAGACCGACGCTTTTACCATGGCCGACCGCTTCGGCACGCCGCAGAGCGAGGCGATGCATGTGATCGAACGCTACCGGCTGATCGACGGCGCTTCAGCCAAGGCGGCGCAGGAGAAGTACGAGAAGGCGGAAGGGATTGTCGGAGGCGGCGCCAGGTTCTCAGGCGTCAACCCCGACACCCGTCTCAAGGGATTGCAGCTCGAATTGACGATCGAGGACCCGAAGGTATTGACCGCGCCTCTGACCGTCCTCGTCACCTACCGGCGCTTGATGACGGAGTGGCAGGAACAGGTCTGCGCCGACAACCCGGTCGAACATTACAAGGATGAGTGGATCGGCTTGCCGACGGCGAACCATCCGGATTTCTAAGGGGAGGAGGGAGAGCCATGGATTACCTGACTAAACGACGCCACCGTCCTGGTGCGATGACGCGTAGGAGTGCGCTGCTCGCACTTTCCGCCACTATGGTGTCACCGGGCGTGATGGCTCAGCAGATGAGACCGGTGATTCAAACCCGACGCTTGAACAACGTGATGATCGCCGTTTCGAATCCGGAGCGCTCGACGGCGTTCTACGAGAGGCTGTTCGGTCCGCCAGTCCGGCAAGGCGAAGCGATCGTGTTTCGCGTCGGCGAGGGGCCGCACTTCTTTGCTTTGACGGCGGTCAAGGGCGGCGCAAAACCTGATTTTCTCTCTTACGGCATGACGGTTGCGGATTTCGATCCCGAGCGCGTGATGCGCACGCTTGCCGACCTCGGCTTCGGTGGCGCCCAGATAACGCGGCGTGGCGACACGCCTGAGCTGTTCGTC
>Ga0137409_10006998_pt1 | contig 11630 bp, 9 predicted proteins | sample CZODoug1_16funga_FD_122059 | JGI IMG/M metagenome (GOLD analysis project Ga0137409, IMG submission 122059) | Vadose zone soil fungal communities from Angelo Coast Range Reserve, California, USA - CZODoug1_16fungal (Hybrid Assembly) | ecosystem: Environmental > Terrestrial > Soil > Vadose zone... | reverse complement strand
ACCGGTGACATACGCGGGAGAACTCGGAAAATACAAGACGCCGACGCTGGTCATCGCGGGAGAAAGAGATTTTCGAGTTCCGTACACGCAGTCGCTGGAATTTTTTAACGCGCTGCAACGGCAAGGCGTGCCTTCCAAACTCGTGGTCTTTCCGGATGAGGGACACTGGGTGTTGAAGCCGCAGAACAGCCAGTTCTGGTACAAGACATTTCTGGATTGGCTGGCGCTGTACTTGAAGTAGCGGTGGAAGGATCTACCGGCTGCGACACTTCGCCCTGCTGCCGCGCATCCATCGGCCGACCGTGCTGACCTTCTACGGAGGCAATACGGCATCAGTGGCCGACCAGCCGAATGAGCGAATCAAATTGCTGACAACGCCGTTCTCGAGTTACGAGAACTCGCTGCGCGCGGATTTGAACCGCGTTCTGGAGGGGCGAAATTTTGATTTCGACCGGGACGTTACCGCCGTTTATCTCTATCGTTGGGGGCACAGCATGGTCTATCCCAAACCGGGATGGCCCTTCAGCGCGCCGATTAACAAGAACGGGCAGGCGATTCGTGTGCCGTCCGCGCGATTTCATGCGCGGCAGCAAGTCGGGCGAATCTCTTTTGGCGCACAAGACGTCGAGTCCAGCCGGGCAAACGAGAGCGCGATCGGGGCGGGCGTGCGAACCACCGGCGAAGTGCTACCCCTGCTCTAGCCTGCGGCAACAAACTGCCGAAGGGCACGGCGAGCGAAGCGAAAAAGATAGTAGAGCAGAAATGCGGAGATCGCGGCGAGCGCGACAACGATAATGGTTGTTGCCAGCGGATGAGCCGTGGCCATCCACGTGAGCCACACGGCCAAGACGTCCTCTCCAAAACTCAAAATCCAATTACTGATTGGCTCCGGGCTCGTGTTCACCGCTGCTCGCGCGCTTGCTTTTGCGCCGTGCGAGGTGAGGGCCACTCCACCAGCGAGAAGGGCCGCGCCCCAGCGCCATTCGGCCGGAGCGGCGCCTGCGGCGGCGAAAGCCAGGAGCGCGGCAGCAGGCGGGCGAATAAACGTGTGGACGGCGTCCCAGATGGTGTCGAAGTACGGTATCTTGTCCGCGAAAAATTCAACCAGATAAAGAGCGATAGCAATTCCAAGGACCCACGGGTGGGAAAGAACTTGCAGAGCCGGCGGAAGTTGCAGCACGCCGTAACGCTGGAGAAGGCCAAGGGTCGCGACGGTGGCGTAGAGATTCAAGCCGGAGGAAAACCCGGCGCCAAGCGCGAGGCCAAGCGTTTCGACGAGACTCATACAGGCTCATCATAACAAGCAACCGGAGTCGCTGCGGACAGTAACTCCTGCCGGCACAGAGCGGAGGTTCCAATTGACGTGGTTGTGAGAGCAAGCGATTCTAGTTGCGGGACGGTCATCCATGTTTGGGCTCAGCCATCTTTTCTATCCCTGGGGATTTCTGGTACAGATCTTCGCGATCGTGCATTTTGTGCGAAGGCGACCGGAGAATTATTGGTTTTACATAATTTTCTTCGGAGGCTGGCTGGGCGGGGCCGTTTACATCGTCGCGGAAGTGATCCCCGATCTGGGACTCCTTCGAGGGGTGTTACAGGGATTTGGCCGGCGGTCGCGCATTCAAAAGGTCGAAACGGATATTCTCGATAATCCTTCCCCGGCTAATCACGAAGAGCTGGGCGAACTCTACAAAGATCAGAAGCAGTACGAGAAGGCGCGCGAAGCATTCACAAATGCGATCGCGGCGCGAAGCGATTCGATTTATACGTTTTATTCTCGGGCACTGTGTTCGCTGGGAATGAATGACCTGGCCGGCGCAATTCCGGACCTAGAGCGGGTGGTCACCGCTGACCGAAAATTCGATTACTACCGGGCGGCGGGATTGCTGGCGGATGCGTATGCACGAACGGGACAATTGGAGCGCGCTGATCCACTCTTCGCGGAAGTGATGCAGATTTCGACGACGCCCGAGACGCTCTACAATTACGCGAGTTTTCTGAAGACAGTGAACCGGCCCGACGAGGCGCGCGAGTGGGCGCAGAAGCTGCAGGCTAAGAAGCGCACCTTGCCGCGTTACATGCAGCGGCGCGAGCGACCGTGGTTCCGAAAAGGCAAGGCGCTGCTCAAGGAACTAGCCAGCGTGTAGAATGCGCATCTTTTCGGGAATGAAGAGCGGTCCTTCGACTCCCGATGGTCGCTTCGGATAGAAATTCTTCTTGGATTTCTAGTCAACGCCTCCCTCCGTGTTTTTCAAAAGTCTATGATTCCAAATAGGGTTAAAGTTGTTTGTTTTGATAGACTTTTGCAAGGGTTGATTCCAGGAGACTTACGGGCGCCGGCGTTTTCTGCTGCGGCAGCGTCGCGTGAATCCAGGCTTCTGCCGCGATGAGATGCAGGACAAAGCCGATCCAGAATGCAATGCCGAAAAATTCATGGGGCGTCAGGCCCGAAAGACGGCTCGTGGCAAAGAACATTCCAACGATGGGGCGGATAGTAGCCACGGCAAGCCCAACCGAGAAGGCGCGAATCATCCACTCGCGGTGTAGCGGGACTTCACACCGCCGGATATGCCAAAACGCCTTGTACAGCGCGAACAAAAAGAACGTAGCGAACAGTGTCGTCGCCGCCGCCTGATTGAGGCCCCCGATAGCCGGCATGCCAAAGCCCATCACTAGCGCCGAAACTCCAATCACGACACCACAAATGACAAAAATGCGGCCACTCCAGCGGTGCCACCGGAGATGGCGGGCGCGAATCGTTGAACTGAACTGCAACGGACCCAGGACCATGAAGAGCAAGCCCGGCACAATATGAACAAGAGTTAGAAGCGGATAGCGCGCAAATAAATCATCCAGCGAGGCGAATTGTGCGGCTACTGGATTAGATGTGACCGCCGGCGGATGGTAGCCCATGACCGCGATAGGCACGATTTGCACCATCCTCCGCAGTGCGACGGCAGATCCAATGAACGCCAGGAAAACGACTGCGCTCCATAGCGCACGCCGGACACGAATACCAGGCTTCATACACCTTATTACGTTTCGTTCGTTGAATCTCTTTCACGCTCTGGGTGGGACTGCGCAACCTCGCGGTTTCACCGCCCTAGGACTCCTGACCCAGAAGTACAGTCGCGCAGCCAAAAAGGGAGCAAAGGAACATCTGAACCGAATCTGTCCCCCTGAACACTAGCGCTGCCCTGCGGGCGTCTCAATCTTGTCAGCAGATGGTCCGACGAGCGGACAGTTCCCCTTCCATTCCCCCCGGCCTGTATGGAAGACGGCATAAGGCTGCATTAGACACAGACCTGGAGGGATAAGTGAAAAAGTATATTTTTCTTGCTCTAGTTTTCGCTCTTGCGGCAGCAGAGGCGCCAGCCCAAACGACAGTCGCCAACTTCGACAGCCCCGTTTGCGGCAGGAAGGCAGTCGGCGTCTATCAAGGAATCGACTTCAGCCTCTCTCCGTGGGATTGCGAAAATCCCGGGCTGACGGGACAAACGGGGACAAGCATCTCCTGGTACCACCGCATCTACAGTGGGGACTTCAAGCTGCAGACGCCGGGGAATCTGCTTTCGTTGAGCGCCGCGACGTCCTCCGGCTCAGGAACGCTGACGATTTCAACCGATGCAGGAGAGAGTTTTTCGCACTCAATCAACACCACGTTTCAACCGCTGCTCACAGGTTTCACGAGAGCCGCTTCGGTGATCACGGTAAAGTATCCGGGGGGCCGGACCATCGAGCTGGACAATATCATGTACCAAACGGGAAGCGTCTCAGCGCCCCCGGGGACGCTGAACCTGTCGGCTACTCTGACGTGGGATGACGGCGCGCCGGTTGTAGGCAGCCTGAATCTTTCCCAACTTACCGGAACGGGCTCACAGCTCCAACTCGGCACGTTTGCGATAGATTCCTCAGGTATCGCGAGCGGAAGCGTGATCATTGGCCTCACGCAGCCCGATCCGTTGACATTTCAAGTTGTCCTGCTTGGCACGAACAACGCGGCACTGGGAGCGCCGGCCACCTTCCAGGTAAGCAAGGTGATGTTTCCTTCGAACTTAACCGGAATAAACGCCAAAATCGTTTTGTCCAAATCCACGACGACGATCAAGTCATTCGACATGGGATTGGTACCGTAGCACGGATTATTACGACCCACGGTGACAAGGATGTTTCTCTGGAGTGTTCAAGACTTCGAGTTAAATCGGCGCGATTGCCTTTGATCGATTATCCCTGATGCGCCGCATAATCGGAAACTCACTCACTGCGATAGATTGGAGGCGCGAGGCGGAATCGAACCGCCGATAAAGGTTTTGCAGACCTTTGCCTTACCACTTGGCGACCGCGCCACCGGATGAGAGCTGGAAGGGTGAGGCCTGGAGACAGTGGGCCTTCCCGTCCAGTTCCCTGCTCTGTGATGCACCTGCAAACATTCCTTGCACTGGTAAAGAATTCTCCTGACGAAACAAACTTCAAAACCCCCACCCTCATAACCCGAGGGTGGGGCACCTTGCTCGGCTGAGATGACCGGTCTAGAGACCCGCCACCACAAGAGCTCAGCGGGCGGAGGCGGCTTGCCCCTGCTGGCCAGCACGGGTTTCGTTGACGATGGGAGCGCCGATGAGGTTGCCCCATTCCGTCCAGGAGCCGTCGTAGTTGCGGACGTTGATATAGCCGAGCAAATACTTCAGAACGAACCAGGTATGCGAACTGCGTTCCCCGATGCGGCAATAGGCGATGACTTCGTCGGTGCCGGAGATGCCCTTTGACTGATAGAGCTTCTGAAGATCCTCGAGCGACTTAAAGGTACCATCCTCGTTGGAAGCCTGGGCCCACGGAATATTCGCGGCTTTGGGAATGTGCCCCGGGCGCTGGGCGGTTTCGGTCATTCCCGGAGGGGCAATGATCTTGCCGGTGAACTCGTCGACGGAACGAACATCCACGAGCTGGCCGGGTTTGCGTCCTTCCACAACGGAGAGCACGTCGTCCTTGTAGGCGCGAAGGGATTCATTGAGGCCGGTCACGCGATAGGTGGCCGGCGCGACGTTGACGGGATCCTTGGTCAGCGGGCGCTTCTCTTCGAGCCATTTCTTGCGGCCGCCGTTGATCAGGCGAACATCCTTGTGGCCATAATATTTCAGTTGCCAGAAGGCGTAAGCGGCGAACCAATTGTTGTTGTCACCGTAGAGAAGAATTATGGTGTCATTGGAAATGCCGGAAGCACCGAGAAGCTTCTCAAGCGCGGATTTGTCGATCAGATCGCGGCGAATGTTGTCCTGGAGCTGGGTCTGCCAGTTCCAGCCGACAGCGCCGGGAATGTGGCCCTGATCGTAGGCGGTGGTGTCCACGTCGACTTCGACGAGGCGGAGATTGGGGGAGTTCAGGTTCTCAGTTACCCAATCCGTGGAAACGAGAACTTCGGGATGTTTGTAGTCAGACATTTGCAGGTCTCCTCTTTATGCCTCGACTTTCGAACTCGTTTGATGCAAAAACAAAAAACCCACCTGCCAGTTCGTTTTGGCGGTGGGCTGGAAACTCTTGAAGCTAAGATTGAATCCCTAGTTGCTTAGCCTCGCCCCGCCAGAAGAGACACACGTACAGCAAGAACAGCAGCTGCACATTTGCGCGTTCTTCCGGGAGCAAGTCAACATTCCACAATGATACAGGGGATGCTGAGAGATGGCAACAGTACTTCATTGCGAGCATTTTCGGGATGCGAGGAGGCTATTTCAGGCCGCAACAGGCGCGAGAGCGTGAGAAGTGATGCGGAGCAATCACTCGGAGGAATTCTCCCAAAAGAGTTTTTCGATATCCTTGTTGAGCTTCTTCGTGGTTTTCTTCGGGTCTTCCGGCAAAATGTCCGTGGCCTTCCCTCGCCAGATGAGTTTCTTGTTCGGCTGTCGAAAAGATCCACAACGAGAGTACCGACCGTGTAGGTCTCCTCGGTTGTTGTGGCCATCCCTGAACCAACACGCCAATGATTCCAAAACCACCCTCCACCGAAGCCCTTATAAAAGGCTTCGAGGCTGCGTTGTTCTATTGTGACTCTCATCCAAGGATGGGCTCACGGCGACTTGTAGCGTATCGTTGTTCCTTTGAAGGACTTACGGCCGATGCATACGGTTTGGCGGAAAAAGAACTTGCGTTGGGACGCCGCAATACGGACAGTGCTCCGACAGTTGTTTCCGGAAGCGGGCAATCCTGCAGGCTTGGCATGCACGCGCAGCGAAATCGGAGATGGATTGGGCGCAAGCCGATCCTGAGCCGGTGCTCGACTCTTCATGAAACTTTTGGTGGCTATTCCACTCTAATCTTTTAGACGAGAAGGAATGACGGGGTGTCTGCAAGCTCATGAATAATAAGGTGGCTTTGATTACCGGTGCCAAAGGCGGTTTGGGTTCGCTTGTGACGCAGCGCTTTCTTGCGACGGGCGCGACGGTGGTGGGGACATCCCGAAGCATTTCCCAGGCGGACTTTCCCGAAGCCAATTTCGTTGCACTTCCTGTTGATTTTACCAAGGCGAGCGCCGTCCACGCGGCAGTCGAGTCCATCGTCAGCCGCTTCGGCAGGCTGGACGTGCTCGTGCACGTGGTGGGCGGCTTTGCCGGCGGGCAGACTGTGGCGGAGACCGATGACGCTACCTGGGAACGGATGCGTGATCTTAACTTGACGTCGGCTTTCTATGTCCTGCAGGCTGCGATACCGCACCTCCGGAAGTCTGGAAAGGGCCGCATTATCGCTATCGGAAGCCTGGCCGCAGTGGAACCGCACGCCGGGCTCGGGGCGTACGTGACCTTTAAGGCCGCACTCACGACTCTGGTGCGAACCGTTGCGCTCGAAAACAAGGACGCGGGCCTGACTGCGAATGTGATCTTGCCCGGAACCATGGACACTCCGGCCAACCGCAAGGCCATGCCGCGTGCTGATTTCTCAAAGTGGGTTCAGCCAGGTGACGTCGCCGATGTGGTTCTGTGGCTAGCGGACGATCGCGCCGCACATATCACCGGCACTGCGATTCCCGTGGACGGCACCAATGCATGAACGAATTGCCATTCTGATTGTTGATGCAAAGCTAGAAAGTTGAATTTGAACGGGGCGAGAATCGTGTCGAACAGTCTCCAAGGAAAAGTAGTGGTCATTACGGGAGGCGACCAGGGAATCGGCCGCGGCATCGCGGAGCGTCTGGCGCGGGACGGCGCAGACGTTGCCCTCTGCTATCGCGCGAACAAGGCGGGCGCGGATGAAGTCGTAGCTGGGATCCAGGCGATCGGCAGGAAAGCGACCGCGATTCAATGCGACGTGGGCAAAATATCCGATGGACAAAGGTTCATTGCCGAAGCTGCCAGGCAGCTCGATAAGATCGACATCCTGGTGAACAATGCCGGACTCGAGCGCCACGAGGATTTCTGGGAGGTTACCGAAGCGGATTACGATGCCGTGTTGAATGTAAATTTGAAGGGTGTTTTCTTCATTACCCAAGCTTTCGTGCGGCACCGCATGGCGGTCAAGAGCGGCGGCAAGGTGATCAATATCAGCTCCGTACACGAAGAACTGCCGTTCCCGCACTTTACGTCATATTGCGCAAGCAAAGGCGGAGTAAAGATGATGACGCGGAACCTTTCGATCGAGCTTGCGCCGCTCGGGATCACCATCAACAACATCGCACCGGGAGCCATCGAAACGCCCATCAACAAAAAACTCTTGAACGACCCGGTGAAGCTGAAGGCTTTGCTAGGCAACATCCCTCTCAAGCGTTTGGGCAAGCCCGAAGACGTCGCTGCCATAGCTTCCTTCCTTGCGTCAGCGGACTCGGACTATGTGACGGGTACCACGTTCTTCGTAGACGGCGGGCTGACCTGGAATTATCAGGAACAGTAGGCACCCCATCGAACAGGCTTGGTGAGTTCATCCACTTGCCAGGTAGCGGTGCACAAACGCAACAGCCATGGCTCCTTCGCCCACCGCGGAGGCACAGCGCTTAACCGAACCGTGGCGCACGTACGAGGGCTAGGTTTAGCTTGGTACTCCGCCAAGTGCCTTGTAGAGGGCAATGACCGCGACATAAACGTCTCGCTCGCTCTCGGCGACTGCGTCCTCCGCCTGAAGCTGAGTCCGCTCGGCATCCAACAGTGACAAGAAGTCGATTACGCCCTCGCGGTAGCGTAGCCTCGCAATGTCGGCTGCCCGTTTGCTCTCTTGCGCCTGCGCGTTCAGCTTTACGAGTCGTTCTTGTTGCGCGTGGTAATTGGAGAAGGAATTTTCCGTTTCTTCAAGAGCGCGCAGCACGGTTTCATCGTAGGAAGCGAGAGCTTCGTCCGTGGCTGCGTTCGAAGCGCGCACACGCGCTCTCGCACGGCCCAGATCGAAGGCCGACCAGGTCACACTGGGCGACGCTGTTGACGCAAATGATCGCGTTGTGAAGAAGAGACTGCCGCGCCCCGCCAGAAATCCAACAAAGGCAGAGACGCTGACCTGCGGGAATAGTTGAGCAACCGCGACTCCCTGACGTTCGGTAGCCGCAGAAAGGCGCCGTTCCGCCGCGCGTACGTCCGGCCGGCGCCTCAGCAAGTCAGAGGCGTTCCCAATGGGCAAGGCCTTATCGATAGAAGCGTAGTTCCGCGGAGAAAGATCTGCAGAAAGCTCGCCAGGTCGTGTTCCCGTAAGTACCGCGAGCCGGTATTCCGCCCGTTTCGTTTCAAGTTCCAGCAGCGGTATCGTCGCATCCGTAGCCGCCACGCGCGCCGCCGCGCTTGCGACATCTTGCTCTTCGCCCACTCCCGCATCGCGACGGAGCTGCGTCAATCGCAGTGTGTCTCGCTGATTCTTCAAACTGCGTTCTGCCACCGCAAGGCGCCACTGCGCTCCGCGCAACTCAAAATAGTTGCGCGCCAGTTCAGCCACGACACTAACCTCTATATCGTGCAAATCCGCTTCGATCGCCTGATTGTCGCTTCTGGCGGCCGCCACGCCGTGACGAACTCGTCCGAATAAATCGACTTCCCAATAGGCGTCGAAGCCCGAACGGAACGTATTAATGGTGCTCGGATCGTCACGAAATCCAGGTATCTGTTGTTTTGCGTAACTGTAGCTTGCTTCGACAGGAACCGTAGGATAGCGATCCAATTTTCGCTCATCAAAGAAGGCGCGCGATTCCGCGAGCCTCGCTCGCGCCACGCGAATACTGGTGTTCGCCGCAAGCGACTTTTGGATCAGCGAATCGAGAACAGGATCATCGAATTGTTTCCACCAGCGCGGATCGAATGGCGCTTCGGTGACAAGTTGCGGATCGGCCGCGTGGTAGGTCACCGCTGCTGGCTGCGGCGCCTTGTAGTGCGGGCCGACCGCGCAGCCGCTTACGGCGACTATAGCGGCGAAGAACACAGGGGTTTTCGAGAGGCGCATGGACATGGTCCTACGCCTCCACCGAAGCACTGGGCGCGAGTCCTGCGCTAGCAGCCGATTTCTTGATCTCCCGCCCTTCCACGAATCGCTGAACGACTACGTAGAAGACCGGAGTCAGCACCAAACCAAACGCAGTGACGCCAAGCATCCCGAAAAATACTGCAACGCCAATGGCACGGCGCATTTCTGACCCAGCTCCGGTGGACAACACCAGAGGAATGACGCCCATCGTGAAGGCCAGAGAAGTCATCAAGATCGGCCGCAAACGTAACCGACACGCTTCCAACACCGCGTCAACCCGGTTCATGCCTTCCTGCAGTTGCTTTTCTCTCGCGAACTCCACGATAAGAATGGCGTTCTTGCAGGCCAGCCCGACGAGAACAATCAAACTGATCTGGGTGAAGACGTTATTGTCGCCATTCAGCAGCCAGACCCCGGCGATGGCGGAAAACAGGGTCATCGGAACAATCAGGATGATTACGAGGGGCAACGACCAGCTTTCGTATTGAGCGGCAAGCACGAGGTACACGAGGAAGACAGAAAGTGGAAAAATGTAAACCATCGTGTTGCCGGCAAGAATCTTCTGGTAGGTGAGCTCCGTCCACTCGTATTTCATTCCGTTTGGCAATTGATCGTTAAGCACCTTGGCGATCGCACTCTCCGATTGGCCTGTGCTGAATCCCGGCGCAGCCGCTCCATTAATTTCCGCCGCTGGAAATCCGTTGTAATGCATGACGCGGTCCGGGCCGTAAATCGGCTTAACGGTGACCACCGATCCCAGCGGAATCATTTCTCCGGCCAGGTTTCTTGTCCTAAGGTGACTGATATCTTCCGGCTGAAGCCGGTACGGCGACTCCGCCTGCACATTCACCTGATACGTTCTCCCAAAACGGTTGAAGTCGTTCACATAGAGTGAACCCAGGTAAACCTGCATGGTGTCAAACACGTCGCCGAGGGGAATCCCATAGGTCTTCGCCTTTTCGCGATCCACATGAGAATCGATTTGCGGCACGTTGATGTCGAAGCTGGAAAACACTCCGGCCAGCCCCGGTGTCTGGTTGCCTTTCTGCAGGGTCGAAGTCGTCTCCTTGTAGAGGGATTTCAAGCCCATGCCAGAACGATCTTCAATGTAGAGTTTGAACCCGGCCACCGTGCCCAATCCTTGAACAGGCGGCGGGGGGAAAATTGCGATAAATGCTTCTTGGATGGACCCGTATTGTTTGTTTAAATCCGCTGCGATGGCATTCGCGGAAAGCTCAGGAGACTTTCGCTCCTCTGAAGGTTTCAATGTAGCGAACACGATTCCCGAATTCGGACTGTTGGTAAAACCGTTGATCGATAAGCCAGGAAATGCGACGGCGTTCTGCACTCCCGGATGTTTCAACGCAATGTCGGACATCCTGCGAATCACATCTTCGGTGCGATCGAGCGTCGCGCCGTTCGGTAGCTGCGCGAACGACACGAGATATCCCTTATCCTGCGTGGGAACAAACCCCGTGGGCACACGCGAGAAGCCGAGAATGGTAAGCCCAACCAAACCGGCGTAGACCACAACCGCAATCGCACTGGAGCGCAGCGTGTGCGTTACGAGCTTTCCATAGCCGCCCGATGCGCGGCCAAAAAACCGGTTAAAGAGCTTGAAAAACCAGCCGAGCACGAAATCAATCGCCCGTGTAAGGCGATCCTTTTTCGCCCCGTGAGGTTTCAAGAGCAACGCAGCCAGAGCCGGGCTCAGCGTAAGCGAGTTAAACGCTGAAATCACTGTGGAAATGGCGATGGTCAGCGCGAACTGTTTATAGAACTCTCCCGAAAGTCCCACGATGAACGCCGTGGGAACAAAAACCGCGCACAACACCAAAGCGATTGCCACGATCGGTCCGCTAACCTCCTCCATCGCGCGGCGCGTAGCTTCGTGGGGTTCGTGCCCCAGCGCGATATTTCGCTCCACGTTTTCGACCACGACGATTGCATCGTCCACCACGATCCCAATCGCCAGCACCAGCCCAAACAAAGACAATGTATTAAGCGAAAAGCCCAGCGCCAGCATGATCGAAAACGTTCCAATTAGCGACACCGGAAGCGCCAGCAGCGGAATGATGGACGCGCGCCACGTTTGGAGAAAGACCAACACCACAATCACAACCAGGATCAACGCTTCAACAAAGGTATGTCCAACCGCTTGAATCGATTCGCGCACGAAAACCGTTGGGTCATAGACGATCTTGTAGTCC
>Ga0137409_10006997_pt1 | contig 11631 bp, 11 predicted proteins | sample CZODoug1_16funga_FD_122059 | JGI IMG/M metagenome (GOLD analysis project Ga0137409, IMG submission 122059) | Vadose zone soil fungal communities from Angelo Coast Range Reserve, California, USA - CZODoug1_16fungal (Hybrid Assembly) | ecosystem: Environmental > Terrestrial > Soil > Vadose zone... | reverse complement strand
TCACGCGCAGAAGCGGCACTGTGGACAGCAATAACCAACCTCATTTCCGCAGCGCCGCCTCTGGCGATGCCTTCTGTTTCCCTCATCGGTCTATCTGCCCAATTCATAGATTGGAGCTGCGGATAAATCGTGAGCAGCGTGGGGCAAGCGCCTCACCTGGAGCTCAACGATTTCAATCTCAATCTGAAAGAGGTAAGTAAAGATGTCATTCAACAAGATCACAATCGTCGGTTACTTGGGTCGCGACCCTGAATTGCGCTACACGCCGCAAGGGACGGCCGTTTGCAACTTCTCCGTCGCCACGACCGAAAAGCGCAGGAACGCCAGGGGCGAAACGGAGGAGCACACACTCTGGTTTCGCGTGGCGGCTTGGGGACGCCAGGCCGGGGTAGCCAACGAATACCTGGCGAAGGGCAGGCAGGTTTACGTCGACGGACGATTGCGCCTTGAAGAGTACACCGATCGCGAGGGTAATCTGCGGCTCAGCGCTGAAGTCAACGCCAGCGACATTCACTTCCTTGGCCAGCGCGGCGAGGTTGCGAATGGGACTGCGGAGAGGGGCGATGAGATCAACCAGGCCGATGAAGAGGCGGAGGTAGTTGAGATTCCGAAGACCGCCTCACCCAGGTCTGGCAAGAAGTCGGGCCCGAAGCGCGCTCCGGCGAAAGAGCATGCCGTCGATGAGGAACTCGGCATCGTGGAAGACGGGATTCCGTTCTGACATTCGTGACAGGGGGAGGTCATAGGTCTGGTCTCCTCCTGTCTTTTGTGTCGTCCTGCTGGTGAAGAAAGCGGTGTAATCGGCTGAATTCAAACGTAACCGTTCACCTATGTAGCCAATGAATGGCTTTTTAAACCTAGCTCAAACGGTGGCCTGCACCAACATCCGCTGCTTGTCCCAACGCCATAGATTGTCTGCGCGCAGATGAACGCCGCCCAGCCACAAATCAATGCCATTGAGTTCGACAAAATCTGCCTGACCCTCAAGGATGCGCTGCCCCGTTTCCGTGATGTTGCATACAGCTTGAAGTCGCGAAGCCCCACGCTTTGCATCATCAAAGCCCGTAAGTTGAATCAACGGCTGCGCCGCTTCGGCTGCACGCCTCAGGTCGCGCCAGATCTGGGAATCGCCAAGGCCATAAGCCGGTTCAGCATTGAAGAACGCCGGGCACAGAGAACCGAATTTCGTGTTGCCGCCGGCAATCAAGCTGAGCAGTTTGTTCTCCGCATGCCCCAGCCCATTATGGACTGAGGGATAGCGCGCTAAGTGCTGCTCCAACGCGCCACGCAGAAAGGGCAGTGCGGAAGTATCCTCGGCAAGCAAGCGTTCAAGGCGATGTGGATCAGGCGAGCGATAGGCTTCCCAAGCCTTTTGTGCCAGGCTCAATTCTGCCGCAGTCACCTCATGTCGCGTATCGAAGAGTGAAGCCAACTGCCCGGCGGTTAGCTCGCCAAACCCTCTGAAGTTTGGTCTGCCAGGAAACTCACCAATGCAGATCAGACTCAAGTGGGCTTGGCCAACGCCTCGCTGTGCGAAGTGGTCAAGCAGGTAGACCAGATTGATTTGGCAGAACAGGTCGTGCTCGAACCACAAGATAATCTCTTCATGGCCGGAGATGTTTGTCAGCGAGGCGTCAAGTTGCGCCAACTCCTGACGGATTGTGGCAGCGTCAAGCTCGGTCTCTTCAACCAGATGATTGGCGCGTACGTCGAACCACGCATCTTTTACAAGGCCTTGCGGCGCCGGCCCCGTCGCCAGGGCTTCACGAAAGGCGAAGTGCTCGCCGGGAAAGCCAGATTCTCTCAGAGTGCCGGCAGTTGAGTCTCCGTTATGGATATGCAGCATAAGCCTCCGTGCGCCGCATTATAAGCGGTATAACGATCTGTATGGAAAATCACGGAAGCCTCGGCCGATGACCTCCTTGGCCTCTGCACGGCTACGTCTACCCACAATTCGGAAAATCGTCACTTGCGCAGTGACATTAATCCAGAGCCATCGGATCCAGGTGAACGGTTACATTCAAACTGCTTGACCTCGGGCAGTAAATGTCGTATTTTTGCAGACTTAGAATGTCGTATTTTCGCACAGTAAACGATTGGATTCTCTATGAATAAATACGAAACTCTCAGCTATAAGATTTCTGCAAGAATTACCAGGAAGAAAGACATCGTTTTCCTGCGAGAGGATTTTGCGGATTTGGGAGGATATGATCAAGTTGGGCGAATTCTTAGAAATCTCGTCCGTGACGGGAAGATCATCAAGATCGGCTATGGTCTTTATGCCAAGGCCAAAAAATCCTCCATTACTGGCGAGATCATTCCTGTGGCTCCATTGCCGACACTGGCCAGGACCGCGCTGGAACGGCTCGGCGTTGAAGTCGCGCCTTCTGCCTTGGAAAGAGACTACAATGCAGGCAAAACAACTCAGGTTCCTACCGGTCGAATGATTGCCGTCAAGGGGCGTGTAAATCGGAAAATTGGATATGGCGGAGCCTATATAAGTTATGAATCTGCGGCCAAAGAAGGAACTCTTTGAGGAAATTGCCCAGATTATGGGCATTGCGCAATCCTTCGTTGAAAAGGACTGGTATGTCGTCCAGATTATCGGGATTATCGCGGGCATTCAGCATGATGATTTCGGGGTAATCTTTTCCGGCGGCACAGCGCTCTCAAAAGCCCATAAACTACTTCGGCGATTTTCTGAAGATGTTGATTTCAGGGTGCTTGAACTGAAAGGCCGCAGCACACGCAACTCCCGCTCTTCTTTTAGGCGTAAGGTCGTCGATGCTCTACGCTTGGGCGGCTTCACCATCGAGGATCATCAGGTCAAGGCGCGTGACGAAAATCGTTTCTTCTCGATAGACCTCAATTATGAAAGCTATTTTCCGCCGGCGGAGGCGTTACGCCCGCATGTCCTGATTGAACTGACGATCAAGAATATTCAGCTTCCACCTCGCTATTTGCCGGTCTCTTCTTTCATAAATGACATAGCCAGGCATTCTCCGGAAATCGCTCAGATCGGATGTATTGATCCTGTGGAGAGCGCGGCGGACAAACTCAGCGCCATTGCCTGGCGAATTCCCGATCGTGTGCGCGGTGGGCAAGATGATGATCCATACTTGGTTCGCCATATTCACGATCTGGCCATCCTTAAAGACTCAGCGCTTCAGCGGGTTGATTTTCCGGGACTGGTAGCAACCTCTATGCAACACGACGGCGCCCGTCCCAGGAATGATGTATCAATTTCAGGCTTGACGGCATCCGACAAATTCGAGCGTATGCTGGCCGTGCTGCAGAGCGACAACGAATACGCGCAAGAGTACAAGCGATTTGTCAGTGGCGTGTCTTATGCCGCTCCGGAACAGACGCCTGGCTTTACGGAAGCGGTAGACGCCCTGCAGAGCATGGTGAAGGCTCTACGTCATGCGTAGTGCATCGCCTATCGATGCGTTCTCTTTTGAAGGCAAGGTTCGTACGATCAAAAAGGCCAGGAGCGGGATGGCAATCGCGTAAACGTACTGCGTCCGCGACACGCCGATGCCGAACGGAAACCAGATGCCCGGCACGCCGATCGTATCGAGCAGCTCGCCGCCGAATAATGCGGCCATAATCGAGGCTAACGTGACGAGCGCCAGGATCCGCATTGGTCCGCTGCGGACAATGCGCGCGCCTATCACGACAAACAGCGCGATCGACCCGAGCCGGCTGCCGCTTGTGACACTCGCCGAATGGATGACGGCGCCGATAGTCCCGGCGACCGCCAGCACTACAGCCGACACATCGATGCTTCGCCACGGACGCAGGCGCCAACGGTTCCAGGCCAGCGTCCAGGCGGCCACCACTGGCGCCCACATCACTGACGCCAGCCACGCATAGGTAGCCAGATCTAACAGATCGGTCCATGCGACGATCGCATTGTTGAGCCTCCTGGCTGCCATGAGCGCAAGCGCGATGCTGGCAAAGATCAAGAAACTCTTGTGGCTGCTGCGAGACCGGCGTCCAAGCGCCAAGCCGATGACTGCCAACATGGCGATCGGCTCAATCACGTCGACGATGTAACCGGCGATGGTTCGCTCCCATTGCACGCGGTGGAGCGCATCGCTTATTGGCCGCGGAGCCAGTATGGGCACGCTGTGCATGCCGCCGCCGTCTGAGCTGCCCCCGGAAGCGGGAAGCTTGTATGCGCGGACGGCGAGAACGCCACGACTGCCCGCCGCATCGGCGGGAAGGGCGAACCGCAGCGGCCGCGTGCCGACGACGCGCGGGGCCGGGCCGAGCTTGCCCGACCCGCCTAGCAATTGGCCGTTCCAATAGAGTTCGTAGCCGTCCTCGACGAGGGTCGGCCCGAGGATGTCCCACGACGCGCGTCCGGCCGGCACCGCCACTGCACGCCGGTACCAGGCGTAGCCGTGATAGCCGGGATGACCGTGCGCCATCCACCCGCCTACGTAATCGGGCAGACCTACGTCGCCGTCGTGGCTGCCCGGCAAGGCGGTCATATCGACCGTCTCCCAACCGCTATCGTCTGTATTGGCGTCCGCCCAGTGTGGGTCATCGCCGGTATGGAATCGCCAGGAGCCATCGAGCAGAGTAGCTGCGGCGCGCAGCGCCGGCGGATCAGGGCGGCCGCCGCTCGCCAAATCGGCGATCACGATGGCCAATGCCATCAGCGTCGCTATGACGATGCCGAGGATCAGTTTGCGTCGTGTTGCGTCGATCGAGGTTGCTGTCGTTCTAACTATATGAATTGCTTTCATGAGGTTAGACTAACATAACCGTATAAAATCACCAATTCTCAATACGGAGAACTCATTCAATCTGAAGACGATAGAGAGAAGCCATATGCCGACAGAGGGCCTCTATGGATTTAAAAACAAGGACATAGAAAAGGTGTCGTATCGAAGCCCAGAGTTTTACCTTCGTGCGTAACCCTTGATGCAAGCTACGAAAGAAGCGACAACATCGCTGTTGGATTTGGGCGATGGTAAATGCCAGGAACATCAACAACGCCAGAACCGTCGCCAGATGCTGTATGCCGTGCCCGTAATTATTAGATTCCGTATTGAGAATTGCTGGTATAAAATATGGTCATACGATTATATTGGACGGTCGCCATGGACAGCGGGAATTACAGATATCAATTTGTCGCCGGAAACCTCGCGCTCGATTTCGTCAACACGGTCGCATTTCGAGCGGATCCCGGGAAGAAGAAGGACCATCTGCAACGTACCGAGGATGTGCACCGGTGGGCTAGCCAGGCTCAGTTGCCGGACCGGGCTGCAATCAACTCCGGCCCCCTGGCGGGGACCGCGGCGCTGCGGCGCATCCGCGCAGTCCGCGAACAACTGTTTGCGGTTTTCCATGCAATTGCAAGCGATGACCCGATCCCGGCGGACACACTTGCCTGGGTTGGCAATGCGTTGCACGATTGTTGCGCCAGGCGATGTTTGTCCATTGAGGGAGCGGAGGTTCGCTGGACCTGGCGACTTGGTGCGCGGTGTACGGACTATTTGCTTTATCCCGTCCTCACGGCAGCAACCGATCTTCTCACCTCTGTTTCGCGCGGTTTGGTCCGTCAATGCGAAGACGCAGGCTGCGGCTGGCTGTTTTTGGACCGTTCCAACGCCCGCAAGAGACGGTGGTGCAGCATGGCGGACTGCGGCAACCGAAATAAGGCCCGGAAATACTACCGGCGCGAGGCCGGTTTGATCTAGCGGTTAAGATCATCGGCCTGGGACGCGACAGAGTAGTTCGCCTACCCGATTGAACCAAGCAGCCAAAGTTTTCAAGGAAGGCAAAAGACGCCCTCTCAAGCCGAGCAACTACGGCTTTATCTTGGGCCAGAATTGGTCAAATTCGCATAGGGGATTGACACCACAATTTGTTGGGACCTCGCGCTCACGGCAAATCTCCGTCATATAGGGTAATGATGTCTTTAGCGGCTGCAATGCGTAGAACGTATTCCATGCAATGCGAAACGATATATCATGAGAGTGAGGTCAGGCTCCGGGAGTGTCGTAAACATTTGAGGCGACAGGATAGACATTGTCATGCTCTCTCCCCGTTCATTTATCTTATTGATCTTTCAGCGCTTCAGGCATGACGAGAAGATGCGGCGAATATCGCGATTGTTTTAGTCATTGAATCGAGCGGCCTTATAGCATGACGAGAAATGGCGTTTGTTTTAGTGATTGGCCGAGAATGATTTACGGCGCTGTGAAAATTGAAGATCGAAGCCGCGACCACCTGATGTCTGACGCGTTTTGTTTTACTCGTTGATACGACGGCGCTTCGGGCATGACGGAGAATTCTGAGGCTCGCTATGTCAATGAATAATCACGCTTTACAGTAATGCGATTGCTGGGAGATCGTGGACGAGCATGACAGGAAGCCGACCAGCATGACATAAAACCGTGAATTTTGTGTTACTTGTTGATCAGAAACGGGTTTTAGCATGACAAACACGAAGGCGTAGGGAGATCTGCTCCTTGATCATATTCCTGGCGTTTTCGTAATCACTTTGCTTCAGGATCTCGAATTGTTCACTCGTTACACGCAGCAGGGTCACCACCTGCAGATCGGGGTCGCGCCAGCGAAACTTGATCGTCATTCTATTGCCTTTATCGCGTATATCCCACCATCCATTTGACGCCGCCGGGAGGATACTTTTCAGCCATTGCGAGTTGTGTAGCGGCTGCTCACCCTCTCGCTCACCCGTCTGCGCTGGATACGCGCTGAATTTGCTCACCCCTGATGAATCTGTTTGCTCACCTCCATTCTGATCACTTCCGGCAGCAACTTTGGGGCGCCGCTCACCCTGCTGTGTCTTACCCTGCTCACTCCCTTCAAATTCATTGTTTTGCGCCGATGAACTCGCTTGAGACTGAAGGTCCGCCTCGAGCCCGGTTCCGTGGTTCACCGGCGCCAGCGTTTTCCCGAAATATCCGTCACGTTGTTTGTCTGAGTATTTCCATCGTCCCCGCTGTGCAGAAACAGGCGCTGTGGACCATCAATAATCTGTGTAAGGTTGTGGGTAGAGAGGTCAGGTTTGTCGCGGAGCAGATTGGCGGCCAGACTCATCCCGTCGAGGAATCCTCTCAACCGCGCTGCGGCTAGCACGAGCGGATTGTCGTTAATCGCCGCCCTGCGGATAGTCAGAATATCTTCCTGCACGCCCTCCGCCTTCAGCTTGCGAATGCGATCCTCGACCACCGCATCGGCATCGCGAACAGCCGAGACACCGATGAGAGCAAGCGAAAAATGAATCGCAATCGACCATTGATTATAGAGGCGCAAAGATTCGGGCAGAGCAGAGCCGACCACCCAGGCGCAGAGGATCCCCGCGTTGAGAATCATAGTGATCTGAATCACTCTATAGCACAGACTTGCGACAAAGCGCTGCTTTCTAGACTTGTAGATCGTCGTCAGACCATGCCGTAATGCGAAATGGAATTTCTCCACAAAACCAGTGATGAGAATCGCCAGGAGGCTCGCGCCCACCCACCCCAGGCGTTCCCTGTGAGCGAAGGCGTTCACGAATCCGGTCGCGCAGGCGCTCACGGTGATCACGCAAACCTGGATCAACCAAAGGCTACTTTGGTTCCTCGCATAGTCATCGCTGCCCGCGATCCGTTCATAGGCGTTTTTGAAGCGCGAGCGAATTTCTCTGTCGTCACCTGTCGAGTTGAGGTTGAGTCTTAGCATCGTGTTCGTCCCTGTTCTATTTGCCGGTTGTCGTGGCTTTGGTGTCCGAATCGAACGTGCAATTGCGAGCGTTATGACTGAGGCGCCATCTTCTTAATGGCTTCTTCCAGAGCATCGGCTATATTGTCCTTCTCGTCGATCCAGGCTTTCTTCTCTGCCTCGTATCTCTGTTTGATCTGTTCATCGGTTGATCCGCTTTGTTTGAGCACAGTATAGGCCACATAGTTCCAGGCCAGCCGCCTCGCGCCGATCGAGGCGGAGAGCGTTTCGAGAAGGATCGCGTAGAACTCGCGCAGGTTTTGGATCAGCCCCTGTTTCAAACTGGAGTTTTGCTCTTCCAGTCGCTCATACTTCTCGATGAGCCGCTCGTACCGCTCGTTCGCCAGCCGGTTCTGTTCGACCAGTTGTTGAAGCATTTGCATTATCTCGTTTATGGAGGGCGGCGGGTTGCGGCGCGCGCTCATGGCTTCGCTGACAAGGTCGCGGACCTCTTCAGCGGGCTTGCGGCCGGTCTCCCGGCAGATCCTCGATATTTCGTCATGGTCGTCTTCATAAAGGCGTTGCGAAGACGTCTGCGAAGAGAGCGGGCGATTGTTGTTTCTCGTTTCCATGCATATTCCTTTCTTTGATTTATCAGGTTAGCGCCCGCGCTCAACGGCGGGCGCGGCTTCGCGCGCTGCGTGCAGTTCGGGCAAGTCCGGGCGCGAGTGGGAATCGAAGTGAGACAGGGCGCTCCCTCGCGCCAGGTCCAGCAGATGTTCCCTCTCTTTCAGGTCGGCCTGGCGCTCGGCATATATTTCAATAGTCATCACCTGTTTCGGCGTCATCGCAGGTTCCGGCGCAGGCAATTCGTGGCCGGCGCGCAAGGTTCGCTCGACGGTCTGAGCGGAGACGATCTCCCGCGCCGCCTGCAGATAAGAACTGGTTTGCTCGAAATCGGCTCTCAATCGGTTCTCGTATTTAGCGAAAGCCTGCTCGACGCTATGGCGCAGTTCGCGCTGCGTCGGCGTTTCTACGAGCGGGCGGGCGATCTGCTCGATGAACGATTTTGGTCTGGTGTCTTCCAATCTGTGAGTGATGAGGCGCCCGTCCGCAGTCTCGATTAGGAGCGGCTGTACCTCTCCACGCCGCTCAAAGGCGGCGAGTCGCTCATTACTTTCGCGGTGGAATATTTCCGCTACGGCGGCTCGGGCGGGAGCGCGGCCCCAGCCTTCAGCCGGATTGAATCGCTCCTTCTGATCGGCATACGTATTAAATTGCCTCTCAAATACACTCAGTTGTCGCAGGAGGTTCGCGTCTCGAACTGTCTCAATGTTGTCCGCAGCGCGTTCCAGTTCCTCGCGCGTGAATTGAGGGGCGGGCATATGGCCAATCCAGATTGTTCACGCAGCGTGGCTTCGCGGGCGTAAGCGCGACTGAGCGTTTCAAGTAGTTTGCCGGCTTCATCTACTCTCTCACTCATCTCGCCTCGCTGCGCATCCGTTTTCTCGATGACTTCCTTCCTGATCTGGCCTAGACGCTCGATCTCAGCGCCCGCCTGCCGGCGCGCGGCCGGATCAATGTGAAGTTCATACCTGCCGAACACTGCGGCCGCATCTTTCAGCCGTTCGGCGCGCCGGTCGATGTCCGCCACGGAGAATTTTTCCCCTCCGATCTCCCACTGCCGGAGGTGGCGCGTCTCGTCGAATCTCCTGGCGCGCTCTTCGCGTGCTCTCAACTCTGTGCCGGTGGTGAACACCTGCGCCGCGAGTCGCGCCGCCTCCTGCTCCAAACGCATGGGGTGGCCATGTTCTTCCGCGAGCGTGACGCGCAGCCTTTCGAGTTTTTCGGTATGGCCGGCGAACCTTCGTTTGACGGCTTCGTCCTGCGCCTTGACGATGTCTTCGCGATTGGCGAAGGGTGTGGGAAGAGTTTCACCTCGTTTCTGGTATTTCTCTATCACTTCTCCAGCGAGCCTCTGGATATGCTGGTAGGAATCGAGAGCGGTCTTTGCTTTTGATCCGAGTTCACCGACGAGCGTATCAAGTTTTTTGCCGTGCTCCTCAAGAGTCGGTGAATGGCGGCGGACGTCCGCTTCGGACACCTGCCCGCGTATGGCGAGCCGATCCTCCTTACGCGCTGTGCCGTATTCATCTGCAGCCCGTTCGCCGCGAGCGCCGGCGCGCCGGTGGACATCCAAGTTCGATATTCTACGGTTCGCTTCCCTGCTCTCGTCACGGACGTTGAATCTGAATGTATGTCCGTACTCGCGCGCCATTTCATAATCGAGCGCGGCGCAGTCGGCGAGCGCATGCCTGATGATCAGGTCGCCGAGTATCCGCCGATCGTTCATGTGTTCCCGGTCAAGCTTCGAGACACGTTCCTGCTGAGAATTATTCTGAGTCGCACTGGCTGCGCGATCAGTGATCTGCGCCGTCGTATGTCTCCCGCCCCCGTTTGACTCGTTGGCGCTGTTGCGGCTTTTGTCGATCTCCAGTCTGAGATTGTCGATTGTCTTGAACCCGTCTTTTAACTCGGCGAGCGTTGCCCCGGCATGAGCTTCGAGAGACGCAAACTCCCGTTGGTCGGCGGGTGTGAGTTTCCCCAACTCGCTTCTCGGAATCTGATCGGCTCGATAGTAATAGTCTGTTTTTCCTTCGGCGACCTGGTCGAGTCCTCGTGACCTGATGAACACGTCTAGACGCTGCGCCGCCTCACGCGCCCGTGGCTGAGTTTCATCTCTCAATCGCGTGACGGCGCTGTCAAGCGAGAGGAGTTCCATTACCGCCGGATCGTCAGTAAATATTCGCTCCGGTTCGAGCCGCTCCCAGGCGAGACCGCTAGCAACGGTGCGAATGTCGAGCCTGTCTTCGCGCGTGAGCATCCCGTCCGCCTGTGTGATCTCGCTTCCAATTTTATCGCCTGCTTGTTTTTGCCGAGCCGTTTCATCAATCAACCACCGCTCTATGTCAGCTAATGCCGACGTGTATTCGCGATACGACTCGCCGGCGCTAAGAACCTGGACTGATGGCGGGCGGGAAACATCAATCTCCGGGGCGGACTTGCGCAGGGAAGGATGCCTGCTGGCGAGGGATTCTTCTCTCCTTGATCTTTCCGAACAGGTGGTCCCGCTCATATCCGGGCAGTCTCTCGTACATCGCGCGCAAATCGAGCTTGCCGGGATTCCGCATCTCTTCGTTCAGGATCGAGGCTCGATAGTGACTGATCGCTCGCGCGGTCGTCCGCGTCTCCAGCTCCGCAAGCATCTTTTCCAGAGCGGGTGACGGCGCGCGCCGTCCTTCACCGAGCGCCTTCGCATATTCGGCCCGCTCAGCCCGTGTGAGTCCCCAGGCGTGGCGCAACTCCCGCATTTCCGGCGTGTGATGCTCCGGGGCTCTAGCGAAAAAGAGCAAGGCGCGCGCTCGCCAATTGAAATTATTGCTCTTCAGGATAGCCCTGGCTGCTCGATTGAGTTCTTCAGGGGAGCGGGCGCCGGTTATTCGTTCATGCGCATCCCGGAATGTTTCTGAAGTATTGAGCGCCCGCGTCTCCGGGTCTTTGAGCCGTTCCTTCACGTAATCTTTGAGGAAATATCCGATGCTGTCGTATTTGTCCGATATCTTTTGCCGCGCCGCTCCGGTTTCTGACAGCTTCTGGTTCCAATCCTCCACCATCCGATTTATGTCGCCCATGATCGCCGCCTCGCGTTTGCCGGCTTCGATCTTCGCGTCGACATTCGGCAGGTAGATTTCGACGAGGCTTTTTCGGTCCTCGAACGTCAGTCCCGTGGGAAAGCGCAATCGCTCATCATTCAGGCTCACTTTTCGCGCGGCGGTGTTGAAGACAAAGGCGTCGATTTCGACTTCAGGTTCATCTTCGCACTCGCCGTTCGGATTCGCCGGGAAAATCTCATTGCCCGGCGCGCCGATCGGTATTGGCAAGTCGGTC
>Ga0137409_10006996_pt1 | contig 11631 bp, 10 predicted proteins | sample CZODoug1_16funga_FD_122059 | JGI IMG/M metagenome (GOLD analysis project Ga0137409, IMG submission 122059) | Vadose zone soil fungal communities from Angelo Coast Range Reserve, California, USA - CZODoug1_16fungal (Hybrid Assembly) | ecosystem: Environmental > Terrestrial > Soil > Vadose zone... | reverse complement strand
TTCCTGCTCGGCGGTCATGACACCGTCACCGGCGTGAACAACATCCAGTACACCGCGCAGTTCGGCAACGGCGTGTCCGGCACCATCGGTCTCGATGATCCGACCGTGTATAACCGTACTGTCGTCCAGAACCTGTCGATTCCGCTGTCCGCGACCTTGGGTACGGCCAACGCTTACGCTGGCGTGCATTCTCCTGACGTCGTCGGCAACATCCGCGTCGATCAGGCTTGGGGTCTGTTCCAGATTTCAGCCGCGGCGCACGAAGTGAACGGCTCCTATAACCTCCTGAACACGGCGACAGCTCCTACCGGTGCTACCGGTCTTGCCGGTGCATCTCCGATTGCCGGGTCGGAAACCAGTGGCCACCCCGACACCAAGTGGGGCGGTTCGGTGATGGCTGCGTTGCAGATCAAGAACATCCCGACCGGTGCTGGCGACGACATCAAGATCGACGCGAGCTACTCCAAGGGTGACACGAAGAACGTGATCTCCACCAGCGGAGCGTCGCCGAGCTTCGCGATGTTCAGCGGCAGCGGCGCTGGCGCTTACCAGAGCGTCGGTTTGGGTATGACGACTGATGCCGTATATCGTCCGGTGGCGGCCGGCGGCGACGGATCGCTCCATCTGACCGAATCGTACGGTGTACGTGGCGCGTTCAACCACAACTGGGATCCGTACTGGTCGTCGAGCCTGTTCGGCAGCTACTCGGCTGTTCGTTACGACGGCACTGCGAAAGCCGACATCTGCGCGAACTACGTAGTTCCGGCCAAAAACGTTGGCGGTGTGACTGCGTTCACTTGCAATCCGGACTTCAACGTCTCGCAGCTCGGCGTGGTCACCCGCTGGACTCCCGTCAAGAACCTGACGTTCTCGGCTGAAGTCATGTGGTTCCACCTCGACCAGAAGTTCTCTGGTGTTGCGACCTTGGGCCCGACGGCTCCGAAGCCGGCGACCGTTTACGAGTTCAAGGACCAGGACACCGTGTCCTTCAACGTTCGCGCTCAGCGTAACTTCTGATCCCGATCGTCTGACAACTCTCTAAACGAACCCCCGGCAGGAAACTGCCGGGGGTTTTTCTTTGTCTTGCTCAAGGCGGGCACAAAATTGTTTGGCGCCATCTGGAAATCCTGCCAATTGACCCCAGCCCGCGAATATTTGTGCCGATCGTTCGCTGCCCAGGGTCCAAACTCGTTGAATCCGCAAGCACAAGCCGACGTTGCCGGGCCAGCCGCGCCGGGCAACGCAGCCGTGAGCCGGTTGGGTGCCGTGACTCCGAGGTCGTTCGAGTTGGTCTACTGGTGAAGCCCGAACGGAGCGTCTATGCCCTCTGGCCTTCCACAACGCCGGTCGGCTCATCGCTGAGCCAGCGATAGAGGGCGCCTCCGAGAACGCCACCGATCAATGGTGCGACCCAAAACAACCAGAGCTGCGCCAGCGCCCACCCACCGACGAACAATGCCGGCCCCGTGCTGCGCGCGGGGTTAACCGACGTGTTGGTGACGGGGATGCTGACCAAATGAATCATGACCAGGGTGAGCCCGATGGCCAAGGGCGCGAAGCCGGCAGGGGCCTTGCCATGGGTGGCACCCATGATGATGAAGAGAAACATCATGGTCATCGTGACTTCCATGATGAAGCACGCGACCAGGCTGTACTTGCCCGGCGAATGCGCATCGTAGCCGTTTGCGGCAAAGCCCTTGCTGACATCGAAACCGGCAGCTCCGCTCGCGATCACATACAGAAGCGCCGCAGCGGCAATGGCGCCGATTACCTGCGCGATCACATAGGGCGCAATTTGTCCCGTCGGAAACCGGCCTCCCGCGGCGAGGCCCACGGTCACTGCGGGATTGAGATGGCAGCCGGAGATGTGGCCGATCGCGTAGGCCATCGTCACGACGCTCAGTCCGAAAGCCAAGGAAACGCCGACCAGGCCGATGCCGACCTGCGGAAACGCGGATGCGATCACCGCACTGCCGCATCCTGCAAATGTAAGCCAAAATGTGCCGATCGCTTCGGCGGCGTATTTCTTCCCATTCATTTCGAATCTCCCGTGGTTTCAAGAATGAAGTCGAACGACGAGGTTAGTGCGCATCACCAGTGTACTGAATTTCCTTCCGGCTGTTGGAAGAGCTTGCCCTATTTTCTGCTGAAGCGGATGATTCCATCCCAGGTCTCGGGTGGCGGCTCGAGCAAAAACCCGACAACGCGATCGAGATAAATTCCGGCCAGCACGTCTTCTGGATGTTCATCGGCGAACGCCTCCAGCGCGTCGAGCGCACGCAGCCAGTCTCGGCTGGCATACACATCATAGACGGAGTTCCAGTCCTGGACGAGCTTGGTCATCGCCGGCGTCACGCGGAACTCGTCCGCGCCCTCGATCGTTCCGAGCAGTTCGAAGATATCGAGCGGGTGGCCGACACCTTTCGGCTGGCTGCGGTCGACGTGCCGGAACAGGAATTCATTTGAACAGACGGCCGCGATTTGTCCGCTCACGAGGATACTGCTCCCGTAATATTTGTTCAGCGCTTCGAGGCGAGCCGCGATGTTCACGGTGTCGCCCATCGCCGTGTAGTCGATCCGGTCGGACGATCCGACATTACCCAATACGGTGTCGCTGACATGAACTCCGAAACGCGTGTGCCATGGGGCATCCCCTTGTCGACCCATCGCGCATTCAGCCGCCTCGACGCGGCGCGGCATTTGAGGGTCGTGGCGCAGGCCGCGTGCTCGTGTCGCGCGACCGCAAGCGGCGCATTCCAGAAGGCAAAGATTGCGTCACCGATGAATTTGTCGACCGTCCCATCTTCCCTAATGATCAAGGAGGCGAGCTCTTCGAAATACGTCGCCGCGAAGCAGGATATAGGCGATCGTTCCGACTTCACCTTCGGCGAAGATGGTTTCCCCCGCGGCAAACGCCCGCCGGCTCAGGTCTTTCCGCACCGCCTGAACGTTTCTGAAGTTCCGGGCTCGTAGGTCATTGCCGCCAGGTCGTGCCGACGCTCACGCCCCGTCATCCCCAGTATTTCGAGATCGGCGCTCGGGCATTCGCGTGCCCTTTCGCTTCGCGTCGTCGATCGCGGCCAGCAGTGAAGTGTCCTGCAGCGGTTTTGAGAGAAAGGCAGAGGCGCCCATGGATTTGCAGAGTTCGCGCATATCGCTCTCATTGTGTGCGGTAATGACAATGGTCGGAATTCGAATGCCCGCTCGAATGAGATGGCGTTGAAGCTCCAGGCCGGTCATTTCCGGCATCTGAAGATCTAGAATCAGACATTCGGGCGATCCATCGGGCAGTGAAGTGAGAAAGTCCCGGGCGGACGTGTATGTCCTGACTTCAATCCGGCGCGCGCCCAGCAACCGCGCCAAAGCCTTGAGCACGGACGGGTCGTCGTCCACGATTGCGATCCAAGGCGAAGCTTGCGCCATGAAAGGAACTATCGGCGCCGGCGAGGCGGATTGTCGAGTTGGCCCTAAGGCCAACACTGCCGCATGGCCAGCTATGCGCCGTTTCGGGAAATTCCGGCTTTCTCGGCCAGCCGGACGAGATCGGCGACCGAGCGGACGCCCAGCTTGTTCATCACCCGGCCACGGTGGACCTTGATCGTCTTCTCGACCGTTCCCAAATCGCCGGCGATTTGTTTGTTGAGCCTGCCGGCGATCACGTGGGTCATGACCTCGTGTTCCCGCGGCGTCAGGTTGGCAAGCCTGGTATTGATCGAATTCAGGTCGGCCATGGCGCAGCGGGTCTCGGCATCCTCCTTTTCAGCATGTGCGATCGCTGCCAGCAGGTCACTATCGTTGACGGGTTTGGTCAGGAAATCGATCGCGCCCGCCCGCATGGCGCGAACGCTGGTGGGAATGTCGCCCTTGCCGGTCAGGAAAATCACCGGCCGCTGCGAGCCTTCCGCGGTCAGCGCTTGCTGCAACTCCAGCCCATCGAGGTCCGGCATGGAGACATCGAGAACAGCGCAACCGGGAACCGACGCATCGTGATTTGCGAGAAATGCCTGCGGTGATGTGAACGCCTGCACGTCGTATCCCCTCGCTTGCAGCAGCCGCGAGAGTGCTTTCAGCACGCCGGCGTCGTCATCGACCAGGAAGACCGTGAACCTGCAATCCGTCATTGGGCCGCCATGAGCATTTCGTGAGCTGGCAACGAAACCGCGGCGATGGCGCCGCCGGCGTCATCATTCGACAGGCTCATCCTTCCCCCATGCGCCTGAACGATGGTCGAACAAATTGTCAGCCCGAGACCAAGCCCGTGGTCCTTGGTGGTATGGAACGGCGCGAACAGCCGGCTGCCGTCTACAGGCTTGATCCCGGGCCCGTGATCCTTCACGAGAATCTCGATGGCTCCGGCAGCCGTCCTGCGGCTGCAGATCCTGACCAGCCGCTGCGCCACTGGCGTCGAAGCCATCGCATCCATCGCGTTCATGATGAGATTGAGCAGCACCTGCTGTAGCTGCACGGAATCACCGGATACCGTGTCGAGGTCATTTGCCAGATCGGTCTCGACCATGATCCGGCGGCCGATCAGTTCGCTGCGCAACAGCGTAACGGTCGAGTTGACCAGTTCGTTGATATCGACCGGCTCGGACCTCGTCTCACCCTTCTTGAGCAAGCGGCGGAGCCGGTGAACGACCTCGCCGGCGCGATTGTCCTCCTGCACGATATCCTGCAGCGCGTCGCGGACCTCGGCGAGATCAGGTGAATCCTGCGCCAGCAAATAGAGCGCCGCCTGCGCGTTCGACAGGATCGCGGTCAGCGGCTGATTGACTTCGTGGGCGATCGCGCCGGAAAGCTCACCCAGCGCGGACACCCGCATCAAATGCGTAACTTCCTGGCGCTGCAACTCCGCTTCGGACTCGGCGTTTTTCTGCTCGGTGATATCGACAAAAATTCCGCTGAGCCGATCCGGCGTTCCGTGATCGCCGGGACGCGAACGCGCCCGGACCCTGATCCAGCGCACCTGGCCATCCGGAAGCACAATACGAGCGTCCGTCACGGTGGAATGGCGCCCCATCATTGCCCCCCGGAGCGCGCCGACGGCAACGCGGCGATCCTCAGGGTGGACCGCCGCCATAAACGTCTCGCGCGTCAAAGGAACATCGTTCGCAAGGCCAAACATCGCCCGGCAGTGCTGGGTGGCCCACAATTCGTCGGTGGTTCGATCGAACTGCCACAATCCGACGTTTGCGGAGGCGGCGGTAAAGGTCATCCGCTCCTCGCTTTCCCTAAGCGAGGCTTCGGCTTCCCTTCTTCTGCGCCGGTGAAACAGCAAGGCTGTCAAGAACGCGGTCTGCAATCCGATGATCAATACCGACGTCAGGACGAGATAGCGATGTTGATCCCAAAGGCCTGGCTCGTCGAACAAGACAATACTGCCGGGCGGAAGATTGCTTCGGTTGAGGCCCCACCGTTCCATAGCTTTCGCGTCGACGCGGAAGGCCTGCCCCGGATTGACTCGCGGCGGGAGCGTGGCCGGATCTGTGCCTGAAAGTATTTCGAGGGCCATGTCGGCGGCGGCGGTGCCAAGAGATTCATACGTTTCGATATATCCGCCGACAATGCCGCTGCCGAGAAACGTTTCAAAAGGAGCGTAGATCGGGGCGGAAGCGACGTTTGCCACGGCGGCCGCCGCCTCTTGCGGGATCAAGCGTCTGCCATCGCTATCGGCATAAATGGTCAGCAGCAGTATGATTGTATCTCTCGGCAGATGCGATACTTCCGCCAGCAGAGCGTCGTATGTGGAGTCGAAGAGGTAGGTCGTCTCGAATTTTCGCTTGCGGCTTCCAACGGCCTCCCGCGTCAGTTTTTGCCAGGGGCGGTCGAGCTCGCTGCTTCCGCCGATCACCACGAGCCGACGCGCGTGCGGTTGGAGACGCTGAGCCAGGTCCAGGATCCTGTCCGGATAAAATCCGACGAGGACCCCTGTGACGTCGGACGGTAACTGCATGGCCGCCAAATTCGCACGCGTACCCCCGGCAAATACGACGGGGACGCCGGGCGCGATCAGGTCGCGGTATTTGACGATGAACGGCACCGCGGCAACGCCGATCGCCAGCACCAGATCGAAATGCCTGTCGGCATATTTCTCGTGCAGGAAGGTAGCCATACGCAAGGCGTGCGTCTCGCCTGGCAGTCTTGCCAGATCGAGAAAGTCGGCCTCGATCTCGAGTCGTTGCTGGGATACTTCGACCAACCGCTTTCGGGCAGCATCGGATACGAGTGTGGTGGCAGGAAAGGTATAGTTGTAGGCGTGAAGGATCAGCACGCGCCGCGGCGTATCATCGGCTCGAGACTCTGCGCTCAGCAATGAAAGTATGATGAGAGTCAACAGCATAACGCCGTGTAAAATCAACACGCGTTTTACGCCCGGCCCATTGAATCGTTCAGCTCTCACGAGGCGCGATCCGGTCCGAAAAAATCGAGCTTCACGTTAAAATATGAGGCGGACAGTTGTCCAGTACCGCGGGTACCTTAGGTTGCAGCGGTATATTGGCACCCCTTATGCCATATTCGAGCGCGGGTGGATTTGGAACTTACCGCCGTTGCCATATTGCTGCGGTGCCGTTGTGGGACCTAGGTCCAATTTAGCGTGACGGCTGCGCTGACTAACGTTTGCTCGGGTTGCGAGCCGGCTTGCGATCACGCGTTGCGAAGAGCAGCGGCATCGCAATAACGCCAAAGCGCGAGAAGGCCTCGCCGGACATCCAGTGTTCCACCATGGCACAAGGAATCCAGATCATGATTTCTTCAGAGCGCAAACCACGCCGTATCGTGTGGCTTTCCGCATTTGCGATCTTCGCGGGTTCATCGCTGCTCTCGCCGGCGGAGGCCCAAGTGCCGGACGTGAATTAGGGGAGATCCCGATGTTGCAAGCCGACAAGCCGTTGCAACAAAGCGCGCCGGCTGACGACGAGATCCATCCGAACATGGTGTTGATCCCCGGCGGTACCTTTCGCATGGGATCGGACAAGCGATGATCGCGGTGTCCGCTGCCGGCACCGTGCCGGTAGCCCCCGCGGAGAACATGTGCTGGTTCTGGGCGGATTCGGCGCAGGTGAACGGCTACTGGGATTACTGCGTCGCGCCCTGATTGGCGTCGCGGTCTATTCGACGCTGGCGCCGCGGTGCAGGTCGGCCTCGATCTGCAGCCGTGTCCCGCCGCCGAAGCGTGCGCGATAGACCTGCAAATTCTCCATGATCCGCTGCACGTAATTGCGGGTCTCGGAGAACGGGATCAGTTCGACCCAGTCGACCGCGTCGACCTTGGGATCGCGCGGATCGCCGTAGCGGTCGATCCATTTTTTGACGCTGCCGCGGCCGGCATTATAGGCCGCGAAGGTCATGATGTAGGAGCCGCGATAATCCTCGATCAGCCCGCCGAGTTCGGCGGCGCCAAGGGCTGCGTTGTAGACCGGATCGGTCTTCAGCCGGCCGAGGTCAAAGCTGGCGCCGTATTTCTTGCAGACATATTTGCCGGCATCCGGCGTCACCTGCATCAGCCCGTAGGCTTGCGCCGGCGACACTACCGATGGATTGAAGGCGCTCTCCTGCCGCGCAATCGCGAACACGATGCTCTGCTCGACGTCTGGTCCGATCGACATGAACGGCGCGATCACCGAGACTGGATAGGCGTAGAAATCGAACGGCAGTCCACGGTTGAGCGCGGCCTTGCCGAGCAGCAGCATGCCGCGCGCGTCGCCGTTGCGGGAGGCCAATTCGCCGAGCCCCACCAGCGCATCGGGATCGCCGTTCTCGCCCAGGTCGGCGAAAATCGGGATTGCGATCTCGCGTTCGTCGAGCGCGTAGAGCAATTGCACCGCGCGCACGATCTCCAGCCGTTCGATGCCGTGTCCCCGTGCGGCGGGCGCGCCGTTCAACTCGATCTGCGGTAATCCAAGTTTCGCACGCGCCAACTGGCCGTAGTAACTGGTCGATTGCGCCGCAGCCGCGGTGTAGGCGGCGCGGGCGTCCTGGGCGCGGCCGGCCGCCTCTGCGGCGCGGCCCTGCCAATAGCCGGCACGCGCCAGCGCGGTCGGGTTGGCGCTGCCGACGCCGATGCGCGCAAAATGCTGCGCGGCGGTTGCCGGGTCGGTCAGGAAGCGCAGCGCGATCCAGCCCGCGGTGAACTCCTGTTCGGTCTTGTAGATGTCGCGCGCGGGCAGGGCTGCGTCGCGGGCGATCAGATACGCGGTGCGGCGTTCGCCGACGTCGAGCATCTTGCGCGACAGCAGCCGCCGCTCGATCCACCATTCGTCGAGGTTGTACAGCCGCCCCGGGTCCTTGGGCGCGCTCAGCATGAGCTGCGCGGCCTCGGCGAATTTCTCCTCGCGGCGCAGCAACTGGATCTTGCTGAAGATATAGCCGGGATCGCCATGCAGTTCGTGCGGGACCGCATCGAGCAGCGCTTTGGTATTGGGCGCTTTCTTGTTGGCCGCAATCCGCGCCTTGGCCAAGGCGAGGTGACCCGAACCGAGCCGCTTCGCGGCGCGCAGACCTGCGGCTTCCTGCTCGGTGCCATACAGCATCGTGTCCATCCGGGCCTTTTGGTCGCCCGGTGTCAGCAGCGCGCCGAACAGATCCAGCGCCGTGTTTTCGGTGTCCTCCGACATCGAATCGTTTCGCCAGGCGTCGCGCACCAGCCGCTCCGCATTGGCCCGGTCGCCGCGCGCGATCATGACCCGCGCCAGCGAGAATTTGCCCTTGGCCGACAACGGCGATTCGTTTTCGAACCACGACCACACCGTGGCGTCGTCGCGATGGTCGTCCCAAAGGGCTGCTTCGATGCGCCGGCGCAGGAAGGACTGCGACGGCCAACTCGGATTGGCTGACACGAATGCGCGATAGCGCTCGACCGACGCGCCATTGTCGTCGCTGCGCAGGATGAGCCACTCCGCGAGTTTCCTGGCGACCGGATCGGAAATCACAGCCTGTGCCTGGGTTGCGTCCGCCGGCTTGTGCTTGCGCACGAGATCGATGACGTTTTCCAGCGCGTCAGTATCGGCCTGCGAGGTCGATGCGGTCGCCGCAACCGCCGCGGGCGTGACCGGCTTGCGCGCCGGCGGTGGCAAGGCCGCGTGCTGGCGGGTCGCGGGCGCTAAAGCGGGCGTCACGGGGGCGGTGTTCTTGACGGCAGTGTTCGGAGCCGGCGCGGTATTTTTGGCGCTAAGGGCAACGGCGTTGCGTGCGATCGGCCGCGGCTTGGGCAGTGGAACTGGCTTGGCCTCCGCCGCCGCCAATCCCATGGCCAGCGCCAGGCCCGTGGCCAGGGCCGTCGATCGCAACGCGGCTGCGCGGGCGGATGGGGTCACGGCGTTCCTTCGCGGCGAATCACTCAATCGCTGAAGCCCTAGCTCTATTTAATTGAATATGTGGACAAAATACTAAATACGCTGGAACCCATGATATCTGCGCCGTTACCGCGGCAAAATCGCGGCCGGCGCGGGCAGGCGGGCCTTTCGCCCGGTCGTCGGACCCGGTATGAATCGGTGCTATTGCCGGCCTAGAGGGCAGGTGGCGTGCGTTCGGGAGAAAGTCCATGGCAGCCAAGACGAATTTCCGGGGCTCATTCACCGCTTTGGTGACGCCGTTCAAGAACGGCTCGCTCGACGAGGCGGCTTTTCGGGCGCTGGTGAACTGGCAAATCGCCGAGGGTACCCACGGCCTGGTGCCGGTCGGCACGACAGGCGAAAGCCCCACCGTCAACCACGACGAGCACAAGCGCGTGGTCGAATGGTGCATCGACGAGGCCAGGGGCCGCGTGCCCGTGATCGCCGGCGCCGGCTCCAATTCGACCAAGGAAGCCGTCGAGCTTGCACAGCATGCCGAGAAGGCGGGCGCCAATGCCGTGCTGGTGGTGACGCCGTATTACAACAAGCCGACCCAGGAAGGCATGTACCAGCACTTCAAGGCGATCAACGACGCGATCGGCATTCCGATCATCATCTACAACATTCCGCCGCGTTCGGTGATCGACATGTCGGTCGACACCATGGCCCGGCTGTTCGAACTCAAGAACATCGCCGGCGTAAAGGATGCGACCGCGAGCATGGTGCGCGTGTCGCAGCAGCGCGCGGCGATGGGCGAGGATTTCAACCAGTTGTCCGGCGAGGATGCCACGGTGCTCGGCTACATGGCCCATGGCGGCCATGGCTGCATTTCCGTGACGTCCAATGTCGCGCCGCGGCTGTGCTCCGAATTTCACGTCGCCTGGCAGAAGGGCGATCTCAAGACCGCGCTGAAGCTGCACGACAAGCTGATGCCGCTGCACACCAATCTCTTCATCGAGTCCAATCCGGCGCCGGTGAAATACGCGCTGTCGCTGCTCGGCAAGATGGAGGAGAAGCTGCGGCTGCCGATGGTGCCGGTGTCGGAGCCGACACGCGTGGCGGTGCGCAGCGCCATGGTGCATGCGGGCCTGATCAACTAAGCCTCTCGACGTTGCCGTCATGAGTCTCCCGGTACGTGAAGCTGAAGAAAAGGGACTGCGGATGCTCAAGGAATTTCGCGAATTCGCGATGAAGGGCAATGTGGTCGACCTCGCGGTCGGCGTCATCATTGGCGCCGCGTTTGGCGGCATCGTTACGTCGCTGGTCGGCGACATCATCATGCCGATCATCGGCGCCATCACCGGCGGCCTCGACTTCTCCAACTATTTCACCGGACTGTCGAAGTCGGTCAACGCCGGCAACCTGGCCGACGCCAAAAAGCAGGGTGCGGTATTGGCTTGGGGCAATTTCCTGACGTTGACGCTCAACTTCATTATCATCGCCTTTGTGCTGTTCATCGTCATTCGTTTCATGAACCAGCTCAAGCGCAAGGATGAAGCCGCACCTGCCGAGCCGCCGAAGCCGACCCGCCAGGAAGAATTGCTCACCGAGATCCGCGACCTGCTCAAAAAATCTTGACGTGCTGGCGCGCCAACCCGGTGCTATCGGTCTCCGCTTCCTTGAGATGATTTTATCATGGCCGAAAAGAACGAGCGCGCGATCAAGGTCGTGGCCGAAAATCGCAAGGCCCGGTTCAATTATGCCATCGAGGACACGGTCGAGGCCGGCATTGCGCTGACCGGGACCGAGGTCAAGTCGATCCGCAACGGCAAGACCACGATCGCGGAATCCTACGCGGACACCAAGGACGGCGAGGTCTGGCTGATCAATGCCAATATTCCGGAATACCTGCAGGCCAACCGCTTCAACCACGAGCCGAAACGGCCGCGCAAGCTGCTGCTGCACAGGAAGCAGATCAACAAGCTGATGGGCGCGGTCGAGCGCGAAGGCATGACGCTGATTCCGCTAAAGCTTTATTTCAACGAACGCGGCCGCGCCAAGCTGCTGCTGGCGGTGGCGAAGGGCAAGAAGCTGCACGACAAGCGCGAAACCGAGAAGAAGCGCGACTGGAGCAGGGAGAAGGGCCGCCTGCTGCGGGCGCGGGGATAGATCTCCGGTCCTCATCCTGAGGGATGGTAGGATGGGTTGAACGCAGTGAAACCCATCACGAAAGCCGTTGATGGGTATTGCTTCGATGGGTATCGCTTCGCTCCACCCATCCTACAAAGGAAGATGCGATGAACCAGAAAAACCTGCTCGAAGTCGACTGGAGCAAGATTCCGGCGCCGACCGACGACGG
>Ga0137409_10006994_pt1 | contig 11633 bp, 10 predicted proteins | sample CZODoug1_16funga_FD_122059 | JGI IMG/M metagenome (GOLD analysis project Ga0137409, IMG submission 122059) | Vadose zone soil fungal communities from Angelo Coast Range Reserve, California, USA - CZODoug1_16fungal (Hybrid Assembly) | ecosystem: Environmental > Terrestrial > Soil > Vadose zone... | reverse complement strand
TTGGAGAACTTATTGTATGCGTGATACCCGAACTCAACTTCGGACGGAGATCAGCTCCCGATCATTCATAAGTCTTTCAAGAGACTCTACTTAGCGAGAACTCTGCAAATTGTCTCCACCAGGACTCGATCAACCAAATGTTGGTATGCCTAATATTCGCGGTCGTCCGCGAGGAAAATCCATCAAGCCATGGGTCACGCCCTTCGCACAGATCGCTGATTTTTTGCCTGCTCCTCGGGACACTCCTCGTAGCGTCCTCCATCTTCGGACAAGACCAAGCACCAGGCTGGCAAAAGCAAGTTCGCAAGTACTCCGAGGCGCAGGATTGGGATGCAGCGTTGCGGATAGTGGATCAGGAAGTCGCCCGCGCGCCGCAAGACATGGACGTGCGGGCATGGCGCGCGCGCGTTCTGGGTTGGTCGGGACGTCTGACGGAAGCAGAAACGGAATACCTGGCGATCTTAAAGGCCTCGCGCAATGACCCGGACAACTGGATGGGACTCGCCAACTTGTATTTGCGCGATGGAAAAACAGAGGCGGCGCTGCGGGCGCTCGAGACTGCGGTGGAACTCGATCCCACGCGAGCCGATTTGCATGTCGCCCGTGCCCGGGCGCTGCGTGCGGCGGGAGAGCGAATCGAATCGCGATTGGAATTTCAGAAAGCGCTGAATCTGGAACCTAACAGTTCGGAGGCCCAAGTGGGCCTGATCTCGTTACGCGCAGAACCCAAACACGAACTGGTAATTGGCCTGGACAACGACCTTTTCAATTTTGCGCGTGCGAATCATGGCGAATGGACAAGCCTCGCGTCGCATTGGACGTCGCATTGGGCCACCACCGTCGCGGGGAGTTTTTACCAACGTGGCAGCGTCGGCGCCGGAAAATTTATGGGAAGCGTCACGCGACGCCAGCCTAAATGGGGAGCGATCACCGTGGGCGGCGCTATCGGGCATGACAATGACGTGATTCCCAGGAGTGAAGCATTTTTTGATCTGGACCATGGGTGGAAGACTGGCGAGACGACTTTTGTGCGCGGTGTGGAAATCGCGTACGGGCAGCACTGGTATTGGTATCAGTCGTCCCGAATTCTAACTTTGAGCGGCACGCTGACGGTCTATCTGCCTCGGGAGTGGACGCTATCGCTGGGAGCGACAGGTGCGCAGAGCGCATTCTCGGGGACAGGTGTCGAATGGCGGCCTTCCGGAATCACACGTCTCGGATTTCCATTGGCAGGTTGGAGCGCTCAACGGCTCTCCGGAAACTTATTCTTTGCAGCCGGCACGGAAGACTTCGCACAGGTAGACCAGATCGGGCGTTTTGCCTCGCGAACCTACGGCAGCGGATTGCGGTTCCAGATAACCCCGCGGCAGGCCCTGACGGGCTACGGCTCCTATCAGATGCGCACGCAAAACAAAACGGACACAGCTTTTGGGCTCACCTATGGCATCTATTTTTGAAAAGCTTTGGAGGCTCAGCGCAGCAGCGTTCGTGCTGAAGGCCCTTTTCGCGGCCATCGCGGCGAACGGGCTGCTGCTCGCGTTCATTCTGCTTCGGCGGGCATACCGGAAACGGTATTTTGCGAAGCGGGATATGCGCGTTTACGAATTGCGAAAAAGATGGGACGCACTCATTTCCGGAGAAATCCCATTCGAGTCATGGCGACGGAACGCTTTCGACCGAGAGATCGTAGAAACGATCGTCCTGGACGCCTTCGAAGCAGCCGGGCCGGAAGAATCGGCGCGATTGCTGAAATTTCTGCGGGCCAGCGGGTTGATCGAAAAACGCATCTTTGAAGCACGTCAACTCACGGGCTGGCGCAGGATGCGAGCCCTGGTGGCCCTTGGACGTACCCGCGCGCCGGAAGGTATTCCCGCGTTGGCTGAAGGATTGCGGGACCTTGCACAGGAAACAAGGTTGGCAGCGCTGCGAGGGTTGGGACGGATGGCCTCTCCCCAGGCTGCCGAGGAGATATTGGCGTGGCTAGGAGAACAGGGGCTGACCGTGCCAGACCTGCCGCTGCAAAGTGCGCTGCTACAGTGCTGCGTTGAGCGCCCCCAGTTGCTGCTTCCCCATGTACAGAATGCAAAAGGTCACCTGCGCGAAGTGCTTGGACGCGTGCTCGGTGACGTGGCGACTCCATCGCTGGGTTCGGACCTGCTGCAATTCGTCGGCGATGACCTCGATGAATTACGAGCCGCGGCAGCACGGGCAATGTCGCAGTCGCCCTCGGGCCTCGCACACCACGTCCTTAACGAGCTGGCCCGCGACCCCGTTTGGTTCGTGCGCCTACGCGCGATTGTAAGCTTGGGCAAGCTATCCGAGCGCCGCGCCATTCCAGCGCTGCTGCGGGGGCTGGCGGATTCAAACCGTCTGGTGCGATTGCGCGCGGCGGAAGCGCTGGTGGGACTCAATACGGAAATGGTTCCGATCTTCGAACGGGTGGTGGCGGCGCAAGATCGTTACGGCCTGTACGCCTACCTCGCGGCACTCGAGAATGCAGACTTGCGCGTGCAGCTTGAGACTGAACTGCAAGCCAGCACGCGAGTCAGCGAAGAAGACAAGAAGCGTCTCCAGAATGTGCTCCAGGTGGGCAGGCTGCCTGCAGAAGAGCCGGCGACGGTGGGAAGCGCCATCAAGAGCCCAGCGGGGCAGGGATGATTCGATTCCTGGATATTTCGAACCACACGCTTTTTTGGTACTACCTGGCGAGCAATCTCGCCTATCTGATGATGTTGATCGTGGCGCTAAAAACGAGTGCGGCCCATCAACGAAGGCTGGAAAGCTATCGCTTGCGGTGGAGCGGAGAAACAACACTGACGCCGCCGATCACGATCATTGCCCCGGCACACAACGAAGAAAGTTCCATTCGCGTTGCGGTGCGAAACCTTCTGGAGAACCATTATCCACAACTCGAAGTTGTCGTGGTCAACGATGGATCAGAGGATCGGACGCTTGAAGTGATGACGGAGGAGTTCCGCTTGCGGCTGGTTCGGGCGGTGTACGTCCCTGAAGCGAACAGCGCGCTAGTACGAGGATTGTACCGGAGCGAGGTAGACGCCAGACTGGTGGTCGTCGACAAAGAACCGGGAGGAAGCAAAGCGGATGCTGTGAACGCGGGTTTGAATGCAGCGACGTCCCCTTACGTCTGCATTGTCGACGCCGACTCAATTCTCGAGCACGACGCACTGCTGCGAATCATGGTACCCGTCCTGGAGGACCCAAAACGCGTCGTAGCGGTGGGCGGAATCATCCGCGTATTGAACGGATCGGAGATCGCCGGAGGACGGATGCGGCGGGTGCGCCTTCCGCGCAAGAGCATCGAAGTGATCCAGGTGATTGAGTATCTCCGAGCGTTCTTGATCGGCAGAGAGGCGTGGGCGCAAGGAAACATGCTCACGATCATTTCTGGCGCGTTCGGCTTGTTTCGAACGGATATCGTCCGTGCGGTAGGCGGCTATCGACCAAGCGCGATTGGTGAAGACTTCGATCTCGTGGCGCGTTTGCACCGCCATCTGCTGGAGCAAGGTGCGGACTATCGTATTCTTTTCGTTCCGGATCCGATGTGCTGGACGGAAGTACCTTCCGACCTGAAATCCCTGGGAAGACAGCGAGCGCGCTGGCAGAAGGGATTGCTGGACGTACTGTGGCCCAACCGCGACATGCTCTTCAAATGGCGTTACGGTCGAATCGGTTTTCTTGCGCTTCCTTACTTGTGGGTGTTTGAGCTACTAGCCCCCGTCATCGAGATCGGCGGGATCGTGACCATTGTTCTAGCGGCTTGCTTAGGAGCGCTGAGCCGGGAATTCTTCGTGCAGTTCCTGCTTTTCGGATATGCATTTGCGACGGTGATTTCAATTGGCTCCGTCTTGCAGGAGGAAATCACTTACAAACGATACAACGACTGGCAGGATGTAGCGCGGCTTGTGACTTATTGTTTTGTGGAGCATTTTCCCTATCGTCAACTGCACATGATCTGGCGATTGCAGGGCTTATGGCAGTACCTGCGCGGCGACAATGTTTGGAGACCACTAAAGCGCAAAGGGCTGGAGTCCGCGAGTGTCCGGTAGGTACGTCGCGGTGTCCCTCACGGAAAGTCTTGTACGGTAGGATTTCACACTTTTTCCAAATAAGACCACTGCTCCCTAGGGCGTCGCACACAACCATCATATTCTCTGACATGGATGGCGCCTGGTAAACGGGTTTACCGGATATGTTATTCGCTGGGGCGCCTTGGTGATCTCGTCTGAGTGACGGGATTATCGGAAACTGCCCCATTACCAAGTTGCGCGAAAGCGTCCCATGTCAAACGAGATCAATCCCCTCCGCCCGCAAACAACCGTGCAATCGCCACTAGCACGACCGCGCCGAGCGTCGCGGCCGCAATGCTGTAGAGAACGCCACCGCCAAAAATCCCCAGCTTCGTGAAAATCCATCCGCCGAGCACTGCGCCCACCAGTCCGAGGATCACATTCGCAATGCATCCAAATCCCCGGCCGCGCGAAACCTTTCCCGCAAGCCAGCCGGCGATGAGGCCGACGAGCAGCCATCCAATCAAGGTACGTGGCACGGTGAAGAAAAAGAGGTGCATGGAGTGCTCCTTTTCCGGCAAGCTCCAACTCGCGCCCGCGCGCTCTCTACGCGGGTTCCTGTTGCGTCATGCAGTGTATCGTACCCAGACCGAGAACCAGATCGAGACATGCAATTCCGATAATTGTGCGGCCCGGAAACAAATCAGCAAGCTTAGTGAGGGCCACGGCGTCATTCGGGTCGTTAAACGTCGGTACGAGCACAATTTGATTCGCAATATAAAAATTAGCATAGCTCGCGGGAAGCCGTTGCCCATCGAAATACACGGGCGCGGGCATGGGCAACGTTTCAACGCGCAGCATATGGCCCTCTTGATCTTTCATCTCGCGAAGCAGCGCCAGATTCTCCTGCAACGCCTCGTAATTCGCCTCGGACGCATCTTTTTCAATTACGGTCACCACCGTCGCGGGATCCACAAAGCGCGCCAGATCGTCCACGTGGCCGTGCGTGTCGTCCCCCGCGATCCCGTTCTTGAGCCACAATACGTGCGTCAAGCCGAGAAAATCCCGGAAGATTTCTTCCAATTCTTTGCGTGAAAGCCCGGGATTCCGCGCTTGCACCGGACTCAGCAGGCATTCCTGCGTCGTGAGCAGCGTACCGCAGCCGTTTACGTCGATGCTGCCGCCCTCAAGCACAATCCGCCGCCCGCGAAACTCGGGACGCCACTGTCTCCACTTGAGCTTTTCAGCGAGCCGGTCGTTCGCGGCGTCATCCTTCCTCCAATCGTCATACTTGGCCCAAGCATTGAAATGCCAATTCGTAACCGCACTCTCGCCTTTTTCATTGCGCACAAAAATCGGTCCGAAATCCCGAATCCATCCGCGATTGGTAGGCACTTGAAAGAAATCCACCGCGGAAAGATTCGCGCCCGCCTTTTTCAAAGTCCCGCGAACGGCCCTCTCCGCGCCCGCGTTCGCAACAAGTATCCGCACGCGTTCCACCTGAGACAGGTGCCGCACAATATCCGCATAGACCCATGGAATGGGCGCGAATTTCCCAGGCCAGTCCGTTTTTTCATGGGGCCACGCAAGCCAGGTGGCCGCGTGCGGCTCCCACTCCGCTGGCATCCGGTAGCCGAGCCCAAGGGGTGTGGGCTTCACTCGTGCCATCGATTCAAAATGGGAGCATATGCATCAATGCGCCGATCCCGTAGGAACGGCCAGTTGCGGCGCACCTCTTCGACGCGCTTCGGATCGCACTCCACCAGCAGAATTTCTTCCTTGTCCGCGGAAGCCTCGGCCAGAATTTGCCCGAAGGGATCGCAAACGAACGAATGCCCCCAGAATTCAAGCCCGCTTTCGGGAGAGCCTTCAAGGCCGACGCGGTTCACGGAGGCAACAAATACTCCATTCGCGATGGCATGTGAACGTTGAATGGTCCGCCAGGCATCGAGCTGCGCCGCGCCAAATTCCTGTTTCTCCGACGGATGCCAGCCGATCGCCGTGGGATAAAAAAGAATGTTCGCCCCGCCCAGACTTGAGAGGCGCGCTCCCTCCGGATACCACTGATCCCAGCACACCAGCACGCCGATGCGCGCGAACCGCGTATCGAAATTCGGGAATCCCAGGTCTCCCGGCGTGAAATAAAACTTTTCGTAGTAAAGCGGGTCGTCCGGAATGTGCATCTTGCGATATTTGCCGAGTAGCGCGCCGCCGGCGTCAATCGCAACGGCCGTATTGTGATAAATTCCAGCCGCCCGCCGCTCAAAGAGCGATCCGATGATCACGACCTTCAAACTGCGCGCGAGTTTTGACAGCGCCTCCGTCGAAGGCCCCGGAATCGCTTCCGCCAGTTCAAACAGGTCCGCATTTTCTTCCCGGCAAAAATATTGCGAACGAAATAATTCCTGCAGGCAAATGATTTGAGCTCCCCGCTTCGCAGCTTCCTGAATGCGTGCTTCCGCCTTGGCGAAATTCTCCCTTGGATCGAGCGAGCAACTCATCTGGATTAAGCCTACTGTGAATTTTTCCGCCATTCCCGAATCATAGCATCATCTTTTTGATTTTGAATCGCAGACATTTTCCCGACCGGCGATTTCTGGAGGAGGACTATCAGGGAATTGCAAATAAAATTGGGCTGCATGTCATACCGAGAAGCGAAGCGGCGAGGAATCTCTCCCTAATTTCAAATCTCAAATTTCAGATTTCAAATGGTGTCGCGAAGCACGATTGGATATCTTCCGGAAGGGAGAGAGGCAACTCAGTCGTCTTCGCCAATCATGATGGCCGCGGCGAGCACGGTTGTCCACAGCCCGCGCTTATCTCCGACAGCCGATTGCGTGATGTTCATCGTGCGGACGATTTTGTTGGAAATCCGGTAGACCTCTTTTTTTTCGTCCCAGGAAAGATCGGGGTCGAATTCCACGTTCAGAGTGGTGGCCAGCATCTCGGCCGCCAGCTCTTCGGTATATTCCCCGGCTACTTCCTCGGTCTCGCCGAACGAGTGATGCTCGGAAAGGTATCCATACATCGACTTGTCAGCCGGAAGAGCCAGCCCAATCCCCGCGGCGATCAGCCGGTGCGCCTCGCGCGTCGAGTTTTCGCTGATGACAGTGAACGCAACCTGCCCCGGCTCGATGTGCTTCAGCCCTTCGCTGCGCGAAATCAGTTTGCAGTTGGGAGGAAAAATGGAGGACACGCGCACGATGTTGCATGCCGCAATTCCCGCGCTCCGCAATGCGAGCTCAAAACTCGAGAGCCGCTCCCGATGCTTTCCGACACCTTTGGTGAGGAAAATCTTTTTCGCAACGAACGCCATGAGGGGTGCCGGAGTGCGGTGCCTCCTAAGTCGTGCCCGAGACTTGCGTGAAAACTTTTACGCGTGCGGAAAAGTAACAAGAACACCGCACACTGTCAATCAATTTCCCCGCCTCGTGCCGATTACATGTGCCGGTTTTCATAACATGTGAGCGCTGCGCGGATATTTAACGCCATTAATCTACCTGGAAAAGCTTGAGGAACTGCATTAGGGTGGGAGACAGCGAAGTCAGGGCTCGCAAGTCTTTTTGTGTGAAGTCGGGTCCCGCGTTCGATGCCGAGTGGCCCTTGCGCGATATTTGAACGACTCCTATGACCTTCGTTCCATCCACGATGGGCGCGCTCATCATCTTGTGGATCGACTCTCCCGGGTGGCGGCCGAGCGGCACTCCCTCGAACACGCTCGCATGCCGCGACGTGTTGAAAGTATTTGTAAGTTCAGCCTTGCGTTCCCGCGCAGTCCGCGCCGCGAGCGCGTTCGTGCTGCTCAGGGGGATACTGCCAATTACGGACAATTTTTCAGGAATCACGAACTTAAGGATTTTATTTTTCTGACTAACCGTAAGAATCGCCACCTCGTCCGGGGCCACCTCGAACATTTTCCCCAATGCCGCAGCCATCTTCGCAAGTTCCTCCGTGGCCGGCGGATGCCCCGTATGAACCATGCTGTCCAGCAGCGATCCCAGATCAACGGCTTGCTTTTCGCTCATCAATATTCTCCGATGCCGATTCCCTGGCTGCCATTATATCCAAAACAAATCGGCAAAATTCTATGAAATTCCGGCGTGTGCCGTCTTGATATGTTTCCGAGAATTACCTATACTGATGTTTCTCATCAACCTGAGTCGGAGCCTGGATGCCCGCGTCTGAAGTCCACTTAAGAAATTACCGCCCATTCCCACGCAGCAAGTTACAAATCCTTCGGGTACGGGCCCTACGCACCGTCGCCGTAGCGCCGGCGTCCCGCCGGCTGTTTGCACTCTCTTTGATCCCCGGGAGTGTCAGCAGAAGCCGCCACTCTCTCGCCAGGGAATTAGATTCAGGAGTCGCAAGATGACGGAATCAGCGGGATCGCACCCGCACGCAGTCGCCAGCAATCGCTTCATGATCCTTTGGGCCAGCGTGATCGGCAAAAAAGTCGTCATGGCGGTTACGGGCGCGGTCCTGATCCTCTTCGTAATCGCTCACCTGGCGGGCAATCTCAAGATCTTTTCCGGCCAGGAAGAAATCAACGCCTACTCGCGATTTTTGCGGGAAGCAGGCTGGCCGGAACTCGGCTACGGACAACTTCTCTGGATCGTCCGGATCGTGCTCCTGGTCTGCGCGTTCCTTCACATTACCGCCGCCATTCAGCTCACTCGCATGAACTGGCAGGCACGCCCCGTAGACTATGAATCTCGAAGAGATGTCGAGACCACGTGGGCCGCCGTGACAATGCGCTGGGGCGGCTTGTTATTGGCCGTCTTCGTCGTCTTCCACCTCTTTCATTTCACCGGTGGACTGGTCGGCTTCCAACCGGGCGAGTTCGAGCACTTGATGGTGTACCAGAATGTGGTAGCCGGATTTTCCGTTTGGCCGATATCCCTATTTTATATCGTGGCTATGGGAGCGCTCAGCCTGCACCTCGATCACGGCATCTGGAGCATGTTCCAGACGCTCGGCTGGGCCACGGTTCATAACACGAAAAGCCTCAGGACGTTTTCCCGAATCGTTGCAATCTTAATTTTCGCCGGCTTTGTCTCCGTGCCCATTTCGGTGCTCGCGGGCTGGCTGCACTGAGGGGAGTGGGAGCAGGCTCCACTTTCACGCCCGACACATCCTGTGAAGCGTGGAGTCTGCCAGAAAAAGAGATGCTCGAATCCAAAATTCCATCCGGTCCGATTGAACAGAAGTGGGAAAAATCCCGCTTTGAAATGAAGCTGGTCAATCCCGCGAATCGCCGCAAGCACTCCGTCATCATCGTGGGCTCCGGACTTGCCGGTGCCGCCGCCGCTGCTTCGCTTGGCCAGCAAGGTTATCCTGTCGATTGCTTTTGCTTCCAGGACAGCCCCCGCCGCGCCCATTCCATTGCCGCGCAGGGTGGCATCAACGCCGCCAAGAACTACCGCAACGACGGAGACAGCATCTTCCGCCTCTTCTATGACACGGTGAAGGGCGGAGACTTTCGCGCTCGCGAGGCCAACGTCTATCGCTTGGCGCAGATCAGCGTCAACATCATCGACCAGTGCGTGGCGCAGGGCGTCCCGTTTGCGCGGGAGTATGGCGGACTCCTCGACACTCGTTCGTTCGGTGGTGTGCAGGTTTCGCGCACTTTCTACGCGCGCGGCCAGACGGGGCAGCAATTATTGCTGGGCGCGTATCAGGCGCTCGAAGAGCAAGCAGCCGCAGGCACCGTGAAGATGCACACCCGCAGCGAGATGCTTGACCTTGTCCTCGTCAACGGCAAGGCGCGCGGCATTATCACGCGCAACCTCGTAACCGGCGCGATCGAGTCCCACGCCGCCGACGTCGTGGTCCTCGCGACAGGAGGCTATGGCAACGTTTTCTATCTTTCCACCAACGCGAAAGGCTCAAACACCACGGCAATTTGGCGGGCGCATCGGCGCGGCGCGCTGTTTGGCAATCCATGCTTCACACAGATTCATCCGACGTGCATCCCCGTCAGCAGCGAGCATCAGTCGAAGCTAACGTTGATGTCCGAATCCCTCCGGAATGATGGCCGCGTATGGGTCCCCAGGAAAAATGGCGACGATCGCGCTCCCGGCGCCATTCCCGAGGACGAACGCGATTATTATCTCGAGCGGCGTTACCCAAGCTTCGGGAATCTCGTCCCCCGCGACGTCGCCTCTCGTGCCGCGAAAGAAGTCTGCGACGAAGGTCGCGGCGTAGGCCCGGGTGGCCAGGGCGTCTACCTCGACTTCGCCGACGCCATTCGCCGTCTGGGAGAGTCGCAAGTCCGCGAAAAATACGGCAACCTCTTCGACATGTATGAAGAAATCACTGGAGAGAACGCCTACAAAGTCCCGATGCGAATTTTCCCCGCGGTCCATTACACGATGGGTGGCTTGTGGGTTGATTACCACTTGATGTCGACCATCCCGGGACTCTTCGTCGCCGGCGAAGCCAACTTTTCCGACCACGGCGCCAACCGTCTCGGCGCGAGCGCCCTGATGCAGGGCCTCGCCGACGGATATTTCATTCTGCCGTATACCCTGCCCAACTACATCGCCTCGAGCGCGGTCGAAAAGATCGACACGTCGCACCCCGCGTTCGCGGCCGCCAAGGATGAAGTCATGAAGCGCGTCACGACCATGGTGAACATCCGCGGCAAGCGGACGGTCGATTCCATCCACAAAGAACTCGGCAGAATGATGTGGGAGAACTGTGGCATGACCCGGTCCGAAGCCGGCCTGAAGAGCAATCTCGCCAGAATTCCCCAGTTGCAGGAAGAGTTCTGGAAGAACGTCAACATCATCGGGACGGGTGAGGAACTAAACCAGTCCCTTGAGAAGGCGGGCCGCGTCGCGGACTTCCTGGAACTCGGCGAGCTCATGTGCATTGACGCTCTGCAACGCGCCGAATCCTGCGGTGGCCACTTTCGTGTGGAGAGTCAGACGCCCGAGGGCGAAGCCCTGCGCGATGACGAGCACTTCTCCTACGTTTCCGCGTGGGAGTGGAAGGGAGGAGGCGGGCATTGGGGATTTCACAAAGAGCCCCTCGCCTTCGAGCACGTTCACTTGGCCCAGAGGAGCTACAAGTAGACATGAACCTCAAACTCAAAATCTGGCGCCAGCAAAGCGCCAAGGCGCCCGGCGCATTTGCTGTCTATCAGGTGCAAGGCGTGACGCCGGACATGTCCTTCCTCGAGATGCTCGACTTACTCAATGAAAATCTCCAGGCCAAGGGTGAACCTCCCGTAGCTTTCGAGCACGATTGCCGCGAGGGAATCTGCGGCGCATGCGGTTTTCTGATCAATGGAGTGGCTCACGGAGGGCGGCGCGGCACCACGGTCTGCCAGCTTTCCATGCGTTTCTTTAATGACGGCGATTCCGTGACTCTTGAACCCTGGCGCGCCCGCGCATTTCCCGTCCTCCGCGATTTGGCTGTCGATCGGTCTCCATTCGATCGAATTATTCAGGCCGGCGGCTTCATTACGGCTCCCACCGGTGGCGCACCGGAGGCCAACGCGATCCTCGTTCCCAAGGATTCAGCCGAAACCGCGTTTGACGCGGCCGCCTGCATCGGATGCGGCGCGTGCGTCGCCGCATGTCCCAACGCGGCCGCGATGCT
>Ga0137409_10006993_pt1 | contig 11634 bp, 8 predicted proteins | sample CZODoug1_16funga_FD_122059 | JGI IMG/M metagenome (GOLD analysis project Ga0137409, IMG submission 122059) | Vadose zone soil fungal communities from Angelo Coast Range Reserve, California, USA - CZODoug1_16fungal (Hybrid Assembly) | ecosystem: Environmental > Terrestrial > Soil > Vadose zone... | reverse complement strand
TTCGGGGTCGATGTTGGTTGCGTAGTTCAGGCAGGGGGCCGGACCCGCCTCATAACATTATAAGCTGCCGGTGTTTGCACCTTTCTCCGTATTATCAAAATGGTAGTAGCGAGTTCCGCCCGTCACCGTCAACACTTTGGGAATGATGTCGAAGTCCAGCGACGTGAAAAACGCCAGCTGCTTGTATCCACGGTGGACGTCATTGAAGTACGCGGTATTGTCATTGCGCGTATTGGGATTCGATACGGTCGTGCCTGGAGCGGGCGCAACATCGGTCAAACACCCCGCAGTAACGGTCACGGTACACGCCGGCAAGGTCTTGTAGAGCCAGTTCAGCTGGTCTTCAATCTTCAACTGCTCCCAAAAAGCGCCCACGATGCCGCGAAACCGCCAATCGTCCGGGGTGCTGAGTCGAAACTCATGACTCTGATGGGAATTATGTTCCGTCTCGTTCCAGGTGGTGCTCGGCGAATAACAGGTCGAAGTGAGCCCCTTCGTCGGCTCGGCGCCATGACACTGGTAATAGTCCGCATACACGCCACGCGCGTAATTCGTGTAGTCCTGTATCTGGCTCACGTTGCGCACCAGATATGCTCCCGTATAGACCGCTTTGAGGTCGCCGAATCGTCCATTGATCGTCAAGGCGGTATTTTCGAACTTGTCCTTGTTGAATGAATTGTTGAACAGCGTGACCGACTGGTTGGGCAGCGGCGCACCATCGGAGGCATTGGGCATCTGGTAAAACACCCCTTCGGCATCCATGCTCTGGTAGCTTTGAGAAATGAGAGCATTCCAATCGGAATTGATATCCCACAGCGCGGACGCTCGAATCCCTTTGTAGGTGACCGGGTTGATCGCCCGTTGCGCAAGATTGTAGTTGTTGATGGGTGCGGCCGACGGAGGAACCTGACATGGGGGTCCCGGAGGGTCACTGTTGGCCCCGCAGCCGGTCGGATAGTTGGCAAAGCCGATGCCCAGATCGCTGGCCTTGCGCGTGAAGGTGGCGGGCACGTTGTTGATGTAACCGCCCCGCTGGTCATCGTAAATGACGGCACGGACCGCGAGGGTATCCGCCATCAGCGGCAGATTGATGACCGCAACCAGATCGCTATTGGGATCGCCGCCGGCGGTGACACCATAACCGGCGGTCACGCTACCCTCGGTCAGGTTCATCTTCGGCTTGTTCGTGATGTAACGAATGACGCCGGCCTGAGCGCCGGCTCCGAACAAGGTTCCCTGGGGCCCTTCAAGAACCTCGACGCGTTCCAGATCCGCCGCGTAGACATCGAGGTTGCGGCCCGGCAGTTGGCCCGACTGGTCATCCAGATAGATGGCCACATTTGGAAACCCGGTGATCGAACCCCCGGATTGGGTGCCGTTGCTTCCGGCACTCAGACCCCGCATGAAGATTTGGGCTTGACCCGGACCGGCGGTCGGTGCCGTCACGTTGGGCAGGTATTTGATGAAATCATCGAATGTTGCAACGTTCAGCTGCGCCAAGGTTTCGCTGGTGAGCGCCTGGATGGCGATCGGCACGTTTTGAATGTTCTCGGTGCGACGCTGCGCGGTCACGGTGATCTCTTGAATTTGATCGGCGGCCGGATTCTCAGCCGCCGAGTTGGCCGGAATCGGATGACCTAATGCGCCTCCGCCCAAGACGGCGGCGATCGCGCAAGACAACTTCGAGTGTGGCTGCATGGTGTATCCCGTTCTTTGTTGGAATTCATTGGAGCAGCACGCCCCCGAGAAGGCCGACACCGCTCATTGATGGCGAGTCTCTATGCGTCTTTTACCCGCTCTTCCTTACCCGCTCTTCCCAAGTTGTCGTGACGATGGGCGGGTCGTTCGTCGACCATCGCGTGGTCGTTTGGACTATAACAAGTGCGGAATCCAGCACGCAAGTACATTGTCCGTGATGGCGCTGGCCAACGGCTGCGGTTGGCATCGGCACATCGTTACTGCGACAATGGAATGAGCATGCACGACGGGTGGAGCACGCAATGAACCTGAAAAACTTCGGAGTCTGGGCAGGGACCGATGTACTCCCGGCGGCGGATGCCGCCGCCTTTGCGAAACGAGTGGAAGCTTGGGGCTATGGCGCACTGTGGATTCCAGAGGCCGTGGGGCGCGAAGTATTTTCCGCTTCCGCCTGGCTGTTGGCCGGTACGAACAGCTTGATCGTCGCCAGCGGGATCGCCAACATCTACGCCCGCGATTCCTTCTCGACGGCTGCGGCGCAGAAAGGCATCAACGAGCAATCAGGCGGAAGATTTCTGCTGGGGCTGGGCGTCTCGCACATACCACTGGTGGAGGGCGTGCGACAGCTGAAATATGGCAAGCCGGTCGCCACCATGCGCGCGTACCTGCAAGCCATGGCCCGGGCCCCCTACAAGTCGGTCCCGCCCTCGGCGCCGTCCAAGACCGTGCTCGCCGCGCTGGGTCCCAAGATGCTGGAGCTGTGCGCCGAACTGGCTGACGGAGCGCATCCGTACAACGTGCCGCCAGAACACACCCGGCAGGCACGCGCGCTGTTGGGCGCGGGCAAGCTGCTATGCGTCGAGCAGGCTGCGATTCTCGAAACGAACCCCGCCGAAGCGCGCGCAATCGCCCGCCGGTTTCTCGCCGTTTATCTGGGCCTGCCCAATTACGTCGACAATTGGAGGCGCTTGGGTTTCACCGACATGGACTTCACCGGCGGCGGGTCGGATCGGCTGATCGATGCCGTGGTCGTGTGGGGAGACGAAAAGGCCATCCGCGCGCGCATCGAGGAGCATTGGCAGGCCGGCGCCGATCACGTCTGCGTTCAGGCCATCGGCAAAACGGCATTGCCCGACGAGCATCTGCTCGGTCTGCTGGCGCCGCGCGGACGGATCTAGCCGCTCAGCGCGAAATATTGCGGCAACTGGAATCTGCAGAGACGCGCACCAGGGCGTCGTCTGCCACTCCGCGCATTTCTTGATATCCGCACCTGTGAAAGCCTGGATCGACGGTTCTTGCGATCCATTTTACGTGACCCTTCCCAACAACACCTGCGGTCACCGAGATGGGAATCCAAGCAAATCCGTTGATTCTCCGATTGGCGATAACCGCTCCCGGCGGTCGTGCATTCATGTCGTAGACGCTCAGGATAATGTCATCAGCATCATCATTATAAATTCTGATCATCACCGGATCGTCGGCGTCGGCCGCCGCGCTCGCTAACAGCATCAGCGAGAGGGTGAGGATGGTGACAGTCCTACTCATTGTAAGCATTCGCCCTCGCAACGTCGTTGGCCGATGAAGACCGCCCCAGAACAGTATCTGTGCTTGCGGCCCAGTGTCGGCGATTCTGGTTGCCGGTCTATTTCGGCAGGCGCCGCCGGAGTTACGAATGAAATGTGTTCGCAGCGCCGAAGAAAAGGGTGCCGCGCTCGATCGCACGATCTCGATTGCAGGGTGAATTTCGATTGAAACGCCGCCCGGGCGGCGGGACATCGATGGGCAACCTTTCTGGGTCAGTCTGGCCGCCAATTCAACGACGGGTCAGTCGACCGGGAGCAATCAGTCCAATGTGGATCGTCGAACTTGCCTTGCGACGCCGCTATACGTTCATCGTGGTCGCGCTGTTGATTTTCATCATCGGTCCCTTGAGTGTGCTGCGCACGCCCACCGATATTTTTCCCAACATCGACATACCGGTGCTGAGCATCGTCTGGTCATTCAACGGCTTCTCCGCGGAGGACATGGCGCACCGCGTGACCTCTCCCGTCGAACGCGCGCTCACCACCGACGTGGACAACATCGAACACATCGAGTCGCAATCCCTGAACGGCGTCGCGGTGATCAAAGTCTTCTTCCATCCCGGCGCGGACATCAATCGTGCGATTGCGGAGGCTGCCGCGAATTCGTCGTCGCTGCTGCGCAATTTGCCGCCCGGCATCCTGCCGCCGCTCATCCTTTCCTACAACGCGTCCACCGTGCCCATTCTGCAGCTCGCCCTGACGAGCAAGACCCTGCCCGAACAAGAGCTGTACGACTACGGCAATAACTTCATTCGGACCCAACTGGCGACGGTGCAGGGTGCGGCCGTGCCGCTGCCGTTCGGCGGCAAAGTCCGGCAAATCATGGTGGATATCGATTCGCGGGCGCTGCAGGCGCGCGGCCTGTCGCCGCTGGATGTGGTCAATGCCGTCAACGCCCAGAACCTCATCCTGCCGGGCGGCACCGCAAAGATCGGCGCGCTGGAATACAACGTCAACCTGAACGGCAGCACGCCGACGGTCGAGGCCCTCAACGATCTGCCCGTGAGTGCGTCCGGCGGCAAGGTGATCTACGTGCGCGATGTCGCGCACGTACGGGACGGCTATGCGCCGCAAACCAACATCGTGCGCACGAACGGCAACCGCTCAGCGCTGCTGCAAATCGAGAAGAGCGGCAATGCATCGACACTCGCGATCATCGCGAACGTCAAGGCGATGCTGCCGCAGATCGCGGCGGGGCTGCCGAAGGCGCTCGGCATCCAGCCGGTGTCCGATCAGTCGGTGTTCGTCAGCAGCGCCGTCAGCGGCGTGGTGCGCGAGGCGCTGATCGCCGCTGCCTTGACCGGGCTGATGATTCTGCTGTTTCTGGCCAACTGGCGCGCCACCTTGATCATTGCCGTCACCATCCCGCTCTCGATCTTGACCTCGCTGATTGCGCTGTCGGCACTGGGACAGAGCATCAACATCATGACCTTGGGCGGACTCGCACTGGCGGTGGGCATTCTGGTGGACGACGGCACGGTAGCCATCGAAAACATCAGCCATCACCTCGAGGCCGGCACCGAAAAGCGCGAAGCGATTCTCCTGGCTTCCGCGCAGATCGCGGTGCCGACCCTGGTCTCGACCTTGTCCATCTGCATCGTGTTCATTCCGATGTTTCTCTTGTCCGGGGTGGCTCGTTATCTGTTCGTGCCCCTGGGGGAGGCCGTGGTCTTCGCCATGCTGGCCTCGTACTTCTTCTCACGCACCTTGATTCCGACGCTGGCAATGTATTTACTGCAGAGCGCCGGGCAGCACTCGGCCGACGCCGCCAAACCGCCTGGGCCCTTCATGCGCTTTCAGCGCCGCTTCGAGCGCGGTTTCGAAGAGTTTCGCGCCTTCTACCGCGGACGTCTGGAGTGGGGGTTGGCACGGCCCCGTGCTTTGGCGATCGGGTTCCTGGGAGTGTGCCTGGGTACCGCGGTGCTGGTGCCGTTTCTGGGCCAGGACTTCTTCCCGACCTCGGACACCGGAGAGATCCGGCTGCATTTGCGCGCCAAGACCGGAACCCGCATCGAGGAGACCGCGCGGATCACGGACAATGTGGAAGCGCGCATTCGTTCCGTGATTCCGAAGGCCGAACTCGGCAGCATCCTGGACAACATCGGTCTGCCGGTCAGCGGCATCAACCTGACCTATGATTCCGCGTCGCCGATCGGCAATGCGGACGCCGATGTCCTGGTCACGCTCAATGCCAAACACAGGCCGACGGCGCAGTACGTGCAGACGCTGCGGGCCGCCCTGAACGCTGATTTCCCCGGTGTGTCCTTCGGCTTTTTGCCGGCCGACATCATCAGCCAGATTCTCAATTTCGGCCTGCCGTCACCCATCGACATTCAGATCGTCGGCGGCGATGTGAACGGCAACCGGGCGGCGGCGACGAAGTTGGTGGCGCAGCTGCGCCGGGTGCAGGGCCTGGTCGACTTGCGCATCCAGCAGCCCGATGATGCGCCGGCGATCAATATCGATGTCGACCGCACCGAGGCGATGAAAGCCGGCTTCCAGCAGCGCCAGATCGGACAGAACCTGCTGATTGCGCTCTCGGGAAGTTCGCAGACCTCGCCCAATTTCTGGCTCAATCCGAAGAACGGGGTGAGCTATCCCTTGATGACCATGACGCCGCAGTACACGGTGGATTCGCTGGACGCGCTGCGCAATATTCCGCTTGCCGGTACCGGCGCCGGTGGTGGCGTGGCCGCCGGTGCGGGCACGGCCGCGGGCGCAAGCCCCGGTGCCCCCGGAGCGGCGCAGTCGCAGATCTTGGGTTCGCTCGGCACGCTCGATCGCGGCTCACAGGAGGCCGTGATCTCTCACTACAACGTCCAGCCGGTAATCGATATTTTCGGTTCGGTCCAGGGGCGGGATCTCGGCGGGGTGGCGCGTGAGATCACCGGCCTGGTCGATCAGGCGCGCGGCAGTTTACCGGCGGGTTCCAGCATCGTGGTGCGTGGACAGGTGCAGACCATGCAGTCCTCGTTCACGGGCCTGTTGACCGGGCTCGCCTTCGCCGTGCTGCTCGTGTACCTGCTCATGGTGGTGAACTTCCAATCATGGCTCGACCCGCTGATCATCATCAGCGGGCTTCCGGCCGCCTTGGTCGGCATCGTGTGGATGCTGTTCGTCACCGGCACGACGGTCAGCGTGCCGGCGTTGACCGGGACCATCATGTGCATCGGCATCGCGACCGCCAACAGCATTCTCGTGGTGAGTTTTGCGCGTGAGACGTTGGCGCAGGGGACGGAGCCCCTGCGCGCGGCCCTCGATGCCGGCCTCGGGCGGTTTCGCCCGGTGCTGATGACCGCACTCGCCATGGTGATCGGCATGTTGCCGATGGCGCTCGGTTTGGGCGACGGCGGCGAGCAGAACGCTCCCCTGGGGCGCGCCGTGATCGGCGGGCTCTTGTTCGGAACCATGTCCACCTTGCTGTTCGTGCCCGTGGTATTTGCGGCGGTACACGGATGGCTCAAGCGCCGCGAGGCGCATACGGCCTCGATGGCCGCCCTTTCCGCGAATTGAATGGGAGAGAGATCATGAACGATAGCGATGTGAGCGGTAACGATATGAAAGATCACGATGCGACAGTGAACCGCGACGCCGGCGATCCGGCCGTTACCCGCCGATCCCTGAAAACACGGCTGCTGCGTTTGACCCCGCTCGTGCTCGGGCTGCTCGCCCTCGGCGTCGGGATCCTGCCGCGGCTCAAGGCGCACGCCGCGCTGCGTACACAAACCCAGTCGTTCAGCACTCCCGTGGTCTCGGTGGTGAACCCGCAGGCGGCGCCGGCCGTGCAGCGCATCGAGTTGCCGGCCGATGTGCAGGCGTATCAGGAGGCGTCGATCTTCGCGCGCACCAACGGCTATCTCGCGCACTGGTACAAGGACATCGGTACCCAGGTGCCGGCGGGCGAGCTATTGGCCTACATCGAGACGCCCGAAGTCGACGCGCAGCTCGAGCAGGCGCGCGCCGATGAGCATACGGCGCAGGTGCAGTACGACATCGCCAAGGTGACTGCCGACCGCTGGGTGGGTCTGCTCAAAACCAATGCGGTTTCGCGCGAAGTGGCCGAACAGGACGTTGCCACGATGAAGGCGCAGGCGGCCACTCTCGCGTCGACCCAGGCGAATGTGCATCGGCTGAGTAAATTGCAGTCCTACGAAAAAGTGGTCGCGCCCTTCGCGGGCGTGGTCACCGCGCGCAACGTCGATGTCGGCGCGTTGATCGATTCGGGCAGCGCCGGCGGCTCGAAGATGGAGCTGTTCCATTTGGCGGAAACGGACAAGCTGCGGGTCTTCGTCGACGTCCCGCAGGTCTATGCGCAAGACATGCAGACCGGTGTGCCGGCAACGCTCACTCTTCCACAGCGGCCGGACCGCCCCTTGCACGGCGCGGTGGCGCGCACCTCGGGAGCGATCAATTCCGCCAGCCGTACCTTGCGGGTCGAGGTCGACGTCGACAATCAGGACGGTGCCGTTCTGCCGGGCGCCTACGCGCTGGTCGATCTGGATGTGACCACGTCCCACCCGCTGCTGTCGGTGCCCGTGAATACGCTGCTGTTTCGCCCGAATGGGGTGCAGGTGGCGGTCGCCGATGGGACCGGCAAGGCGCTGCTGCGAACGGTTACCCTGGGACGGGATTTCGGCACGACCGTGGAGGTGACCTCGGGGCTCGACGTGAGCGAGCGCGTCATCGCCAATCCGGGCGATGCCATCGCGCCCGGCGACGCGGTGCGCGTCGCCGGAGAATGATCATGTACGTCGGACTAGATGCCAAGATTCGCGCGAGCGCGGGAGCACTCGCCCTGACGGTGCTGCTCGCCGGCTGCGCGACCGGGCCCGCCTATGTGCGGCCGGGCGTCGATGTGCCCGGAGCGTTCAAGGAGCGGCCCGCCGGCGCCGCGGCACCCGCGCCGCAGCCAGGCTGGAAATCCGCTGCCCCCCAGGACGCTCGGGATCGCGGCTCTTGGTGGGAAATCTTCCATGATGAATCGTTGAATCAGCTCGAGGCGCGCGTCACCGTGTCCAATCAAACCATCGTCAAGGCGGTGGCAACGCTGCAGCAGGCGCGCGCGGTGGTGGGCCAAGCACGCGCAGCGTATTTCCCGACGATTCAAGCGGGGATCGAACCCGATCGAAGCCGCACCTCGCAGACCGTGGTCGGGCGCCAGGGTCTGGCCGGCCGGACGGTGTGGGACAACACCGCGGCCGTGAACGCCTCCTGGGAGCCGGATCTATTCGGCAAAGTGGGGCATGCCGTCGAGGGTGCGAAGGCCCGGGAACAGGCGAGCGCCGCCGATCTGGCATCGGTAGAACTGGCCATGCACGCCGAACTCGCGGTGGATTACTTCGACCTGCGCGGGCTGGACACGCAATCTGATCTGCTGCAACAGACCGTCGTTGCCTTCCAGTCGGCCCTCGACATCGCGACCCAGCGATTCGCCGCCGGCGTCGCATCGGATTCGGACGTCGCGTTCGCGCAGACCCAATTGGAAACGGCGCGTTCGCAACTCATCGATCTCGGCGTCATGCGCGCCCAGCTCGAGCATGCGATTGCTACGCTGATCGGCGAATCCGCCTCGACATTCGTGCTGCCGGCGAATGCCACCCAGCTCGCGCCGCCGGACATTCCCGCCGGCGTTCCCTCGCAGCTGCTGGAACGGCGACCCGACGTGGCGGCGGCGGAGCGCCTGGTGGCGGCCTCCAACGCGGACGTCGGCTCGGCCACCGCCGCGTTCTTTCCCGATCTGATGCTGTCCCTCACCGGCGGCCTCGAATCGGGGGGCTTTTCGCAGTGGGCGAGCGCGCCCAGCCGCTTCTGGGCCGTCGGCCTTCCATTTGTGGGCACGCTGTTCGACGGCGGTCTGCGCAAGCAAAAATTGAACGCCGCCAAGGCGATGTATGACTCGGCGGTGGCCGACTATCGCCAGGTGGTGCTGACGTCATTCCAGGAGGTCGAGGATAATCTCGCGGCCCTGCGCGTACTCGCCGAGGAGTCGGGGGCACAGCAGCGGGCGGTCAGTGCCGCGCAGCACGAGCTCGATCTGGCGATGCAGCGCTATCAGGGCGGCGCTGTCGGGTATTTGGAGGTGGTGACCGCGCAGAGCACGGCCTTGACCAATGAGCGGACTGCCATCGACATCGCCCGGCGCCGGCTCGATGCGAGCGTTCTGCTGGTAAAAGCCCTGGGCGGCCTCTGGGATACCTGACGAAGCGCGCTCGTACGGTTAGTAAACGATTTTGACCGGTGCGCTGAACGAATAACCCACACCGCGTTCAGTGAGAATGAACTGCGGTTGGGATGGGTCGGCCTCGATCTTGCGACGCAGTCGCAGCACTTGAACGTCGATGGAGCGGTCGTAGACCTCATTGTCGTACAGGCGGCTGGATTCCAGCAGCTGATCCCGAGTCAGGATCTGCTGCGGAGCGGCAAGTAACGCGGCGAGTAAATTGAATTCTCCATTGGTCAGGTCGATCCGTTGCCCTGGGTGCTTTGTCAGTCGCCGGGTGCGCAGGTTCAGTTCGAACTCGGCAAAGCGGTAGGCGCGAACATCTCGCTGCCTCGCCTCGGTCAATGCCGCCCCTTTGGTTCGCCGCAGCACGGTGCGGATGCGCGCCAGCAGCTCTCGAGAGCTGAACGGTTTGGTCAGGTAATCGTCGGCGCCGAGTTCAAGACCCATGATGCGATCGGCTTCATCGCGTACGCCGGTGAGGATGATGACGGGTATCGCCGACTCCTCGCGCAGCTTGCGCGCCAGCGACATGCCATCTTCACCCGCCAGGCGCAGGTCGAGGATCACGAGATCGATGGCGTGGTCGGCGAGAATCGCCGACATTTCCTTGCCGGTCGAGGTCACGCTGACCCGCAACTCGTTCTGCGTGAGGTACTCCTGCAGCAAGTCGCGGATCTGCGGATCGTCATCGACGACCAAAATGTGCGGCTGGATAGTTTCGGGCATACCGCTAGTCTCCATGGCCGGGCGCTCTAATGTAGCACCGGAATAATGGGGGATCATCTGTGGCACCGGAATAGTTGGGGGTTCATCGCCGACGTTCACTTAATTGCCGCTCAGGTGATGGATCTCAGATGGCGCGCGATCGACTCGGCGAGGTCGCCGCGCTGCAGCGGTTTGTGCAGTACTTCATTCACGCCGATTTCGGCGGCTCGGTTCGCGAGGCGCACGCCGCCATGCCCGCTCATGAGGATGACGGGGACATCGGGCCGAATGCGCCGGACTTCGCGTGCCAGCTCGATACCCACGAGATCGGGCATTGCTTCATCGGTGAGCACCAGATCGAAGCGCCGGGGCTCGACTCGAAACGCCTGTAGCGCTGCGTTGCTCGAACCGAAGCCGACCGGCTCATAGCCGAGCTCGGCAAGCATCTCCTCGGCGAGCGCCACCAGCATCGGTTCGTCATCGACGATCATCACCGTCTCACCGTGCCCGTGCGGCAGCTCGCGCGCCGTTTCAACGGCGGGTTTTCCCGCTTCGCCCGCGAGCGGCAGCCAGATCTCGAAACTCGTTCCCTGTCCGGCGGCCGTTTTGACGTCGATCGCGCCACCGAGATCGGTGACGATCCCGTGCACCAGCGACAACCCTAAGCCCGTGCCTTCGCCGACTTCTTTCGTGGTGAAGAACGGATCGAATATGCGCTCGAGCAGCGCGTGTGGAATGCCGGTGCCCGTATCCTTGATGATGAGCCGCGCGTAGGACCCCGGGAGGAGGGCGCCGCGCGCGAGCGTACGGCCCTCGATCAATCGAACGCGTTCGAGAAGCACGGTGAGTATGCCGCCGCGCTCCATGGCGTGTACCGCGTTGGTACAGAGATTCATGGCCACTTGATGCAAATGCGTCGAATCGCCGATCAATGCGGCATCGCCGGCGTCGAGTCTCTTTTCCAGGCGTATGTTGGCGGGCAGGGATGCCGCGATGAGCTCCAGGGATTCTTCGATGACCGACTGGACATGCACATGCACGCGATCACCCAACCCGCTGCGGCTGAATCCGAGGATCCGATCGACCAGCACCTTGGCGCGCCCGGCCGCGTGCATCACGTTGTCGACATAGCGCCGTAAGGCGCTGTCCTGAGCGGAGTGTTCCTGCGCCAGCTCGCCATATCCCAAGATCGCGCCGAGTATATTGTTGAAGTCGTGGGCGATGCCGCCCGCCAGGGTGCCGATCGCTTCCATTTTCTGTGATTGCCGCAGTTATGCCTCGAGATGCTCTTTGTCGCTCTGCGCTTGTTTTTGATCCGTCACGTCGATGGCCGAACCCACGAAGCGGTACGGTTTGCCCGCCGCGTCCCGCAAGCAGCGGCCTCGCGTGAGCAGCCAGTGCCAGTCGCCATTGCGTTGCTCGACG
>Ga0137409_10006992_pt1 | contig 11634 bp, 14 predicted proteins | sample CZODoug1_16funga_FD_122059 | JGI IMG/M metagenome (GOLD analysis project Ga0137409, IMG submission 122059) | Vadose zone soil fungal communities from Angelo Coast Range Reserve, California, USA - CZODoug1_16fungal (Hybrid Assembly) | ecosystem: Environmental > Terrestrial > Soil > Vadose zone... | reverse complement strand
TATGACTCCGGCGCGGTAGCGGGCGTCGTGGCTCGGGAAACGATGAGCGGGAATCTGGGAACATATCGCGCGCGCGTGGTCGTCGGTGCTGACGGACTGCGATCGGTCGTCGCGCGGCGCCTTGGTCGCGTCCGTACGATTGGTCCACGGCGGATCGCGTTCACGGCGCACGTCGCCGATGTCGCCGGCGTCCACGATCTCGGGGAGATGCACGTCGGCCGGCCGGGCTATGTCGGACTTGGCCCGATTGGGGATGGCGTGACGACAGTTGCGCTCGTCGTGCCGCAAGCAGAGGCGTGGCGCGGCGCGACGTTCTTCGACGAGCTGAATCGCTTCCCGGGCGTCGCGGGACGCTTCGATGCGCGACGTACCGTGCGGCCCGTGATGGCCACGGGGCCGTTCGCACGCTGGTCACGGCGCGCGGTGACCGACGGCGCGCTCCTCGTCGGCGATGCGGCCGACTTCTTCGATCCGTTCACGGGACAGGGTATCTACAGCGCATTGCGCGGCGCCGAGTTGGCGGCCGCGGCGATTCTGGATTGTCTTACCACCGGAGCCAGCTTGCGGCAGTACGCACGCGCGCGCCGGCGCGAGTTCGCCGGCAAGTGGTTGCTCGAGCGGTTGATCGGCATCGCGGTCGGTTGGCCGGCGCTGATCGAGCGCGTCGTGGGCCGCATGAGCCGGCGCCCGGAGCTGGCGGACTTGCTTGTCCGCGCCACCGGCAACTGCGTTCCGGCCCGCGCCGCGCTGGCGCCGGCGGTGCTCGCGGGGCTGGTCCTGTGAAACCTCGCGGCGTCGAGCCGCCGCAGTTCCGTCAGCTCCTCGGCCGGTTCGCGACCGGCGTCACGGTAGTGACGAGTCGTGCGGGCAACGGCGAACCGATCGGCATGACGGCCAATTCGCTCGCGTCCGTTTCGCTCGAGCCTCCGCTCGTCCTGGTATCTGTCGAGCACCGCCACGAGATGCATGCCGCGATGGAAAAGGGAACGCACTTCGTCTTCAACATTCTGTCGTCGGAGCAGGAGGCCCTGTCCCGGCGGTTTGCGGCTTCGGAGCCCGACCGATTTCGCGGCGTCAGCTATCGCGAGAACCAGCATGGGATCGCCGTGCTGGACGGCGTCGTGGCGCACATCGAGTGCGAGAAGCAAACGTCGGTCCCCGGTGGCGACCACACGATCTTCATTGGTCTGGTCGTCGGTGGCGATGCGACCGATCGGCGGCCGCTGCTCTACTATCGAGGGGGCTACGCCGGCCTGAGCCGCTGATGCGCACCGTCGATCGGATTCGCGTGCACGCACCATTCGCCAGAGTGTTTGCGGCTGCCAGCAGCGTAACACGCTGGCCCGCGATCCTGCCGCACTACCGCTGGGTTCGCATGCTCCAAGGGGGCCTGGTGGAGATGGCCGCGTGGCGCCCCTTCGGTCCCTTCATCAAATACCCGACCTGGTGGGTATCCGAAATGACAGTGAATCGGCCCGCGGGCGAAATCCGCTACCGGCATGTCCGGGGTATCACGCGGGACATGCAGGTCGTGTGGAGGTTGGTGGAGGTTGGTGAAGGTTCTGAACCAAGCATCGAGGTCGAGATCGTGCACACGTGGGATGGACCGGGCTGGCCGCTCGTGGGTCGCCTGGCCGCGAATCTCGTGATCGGACCCGTGTTCATCCATGGGATTGCCTCGCGAACCCTGGCGGGAATCAAACGCGCCGCCGAAGGAGCGAAATGAAAAGTTTTCGTCGGGTCGTCATTACGGGTGTCGGAGCCGTCACGCCGATCGGTACCGCTGCGGACGGGTTGTGGGCGGGACTCGAAGCCCGCACGTCGGCGGTCCGCACGCTCACGCGCTTCGACCCGACCCCATTCCGCAGCCACATGGCCGCGGAGATTCCCGATTTCCGGCCGCAGGACCATCTCGACGCCAAGCGCGCGAAGCGCCTGGATCGGTTTTCCCAGCTCGCCGTGACGAGCGCGCGTTTGGCGCTCGCCGATGCGGAGATTGCCCCGCGCGCCGAGGACCCCGACCGCGCCGGCACGATGATGGGGTCGGCATTGGGCGGCGTCTCGTTCGCCGAGTCTCAGGTGCCGCGCTACATCGCCGAGGGTCCCCGCGGGCTCGATCCGTCGCTTGCGCTCGCCGTGTTCTGCGGCGCGGCGAGCTGCAACATCGCGATCGAGTTCGGATTCACCGGTCCCAACGCGACGAACGCGATGAGTTGCGCGTCGGGGACCATTGCGGTCGGCGAGGCATTCCACGTCGTGCGCGACGGGCGCGCGGACATCATGCTCGCTGGTGGCGCCGAGGCGCCGCTCGCACCGCTCACGTTCGCGGCGTTCAGCATCATTCGCGCCATGAGCACGCGCAATGACGATCCCGCCCGTGCGTCGCGCCCCTTCGACGCGAGCCGCGACGGCTTCGTCATGGGCGAGGGCGCCGCGGTCCTCGTCCTCGAGGAGCGCAGCCGCGCGATCGCGCGCGGCGCCAGGATTTATGCCGAGGTCGTCGGTCACGCGTACACCAACGATGCCTATCACATGACCGCACCCCGCCCGGACGGCCGTCAGGCCGCCCGCGCCATCCAGCTCGCACTCGCCGACGGCGATGTCCCACCGACCGACGTCGGCTATATCAACGCGCACGGCTCATCGACGCCGCTCAATGACTCGACCGAAACGAAGGCGATCAAGCAGGTATTCGGCGATCACGCCTACCGGCTGATCGTCAGCGGGACGAAGGGCTATTACGGCCACGCGCTGGGCGCGAGCGGTGCTATCGAGGCGGCGATCTGTGCCCTCGCGCTATCGCGAGGCTGGCTGCCGCCCACGATCAATCTTGAACGCCCGGATCCGCAGTGTGACCTGGATTGCCTCCCTGGAGGCGGCCGGACGGCTTCTCCCGCGGCGGTCGTTTCAAATTCTTTCGGGTTTGGAGGAATCAACGCCGCGCTGGTGTTGCGGCCTGACAGCGGCAACCGGTAGATTGGCCCGGCTTTCAACCCGAGGTCACACGTGAATTACCGGACTCTCCGGGCTCCCGCGGCGGAATTCATCGGAACCGCGCTCTTCGTCCTGGTCGGCGCAGGCAGTGTCATCGCGAACATGGGCGGTGCGGCCGGCCTCAGCATCGCGCTCGCCCATGGTGTCGGACTCGCCGTCATCGTCACGATCATGATGCCTATCTCGGGTGGCCACATCAACCCGGCGGTGAGCTTCGGATTGTGGCTCGGCAAGCAGATCGACGCCGTAACCCTGGGGAAGTACGTCCTCGCGCAGCTCCTCGGAGCGATCGTCGGCGCGCTGCTGATCAAGGCGGTCTTCCCCGCCTCGGCGGTACGCATGACGTCGCTGGGAACTCCGCAGGTCTCAGGGTCCATGGGACTCGTCGGCGCGATCGCGCTGGAAGCGCTGTTCACATTCTTCCTCGTCAGCGCCGTCTACGGGACAGCCGTCTCGCCGCAAGCGCAGCGCGTCGCGGGATTCGCGATCGGTCTCGTGGTGCTGGTGTGCGCGCTGGGTGGCGGCGGAGCGCTCACGGGCGCCGTGATGAATCCCGCTCGCGCGTTTGGTCCCGCGCTCGTGGCGTGGGACTGGCACGCGCAGGCCGTCTACTGGATTGGTCCGCTGATCGGTGCGGCGGCCGCCGCCGGAGTGTGGCGGTATTTGCTGCTGCCGCCGGGTGCGACTGATCTGAGGTAGCCTCGGGGTCAGAGTAGGGGCGCAGCATGCTGCGCCCCTACATTTGTTCTGCCAGATCCGGCGCAAAATAGGTGAGGATGATATCCGCGCCGGCCCGCCGAATCGCCGTGACGGACTCCCACATCGCGCGTGACTCATCGAGCATCCCGCGCTCCGCGGCCGCCTTGATCATCGCGTACTCGCCGCTCACCTGATACGCGCCGAGCGGCGAGCCGAAGCGGTCCTTGGCGCGCCGGATGAGGTCCAGACACGGCCCCGCCGGCTTCACCATCACGATGTCCGCCCCTTCGTCGAGATCGAGCTGGATCTCTTTCATGGCCTCGTCGCCGTTCGCCACGGCCATCTGATACGTCTGGCGGTCGCCGAACTGCGGCGTCGAGCCGGCGGCTTCGCGAAACGGCCCGTAAAACGCGGACGCGAATTTCGCGGCGTACGACATGATCGGAACGTGTGAGAATCCACCCGCGTCGAGCGCCTTCCGAATGCCGGCAACGCGGCCGTCCAGCATGTCGCTCGGAGCCACGAGATCGGCTCCGGCTCGCGCCTGCATCACCGCGGTTTTACCCAACAGGTACACGGAGGAATCGTTATCGACGTCGCCGTCCCGGATCACGCCGCAGTGTCCGTGATCGGTGTACTCGCACAAGCAGACGTCGCCGATGACGAGCAGATCTGGAACCGCACGCTTCACGGCGCGGATCGCCTGTTGCACGATCCCCTGGTCGTCGTGGGCCTCCGATCCGGTGGCGTCTTTGGTCGCCGGAATACCGAACAGAATGATGCCGCCCAATCCGAGCGATGCGGCCCGCTCGGCATCCTTGACCAGTTGATCGACGGACAGCTGCGCCACGCCGGGAAGGGTGGCGATGGGGCGGCGCACGCCCTCGCCGTGCACGACGAACTGCGGCCACACCAGCTGCGAGGGCACGACATGTGTCTCCGCGACGAGGCGGCGAAGGGCGGCGGTGCGACGCAGTCGCCGCATGCGGCGAATCGGGAATTGAGCCGAGCTCATCGGGCGAGTAAGGTGCCCGCGCCTTCAGCCAGGAGCAAGCGCGCGACGCCTTCACCAGCCACCTGGGGACGTTTCGGATCGAGATCGGCGGAGGCGGTGAGTTGAACTGACCCATCGTTTGACGTGACTCGTCCGTACAACCGACTCTTCCCGTTTCCCCATTCCCCGCAGTAGGCGGCCACCGGCGCCTGGCAGCCTCCGCCGAGCTCAGCGAGCAGCGTGCGCTCCGCGCCGACCGCGGCGGCGCTGACCGGATCATGCAGCCTCTGCAAGGCTTTTCGCGACGTCTTGTCATCGTCCCGAATCTCCAGGCCGAGGGCTCCCTGCCCCGGCGCCGGCATCACGTCGAGCGGGTCGATGACCGCGCCTTTGCCGCCAAGACCCAGCCGCTCGAGCCCCGCAATCGCGAGCAGGGCCGCGTCCAGGCCGTCGTGAGTTTCCACTTTGCGGACTCGCGTCGGCACGTTCCCGCGCAGAGGAACGACCTCCAGATCCGGCCGCAGATACCGAACCTGGGCGACGCGCCTGAGGCTCGACGTCCCGACGCGCGTGCCGGGCGGGAGATCGGCCAATGACCGGCCGTTGACGAGAGCCTCTCGAGGATCGTGGCGGACAGGAATTGCACCCAGCGTCAGACCAGGTGGCAGGCCCGTGGGAAGATCCTTGAGAGAGTGCACCGCGACGTCGATACGACCGTCGAGCAGCGCATCCTCGATTTCCTTGGTGAAAAACCCCTTCCCCTCGAGCTCGTGGAGCGGCCGGTCCACTTCCGCGTCGCCGAGCGTCTTGATGACCACGATCTCCGCGCGCACTCCCTGTGTGGCGAGGCGATCCCGCACCCACTCCGCTTGCCACCGCGCCAGCGCGCTGCCGCGCGTGCCGAGCTTCATGCGAACCGCCTCGCGAGAGACTCCACGAGACCTGGAACGGTGTGCGGCTCGGCTTCGATGATTTCGCGCAAACCCAGCTCGCGCGCCGTGTCGGCCGTGACCGGACCGATCGTCGCGGTGACGAAGCGGCCCGAGGTGGCGGCGGGACGTCCCACCAGATCGACGAAACTGCGGACCGTCGATGACGACGTGAATGTGACCGCATCGATGCGGCCGAGACTGATGTCTTTCGCCAGCCCGCTGAGATCGGTCTGCAGAGGCACAGTCCGGTACACGGCGATGTTTTCCACCTTCGCCCCGTGCTGACGCAGGCCGGTCGAAAGCGCCTCGCGCGCATCCTCGGCGCTGGGAATGAGCACGCTGGCGCCGCTGAGCGTCCCGCCGCTGCGCTGCACCAGCGCCTCTGCCAGCGCCTCCGCGACGAACTCCGCGGGAACGAGCGCTGGCACCACACCGCGCACGGTGAGCGCGGTAGCGGTTGCGGCTCCGATGGCCGCGACGGAGGTCGACGAGAAGACACGCGGGGTCAGTCCCCACGCGACCAGGCGATCGAACACGATTTGCACGGCGTTCTGGCTGGTAAAGACGACCCAGCGGTAGGCGGAGAGACCGGTGAGCGCGGCGCGCAGGCCGCCGAGGTCGGCCAGCGGTTGAATGCGAATGACGGGGGCGATCACCGCTTCGGCGCCATGGTCCTGCAGCGCTCGCACCAGGTCGCCCGCCTGTTCACGGGCTCGCGTGACCACAATGCGGCGCCCCTTGAGTGATCCGACAGCTGTCAATTCGCCTCCGCCCCCGCCCCCACCGCCTGCCCGGCGTTGCAATCTCACTATGGCACAACCCATTATCAACCAATGTTTCGCTCATTCCGCGCCGCGCTCGGGCGCTTCTGTGCGCGCCGTGCTGCGGCCGCGCAACGCGACGCCCCGCACCGCGCGCTCGCCTGGCTGCGGCTCGGCTGCAAGGTCGCGCCCGGGTTCGGCGATACGTATCCCGCCCTCGTGCACCTCTCCCGCGCGCTCGACGATCGCTGGGGCGCGGTCGAGGCGGCGCGCGAGGCCAGCGTGCGGTTTCCCGATCACGCCGACGCGTGGATGCTGCTCGGTGAGGCGCTGCAGATGGTGTTTCGGCAGGACGAAGCCCTCGGCGCCTTCGAGCAGGCGCTAGCGCTCGAGGAGCGCGCCGATGCGGCGATGGCCGCGGGCACGCTGTACCAGCGCACCGCCCGCTTTCCCGAAGCTGCGGCGCGCTTCGCGCGCGCCTACGCCGCGGGCGGCGGCGCCACAGCGCTGTGGCACAACGCTCAGGCGCTCTACGACGCGGGCGATCATGGGGCGGCGGATGAAGCGCTCAATCTCTGGGCGACACAGGTCCCCGACGGTCACAGCCGGCTGCCCGAGGCGCGCGCGGAGTTACGGTCGAAGGCTGCGTCGCGTGCGCAGGTACAGTGACAGCGCGTAGCCGACGAGGATGACGCCGCTCAGGATGTAGGCGGCAATCATGTAGTTGCCGTTTTCAGGCATGTCCCACCTCCCCCGCCGCCTCCAATTGCTCACGCAGGTAGCTCAGGGCGTAGCGCTGCACCACGAAGCCGACGTACAGCAACGTGAACACGCCGACCGAAAACAGCGCCGTGGCGACCATGCTACCGGGCATCGATGGAGAGCTCGGCTTCAGGATGATGGGCATCGGGTGCAGCGTACGAAACAGGTAAACGCTGAAGTGAATAAAGGGCACCAGGCCCATGCCGCAGATGCCGAGCACCGCCGAATAGCGAGCTCGAGTAGCCGGATCCGCAACCGCGCTGCGAAGCAGCAAGTACCCGACATAAAGGAGGAAGAGGAACAACATCGACGTCAGGCGTGCATCCCACGACCACCACGTCCCCCAGATCGGCTTTCCCCAGATCGGGCCCGTGGTGAGCACGACAGCGGCAAAGACGACTCCGACTTCGGCCGACGCCGCAGCGAAGCGGTCGAGCCGAGGATCCTTCAGAAAGAGGTAGAACACACTGGCGATGCCGACCAGCACCATCGCCGTTTCCGTCCAGATCGCTGCAGGGACGTGGAGGTAGTAAATCTTCTGCGCGAGTCCCTGCATGCGCTCCACCGGTGTGAACGCGAGGGCGCGTACGTAGACCCCAACCAGTAGCAGCAATGCGATGGCCGTAATCCAGCGCCCGACGCGCAGCATTCTCATTCGTTCACCGTCGCAGGAAACAGGATCAGGGCAAGCGTCACGAAGACGATGTCATAAACGGCCAGCATGTTAAGCCACCCGAGAATCTCGCTCAAGGGACGGCTAGCAAGTAGCTGGCCGGTCGCGACCACCGCCCACCACTGCGGCAGAATCATGAACGGCAGCAACAACACGGGCAGCAGGAGCTCGGCAAAGCGCGTCCGCACGGTCATGGCGCTGAACAACGTGCCGACGGCGACGAATCCCACCGTCGCAAGCGCGATCAACGCGATGAGCGGCAAGAGATAGGGCAGCACCGGCACGTTGAAGAACAGCGAGAACAACGGCACGCTGATCAGCTCGATTGTCGCGACGAACACGAGATTCGCGATCAGCTTGCCGAGGTAGATGCTGCTGCGCTCGATCGGCGCGAGCAGCAGACCGTCCAGCGCTTGATTCTCGAGCTCGAGTTGAAAGGCGCGGTTCATGGCCAGGATCGCCGCGAACGTGAAGGTCACCCATAAGATGCTCGGCGCAAGGTCAACGTTGGAAACCGCGGTCGGGTCGTGGCCGAATTGGAACACCACGAACACCAGTACCACAAAGACCGCCACCGAGAGAATCGCCGTGCGCGAGCGGAACTCCACCAGCAGGTCCTTGGAGGCGACGGTCCAGGCGTGGCGCAGGAGCTTAGGCGATCGCATTGCGATAGTCCTCGCTCACCTGTTGGGGACCTCGCCCGGCCCGCGGAGCGAAATGCGCGAACCGGCCCGCGCGCATGAAGGCGATGTGGGTCGCGAGCTCTGCACCTTCATCGACATTGTGGGTCACCAGGACGGACGCGCGGCCTTCGGCGGCATCCTCGCTCAGCAGCTCCCGCAACTCCTCGGCAGCCATCCTGTCGAGACCGGTAAAGGGCTCGTCCAGGAGCAGGACGCGGGGGTCATGAATCAGCGCTCGCGCGATGGCGGCCCGCTGTACCAGGCCGCGGGACAACTCGCTCACCCGCCGGTGCTCATGATCCTGCAGACCGAGACGAACGAGGAGACTATCCTTGCGGAGGAGGAATTCACTCTCAGGTACGTCGTACAACGACGCCCAGAAACGCAGATTCTCGCGCACCGTGAGCTGGCCGTAGAGCTGCGGTTGGTGGCCGATCCAGCCGATCGCCCGGCGTCCGCCGTCGACTTGCGCCCGCCCGCGCTGCGGCCGAATCAGACCCGCGAGAACTTTGAGGAGGGTGGTCTTCCCAGCGCCGTTTGGACCGAACACCGCAAGCGTTTGGCCGGGCTGGAGGCCGAACGAAACGTCGTCGAGGGCCCTGACCGCACCGAAGCTGTGCCGCAGTCCTTCAGCCAGCAGCATCGATCGCGGCCGCGAGCTCGCTCAGTTCATACGGTTTGACGAGATAGCGGCTGTGACCCAGGTCGAGCACGTCCATCAGCGGCTCCATGCTCACATAGGCCGTCGTGACGACGACCGGGAGGGTGGGCCGCGTTTCCCGGATGCGCTGCAGCAGCTGGATTCCATCCGTGTCCGGCAATCGCATATCCAGCACCAGGACGTCCGGCTCGAAGCTGCTGAGCTGCCGCATGGCCTCCGCGCCGTTCGGCGCGTAGGCCATGGTGTATTTACCTTCAAAGAACCGCTTGTAGGAGTATTGTAGCGCGTCTTCGTCTTCGACGAACAAGACCTTACGTGGCGCCATCGCGCCAATTTATGTCAGGAAACGCCAGTCTCCAATTCGAAGAGGTCGTCCAACTTGGTGAGGACAAGAAGGAAACGCAGCTCTTCGTTGGCGCCCCGCAGGCACACCGTCTGGCGCCGCTCCGCGGCCTTGCGCTGGATCAGCATCAAAGCACCGAGACCGGCGCTGTCCACCGAGCGCGTGCCCGACAGATCGATCACCAGGCGGCCGGCCCCCTCGGTGAGCAGGTCCAGCACCTCGCCGGCAGCGCGGCGAAACGCGGTGCGGGACTCGAGATCGAGCCGCTCCGGAGCCGCCAGCGTCTTGTCGATCGGATGCGTAGACATCAATGTGTGCTCCACGGGCATTGGTGACATGATTCCTCCGCCGCCTCTTTATGCCACTCCAATGCCATGCTCTCTAAGACGCGCTGCATCAACTGTTTGGCACAAACGCGTGAGGCCGCTCACGCTCGTCCATTGCCGCATACCGAACGGCGCGGTGCAACTTGCTAGAGTCGCCCTCTTCCTTAATATCCCCAACCATGGCGACTGACCGGATCGAAACGCTCCTCAACGAACAGCGGCGCTTCCCACCTCCCGAGACCTTCACATCCCATGCCCATGTGCGGGACATCACGCCGTACGAGCGCGCGCGGCAGGACCCGGAAGGATATTGGGCGGACTGGGCGAAGCAACTCGAATGGAGCCGGCCGTGGGACCGCGTGCTCGAATGGAAGCCCCCGCACGCCAAGTGGTTCCTCGGCGGCAAGCTCAACGTGTCGGTCAATTGCCTCGACCGGCATGTCCGCGCCGGCAGGAGCGGCCGCGTCGCCTTGATCTGGGAAGGAGAGCCGCCCGGCGAAGTGCGGCGCATCACCTACGGGGAGCTGCACGCCGACGTCAACCGATTCGGAAACGTGTTGAAGGGGCTGGGCGTCAAGCGCGGCGATCGGGTCGCGATCTATCTGCCGATGGTTCCCGAGGTCGCGGTCGCAATGCTGGCGTGCGCGCGCATCGGCGCGGTGCACACGGTCGTATTCGGCGGTTTCTCCGCGGAGTCGCTGCGGGACCGGATCAACGACGCGGGTGCGAAAGTGCTGATCACCGCCGACGGCGGCTATCGCCGCGGCGCGATTGTGCCGCTGAAGCAGAACGCGGACGATGCCGTCGCCGGCACGCCAACCATCGAGCACGTCGTCGTGCTGCGCCGAACGGGTCAGACGGTCTCGTTTAAGACGGGCCGCGACCTGTGGTGGACGGAGCTGATGGCCCGCGCGCCGCAGGAGTGCGCTCCCGAAGCGATGGATGCGGAAGACCCGCTGTTCATTCTCTACACGTCCGGTACGACGGGCAAGCCGAAGGGCATTCTGCACACGACCGGCGGTTACCTCACGCAGGTGTACGCGACGACCAAGTGGGTGTTCGATCTCACAGACTCCGATGTCTTCTGGTGCACGGCGGATGTCACGACGGCTCGACGTGGCGGCCGATCATCGAATGCCTAGAGCAACTCGGCCACATCGCTTACGCCCCAACGGTAGCCGGCCACGGCAAAGATGTCCCCAAGAACGTCAGCCATGCCGAATCGACGCAGTCCGTCGTGGATTTCATCCTCGACAAGGGCTTGACGGACTTCGTCCTGGTGGGCCACGGGTATGGCGGCACGGTCATCGGCAAGGTGGCCGAGGCGATTCCGGAACGCATTCGCCGACTGGTGTTTTGGAGTGCCTTCGTGCTCAACGACGGGGAGACCACGCTCGAACTGCTGCCGTTCGACACCGAGCCGTACACCAGGATGGCTGCGGAATCGGCTGACAACACCTTCACCATCCCATTCGAGGTCTTCCGCGACGACCTCTCCTTCCCGGTTTTCAATGCGTCGCTCTCCCCGGTGACCGGTCTGCATGTCCACTACGGGCAAGGGCACGTCGAAGGCGGAACAACGAAGCCCGCGCTTTCGGAGTGGCGCGACGGAGGACGCATGCTGCCGCTTGGCCTGCGGATGGGCTGGACGTACTTCATCGATCCATCCGACGCCGATCTGCCGGTCGAGGATCAGCCTGCAGTCGCTCCGGTTTGTGTCTACGCGAGCGATGACGACGACGCCGACCGTCAGCTCCTGCGCTGGCCGGGAACGGGCGGTCGAGCGGCGAACGATGCCCGACACGG
>Ga0137409_10005881_pt2 | contig 11634 bp, 11 predicted proteins | sample CZODoug1_16funga_FD_122059 | JGI IMG/M metagenome (GOLD analysis project Ga0137409, IMG submission 122059) | Vadose zone soil fungal communities from Angelo Coast Range Reserve, California, USA - CZODoug1_16fungal (Hybrid Assembly) | ecosystem: Environmental > Terrestrial > Soil > Vadose zone... | reverse complement strand
CCATCCGTTCCAGGAATGATTTCGACAAACGCGCCGAAATCCGCCAGCCGCGTCACCTTCCCGAGATAAGTCTTCCCGACTTCGGCCGTCGCAGTGATGTCGCCGATAATCTGCAACGCCTTCGCCGCCGAAGCCTGATCGCTGGAAGCAACTTTGACGAGCCCGGAATCTTCCACGTCGATCTTTACTCCGGTCTGCTCGACGATGCTGCGGATCATCTTTCCGCCCGGACCAATCAGATCGCGAATCTTGTCGACTGGGATCTGGACCGTATAGAAGCGCGGCGCAAAATCGGAAATCTTCTCGCGTCCGGAAGAAATGACCTCTTCCATCTTGCCGAGAATATGCAATCGTCCGCGCTGCGCCTGCGCCAGCGCCTCGCGCATAATCTGCGAAGTGATGCCCGCCACTTTAATATCCATTTGCAGCGCGGTGATTCCATCCTTCGTACCAGCGACCTTGAAATCCATGTCGCCGTAGTGGTCCTCCACCCCGGCGATGTCGGAGAGGACGGCGTACTTCTCGCCCTCCTTGACGAGGCCCATGGCGACACCGGCGACCGGGCTCTTCATGGGGACGCCGGCGTCGAGCAGGGCGAGCGTGCCCCCGCAGATCGAGGCCATGGAGCTGGAGCCGTTCGACTCGAGGATGTCCGAGACGATCCGGATCGTGTACGGAAAGTCGACGTCGGCCGGTATGAGAGGCTCGATCGATCGCTCGGCCAGCGCCCCATGCCCGATTTCGCGGCGGCCCGGACCCCGGAACGGCCGCACTTCACCGACGCTGTACGGCGGGAAGTTGTAGTGGAGCATGTAGCTCTTCCAGCTCTGCCCTTCCAGCTCCTCGACGCGCTGCTCGTCCACCTTGGTCCCGAGCGTGGCGACCACGAGGGCTTGGGTCTGGCCGCGCGTGAAGAGCGACGAGCCGTGCGTCCTCGGGAGCACGCCGGTCTCGGCGGTGACGGCCCGCATATCGTCGAAACCGCGCCCGTCGGGGCGGCGCTGCTCGCTCACGATCAGGTGGCGAACCTCCCGCTCCTCGATCTCCCCGATGACGTGCTTCACCGTCTTGGTCGAGCCCGGGTGGGACTCCTCGAAGCGCGTGACGGCTTCCTGGAGCACCGCGTCGAGGGCGTCCTGCCGCGCCTTCTTCTCCGCGATTCGATTCGCGGTCTTGACCTTCTCGGCGTAGGCCGAGGTGACCGTCTTCACGACCGCGTCGTCGCGCTGCGGCAGCGGGAACGACCGCTTCGGTTTTCCGACACGCGCCTTCAGATCGTGCTGCAGCTTGTTGAGCTGACGGATCGCCTGGTGGGCAAACTCGAGGGCTTCCACGATCTTCGATTCCGCGACCTCGCGGGCGCCCGCTTCGACCATGACGACGTTCGTGTCGGTGGCCGCGACAACCAGGTCGAGCTGCGACGTCTCGAGCTCCTGGAAGGTCGGGTTCAGGACCAGCTTCCCCTCCACCAGGCCCACGCGCACGGCGGAGACAGGCTCGGGGAATGGAATATCGGAGATCATGAGCGCGGCGGAGGCGCCGGTGATTCCGAGAATATCGGAGTCGTTCGCCTGATCCGAGGAGAGGACCGTCGACATGATCTGAATCTCGTTCCGGTAGCCGTCCGGGAACAGCGGGCGGAGCGGACGGTCGATCAGTCGGCTGCTGAGGATCTCCTTCTCGGTGGGGCGTCCTTCACGCTTGAAGAATCCGCCGGGGATTTTCCCCGCGGCGTAGGTCTTCTCCCGGTACTCGACCGAGAGTGGAAAGAAATCCTTGTCGATCGGATCCTTGCTGGCGACGGCCGCCGTCAAGATGACGGTCTCGCCATACTGGATCCAGGTAGCACCCGAGGCCTGCTTGGCGACCTTTCCTACTTGGATGGAATAGTTGCGTCCGCCAAGCTCGAGGCTTACGGATTCGGGCATTCTAGTCTCCTTCCTGCGTACTCATTGACTCTTGTAGAAAACCATCCGGGACACGCTCTGGCGAGCCATGGAGCCAGGCGGGTGCCGCGGGAGTGTCTGGGGGAGGAATTACTGGTGAGGTCCGCTTGCGCGGTGAGCAGCCTACTTGCGGAGGCCGAGCTCCTTAACCACCATCCGGTAGCGCTCGACTCTCGTCAATTTCAAGTAATCGAGCAGCCTTCTACGTTGACCCACCATCCGGAGCAAACCGCGACGGCTGTGATGGTCGCGCTTGTGCACTTTGAAGTGCTCCGTCAGGTACTTGATCCTCTCTGTGAGCAGCGCGATCTGAACCTCGGCCGATCCGGAATCGGTATCGTGGATCTTGAATTGGCCGATCACTTCGCGCTTTCTCTCAGGCGTCAACGGCACCGGTGCCACCTCCTCGACTTTCCCTCTCAGTGTACGAGCGGGGAATGTAGCATAGGCCTACTGGGTTTCAAGACCGAATCTTGTGTCACGGGCGAGACGTTTGATCGGCCAGTTTCGCGCCCGCCCAGTAGGCGCGAGCCCGGGCGAGGTCCTGCTCCATCGCCTGGATCAGCTCCGCCGCCGAGCTAAACACTTCATCGGCACGGAGCTGCGAGATCAGCATTGTTTTCAGGACCTTGCCTCGGAGGCTGCCCGAGAAGTCCAGCAGGTGGACCTCCACGCGCATCGGTCCCGGCCCGAAGGTAGATGCGCTCCCGACGTAGGTGATACCGGGCCATTTTTCACCCCCACCCAAATCGTTGTGAGAAAGATAGATGCCAGGGGCGGGCAGAAGCTTTGAGGGGTGGATTTCCAGATTCGCGGTGGGATAGCCGAGGCCGGTGCCCCGCCCGGCCCCCGAGCCGATCCGCCCCTCCAGGGCGTACGGCCGCCCCATGATCGCGGCGGCGCGTTCCACGCGCCCGGCCACGATCTCCTGCCGGAGCGCGGTGCTGGAGAGCTTCGCGTCGTCCGCCGTTACGAGCGGCACTTCCCGTACCTCGAAACCGCGGGCTCGACCGAGGGACTCCAGATAGGCTCGATCCCCCACGCGCTCCCTGCCCATCCGGAAATCGGCGCCGATGACGAGAGCCGCGAGCGGGGCACCGGGGCCGAGCACGCGGTCCAGGAAGCCCTCGGGTGTGAGCGACTGGATTTCCCGATCGAAGCGCACGATCTCGACCCGATCGACGCCCATGCTGTGGAGGAGACTCGCCCTCTCGTCCGGGGGCGTGATGCATGGGCGGGGCGCCGATCCGCGGACCACGGTCTCGGGGTGGGGGTCGAACGTCGCCACCCAGGCCGCACCCGCGCGCCGGCGCGAGGCTTCGACGGTCGCGGCAATGACCGCCTGGTGGCCGCGGTGAAGACCGTCGAAGACACCGATGGTGAGCGCGATCGGACGAATCGGGCCGGTCATGCTCCGACGAGGACCCGCTGCAGCAGGGCCGCCGCTCCGGGAGTCTGATCGGGCCAGGGCCGTGAGAGCGCCAGAATCGACCCCTCTCGATCCACGAGCGCGAGCGGCCAACCGCTCTCGCCCGGCGGAAGCGGCCAGGCCCGCGCCGGCTCCTCGACGCGATCCATCTCGAGCACGGGCGGGCGGCCGTGGCGAAGCCGCGCCGCCTCATCGTCGCTCAGCCGGACGCGCGGAAGAAACGAAAGGGCCCGGTCGGGCGGGAGCGCTCTCTCCCGAAACACCCCGACGTCGTGCCCCGAGCTCCGGTCGCAGGAGAGGGCCTCTTCTACTTGAAAGGGGCCCGATTCGACCCTCCGGAGCGCGGTCAAGTGGGCGCCGCATCCGAGCGTCTCGCCGAGATCGTGGGCCAGCGTGCGGACGTACGTGCCTCGGCTCACCGTGACGTCGAGGGTGATCTCCGGGAGCGCGGACGCGGCGAGGGAGAGCTCATAGACGTGGACCGGCCGCTCCTCGCGCTCCACGTCGATGCCGCGCCGCGCGGCCTTGTAGAGGCGGGTCCCGCCGACCTTGACCGCGGAGTAAAGCGGCGGCCGCTGGCGGATCGCGCCCCGAAACCGCGGGAGCGCGGCCTCGACTTCCGGGAGCGTGGGAATTCGGCTCGATGTCGTGGTCACGGTGCCGGTCACGTCCTGCGTGTCGGTCGCGACGCCGAGGCGGGCCGTCGCCCGGTAGCGCTTCGGCAGGAGGCCGAGGCAGCCGAGAAACCCCGTCGCGCGCCCTTCTCCAATGAGGAGGAGCCCGCTCGCGAAGGGATCGAGCGTGCCGGCATGGCCCATCCGCGACTCGCCGAAAAGCACGCGCAGCCGCGCCACCGCGTCGTGGGAGGTCCAGCCCTCCGGTTTATCCACGAGGTGGAGGAGGTCCGCCATTCACCGCCCGGTCGAGCGCCTCGAGGACGGCCCCGCGCACCTTCGCCAGATCGCCGCGCACCCGGGCGCCGGCCGCGTTCTTGTGCCCCCCGCCCCCGAAGCGTCCCGCGACCTCGTTCACGTCGACGGAGCCGTCGGAGCGGAGGCTCATGCGGACCTCGCCCGGCGCCACTTCCTGGATCAGGATGCCGACGCGCGCCCCGTCGAGCGATTTGGCGAATTGGACGATTCCGTCCGCGTCCTCCGGCGTGGCGCCGGCGCGGTCGAACATCTCGCGGCTGATCGTGAGCGCGCCGACCTGCCCGCCGGACCGCTTCTCGAGCGACGCGAGGGCGAGGCCGAGGATGCGCAGGCTCGCCTCCGATTTCCGCCCGTAGAGCGCGTCCGCCGCGGTGTCGGGGCGGGCGCCGTGCTCCACGAAGCGCGCCGCGAGGCGGAGCGCGCGGGGAGTCGTGTTCTGATACCGGAACGCGCCCGTGTCCGACGCGAGCCCGACGTAGAGGCATTCCGCCACCTCGGGATCGAGCGGGGCGCCGTAGGCGTCCAGGATTTCGTAGATCAGCTCGGCGGTCGCGCTCGCCTCGACATTCACGAGGCGCGGGGCGCCGAAGCCGTCGTTCGCCGCGTGGTGGTCGACGTTCGCGACCGTGGCGCCGGGGGCCACGAGCCGCGCCGCCTCCCCCGCGCGATCGAGACTCGAGCAATCGAGGACGAACACCGCGTCGAAGACCCGGCCGATCTCCGCGGGACGCTTCACCCACTCGGAGCCGGGGAGGAAGCGGAGGCTGTCCGGGAGGGGCGATTCGTTGCCGACCACGGCCTTTTTCTGGAGCCCCTGGAGCGCCCAGGCGAGGCCGAGCGATGAGCCGATCGCGTCCCCGTCCGGATCGACGTGGGAGAGGATGAGGAACTCCCGGTGGGAGTCGATGAACGCGCGAAATTCATCGTGCGGCATGGACGTCACTCTCCCTTGGGTTCCCGGAGCTCGCGGAGCAGCTTCTCGATCCGCGCTCCGGACTCGGTCGAGTGGTCGAACTCGAACTGGAGAGTCGGGACGATCCGAAGGCCGAGTCGCGGGGCGAGCATTGTTCTGAAGTAGGGGGTCGCGTGGGCGAGGGCTTTCAGAATCGAGGGCTCGTCAGGAACCGGCGCGGCGCCGCTCACCCAGACGCGGGCCGAGGAGAGATCCCGGGTCACGCGCGCCCCCGTCACGCTCAGGGTGCGCAGCCGCGGGTCCTCCGCCTTGGTGGCGAGAATCTCGGCCAGCTCGACCGCGATGCGGTCGGCCACGCGACGGGTACGGGGACTTTCGGATCGGGAGGCCATTAGGTTGGCTCGGGGCGTCTCAGTCGACCTGGATCTGGTAGTCCATCACGGCGAGTCGATCCTCGCTTTCGACGCAGGCAAGAATGTCGTGGAGGACCCGGTCCAGCACTCCGGACTCGCCGCCCACGATCGCGACGCCGAGGGTCGCCCGCTGCCACAGGTCCTGGTGGTCCACCTCGGCGATCGAGGCATTGAACCGGGAGCGGACGCGCTCCTTCACGCGGTTGACGACCGACCGCTTCGCTTTGAGGGAATCGGAGGCCGGAAGATGAAGCTCGAGGCGCAAGGTACCGACCCGCATCTCAGGAGAGCCGGCGCGCGACTTCCTCGAGGATGTACGCTTCGATGACGTCCTTCTCCTTGATGTCGTCGCGATCCTCGAGCGAGATCCCGCACTCGTATCCGCTTGCCACCTCGCGGACGTCGTCCTTGAACCGGCGAAGCGAGGCAATCTTGCCGTCCCAAACCGGCTGCCCCTCGCGGATCAGCCGGGCGCGGGCGCTGCGCTGCATCGTTCCCGAGAGCACCATGCAGCCCGCGACCACGCCGGATTTGGTCGTGCGGAAGATCTGCCGCACTTCCGCGGATCCGACCACCGACTCGCGGATCTCCGGCTTCAAGAGGCCCGACATCGCATCCTTCACGTCGGCGACGGCCTCGTAGATGATGTCGTAGAGGCGGATGTCGACCTTCTCCTTGGCGCCCAGCTCGACGGCTTTCGGATCGGGCTTCACGTGGAATCCGATGATCACCGCGTCCGAGGCGGCGGCCAGCAGCACGTCCGACTCGCTGATCTGCCCCACCGCCCGATGGATGACCCGGAGCTGCACTTCCTCGGTCGAGAGCTTCGTGAGCGAATCCTCCAGCGCCTCCACCGAGCCGTCGACGTCTCCCTTGAGCACCACCAAGAGGTCGCTCACCTTGCCGGCCTTGATCTGGCTGTAGAGGTCGGTGAGGGTCACGTGACGGAAGAGGCGGAATTCCTGCTCGCGCGCGAGCTGCCCCCGCTTGGTCGCCAGCTCGCGGGCCTCGCGCTCATCCTCCATCGCCGCGAAGGTGTCGCCCGCCTGCGGCGACGCGCTCCAACCGAGCACCTCGACCGGCGTGGACGGGCCGGCATCGGGAACGCGGCCGCCGCGCTCGTTCAGCATGGCCCGCACCTTCCCGCTCGTCGAGCCGGCCACGAACGGATCCCCGACGCGCAGCGTGCCCTTCTGGACGAGGACGGTCGCGATGATCCCGCGACCCTGCTCGACCCGGGATTCGATGACGATTCCGCGCGCGGCCTTGGAGGGATCGGCCTTCAGCTCGAGCAGCTCCGCCTGGAGGAGGATCATCTCGAGCAGCTTCTCGATGTTCGTCCCGAGCTTCGCGGAGATCGAGACGGCGATGGTCTTCCCGCCCCACTCCTCGACGAGGAGGTTGTGCTTCGACAGATCCTGGCGGACCATCTCGACGTTCGCCCCCGGGAGATCGATCTTGTTGATCGCGATGATGATCGGCACGTTCGCCGCGCGGGCGTGATCGATCGCCTCAACGGTCTGCGGCATGACGCGGTCGTCGGCCGCGACGACGAGCACGACGATGTCGGTGACCTGCGCGCCGCGGGCGCGCATCGCCGTGAACGCTTCGTGGCCGGGCGTGTCGAGGAACGTGATCTTGTCGCCGCGGGGCAGCTCGACTTCGTAGGCGCCGATGTGCTGGGTGATGCCGCCGGCCTCCCCCGCGATGACGTTCGTTTTCCGGATGTAGTCGAGCAGCGAAGTCTTTCCGTGGTCGACGTGCCCCATGATCGTGACCACCGGCGGTCTCGGCTTCAGATCTCCGGTTTCGTCGGCCTCGGCCTCCTCCACCTCTTCGCCCAGCTCCGAGACGAACTCGACCGCGAAGCCGAACTCGTCCGCCACCGCCATGATGGAATCCTTGTCGAGGCGGCGATTGATGTTCGCCATGATGCCGAGCTGCATGCAGGTGGCGATGACTTCCTGGGGCTTCACCTCGAGGTGGGCGGCCAGCTCGGCCACGGAGATGAATTCGCTCACGCGGATGACGCGCGGCGCTTCCTCGACGCCGATGGCGGCGCCCTCCTCGCGCTCGCGGTGGTGCCGGCGGCGCTTCGTCCCCTCCATCTCGGCCATGGTGCGTCGCACGGAGGCGCGAATCAGCTTCTCGTCAACGGCGCGCTTCTTCTTCTTCAAGATTTTCGCGTTCTTCGCTCCGGCGAGGCTGCCCGCGGGGGCGGTGCGGCGCTGCGCCTCGGCGGCGGCCTTCGCGGCCTGGACCGCCTTCTCGCGCTTGCGGGCCTCCTCTTCCTTGACCGCTTCCTTCTCGCGCGAAAGCTTGAGCCGCACCTGCTCGACGACCTCTTCGCCGATCGAGCTCATGTGGCTCTTCACGTCGACTTGAAGCGACTTGAGGATGCTGACGAGCGCCTCGCTCGACATCCCCATGTCCTTCGCCGCTTCGTATACCCGTCGCTTCGTTCCTGGCATCGCTCCTCGTTTCCAGCCCCTTAGCTTTGGGGCGGTGTCTCCTCGGAATCATCCGGTTCCGCCGCGGCCGTCGGCGCGTCGGGAACCTCCTCCTCGCTCGAAGAAACGGTCTCCTCCGCGGGTGCTGCCGCGGCAGCGGCCGCCGCGGATGCCGCCGCCGCTGCGTCCGCTGCGTCCGCCGCGTCCGCCGCTGCCTTCGCGGTCGCGGCCGCCGCGGCTGTCGCGGCTTCCTCTTGCGCCCGCGCCGCCTCTACCTCCAGCTCCTTGCTCCGGGTGGCCTCGAGCGCGCGGGCCTCCTCGAGCAGCTTCTCCGCGGTCTTCTCGCCCACGCCCTGGATCGCCAGGAGCTCGGTGAGCGGCGTCTTGAGAAGGTCCTGCACCGTCTCGATCCCCTCGCGGATCAGCTTTTCGCGCAGCTTCGGTCCGGCGCCTTGAAGCTCTTCGATATCGATCCGAACCTTCCGCTCGAATTCCCGCTGGCGTTCGCGCTCGCTCTTCGAGATCAGGTCGATCTTCCACCCGGTCAGCTTCGCCGCCAGCCGGGCGTTCTGACCGCCCTTGCCGATCGCGAGCGAGAGCTGATCGTCGGCCACCGTCACCAGAATTTTCTGATCCGCCTCGACCACCTGGGCTTCCAGGACCTTGGCCGGGCTCAGCGCGCGCGTCACGAAGACCACGGGGTCCTGGCTGAACGGCACGATGTCGATCTTCTCGCCGCCCAGCTCCCGCACGATCGCCTGAACGCGCGAGCCCTTGATCCCGACGCAGGCGCCCACGGCGTCGATCTTGTCGTCGTTCGAGAGCACGGAGACCTTGGCCCGGGAGCCGGGCTCCCGCGCGATCCCCTTGAGCTCGATGATCTTCTCGGCCACCTCCGGCACCTCGGCCTCGAAGAGCCGGCGCAGGAATTCGGGGTGCGTCCGCGAGAGGATGATCTGCGGGCCGCGCGCCAGCTTGTCGACCGCGATGATGAACGCCTTGATGTGGTCGCCCTGATGGTAACGGTCCCGGGCGATCTGCTCGCGCGGAGGCAGGATCGCCTCCGAGCGGTCGAGCTTCACGTAGATGTTGCCGCGATCGACCTGCTGCACCGTCCCGCGCACCATCTCGCCGACGCGGTCGTGATAGTCCTCGTAGATCCGCTCCCGCTCGGCTTCGCGCACGCGCTGGACCAGCACCTGCTTGGCCGCGGCGATCGCGTTCCGGCCCAGGTCCTCGAGCGAGAGCTCCTGGACCAGCTCCTGTCCGATCTGGATATCGGCGTCGATCGTCCGCGCCTCCGCGAGATCGACCTCGATACCCAGATCGTCCGCGTCCTCGACGACGGAGCGCTTGAGCCGCATGACGATGCGGCCGCTCGTCTCGTCGAAGCGGACCTCGATGTTGGCGTTCGGCCCGAAGCGCTTCCGGCCCGCCGAGAGGAGCCCTGCCTCCAACGTCTCGACGAGGATGGCCTTGTCCACGCTCTTCTCGCGCGCGATCTGAGCCATCGCTTCCATCAGCTCATAGTTCATGTTCTTGACCTGGGGCTCCCGTGCCAATGTGTTCATCCTTTGCGGCGTCGCTCCTGGCCGCGCATCCCTTCCCATGGATCAATGATCAAACGTGATTTCCGAATCGCCGCGTACGGCAGCGATACGGTGCCAAGGTCCGCGTCCGCCAGGACGATGGTATCCGGCCCGGCCGCCCGCAGCTCTCCTCGAAACGTCCGGCGGCCGTCACGCGGGTCGTGAAGCTTGACCTCCAGCGTCGAGCCTACGAACCGCGCGTAGTGCTCCGGACGGAGGAGATCCCGCTCGATCCCCGGCGAACCGACCTCCAGCACGTACCGCCCCTGGATCAAGTTCTCGGCTTCCAGGTAGCGGCCGAATTTCTTATTCCAATAAGCGCAGTCTTGGAGGGTCACGCCGGGCTGTCGATCGACGAAGACCCGAACGACCGTCGCGCCCGCCTGGGAGGCGAATTCCAGGTCCCAGAGATCGAACGCTTCCTCTTGAAGGAGGGCCTGGAAACGCCCGGCAAGCTCCTCCCGCAGCTGATTCCGCTCCATCTGTTTTGATGCCCCTGGGGGTCCCCCTGACCACGGGCCAGGGCTGAAAAAGTACGAGTGGACCCCTGGCCCACTCGGACCCCTGAACCTACTGGGCCCGCTGGGGATGATCAAGCGGAAAGTTCAGTTAGACAGGAAATTGGGCTTGCGGACGAGGCTTAGGAGGACCTGGCCGACGCCCTCCAGGCTCTCGGCGGAGCATTTTTCGGGGGTGTCGTGGGTGGTGTGCCACTCCGGGTAGTCGAAATCGATGACGTCGATGGCCGGAATCCCGGCGTTCAGGAACGGGGTGTGGTCGTCGAAGACGGTATGGCGCACGTCGGACCGGAAGCTCCGGACGCCGAGCGCGTTGGCTTCCCCCCACACCAGATCGACGATGTTGGAGGCGAGCTTCCGGGAATTCCCCTCCCAGTGGAGATCGAGGTTCTTCTTCCCGACCATGTCCAGGATGACGACGAAGAGCGGCGGCTTCTGCCCCGAGATCTGCTCCACGTACCGACTGGACCCGCGGAAGTAGCCGTTCGGGTCGGCCTCCGTTCCGAGATCCTCGCCGTCGAACAGGACGATGTCGAGACCCACCATCGGCCCGCTCTTCCCGAGAAGCCTCGCCACCTCGAGAAGGACCGCCACCCCCGACGCGCCGTCGTTCGCGCCCATGACCGGAAGGTGGCGCTTCGCCGGCTCGGGATCCCGGTCGGCCCAGGGGCGCGTGTCCCAGTGGGCCCCGAACAGGACGCGCTGCGTGAGGTCCGGCCGGAAGCGCGCGACGACGTTCATGAGCCGCACCTTGGAATTGAGGATGGGGGAATCGTAGTAGAACGTGTCGGCAGTGACCTCGGGCGCGTAGCCGCGAAGTGCTCCCACGAGAAACGCGAAGCAGGAATCGTGGGCGGCCGTGCCGGGGGGCCTGGGCCCGAACTCGCACTGGCGGGTGAGCCATCCGAACGCGCGCTTTCCTTCGAACGCCGCCGCGGGACGGCCGCACGAGGTGAAGCACGCGAGGAGGACGAAGAGTCCGACCCGGAGCGCCGCGCGAAGCATGCGCGGAGCCCGGGACCCGGGAAGACTAGAAGCGGAACTGCCCGTTGAACGCAATCGTGATCCCGCGCCTCGTGATCTGGGTCTTCAAGTCCTTGTCGTTTCGGAAGCCGAGATTAAACCCGCCCGAGATCGATTGGGTGAAATTGTACGTGGTCCCGCTCGACACGTTGAACCGCTTCGTGTCCAGCTCCACCAGATCCTCAAATCGGGGCCGCTTCGTGACCTTCCGGTCGGAGCCCATCCCAAAGGTCAGGTTCAGGTTCAAATCGTTCGGGAGCTTGACCGGCTTCTTGTTCCACGGGAATCGGATGCCGCGCGAGGCCGGGTAGATCTTGGTGAACCGGATGTCGGTGTTGACGGTCTGGCGGTCCCCGGTGATCCCGAAGCTCCGCTCATCGACGGTCGTCGACTGCACGGCCGATCCGCCCGGCGAGTTGAT
>Ga0137409_10006991_pt1 | contig 11635 bp, 9 predicted proteins | sample CZODoug1_16funga_FD_122059 | JGI IMG/M metagenome (GOLD analysis project Ga0137409, IMG submission 122059) | Vadose zone soil fungal communities from Angelo Coast Range Reserve, California, USA - CZODoug1_16fungal (Hybrid Assembly) | ecosystem: Environmental > Terrestrial > Soil > Vadose zone... | reverse complement strand
CACGAGTCGGCTCCAGACACGTCTTCGTTCTGACCGGTGGAGCTTGCGCATTCATGATCGATGCGGTCGAGCGGCACCACGCTCTCGCCTATACATGTTTTCATCACGAGCAATCGGCCGCGATGGCCGCGGATGCAGTATGGCGAGTCACCGAGAAGGTCGGGGTCGCGATGGCGACATCGGGCCCGGGCGCAACCAATCTCATTACCGGCATTGCATGCTCGTATTTCGATTCAATTCCGTCGTTACATATCACCGGCCAAGTAAACCAGCGGGAGAGCAATTCTTACCATGGCGCTAATGTGCGCCAATCCGGATTTCAAGAAACAAAGATCGCCGAGATGGTGAAACCGATAACAAAATATGCGGTCATGGTGAGCACTCCCGAGGAGCTGCGCAGCGAGCTCGCCAACGCCTATTCAATTGCGTCGAGTGGACGCAAGGGGCCGGTTCTTATCGATGTGCCGATGGATATTCAGCAGGCTGAAATTGATGGCGATATCCTGCTGCCGCTACGGCTCCCAATCCAGGCAGACGAGCCCTCGAAGGTGATTGCGGAACTCAGTCGAACCCTTGCGACCGCAAACCGTCCGGTGGTCCTATGGGGCGCAGGCATTGGCCTCGCCGGAATCGAACGTGAGGTCGCCGACTGGTTGCGCAAAACGAGGCTGCCGTTCGTTTCGAGCTGGGCCGGCCTCAGCTTCTTCGACCATGACCATCCCAGCTTCGTCGGACAAATCGGAGTTTATGGCAATCGCGGCGCCAATTTCGTGCTGCACTCGGCCGGCCGCCGCGTGATCGAGCAGGCGCGCCGGCTCCTGGACCTCGACGAATCGCAGATCGCCCACTCGCGCCACGTCCTGCGCCATCTCGGCAACATGTCCTCGGCCACCGTGGTCTTCGTGCTCGAAGAGACGCTGCGCTCGGGCCAGCCCGCGCCCGGCGACTGGGGGCTCATGATCGCGCTCGGCCCGGGGTTCGCGGCCGAGGGCGCGCTGCTCCGCTGGTAACGGGCTCTTGGCGCTCATGGAACGCGCGCACGACGCCGTCGAGATGCTCGACCGGCCTGCGCCCTTCGTGGACCTCTCCGAGAACCTTGACGACATCGCGCGCTTCAATGGCTTGTTCGGCGGCACGCGGCTGACCCTGCGTCACGTGAAGCGTCTCGTCGCGGACCTTCCAGGGGACCGCCGCCTGACCGTGCTCGACGTGGGCACCGGGGGCGGTGACATCCCGCGCGCGCTCGTTCGGTGGGCACGTCGTGTCGGGCGCTCCATCCGGATCTTTGCCCTGGACCGCGAGGCGGAGACGCTTCGCGCCGCCGCGGACCGCATGGCCGGCTATCCCGAGATCACCCTGATCCAGGGCGATGCGCTCGCCCTTCCCGTGCGGCCGCGCTCGGTGGACGTGGCCATCTCCGCCCTCGTGCTCCACCACCTGACGCCCGCCGAGGCCGCGGACTCCCTCGTCGAGATGGACCGCGTCGCCCGGCGGGGACTCGTGGCCAATGATCTCTTCCGGAGCCGGGTGGCGCATGCCGTGGTCTGGCTGACCACGCGGCTCCTCGCGAAGAGCCGCATGTCCCGACACGACGGGCCGATGTCCGTCCGGCGCGCCTATACGTGCCGCGAGGTCGAGTCCCTTGCCCGGCGCGCCGACCTCGTCGGCGTGCGCGTGCATCGCTACGCATGGGCCTTCCGTCTCTGCGCGGTCAGGGCCAGGACATGAGCACACGCGACGTGATCGTGGTGGGGGCGGGCCCGGCGGGCGCGGCCACGGCGATTCTCCTCGTCGAGCGGGGCTGGAGCGTGACGGTGCTCGACAAGGCCGCCTTCCCTCGTCCCAAGATCTGCGGCGAGTACCTGTCGCCGGAGTCCGCGCGCATTCTCGACCGGCTGGGCGCCCTCAAGGCCGTGGATGAGGCGGGCGCTCAGCCGCTGCGCGGCATGAAGATCGTGGCGCCCGACGGCACGGTGGTCGTCGGCTCCTATCCCACGGCGGGGCCCTGGCGCAGTCACCGGGACTACGCGGTGGCCATTCCTCGCGAGAGGCTGGATCACATCCTCGTCGAGCGGGCCCGCAGCCTGCCCGTGGACGTGCGAGAGCGCCACCGGGTCACGGGGCTCGTGAGGGAGGGCAGGGACGTCAAGGGCGTCCACGTCCAGGATGCCGAAGGCCGGGCGCTCGAGCTGCGGGCCCGACTCGTGATCGGCGCCGACGGGCGCGCCTCCGTCGTGGCGGCTGCGCTCGGACTGCTGCGTCCGCACCCCCTCCGGCGCATGGCCCTCATCCAGCACGTGGCCGGGCTCCACGGCTTCGACGGGCGCGGAGAGATCTTTGTCGATCCGCCCGACTACGCCATCCTCAATCCCGTCGCTCCCGGTCTCGTCAATCTGGGCCTCGTCGTCCCCCTGGCCCATGCCCGGCCCTTCGCGGGCCGGCTCGAGACCTTCTTCCACGCGCGGCTGCGGCAATTGCCGCGGCTCGCCTCCCGGCTCGAGGGGATGAAGCCGGTGGGAAGCGTGCAGGCCATGGGCCCGCTCGCCTACCGCGTCAAGGCGCCACGGGCGGGCGGCGTCATGCTGGTCGGGGACGCGGCGGGATTCTATGACCCCTTCACGGGCGAGGGTATCTTCACCGCGCTCCGATCCGCCGAGCTCCTGGTCGAGGTCGCGCATGCCGCCCTCGATCGCGGCACGCTTGGCGCCGCGGCGCTTCAGCCCTTTGCTGAGGCCCGCCGCGAATGCTTCCGCGGCAAGGAGCGGCTCACCCGCGCGCTCCAGTTCGTGATCGCGCGGCGCCGGCTCGCCAATGCCGCCGCCCACGCCCTCCTGCGTCGCCCCGCCCTCCTCGATCTGCTCATGGGCGTCCTCGGGGACTTCGTCCCCCCGGCCGCTCTTCTCCGCGCCGCGCTGCCCTGGGAGGGATACCGGCCGGGTTGACACACCCGGCGCCGCCATGTCACTCTGCCGTTCGGTCTTTCGAACGGGGATTCACAAATGCGAATAGCCGCGATCACCAGGGAACCGAGCCCAGGACAGCCGCGTCCGCGCAGCCGGGACGCGGGCCCGCGGGCCCTCGGCCGGGCCCTCGAGGTCCTGGAATCCCTGGCGCGGCGCCGGGATGGCGCCACCCTCTCGGGGCTCTCTCAGCGGCTGGGCTCGCCCAAGAGCAGCCTGCTCTACCTCCTTCGCCCCATGGCCCGCCTGGGCTACCTGGTGAGATCCGCCGACGGACGCTATCAGCTGGGCCCGGCCGCCTTCACGCTGGCCATGGCCGCCCTCTCCAATCGCGAGCTGCCCCAGCTGGCGCGTCCCTTCCTGGAAGACCTCGCCGAGAAGAGCGGGGAGACGGCCCTCCTCGCCACCATGGCCAGCGATGAGCCCGTGGCCGTCTACATCGACAAGGTGGACGGGCGCGATCCCATCCGCTACACGCCGCCCCTCGGCCTTCGCCGTCCGCTCTACTGCTCGGCCATCGGCAAGCTCCTCCTCGCCCACCTCCCGCCCACCCGGCGTCAGGAGTACCTGCGCACGACCAAGCTCCGGGCCTTCACGGCCCAGACGCCCGTCACGCGCTCGGCCCTGCGGCGCGCCATCGAGGAGATTCGCGCGGCGGGAGTCTCGATCTCGATGGACGAGATCGCCGAGGGCGCCGCCGGCATCGCCGCCCCCGTCTTCGATCGGCGGGGTGATCTCCTGGCCGGGCTCGTGGTCGGGGGCCCGAGCAAGCGCCTGGCCGCCGACCAGGAGCGTCTGGGTGCCCTGGTGGTGGAGCGCGCGCGCGAGCTGTCGCGCGTCATGGGCTTCGGAGCAGAGCCAGCCTCCTGATCCAGTCCGCCGCGTGATCGCGAAGGCCTCGAGGGCGGCCGGGCTGCTCGCCGGGGTCGCCGTGCTCGTCCTCGCCGTGCTCATCTCCTTCGACGTGCTCATGCGGTACTTCCTCGACCGCCCTCAGCTCTTCGTCGACGAGATCGGGCCCTTCCTCCTGCTCCTCGTGGTCTTCGGGGGCGCCGCCCAGACGTTCCGCGTGGGCGGTCACGTCCGCGTCGACCTCGTCACGAGCCACCTGCCGCCCACGGCGCGCGCGTGGCTGCGCGTCTTCAACCTGGCCCTGGGCATCGTGTTCCTGCTGGCCGTCATCTGGGTCACCGCCCAGTCCGCCCTCACCGCCTTGCACTACGGCCGCGTCTCCGCCGTGATGCTCTACCCGCTCTGGCTGCCCATGCTGCTCATTCCCGTGGGCCTCGTCCTCATGGCGGGCGCCATGATCATCGCGCTGGGCCGTCAGCTCCGCGCCGCTCTCGGGCCGCCCGCGGGCCGCGACGAAGTGCCTCCCTCGCCGGAGGCGCGATGAGCGAAGCCCTCTTCGGCACGCTCCTCATCGCGCTCCTCTTCCTTCTCTTCGCGCTCGGGCTCGAGATCTCGATCTCGCTCGGGCTGGCCGGCGTGGTCGGCCTCCTCTACCTAAAGGGCTGGACGGTGGGCATGGGCGTGGTGGGATCCATCGCCTGGACCAACGCCACGAGCTTCTCCTTCATCGCCGTCCCCCTCTTCGTCTTCATGAGCGGGATCCTGCTCCACTCGGGCATCGGCAAGGGCCTCTTCACCGCGGTGGCGCGCTGGGTGGGCTTTCTCCCGGGCGGGCTGGCCGTGGCGAGCATCTTCTCGTGCGCCATCTTCGCCGCGGTGTCCGGCTCCAGCGTGGCCACCGCCGCCACCATCGGGATGATTGCCATTCCCGAGATGGAGCGCAGAGGATATGGGCGGCCCCTCATCATCGGCTCCATCGCGGCGGGCGGCACCCTGGGCATCCTCATCCCGCCCTCCGTGCCCATGATCATCTACGGGGTGATGACGGAGACCTCGGTCGGCCATCTCTACATGGCCGGGATCATTCCCGGCATCGTGCTCGCCCTGATGTTCGCGATCTACGTGGTCGTCTACGCGCTCATCTGGCCCGAGAAGGCCCCCCGCATGGCCGAGGACCGCGGGTCGTTCCGAGACAAGCTCCGCTCCTTCGGCGAGGTGGCGCCCGTGGCCATCCTGATCTTCGTCGTGCTCGGCTCCATGTACCTCGGCATCGTCACGCCGACGGAGGCGGCGGCCCTCGGGTCCGTGGTCAGCATGCTGCTGGCCTTCTCGTACGGCAATCTCTCCTGGCGGGCCCTGAACCAGACCTTCCGGGAGACGGTGCGCACCACCTCCATGGTCATGCTCATCATCCTGTTCGCGGCCATCTTCTCCCACGTCATCGCGCTCCTGGGCGCGCCCAAGGCCCTCCTCAACGCCGTGCTCACCCTCGGGCTGCCCAAGTGGGCGCTCTTCGCGGCGATCTTCTCCGTGCTGCTCGTGATCGCCTACGCCCTCGAGGAGCTGTCGGTGATGATCATCCTGCTCCCCATCCTCTTTCCCCTCATCACGGGCCTGGGCTTCGATCCCGTCTGGTTCGGCATCATCATGGTCGTCTGGCTCGAGATCGGTTTCATCACGCCGCCCGTCGGCCTCAACCTCTTCGTCATCCAGAACCTCATGCCCGGCGCCGGCGCGCGCGAGGTGACCGTCGGCACCACGCCGTACGTGATCCTCATGATCGCGCTCGTGACCATCCTCTTCTTCGTCCCGGAGCTGGCGCTGTGGCTGCCGGCTCAGATGATGCCGGGCCGGCGGTAGACTCGGGGGCTGGATGAGTCTCGGGAGGTGGTGGCGCGCGAGACGGGCCCGCCTGCGCCAGCTCTGGGTGGTGGGCGCCATCGCCGCCTGCGCGGTGACGGCGGGCTCGGCCATGGGCTACTTCGAGTCGCTCCAGGTCCGGGCGCTCGACCTCCTCATGTATCTGCAGAGCGCGCGCCAGCCCGGCACCATCGTCATCGTGGCCGTCGACGACGCGGCCTTCGACGCTCTCGGCCGGCGCCAGCCCATTCCGCGCGACTACCTGGCCCGCGTGCTGCGGGGGGTCGCGCGCGCGGGCGCCGCCACCGTGGGATTCGACATCTCCTTTCGCACGGCGGGGCCTACCGCAGAAGACGCGGCCCTCGCCCGCGCCATCGCGGAGTTCACGGAGCAAGGCTCGCGCCGGCTCGTGGTGGCGAGCGCGGCGCTTCCCGATCGAGGCCCGCTCGCCGATGCGTCGCTCGCGAAGCTGATCGTGCTGAGCGCGCCGGAAGTCCCCGTGGACGGCGACGCCATCGTGCGGCGCGTCGTGATCAAGGTGGGGCGAGAGGTTGCCTTCGGCGCCGCCGTCACCCGGTCCGAGGCCTCCGAGGCTGGTCAGGTCCTCCCCATCAACTTCGTCGGTCCCTCCGGGAGCTTCCTGACCATCCCCTCGGACGCGGTCGCGGCCATCGGGGACGCCGGCGCCGACATCGCGGGTGACAATCCGCTGAGAGGGCGCATCGTGCTCGTGGGCGGCACCTTCCAGGACGGTCGGGATTTTCACATGACGCCCTTCGGCCGGATGGCCGGAGTCGAGATCCAGGCGAATATCGCCCAGATGCTGCTGACCCAGAGCTTCGTCCGACCCGCGGGCTGGATCGCCGTGCTCGGCGTCCAGCTCGTGGCTGTGCTCCTCGCCGGGCTGGTCATGACGGCGATGCGGCCGCTCTGGGGCACGGCGGTCTGCCTGGCCGCCGCCGCCACCCTGGGCATTCCCGCGAGCCTGGCCGCGCTGAGACGCGGCTACCTGGTGGACTTTCTCCTTCCTGTCCTCGCCGTGGCCCTTCTCGGGCTGGGCGCCGATCTTCTGGCGAGGCGGCGGCTCCGCGAGGCCCTCGGCCGCTATGTCAGCCCCGAGGTCGCCGCGCGCGTGGAGCGCCGACCCGAGGAGCTGGCGGGCGAGCGACGCGAGGTCTCCATCCTCTTCTCCGACCTGCGGGGCTTCACCACGCTCTCCGAGCGGATGGCGCCCGACCAGATGGCCGCGCGGCTGACGGAGTACTTCGACGCCATGACGGCGGCCATCTTCGACCATCGGGGCATGGTGAACGATTTCATCGGGGACGCGATCATGGCCGTGTTCGGCGCTCCCCTCGACGATCCGGATCACGCCCGCCACGCCGTCGAGAGTGCGCTCAGCATGCAGCGGGCGCTCGGGGGCCTCAACCGGCGCTGGGAGGCCGAGGGGCTGCCGCCGCTCCGCATGGGGCTCGGCGTGCACACCGGCGAGGTGTTCGCGGGAAATGTCGGGCGGGCGGGCAAGGTCAAGTACGCTGTGGTGGGGGACACGGTCAATCTCGCCTCCCGCGTCGAGGGCTTGAACAAGGAGCTCGGCACCATCATGCTGGTGACGGAATCGGCCTATCGGAAGGCGGCCATGAACGTGCGCATGACCGACCGCGGACTGGTGCAGGTCAAGGGGCGCCAGGAGCCCGTGCGGATCTACGAGGTCGCGCCGCCGGAGCCCGACGAAGGAGAGCGCTGAGCATGGTCAAAGTTCTGGCGGTACTGCTTGGGGCGGTTCTGCTTGGAGGGATGCTGGTCCTCCCGACGGTGGCGCTGGCCGCGGATCCCGTGGCCGTGGTCACCGAGATCCGCGCGGAGGGCGGACAGGTCGAGGTGAAGCGGGCGGGGGAGTCCGCGTGGGGCGCGGCGCAGCCTCTGCAGGCGCTCCGCGCGGGCGACCAGATCCGCGCGGGTGGCGCCGCGCGCGCCGCCGTCGTCTTCACGGGTGGTCGGGGAGCGCAAGCGGTCTCCTCGGCCAACTCGCCGTTCACGGTGCAGCCGCCCGCCGCGGCCGCCTCCGGCGACAAGCTGCGGGGTCTCGTGGGCGGGGTCACGGACTTTCTCTCCGGCAAGCAGAAGGACCTGGCATATCTCCCTCTCTCGGTGCGCAACGTGCGCCCGCCGCGCGTGGTCCAGCTCGCCCCGCGGGACACCAAGATCCTCCCCGGCGCGGTCGCCTTCGAGTGGAACGGCTCGGACACCCTGCGCTACCGCGTCCGCGTGCTCTCCGCCCAGGGGCTGCTCTGGGAGCAGGCGGATCTTCCGCGACGCCCGGTTGCCTATCCTGCCTCCGCGGCCGCGCTCCAGCCCGGGGTCCGCTATCTCTGGCAGCTCGAGACCGCAGGGCAGCCGGTCCAGCAGACCGAGTTCGAGATCCTGGCGCCCGGAGATGCCGCGCGCGTGCGGGAGTCGCTCGGCATCCTCGTCCCCGCCTCGCTCCCCGGCTATCCCGACTCGAGCGTGGCGATCATGCGCGCCGGCTATCTCCTCCGCGACGGGCTCTACGCCGAGGCCCGGCGCGAGCTTCTCGCCGCCCTGGCCAAGGACCCCGACGAGCCGACCCTGCACCTGCTGCTCGGCCAGGTCTACGAGGCCACCGGGCTGACCGACCTCGCCCAGCGGGAGTTCGTCGACGCCCGGGATCTCTCGGCACGTCGGTAAGTACCCGAGCTTCCAAGCAAATTCCCTCCTCGCCAGGTTTGACACGACCCCGTCCCGCCGGATAGGGTCGTCACATGGCCTGTTCAGGGCTGAAGCAATCTCTTGCGCGTCTGGCTCCGGCGATCACGGTCGCGCTCGCACTTCTGCTCTTGCCGGCACTCGCCCAGGCGCAGGCCAAGCCGCGGGCCGAGCGGCCGACGTACACGCTGGGCGAGAAGTGGGTCCGCAACGACGGTCTCTACGAGCTGATCCGCATCGAGAAGGACGTGTACGTCTTCTCCACGAGGCCGCGCTGGGAGGTCCACCTGACCAAGGATCTCGGTATCGCCCGCGCGCAGCGGGGCGACAGCGTCCTCGATTTCAACCCGCCCATCGAGCTGAAATGGCCGCTCGAGGTCGGCAAGTCCGGCTACCAGAACAGCCACTGGGAGACGCCGAGCAGCGCGGGGCGCTCGTTCCCGGTCGCCATCAACTGGAGGGTCGTCGACTACGAGGACGTGCAGGTCTTCGCGGGAACCTTCAAGGCCTTTCACATCGTGCTCACCTTCACGAATCCGGGCGGCCGGAGCTTCGAAAACCATATCTGGTACTCGCCCGAGGCACGGCAGTACATCAAGGCGGAGGGGCCCCAGGGTGTGCTCCGATTCCAGCTCGTCGGTCTCGATCACCCCACCGCCGGTCCGATACAGTTCGCGCTCGAGGGCATGCCCGAGAAGGAGCGCGTGGGCACCGATACCCTCACGCTGGGGGGCAAGGTCACCGCGGGCAAGGGTCTGGCCTCGGTCGTCGTCACCCTGAACGGCGCCGAGGTGGCGAGCAAGAACGAGCGACGCGCCCCCAAGCCGGAGATCGCGCTGGACGTGCCGATCAAGCTGCGCGAGGGCAAGAACGTCGTCATCGTGACCGCCGTGGATGCCGATGGCACCACCCGGCAGGAGGCCCGCGGCGTTTTCTATCTGCCGCCTCGAGGCCCGGGCGTGGCGGGCGCACCGCCCGGTCCCATGCCGCCGATCGGCGCTCCCGTTCCACCTCCGGGCGCCCCATCTCTTCCCCCGCCGCCGCCTCAAGTCGCCTCACCCGCGCCGGCTCCTTCTCCAAGGGCGGTTCCGCTCCAGGTGACGCTCTCCTCGCCGGTCGACCAGGCGCGCTTCGACAACGAAACGGTGGCCCTGGCCGGCCTCGCGTCCGGCGGCAAGAGCGTGCGCCGCGTGGCCGTCTCCCTCAACGGGGTCGAGGTCGCGCGCCAGGAGCCCGGCACGACCTCGGCGGCCGTGAACCTGCCCCTCAAGCTTCGCGAGGGCCAGAACACCGTGGTCATCACGGCGACGGATGTCGACGGCGTCACCCAGCAGGAGGTACGGACCGTCTACTATGAGAAGGCCGCGCCGCTGACCGTGTCGTTCCGGTACCCCGAGGACCGCTCCCGCGTGACGGAGGAATCGAGCGTGGTGGCGGCGCTGGTGACGTCGAGCAAGGGCGTGGCCAAGGTCACGGTGGCCCTCAACGGCACCCAGGTGCACCAGCAGAGCGACAAGGCGCCGCCGCGCTCGATCGCGGTCAGCGCGCCCGTCACTTTCCGCGAAGGCGCCAATGCCATCGTGGTGACGGCCACGGAGCCCGACGGCACCATCAAGCAGGAGCTGCGCACCGTCATCTACGACAAGCCGAAGCCGGTGGCCGCGGCGCCCGCCGCGCCGCCGCCCCCCGTGAAGACGGCGAGCGACCGATGGGCCGTCGTCATCGGCGTGGGGCGCTACCAGAGCACGGACATCCCCTCGCTCCGCTACAGCGTGTCGGACGCCGAGGCCCTCTACCAGGTCTTGATCGGACCGGGCGGCTTCAAGAAGGAGCACGTGCTTCTCCTGACCGACAAGAGCGAGAAGCCGCCGACCCTGCGCAACATCAAGTGGGCGCTCGGCACCTTCCTCGCGCGCTCGGCCAAGAAGGACGACACGGTGGTGATCTTCTTCGCGGGTCACGGCGCTCCCGAGGTGGACCAGCGGGGTGTCGAGCGCGACGGGCTGGCCAAGTACCTGATCCCCGCCGACGCCGACCCCGACGATCTGTACTCGACGGCTCTGCCCATGGACGAGATGCAGACCATCTTCAGCCGGGTGGAGGCCGAGCGCATGGTCGTGTTCCTCGACGCCTGCTACAGCGGCGCGGCGGGGGGGCGGACCTTCAGCTCCAAGCGCACGCGGGCCAGCACCCTGGACGACCAGTTCCTCGAGCGGCTGACGCGCTCGAAGGGGCGCGCCATCATCACGGCCTCACGCCCCTCCGAAGTGTCGATCGAGCTGCCGGAGCTCGGGCACGGCATCTTCACCTACTACCTCGTGGAAGGGCTCAAGGGCGCGGCCGACCTCAACAAGGACGGCATCGTCACCGTCCAGGAGCTCTACGAGTACCTCGAGCAGCAGGTGGCGAAGAAGTCTCGCTCGGTCGGGGGCAACCAGCACCCCGTCATGAAGGGCGAGATGGAAGGCGCCCTTCCCCTCGTCAAAGTCTCCCGCTAGCAGGCGGCTCAAAAAGGTCCAGATGCGAGGCGGCGCCCGAAGGCTGCAGGCGAGGCGTAATTCTTACTCAGCGCTCGTCTCGTGGCTCCGCCCCTCAGCTCGAACTGCCACGTACGTTGAGCCTGCCGTCGAGGGCGCCGCACTCCCGCAGATAGGCCTTTTTCAGCCGCCTGCCTAGGGGCTCTCGGCTTTCGTGGTCGGCTGGGAGGGCGGGGACACGGTGGCCGCGCGACGACGGCGGGGCGGCGGCGCGGCCTGCTCCTTCGCCAGCTCGGGCATGATCGACTCGATGAGGAGCAGGCTCGCCTCGCGCAGCGGCCGGCCGATGTGGTCGCGGATCCATCGCGCATCCCACCACTCGACGGGCGTCACCGAGATCCCCCCGATGAGTACCTCGAAGTGCAGGTGATCGCCCATGGCGAGCCCGGAGTCGCCCGTGCGTCCCAGGTCCTGCTCCTGCCGAACCCGATCGCCTTCCTTGACCTCGATGGTCGAGAGATGCGCGTAGAGGGTCTGCAGGCCCAGCCCGTGATCCACGATGACGGTGTTGCCGTAGATCGATAGCGGGCCCGCGAAGACGACCACGCCCGCGTTCGCCGCGGGCACCGGCCCGTGGCGCACGGCGGCGAGGTCGTAGCCGAAGTGGACCTGGGTGTCGACCTGGCGGCCGTGGTAACGGTACGTGCGCGTCTCCGCGAAGTTGGAGAAGACCTTGGTGTTGCGCGGCTGCACGAAGGC
>Ga0137409_10006989_pt1 | contig 11636 bp, 9 predicted proteins | sample CZODoug1_16funga_FD_122059 | JGI IMG/M metagenome (GOLD analysis project Ga0137409, IMG submission 122059) | Vadose zone soil fungal communities from Angelo Coast Range Reserve, California, USA - CZODoug1_16fungal (Hybrid Assembly) | ecosystem: Environmental > Terrestrial > Soil > Vadose zone... | reverse complement strand
ATGCAGTCGCGCTCCTGCCAGTTCGGTAGTTTAGCGATTCCTCCGCGGCAATGCGTTGGATGGGAACGCATATGAGAGGCTTATGCGGGCACACGCGCGCATCTGGTCTTTACCGACCCGCCATACAACGTGCTCATCGAGGGCCATGTCTTTGGCAAAGGCCGAGTTCACCACCGCGAGTTCGCCATGGCGTCCGGTGAAATCAAGGAAGCCGAGTTCACGGATTTCCTTCGGTGGGTGTGCCGACAGCTGGCACATCGGCCGCGGCCGGCGATGGCAAGGTCACGCGCCGCGGGGTCCGCGGCTGCTCGCCGCCGGAGCGGCCGTCCACGGCTATGTCACCACCGCGCGGTGGGTCAACATCGACACCCCGCGGGCTCTCGCCGACGCCGATGCCGAGCTCCGCCGCCAGCCGTTCCGTTACTGATCTCGCGTCGGAGCAAGGATCTGGGCGCCGTGCACGAAGCCGTACGAGACGAAACGTTGCCCGTTCACGCGTCGGTCAGGTGATTTTCTTGACTCGGAAACGCTCTTTTAGTAGGCGACTCCCGCAGTTTACGAGGGGCCGGGCAAGCGGAGATGGGGGGATCGCTGGGCTGCGGGTGGCAAATGTCTTTGGCACATGCTTTGCTCCGTTCTTCTACCGTGACGCATTGCGCTGAACCACCTCTGGAGGTCCGCCTGGCCGGGTGACGGCTGGCCAGACGCGCGGCCGGCGTCCCATTCGGGGGGAGGCAGAGCATGGGCCTCACGATCGTCCACAAGAGCGACCTCTCGGCGCGGAAGAAGAACCCGCGCGTCGCGCTCGTGCTCGCAGGGGGTGCGGTCACCGGGGGCGCCTACAAGCTCGGCGGGTTGAAGGCCCTCGACGACTTCCTCGTCAACCGGAAGACGACCGACTTCGACATCTACGTCGGCCTCTCGGCCGGCGCGTTCCTGGCGGCTCCACTGGCCGGCGGCGTCACCCCGCCGGAGATGCTCCGCTCGCTCGACGGTACCTCCGAGGACTTCACGTATCTCTCGCCGCTCGACTTCTACAACCCGAACCTCGCCGAGTTCGCGCGGAAGCCGATCGAATTCCTGATCGATCTGATCACCTACGTCCCGAACGCCGTCTACGACTTCCTCACGCAGACCCCCAACCTGGTGCGCACGCTCCAGGAGCCGCTCGCCCAGGCGCGGCGCCGCCCGACGCTCGCCAATCTGATCGAGTGCGTGAGGCCGATCGTCGACGCCGTCGGCTCGGCACGGGAGTTCCCCTTCCCGCTCGCGTACCTGCCCTCGGGACTGTTCGACAACGCGCCCCTCGAGAAATACCTCCGCTACAACATCGATCGCCGCGGGATGACCAACGACTTCCGCGTTCTCTACCGCCTGCGCCAGGTGGAGCTCTACATCGTCGCGATGAACCTCGACACGGCGGAGCGGGTGGTGTTCGGGCACGACGAGGACACCTCGGTCACCATCTCCGAGGCGGTGCAGGCGTCGACCGCCCTTCCCGGCTTCTACAAGCCGGCCCGGATCAAGGGCGTCGACTACGTCGACGGCGGCGTGCGCAGGACCGCCAACCTCGACGTCGCGATCGAACTCGCGCACTACCGCGGCACGCCCGAGACGTTCCGCGAAGTCGTCGCCAAGTAGTCGGCGCCGTCGCTCGCGCGAAGTTCACGCGTCCGCTTGCGCGATCGAGGGCATACAGATCACTGTAGAGCCCTGCGTTTCGTCGCAAGTCCTGCTGATCGAAAACGATCGTGCTGCGGCCGACAGCCGTTGTCGATCCGAGATATCGCCTGACGAGACGCGTCGGGGCAGACCCGTCGAGCGCCAGGCGATTCAGCGCCGGGAATCCGTTCGGGGTGTACACCGAATACAAAACTTCGGTTGGACAGCTGGCGCACGCGGGTGGCGGCAGTGCGAGCCTGGATCCGCAATTCGCGTTGCGCGGTGACGTCTTCGCAGGTGCCGGCGAGCGCGACACAGCGGCCGTCGTGCAGTTCAGGCTCGCCGCGCAGCCGCAGCCAAAGGCGGCGCCCGCGGGCCGTGACGTGCGGCAGCTCGCAATCCCAACCGGCGCTGTGCTCGATCGCGCGCGCGATCAGCGCCCGCAGGTGCGCACGCTCTTCGGGCACGCATAACGCCGCCGCCAGATCCTGCGGCGGCAGATCGTTGACCGGATCCAGATCATGCAAGCGAAAGAGTTCGGCGCTGAAGGTCACGCGCTCCGAGGCAAGATCCCAGTGCCAGACGCCGATCGTCGAGAGGCTCCGCAGCCGCCGCAACAGCGTGAGCTCGCTCGCGGGGCCTTGGGATACGGGCGCGTCCGGTGCATTCATTCTTGACCGCGGCGCCGGCCGCTCAGCGCGCCGACTCAAACAGCAGCGTCAAGACCGCCTGGTGCTCATGGTCGATCGCCGTGATCGCCTCCGCCACCTTGCTCCAGTCGTCCTGGCCGGCGCGCGCGCCGAGTTCGCTGCACATCTGCGACAGGCGCGTGGCACCGAGAAATTCCGCGCTGGCTTTCAGGCCGCGCGCCGAGCGCTTGATCAGCTCGGCCTCGCCGTGTTGCGCGCCGCGCCGCATCTCATCGATGAATTGCGCCGCCCGCAGCGCAAATTTCTCGGTGACCGTCGGCGCAAAGCCGCGTTCATCGCCGTTTTTGTCTTCGTTCAGGCGCCGCACGGTTTCGCGCAGGCGGCCGGCATCGGTGTCGGGCTTGACCGACGCCACGCCCTGGCCCAGGACGCGCTCGATCGCATCGGTCAGAACGCGGGCCTGGATGGGCTTGGACAGATGATCGGCAAAGCCCGCCTCGAGGCAACGGGCACGATCGGCGTCCGAGGCATAGCCGGTGACAGCGATCACCGGCAACGCGGCGCGTTGCGTGCGCGTCTCGTGTTCGCGCAACAAGCGCAGCACCGCAAAGCCATCCAGCTCGGGCATCGACAAATCGAGCAACATCAGGTCGAACTCACCATCGACGGCGAGTTGCAAGGCCGCTTCCGGGTGGGTTTCAACCGTCGCGTGGTGGCCGAGCAGCGACGCCAGGTGCGATTGGTATGCGGTCGAGAGTGGGTCGTCATCGACCACCAGCAGGCGCGCGCGCTGGGCGCCGGATGTGTGGACCCCGACGTCGGGCAAGTCTGTCACGAGAGTCTCAGGAGCAGGAGCGGCGCGCCGGCCGAAGTATTGCGCAATGTGCCGAAACAGCGCGCAGCCTAGCGCACCCTGCATTGTGCCCGCGCTACGGTCATCCGCGCGGGCCGACGTCCCAGCGCAAATGACGCGCCGGGACACCAGCGGCATGATCACATGTTGCGCCGATATTCGCCGCCGACCTCAAACAGCGCGTGGGTGATCTGACCCAGCGAACAGACCCGCACCGCGTCCATCAGGACGTCGAACACATTGCCATTGGCGATCACCGCCCGCTGCAGCCGCTCGAGCATGGCCGGCGCCGCGTCGCGGTGGCGGTCGTGGAACTCGCGCAGGCGCGCCAGCTGGCCCTGTTTTTCTTCTTCGGTCGAGCGGGCGAGCTCGATCTGATCGGGCACCGGTTCGCCGTGCGGATTGCGGAATGTGTTGACGCCGACGATCGGATATTCGCCCGTATTCTTGAGCATCTCGTAGCGCATGCTTTCTTCCTGGATCTTGCTGCGCTGGTAGCCGGTCTCCATCGCGCCCAGCACGCCGCCGCGTTCGGCGATCTTCTCGAACTCGGCCAACACCGCCTCCTCGACCAGTTCGGTCAGCTCGTCGATGATGAACGCGCCCTGATTCGGGTTCTCGTTTTTTGCCACGCCCCACTCGCGATTGATGATCAACTGGATCGCCATCGCCCGGCGCACGCTTTCGCCGGTGGGTGTCGTGATCGCTTCGTCGTAGGCATTGGTGTGGAGGGAGTTGCAGTTGTCGTAGATCGCGATCAGCGCCTGCAGCGTGGTGCGGATGTCGTTGAAGGCGATCTCCTGTGCGTGCAGCGAGCGGCCGCTCGTCTGCACGTGGTACTTGAGCTTCTGGCTGCGCTCGTTGGCGCCATAGCGGTCGCGCATCGCCACGGCCCAGATGCGCCGCGCGACGCGGCCGAGCACCGTGTACTCCGGATCCATGCCGTTGCTGAAGAAGAAACTCAAGTTCGGCGCGAAGTCGTCGATGTGCATGCCGCGCGCGAGATAAGCCTCGACAAACGTGAAGCCGTTGGACAGCGTGAACGCAAGCTGGCTGATCGGATTGGCACCCGCTTCGGCGATGTGATAGCCGCTGATCGAGACCGAGTAGAAGTTGCGCACCTGGTGGTGCACGAAATATTCGGCGATATCGCCCATCACCTTCAGCGAGAATTCGGTCGAGAAGATGCAGGTGTTCTGGCCCTGGTCCTCCTTCAAAATGTCGGCCTGCACCGTGCCGCGCACATTGGCGAGTGCCCATTCGCGGATCTTGGCTGCTTCGGTGTCGGTCGCCTCGCGGCCATTGTCAACGCGGAACTTTTCGATCTGCTGATCGATCGCGGTGTTCATGAACATCGCCAGGATGGTCGGTGCCGGACCGTTGATGGTCATGCTGACCGACGTCATCGGGTCGCACAGGTCGAAGCCCGAATAAAGCACCTTCAGGTCGTCCAGTGTCGCGATCGAAACGCCCGAGTTGCCGACCTTGCCGTAGATGTCGGGACGCGGATCGGGATCATTGCCGTACAGCGTGACCGAGTCGAACGCAGTCGACAGGCGCTTGGCCGGCATGCCTTCGGAGACGAGCTTGAAGCGCCGGTTGGTGCGAAACGCGTCGCCTTCGCCAGCGAACATGCGGGTCGGATCTTCACCCTCGCGCTTGAAGGCGAAGGTGCCGGCGGTGTAGGGAAAACTGCCCGGCACGTTTTCCAGCATCAGCCACTTGAGCAGTTCGCCGTGGCATTCGTAGCCGGGCAGCGCGACCTTGCGGACCCGTGTTCCCGACAGCGACGTGTAGGTGAGGGCGGTACGGATCTCGCGGTCGCGGATCTTCACCACGTATTCGTCGCCGGCGTAGGCCTTTTGCATCTCGGGCCACTGCGCGATCAGCCTGCGTGCACGCGGATCGAGTTGCGCTTCGCGCGCCTGCGCGAGACCTTCGAGCGACGCAATCGCCGGCGCATCCGCTGCGCTCGCCAGCATGCGCTGGGACGCGCGCAGCTGTTGCAGTTCGCGCGCGAGCGCGGCCTGCGCGCGCGCCCGCCGTTTGTAGCCGCGCATCGCGTCGGCGATGTCGGCGAGATAGCGCGACCGCGCAGCGGGAACGATCGGCGTCTGCTGCGTGCTGAAGCGCGTGTCGACGCGCGGCAGGCGGCCGGGACCGTCGCCGCGCAATCCCACTTCGATCAGCCGCGCCTTCAGCGCCTGGTACAACGCCGTGACGCCGTCGTCGTTGAAACGGCTGGCGACGGTGCCGAATACCGGCATCTGCTCGGGCGCCACGTTGAACGCGGCGCGATTTCTCTGCAATTGCTTGGCGACGTCGCGCATCGCATCGGCGGCGCCCTTGCGATCGAACTTGTTGATCGCGACGAACTGCGCGAAGTCGAGCATGTCGATTTTCTCGAGCTGGCTCGCGGCCCCGAACTCGGGCGTCATCACGTACATCGGCACATCAACCAAAGGCACGATCGCCGCATTGCCCTGGCCGATGCCCGAGGTCTCAACGACGATCAGATCAAAGCCCGCGCATTTGCAGGCCGCGATCACGTCGGCCAGCGCGGCGCTCAACTCGCTGCCGGTATCGCGTGTCGCGAGGCTGCGCATGTACACGCGCGGACCGCGACTCCATGGGTGAATGGCATTCATCCGGATGCGATCGCCGAGCAGCGCGCCGCCGCTCTTGCGCCGCGAAGGATCGATCGAGATCATGGCAATGCGGAGGCGATCGTCGAGATCCAGTCGCAAGCGGCGAATCAACTCGTCCGTGAGGGAGGACTTGCCGGCGCCGCCGGTTCCGGTGATACCTAGCACCGGCACGACCCTTTCTCTTGCGCGCTCGCGCAGGGTTTGCAGCAGTGCCGCGTCGACCGCGCCGTTCTCCAATGCTGTGATCAGCTGCGCGAGCGATCGCCAGGCGAGTTGTTCATGGCCCTCGACCGCATCCAGCGCTTTCGGTGCATGCGACGTGAGACTCCGGTCGCAGCGCATCACCATCTCGCCGATCATGCCCTGCAGACTCATGCGTTGCCCGTCCTCGGGGCTGTAAATGCGCGCCACGCCGTAACTCTGCAGCGCCTGGACTTCGGCCGGGACGATGACGCCGCCGCCACCGCCAAAGACCAATACGTGATCGCCGCCGCGTTCGCGCAGCAGGTCGACCGTGTACTTGAAGAACTCGACGTGCCCGCCTTGGTAACTGCTGATGGCGATGCCCTGCACATCCTCCTGCAGCGCGGCGGTGACGATCTCGTCGACCGAGCGGTTGTGGCCAAGATGAATCACCTCCACGCCCATGCTCATCAGAATCCGCCGCATGATGTTGATGGCGGCGTCGTGGCCGTCGAACAGCGCCGCGGCGGTGACGAAGCGCACCTTGTTCGTTGGTCTATAGCTGGCCAGCGCTTTGAATTCGGCGGATAGATCGGTCATGGCATCTCGCGGTCGTTCTTGCTGTCGCTTTCGATCCAATTCTCGCTGTCGCTTCCGATCTCGTGCTCGCCGTCGTTCTCGCGCTCAGGCTTGGCGCTACTTCTCGCGGCGATCATCCGACTGCTTTCACTCGCGCATGGATTCGACGCAGTTGGGCCGCCATGTTGCTCCATGTTGGATCGCTAGCCGAACTTTAGGCAAATCGCCTCCGCCGCGCGATAGCAAAAGGACCCGACCTGGGCGGTGCCTTTTGCCAGTCTGCGCGTGACCCGCGCCTAAACTTGGCCGCGTCGCGGCTCAAGGCACCCATGGACAAAGACACGGTCTCGATGCACTTCGTACGCGCCGCGGTGGCGCAATTGCCGCCGGCCGAGCGCGCGCAGGTGTTGGCGATGGCCGGGATATCGTCGGAGTTGCTCGGCGTGGCCCAGGCACGCGTCCCGGCGACGGCGTTCGCAGCGCTATGGCTCGCCGTCGCGCAGACGATGGACGACGAATTCTTTGGACTCGACGCCCGGCGCATGAAGGTCGGCAGCTTTGCACTTCTGTGCCATGCGGTGCTGCACAGCGAGAACCTGGAGCGGGCCCTGAAGCGCACGCTGCGCGCCTTCGCGCTGTTTCTCGACGACATCAGCGGCCACCTGCAGCAGGTGGATGGGCAGGCAATTATCCGAGTGAAGAATCGCATCACGGACAGCGCGCATCGACGTTTTGCCGACGAGACTTTTCTGGTGATGGTGCACGGCCTGATGTGCTGGCTTGCCGGGCGGCGCGTTGCGCTGGCGCAGGCCGAGTTCGCATATTCCCGGCCCGACCACGCGCGTGAATATTCGGTGATGTTTTCGCAAGAACTGCGCTTCGATGCCGCCGCGACGGCGATTACATTCGATGCACGCTGGTTGCAGGCGCCGGTGGTGCAGAACGCGGAATCGCTGAAGACCTTCCTGCGCAACGCGCCACAGTCGGTGTTTCTCAAGTACAAGAACCAGGACGGCTGGACCGCGCGCGTGCGGCGGCGGCTGCGCGCGAACATTGGATCACTGGATTGGCCACTGCTCGAAGACCTGGCGCGCGAATTTCATCTCGCACCGACCACTTTGCGACGCCGGCTCGAGGCCGAAGGTGGCAGCTACCAGGTTTTGAAAGACGAACTGCGCCGCGATGCCGCCATCCACCAGTTGTGCCGGAGCACGCTTAGCGTCGCCGAGATCGCCGAGCGGTTGGGGTTTGCCGATGCCAGCGCGTTTCACCGCGCTTTCAAGAAGTGGAGCGGCGTGCAACCGGGGGAGTATCGGCGCCGAGAAAGCGGAACTGCGGGGCACAAAGGTGGCGCTGAGAAACCGCAAGTGGGAACGCGTGTTGGTTAAATTGATTGGCTACTTATGACGTGTCATTGCCGCGGTTGCGATCAAGAACATCCGAGCAAAGAAGTTTGCTGCCGCTCAGACTCCGGGGACGCAGGGCCACGATATGGTGATGGGTGCTCCCAAGTGAGCATCGTTGCCACATGAACGCGCCCACCGTGTGGGACGGCCAGCGGCGATCGCGTGCCACCCGGCTCAAGCGGGCGCGGAGCGTCTGCGCCGGCAAAGTGGTCGACGCGTCGCAGGTCGGCGCCTTGCTACACGCGCTGATCGAGCCGGGTGATCGGGTCTGTCTCGAGGGCAACAACCAGAAGCAGGCCGATTTCCTCGCGCGCGTATTGGCTTCGCTCGACGCCGGTGCAGTACACGACCTGCACATGGTGCAGTCGGTGCTGGCGCTACCGGAGCACCTCGACGTCTTCGAGAGCGGCATCGCCGCAAAACTGGACTTCAGTTTCTCGGGACCGCAGGGGGCGCGCCTGGCGCGACTCGTCAGCGGTGGCCGCATCGCGATCGGTGCAATTCACACCTACCTTGAACTGTTCGCGCGCTACTTTGTCGACCTGACGCCGAACGTGGCATTGGTCTGCGCGCAGGCGGCCGATCGCGCGGGCAATCTCTACACCGGACCCAACACCGAGGACACGCCCGCTATCGTGGAAGCCACCGCCTTCAAGAGCGGACTGGTCGTGGCCCAGGTGAACGAGATCGTCGACGTGTTGCCGCGCGTCGACATTCCGGCGAGCTGGGTCGACTTCGTGGTGCGCAGCCCGGCGCCGCATTTCATCGAGCCGTTGTTTACCCGTGATCCGGCGCAGGTTTCCGAAATCCAGGTGCTGATGGCAATGATGGCGATCAAGGGCATCTACGCCGAATATGGCGTGCAGCGGCTGAACCACGGCATCGGCTTCGACACCGCCGCGATTGAGCTCCTGCTGCCGACCTACGCGGAGGCGCTTGGCCTGAAGGGGCGCATCTGCCAGCACTGGACTCTCAACCCGCATCCGGCGTTGATCCCGGCCATCGAAGCAGGGTGGGTGAAGTCCGTTCACTCATTCGGCTCCGAGCTTGGCATGGAGGACTACATCCGCGCTCGGCCGGATGTGTTCTTCAACGGCGCCGATGGCTCCATGCGCAGCAACCGCGCGTTCTGCCAGGCCGCCGGGCACTACGCGTGCGATCTGTTCATCGGCTCGACGCTGCAGATCGATCTTGCCGCCAACAGCTCGACCGCCACACTGGGTCGCATCGCCGGATTCGGCGGCGCGCCGAACATGGGTGCCGACGCGCGCGGGCGCCGTCACGCAAGCCCGACCTGGTTGAAGGCCGGGCGCCAGGCGCGTGAAGGGCTCGCCGGTGCCCGCGGCACGCCCCGTGGTCAGAAGCTCGTGGTGCAAATGGTCGAGACGTTTCGTGAACACATGGAGCCCGCCTTCGTTGAGCATCTGGATGCGTGGACGCTGGCTGAGCAGGCCAAGATGCCGCTGCCGCCGATCATGATCTACGGCGATGACGTGACGCACATCCTGACCGAAGAAGGCATCGCCAACCTTCTGCTCTGTCGCGGCGATGAAGAGCGCGAACAGGCCGTCCGCGGCGTGGCCGGCTACACTGCAGTGGGACTCGGGCGCGATCGCCGCATGGTCGATAACCTGCGCGATCGCCGCGTCATCCAGCGTCCGGAAGATCTTGCCATCGATCCGCGCCAGGCCACGCGCAACCTGCTCGCCGCGCGTTCGATGCGCGATCTCATGGACGCCTCCGGCGGTCTGTATCAGCCCCCCGGCCGCTTCCGCAACTGGTGAGGAGCGGCCGTGAGCGTGCCGATGGGGATCGAAACCCTTGACTACGAATTTCCCGGTCGCCGGCCCGCGGGCCACTTCGCGCCGGTTCTCGTCGGAGTCGTCGGTTCCGGCAACCTGGAGGCGATGCTGGAGCCCGCGCCCACATCGACGTGTCGCTTCGCCGTACAAACGTCGGCGCGCGGCTTCGGCGCAATCTGGAAGGCGGTGCTGCGCGACTTTCAAGAACACCATTCGTTGGCAGGCGTGACGGTTTCCATCAACGACATGGGTGCCACGCCGGCGGTTGTAAGCCTGCGCCTGGCACAAGCCGCTGCGGAGATCGAATGACGCGTCATCGCGCAGATCCGCTGAACCCGCGCGTGAGTTTCGCCGAGTGTCCCGCGCGCGAGCGCATCAAGCTGCTGTTCGACGAAGACAGCTTCAGCGAATGGATCACGCCATCGCAGCGGGTGATGAGCCCACATCTGGCGCAACTGGGTGTGCCGTCGTCGTTCGATGATGGCGTCGCGATCGGCGAGGCGCGCCTCGATGGCCACACGGTTTTTGTCGCCGCCCAGGAGGGCGAGTTCATCGGCGGCGGGGTCGGTGAAGTGCACGGCGCAAAGATGGTCGGGCTCTTCAAGCGCGGACTGCGTGACCGACCCGCGGCGGTGGTGCTGTTGGCAGAATCGGGCGGCGTGCGCCTGCACGAAGCCAACGCGGGGCTGATTGCGGTATCGGAGGTCATGCGCGCGTTGCTCGATGCGCGCGCCGCCGGGATCCCGGTCATCGTGCTGATTGGCGGCGCCAACGGCTGCTTCGGTGGCATGGGGATCGTTGCACGATGCGCTGATCACGTCGTCATGAGCGACATCGGGCGGCTGGCCATGTCCGGGCCGGAAGTTATCGAGGCGTCGCACGGTGTGGAGGAATTCGATTCGCGCGACCGCGCGCTCGTCTGGCGCACGACGGGCGGCAAGCATCGTTATCTGCTCGGCGACTGCGATCAGCTGGTCGATGATGACGTGCAGGCATTTCGCGCCGCGGCCATCGCCGCGCTGGCGAAAGGGCGTCCGTTCAGTCTCGCCGCGCTGGAAGAAGAACATGCGTTGCTGGCGCGGCGGCTGGCCGCCGCCAATGGGTGCGACGCCATCGACCTGTGGCAAGCCATCGGTATTGCGCAAGCCGCGGCCGTACCGGACATGAACGCGACACAGGTTCGAGCGCTGCGTCCGCCGGACGAAATCGTGCGATGACTTGGAGCGAGGTACTGACACAGCTTTTCGGCAGCGCGCACGACGTGCGGGCCGACAGCGACTTCCTGAGCGGCAGCGCAATGTTCGAAGGGCAGTCCGTGTGTGTGGTCGGCACCACCAATCACGCACCGATCGGATTTGCACTGGCCCTGCGGCAAGCGCGCATGGTGCTGGACACGATGGCGCTCCACCCGGGGCGTGCGATCCTGCTGTTGATCGACACGCAAGGTCAGCAGCTGCGCCGGCATGACGAACTGCTCGGCATCAATCGGGCGATGGCGCACCTGGGTTGTTGTATCGACTTTGCACGCCGGTGCGGTCATCGTGTCATCGGGCTGGTGTACGACCAGGCATTGTCAGGCGGCTTCATCACCTCGGGACTGATCGCCGATGGTTGTTATGCGTTGCCGGAGGCGGAGATCCGGGTGATGCGCATCCCGGCCATGGCGCGCGTCACCAAGCTGTCGGAGGAGCTCTTGACGTCGCTTTCGCAGACCAGTCCAGTGTTCGCACCGGGCGTGCAGAACTACGTTCGCATGGGCGCAGTACGCGCCTTGTGGCGCGGCGATTTGAAGGCCTGCCTGCGCGACGCGCTGGCAACGACGCCCGTCGAGGACCAACGCGCCAGCGACGGCT
>Ga0137409_10006988_pt1 | contig 11636 bp, 9 predicted proteins | sample CZODoug1_16funga_FD_122059 | JGI IMG/M metagenome (GOLD analysis project Ga0137409, IMG submission 122059) | Vadose zone soil fungal communities from Angelo Coast Range Reserve, California, USA - CZODoug1_16fungal (Hybrid Assembly) | ecosystem: Environmental > Terrestrial > Soil > Vadose zone... | reverse complement strand
CAGAACCCACCCGCGCCGGCTCTGGGGAGAGATTGTGCTCAATCGTAAGTGTGTCCGGAGAATCTACCGGCTTGGAACAGCCTGCGCAGAACAGTATGGCAACGCAGGCGGACAGCAGAAAGCTTCTATGCGCTTTCGGGAGCGCGCGGCCAGACCGCCCACTCCGTCGAAAGCCGAATGTCATCTTAAAGTCCCGTCTGAACAGCAGCCAAACGCTGCGCCCGTCATATTAGGCAGCTTTTGCCGAAGCTCTATGTCCCCATTCGCATGTGCACGTCATTTTCCCCTGTTCGCTCTCCGGTGGGAACATGTGGTGGTACATCCCGATGACCATAGGGATGAACACGAGCGTATTGTAAAAGAGATGGAGCTCGACGCGCGGTACAAATAGCTGGAGAACACTGACGGGAACCGGCTTGCCCCAGAAATTATGATGCATGGTCGCCTGGGTGATCAGCAGCAAATGCTCGATGTGGTGCCAGAATTGAATCACCAGCGCCACGGTCCACCAGGTGCGGCCCGTGCCGGTAAAGCCTTTGCGCAAGACCCAGATTCCAATCAACATCACCAGCGCGTAGCCGTAGTGCAGGACTTCCGACTTGATCAGCCAAGGATACCAAAGGCCCAACAGCCCGTTGGCCTTGGGTCTCGGCCAGCCCATGACATAAATCTGATAAGCCTGAAACAAATGCTCGCCCCAGTGCGCAAGGACGATGGCCATGAATGCCTGCAGAGCTCGCTCGTGCCAAGTCGAATTCAATTTGTCATAGAGGGTGGAACCGGTGGTCGCCGGAAAATGCGCGCTCTGCAGTGGTCCTGCTGCAAGGTATACCCAATCGTATACCCAGTGGCATTCGTGAGGAGGGAGACGTTCAGGTAACTGCTTGATTTACGATGGTGGGTGGTACTGGGATCGAACCAGTGGCCCCTGCCGTGTGAAGGCAGTGCTCTACCGCTGAGCTAACCACCCGCGCGCGAGGGCGCAATTTAACCACGGCGCGTCGCGACGGGTCAATTTGACGGCTCCAAATCCGACCCAGTCGGTCGCGTACAATACCGCCTTTTCCCGGCGCCGCTTTCCGATGGTCCGCACCCGTTTCGCCCCCAGCCCGACCGGTTATCTGCACATCGGCGGCGCACGCACCGCACTTTTCTCCTGGGCGTACGCGCGCAAGACCGACGGCAAGTTCGTCCTGCGCATCGAGGACACCGACACCGAGCGCTCCACGGCGGCTTCCACGCAGGCGATCCTGGATGCGATGCAGTGGCTGGGACTGGATTACGACGAAGGGCCGTTCTACCAGATGCAGCGGCTCGCCAGATACAAAGAGGTGGCGCAGGAGCTGCTGGAACTCGGCAAGGCGTATTACTGCTACGCCAGCAGGGAAGAACTCGACGCGATGCGCGAGGAGCAACGCAGGAAGGGACTGAAGCCGCGCTACGACGGCCGCTGGCGCCCCGAAAACGCCAGGGGCAAGACGCCCCCAGCGGGCGTGACGCCGGTGATCCGCTTCCGCAATCCCGATGAAGGTGAAGTGGCCTGGAACGATCTGGTGAAGGGGCCGATCTCGATCGGCAACCAGGAACTCGACGACCTGGTGATCCTGCGCGGCGACGGCGTGCCAACCTATAACTTCGGCGTGGTGGTGGACGACTGGGATATGAACATGACCCACGTCATCCGAGGCGACGATCACGTCAACAACACGCCCCGGCAGATCAACATCTTCACTTCGCTCGGCGCGCCGGTACCGAAGTTCGGACATATCCCGATGATCCTCGGTGCGGACGGCGAGCGGCTTTCCAAGCGCCATGGCGCGGTTAGCGTGATGCAGTATCGCGACGAAGGTTATCTGCCGGAGGCTCTGGTCAATTACCTGGCTCGTCTGGGCTGGGGGCACGGCGACGCCGAGATGTTCACCCGCGAGCAGTTCGTCGAATGGTTCTCGCTGGAGGCAGTGAGCCATTCGCCGGCGAAGTTCAACCCCGAGAAGCTGCAGTGGCTGAATAATCAGTACATGAAAGCCTCGGACAATGTGCGGTTGGCCAAGCTTGCCGAGGCATTCCTGAAAGCCGGTGGCTGCAACGTATCCAGCGGGCCGAAAGTTGCGGACGTGGTTGCACTGCTGAAGGAGCGCGCCAACACCATCAAGGAACTGGCCGATGCGGCGGTGTATTTCTACCGGCCGATTCCACCCGCGGATGAACTGCGTTCGCAGCATTACACCGCGGATGTCCTGCCGGCGATGAAGGCGCTGCGCCAGAAACTGGCGTCGGTGGAGTGGAATCGCCAGGCGCTGGGCGCCGCGGTCAAGGAAATCGTGACCGCGCACGGGCTGAAAATGCCCAAGCTGGCGATGCCGCTGCGGGTGATGCTGACCGGCACGACGCACACCCCTTCGATCGACGCGGTGCTGGAATTGATCGGCCGCGAAGAGGTGCTGCGGCGGATGGATTCAGAGCTGGCGCGCTACCCCGGATAGCCGCCGGAGGCGCAAACAAAAACGCCACCGCGAGGGTGGCAAATGAGTTCCCACGGGGATTGTTCGCGGCTCGCGTTGCCTCCGCGATCCGCGAATCCCTCGCAGCGGTGAAGGCCGCGCGAGGGACCGCCGTGCGATGGAGCGGCACGGCGTCCCACCGGATGTTCATCGGACATCCGGTGGTCGAACCGAGGGGATCGAATCAAGCCCGTGGAGTGCACCAAATAAAAAAGCCACCATTCCGGTGGCTTTTTTATTTGGCGACCCCACGGGGATTCGAACCCCGGTTACCGCCGTGAAAGGGCGATGTCCTAGGCCTCTAGACGATGGGGTCTGGAAACTAGGGGCTGGAGACTGGAAAGTGGAAAAAACCGCAAGGACAGGCACAAAATCAAATGCGTCAGGCTTTTTCCAATTTCTAGTCTCTAGTTTCCAGTCTCTAGTTGGTGGAGGTAAGCGGGATCGAACCGCTGACCTCTTGCATGCCATGCAAGCGCTCTCCCAGCTGAGCTATACCCCCACGAAAGGGGCGCATTATACGGATCGATTTTCCCCCTGTAAAGAAACCGGAACAATGGGTTAAATCGGCATTTGCCGGGGCCGGAAAAGCTCCGCGATAGTCGCCTCCGTCTTGACGTGGTATCTGTCACCGTACGAGGGTGATGACCAGAAAGGAGAAGGGCGCCGTCTAGAGAATGCCCGCCACCACGTTCACGGTGATCGCAATGATGGTCACATTGAAGAAAAAAGCCACAACGCCATGCAGCAGAGCCAAACGGCGAATTGGTCGTGCGGTGATTTGTACGTCCGAGACTTGAAAAGTCATGCTCAGCACGACCGAGAAATACATGAAATCCCAATAATCCGGCTCCGCCGTACCCGGAAACACCAACCCGCCGTCCTGGCACGCAGGGTCCAGATAAAAGCTGTGTGCGTACTGTTGCGAAAAGATCGCCGCCAGAAACAACCATGACAAAAAAATTGTCGAACCCGCGAGTAAGGCATCCCGTACAGACTTGTCTTTGCCGGCATGCAACTCCAGGTACAGCGCCAGCATGATCACCACCGACAGAATCAGACTGGCGCCAAGGACAACCCACTTACCTTCATCCTGCAGCTTTGCGCGCTGCCGCATTCTGGACGGTGTGGCACGTGACATGACATTCACCAGCAACGCCAGAAAAATGGCGATACCGATATCGAAGGACACCAATAGCGCTCGCGAAACACTCATCAAAGGAAGCAGCGCAACGAATAATGCAAGTGTGATCAGCGCCGCGGTGATAAGACGCGGTCGACTGCGCATATGGTGCTGCCAGCGAAGAAATACGTTCATAGGGTAATGGGCAAGTATCGGATTTGGCCCGGTAAGATGCCGCTCGGATGAATACACATACGTGGACGACAGGTAAGATCCGATGGTGACGTCAGCTCAGGTCAAACCCGTCGTCGCCCGTCGCTTGGGTTTCAAAGGTGTGCCAGGGCCAATAGTCCCAAGGCTATCCCAAAAGCGCTCAAGCCATAAACGGCCCACTGCAGCCATTTTCTTCGCGTCAATAAAGCGATCGCCGACAGGGCTATCGCAATCTGCAGCGCCGTCGTGGCCTGCGCCCAGCGATGGTGCAAGTGCATCTGCTCGTCGCTTTTTTTGTCCCATTTCTTTGATTCCGCCTCGAACGCTTCGGCGGTTTTTTTGATGTCTGCTTTTTCTGCCTTGTAGGTCTCGATTGCCTGTTTGTAATGGTCGCGTTTGTTGGTCGGCACCAAATCCATGCCCAGTTCGGCCAGGTTCTGTTTGGTGCTCTTGGCCTGGTAGTAGCTCCACTGATCGGCAGCTTCGGTCTTCTTGATCGCGGCGTTATTTTTGGCCATGCCGGCATTGGCTTGCGTTGCGCCGCCCTGGTAGGAAAACAGCGCGCCCACCGTAGCGAGCAAAGCCGTGGTCACCGCGATGCGCCCCGTAAAGCTGTCGCCGGCGCCATGCTGCGCGACGTGCTCCAATTCGTGGTCATGCGGACCGTGTACATGAAAGCCGTTTTCCGACATGCCTATCTCCTTTCTCAAATGGTGGGTCGACCGGGTTCCGGCACATCAGCGGGAGACCCGATATCCCTAGGGTATTGTCAAGTTGAAAGCGATTCAATCCATATACGCTATATTAAAGGCGCTGTTTAAGCGGACGGAGGGCGCTTAATTTGGTTCGTAGCCGGAAAGACTTGTATGGCGGCCTGTTATTGGTGGCCTTCGGCGTCGCCGCGATTGTGCTGGGTCGAGACTATCCGCTCGGAAGCACGGCGCGAATGGGTCCGGGTTATTTCCCGCGCATGCTCGGCATTCTCCTTACCGTAATCGGCTGTGTGTTGATTCTGATTTCGCTCCGGAACGAAGGATCCCCGATTCCCCCCTGGAAGTGGCGACCCACCGTGGTCGTGCTTGGAAGTGTGGTGCTGTTCGGAGCCATCGTGCAGTACCTTGGCCTGGCATTGTCCACGGTCGTGCTGATTGTGATGTCGAGCGCCGCGAGCACGGAATTTCGAGCCAAGGAAGCCGTGATTGGCGCCATTGGCCTGGCGGTTCTTGCGGTGGCGGTCTTTATTCTCGGACTGAAGCTGCAGTTACCGATCTGGCCCGTGTTTATCTGACGCCATGGAGCTTCTCGACCATCTCTGGCTTGGCTTCAGTGTCGCGCTGTTACCGGTCAATCTTTTGTATGCATTGATTGGCTCATTGCTCGGTACCTTGATCGGCGTGCTCCCCGGCATCGGACCGGTGGCGACCATCGCCATGCTGCTGCCGACGACCTACGCCCTGCAACCGGTCTCCGCGCTCATCATGCTGGCGGGCATCTACTACGGCGCGCAGTACGGGGGGTCGACCACATCCATTTTATTGAACATGCCGGGAGAGACCTCGTCCGCAGTGACCTGTCTAGATGGCTATCAAATGGCCCGGCAGGGTCACGCTGGAGCCGCGTTGGCGATTGCGGCGCTAGGTTCTTTTTTTGCCGGGTCGGTATCAACAGTAATGGTGGCGACTGTTGCTGTACCACTGTCTGAACTTGCGCTGAAATTCGGGCCCGCCGAGTACTTCTCCCTGATGGTCCTTGGACTGATCGGCGCCACGATATTGGCGCATGGCTCTTTACTCAAAGCTATTGGAATGGTGGTTCTTGGGCTGTTGCTTGGGCTCGTTGGCACAGATGTCAACTCCGGCGTTGAACGCTATGCGTTCGGTATTCCTGAATTGACAGACGGCGTCGGGGTCGTGAGCGTGGCAATGGGGCTGTTTGGCTTTGCTGAAATCATCACCAATCTCGAAAATGTGGAAACGCGCGAGGTGCTTACGAGCATGGTCGGCGGGCTGTGGGTCAGTAAAGAACAGTTTAAGCAGGCGTGGCCCGCGGTTTTGCGGGGAACCGGACTCGGCTCGGTCCTCGGTCTCCTTCCCGGTGGCGGAGCGATGCTCGCTTCTTTTGCGTCCTACGCCGTCGAAAAAAAAATTGCCAAGGATCCAAGCCGTTTCGGCAATGGCGCAATCGAAGGAGTGGCCGGCCCGGAATCGGCGAACAATGCCGGGGCGCAGTCGTCATTCATTCCTCTCCTCACTCTAGGAATTCCTGAGAACGCGGTGATGGCGCTGATGGTTGGCGCGATGACCATTCACAGCATCCAGCCCGGGCCGCAGGTGATGACCTCGAACCCCGGACTGTTCTGGGGGCTAATCGCATCAATGTGGGTTGGTAACCTGATGTTGGTCGTATTGAATCTTCCATTGATCGGGATCTGGATCAAGCTTCTTCAGGTGCCATATCGCCTGTTGTACCCGGCGATTCTTCTGTTCTGCGCCATCGGGGTTTACACGATCAACAATGCGAGCTTCGATGTCATGCAGACGGCGGCGTTTGGCTTTCTTGGCGTCGTCTTCGTGAAATTGGAATTCGAGCCGGCGCCCCTTCTCCTTGGCTTTGTGCTGGGGCCCATGATGGAGGAAAACCTTCGACGGGCCATGCTCCTCTCGAGAGGTGACCCCTCGGTATTCGTCACGCGGCCGATTTCTCTCGTCATGCTGCTCATGGCAGTTGGTCTGCTCCTGCTTATTGCCGTCCCCAAGTTCCGGAAAACTCGAGAAGTGGCGTTCCAGGAAAAGGAATAACGCAGACTCGAGGCCACTTCGCTTAGCCAAGTACAACACCCCTGCAGTGGCAAGTGTTGCCCTTTTCGATCGTTGTCTCGTCAGCGAATCATCGACTGCGCTTCAACACCCGTCCCGGTCGTTTGCCACTCGGTTTGCCGCCGCTCCACACGATCGATCCATTGACGATTACCGAGTCGATTCCTTTCGCCGGCTGAATCGGTTTGGCGAAGGTTGCCGCTTCGTCTATGGTCCCGGCGTCGAACACCGTGATGTCGGCGTAGCCTCCTTCCTTCAATACGCCGCGGTCTTTCAAACCGAAGGTCTGTGCTGTGAGTCCGGTCATCTTGTACACCGCGGTCTCCAGCGGAAACAAACCGACATCACGGCTGTAGTGGCCCAACACTCTAGGAAACGCGCCCCACAAACGCGGATGCGGCGCGACATCGTGCGGGAGTCCATCCGAACCGACCATGGTGTGCTCGAAGGCGAGGATGCGCTGCACGTCCGACTCGTCCATCGAGAAGTAAATCGCCGACGCCGGGCGCAGTTGCTCGATGGCTTGGTCGCGCGACACGCCCATCTCTTTCGCCAGTTCGGCTAAATCCCTGCCGGCGTGCTGAGGCAACGGCTTCGAGGAACTCACGATCACCTTCGAAGCAATGGCCGCGCGGTCCGCGCTCAGGATCGTGGATGACGCGGTGTAGGGATAGCAGTCGAGGCACACCGGCTGGTTGCGCATCGCTGCGGCGATGTGCGAAAGCGTCTGCTTGGAGCGGCCGTGATTCGGCAGGCCGACCACCTTGTGATGCGATATCACCACCGACACGCCGACCTCGTGGCCAATGCGAAAGCTCTCGTCAAGCGAATCGATTACTTGTTCCGCCTCGTTGCGCATGTGCGTGCAGTACACGCCGTTGTGTTCCTTCAGCGGCCGGCACACCTCGATGACTTCCTCGGTCGGCGCCGCGTTGGCCGGCTCGTAGTACAGCCCGGTGGAAACGCCGATCGCGCCGGAGGCAAGCGCTTCGCGCACATGTTGGCGCATGCGGCCGATCTCCGCGGGAGTGGCGGGGCGATCGTAACGGTCCATCGTAACCACGCGCAGGGTCGTATGTCCGACCAGCAGCGCACAGTTGGCAGCCGCCGGACGCGAGCGGAGTTCCTCGACATAGGCGCCGAATGTCGGAAAGCGGAACCAGGTGCCCGAGTCGTCGAGCAGATCCAGCGGCGGGGGAATAGTCCCGCTCAGTCCTCCCGGCATCGGCGAAAGCGAAATGCCGCAGTTTCCGGCGACCACGGTCGTGACGCCCTGGCTTACTTTCGGCGACATGTCCGGGCCGGACAGCATCAGCCGGTCGTCGTGCGTGTGGGCGTCGATGAAACCGGGTGAGGCAATTTTTCCGGAGGCATCGATCTCGACATCGGCTTTGGCCGCATCGACACGGCCGATCCGCGCGATACGGTCGCCGCGCACGCCGAGGTCGCCGGCAAAGCGCGGCGCACGCGTGCCGTCTATGAGGGTGGCGTTGCGGATGATCAAGTCGAAGTATTCCATTTTTGATCCTCAGACTACTCTGTGGGTTTCGAACGCCTCAACAATGACCCAATCACCGCCAGGGACGCCAAGGAAAGGCAGATAGTGTGAAGTCGAGGCTGAGTTGGGGTAACGGGTCAGTCGCCACGCAGATATTTGCATCGGGTTTGAACACTCACCTGATTCTTGCATTTGGTTTTCCCTGGCGTCCTTGGCGTCCCTTGCGGTTAACGCTTGGCCGTAATGGTTTGGCGACGAATGTTTCCGTCAACCGATCAATTCTTCAATACCCGTGTGCCGATAATCCACGAATCTCCGAACGACCCTTTTTATTAGTCCAGTTTTGCGCCGGAGCGCTTGATGACTTCGGCCCATCGCGGCCGCTCGCGCCGGGTCAGATCGAGAAACTCCCGGGGCGTGCTGCCGTCGGGATCGGTGTCGAGTTCCGCGAATCGCTTGCGCACCGCCGGCGACTGCAGTGCGGAGACGATCTCACGGTGCAGTTTCTCCACGATTTCCGGGGGAAGGTTCGCCGGTCCGATGATCCCGCCCCAGGCGATGGTCTGATAGCCGGGCACGCCCGCCTCGGCAATGGTAGGGGTGTCTGGAAACAGCGGCGAACGCCGCGCACCGGAAACGCCCAGCGGCCGTACCCGTCCCGCCTTGGCAAACGGCGTGATCGACGACAAGTTATCGAAGATGACCTGCGCTTCGCCGGAGATAACATCGTTGATCGCTTGCGCGCTGCCGCGGTAGGGGACATGCAGCATCGACGTTCCGGTCATCGCCTTGAACAATTCGCCGCCCAGGTGGCCGGTCGTGCCGTTGCCGCCCGAGGCCATCACCAGCTTGTCGGGATTTTTCCTCGCGTAGTCGATCAGTTCCTTCACGCTGGCTACCGGAACATCATTGTTCACCGCAAGAAGATTGAACACTCGCACGCAGTTGGAAATCAGCGTCAGGTCCTTCTCGACCTCGTACGGCACCTTGGGCAGGAGCCCGTAGTTGATCGCGAGCGAGACGATGTTGCCATATCCGAGCGTATAGCCGTCAGGTGGCGCATTGACAATGTCCATGGTGCCGATCACGAAATTCGCGCCCGGTTTGTTGATGATCACGAACGGCACGCCGAGGCGGTTGGACAATTCCGCGGTGAGTATGCGCATCAGCACGTCGGGCGAGCCGCCCGCCGCGGACGGAATGATGAAGCGGATCGGCTTCTCGGGATAGGCGCCGTGCGCGGCCACGAAGCTCGTCAGCAGCAAGGTTGCCAGCAGGAGGCGCAATCGCATTGATCGGTCCAGTCGGGATGCAGCGGACATTGTAGAGGCGCGGACCCGGTTGGCAAGCTGCGCTTAGTTGACGTCGTGTCGCGCTCCGGCAAGGGCACGTTGTGGTGTAGGCTTCGCGTGCGTCGAAGTGATTAATTGTCCCATCGTGACTTTCAGCTTCCAGCCCATCGTTCCAGCAATTCCTGCATTTCGTCCGGACGGCACGCTTTTTTCACCGCAGTTCGACGACGTGTACGCTTCCGCTGCGGGCACGCTGGCCGAGACCCGGCATGTTTTCCTGCAAGGCAACGGACTTCCCGAGCGCTGGCGTAATCGCAGGCGCTTCACCGTCATCGAGACCGGCTTTGGCGCCGGTCTGAATTTTCTCGCTACCTGGCAGGCGTGGCGGGAAACCGCGCCCGGGCAGGCGCGCCTGCACTTTGTCTCGGTCGAGAAGCATCCGTTTGCGCGCGCCGACCTCGCCGGTATCCATGCACGGTTCCCGGAGCTTGGCGCAATGTCCGGACAGCTTCTCGCACGCTACCCTTTGCTGCTGCCAGGATTTCATCGACTGCACCTGGAACACGGGCGCGTGACACTGACGCTGGTATTCGGCGAGGCCGCGGCGATGCTGAACCAGCTCGATGCCAGTGCCGACGCGTTCTATCTGGATGGCTTCGCACCCGCCAGGAATCCACAGATGTGGAGCGAAGTGGTGTTCGCAGAGCTGGCCCGCCTGGCAGCGCCCGGGGCTACCGTTGCCACATATTCAGTAGCGGCCGCGGTCCGCCAGGGGCTCGCCAAAGCCGGATTTGCGGTGGAGAAACGCGAAGGCTTTGCGGGCAAACGCGAAATGCTTGCGGGCCGGTTCGCCGGTCAAGCATCGGTCAGCGAGTCGCGAACCGACAAGCGCGCCGTGGTGATCGGCGCCGGTCTTGCCGGCAGCGCCTGTGCGCAGCGCCTGGCGGAACGCGGCTGGACTGTGGAGATCATCGAACGCAACGCCGCTGCGGCGCAGGAGGCATCGGGAAACCCGGCGGGACTGGTGCGGCCGGTATTTTCTCTGGACTGGAATACGCACAGCCGCTTCACCTCCGCGGCCTTCCTCTACGCGTTGCGCCATCATGCGGCGCTGGCGAACGCCGGTGGCACGCTGATTCAGGGAACGGGTGGCGTGCTGCAATTGGCTCGCGACGAAAATCATCTCGGCAAGCTGCAGCGCATCCTCGAGCAGTTCGCCTTACCGCCGGAGCTTGCACAATTGATGGGAACGCGGCAGGCAGCGGAACTGGCCGGTGCGCCGGTCGCCGGCCCGGGCTGTTGGTTTCCCGAGGCCGCGTGGGTGAAACCCGAAAGCATCTGCCGGGCGAATCTTGATTTTGCGTCCGCACGCACGCGAAGTTTGTTCCAAAGCGATGCCGCCGCGTTGCGCCGAGGAGGTCGAGAGTGGGAGATCCTGGATGGTTCGGGGATGATGCTCGCACGTGCACCGGTGGTAATTCTGGCCAATGCGCATTCGGCCGGGCGATTCTCCCAGGCGGCAGGACTACCGTTGCGCCCTGTGCGCGGGCAGGTGAGCTTGTTGCCGGAGCGCGAAGGCGTGGAACTGCGAATTGCCGTGTGCAGGGAAGGCTACATGACCCCTGCGCGCGACGGCGTGCACTGCCTGGGCGCGAGTTTCAATGAGGGCATGCTCGAGGATTCCAGCCGAGTCGAAGATCACGCAGCCAACCTTCGGCGTCTCGAACGCATGCTGCCGGGATTCGGTACCGGTGTGGCGCCGGAAAGCCTGGACGGACGCGTCGCATTCCGGGCAATGAGCGTCGACCGCCTGCCGCTGCTGGGCGAGTTGCCTTCGGAGCCGGGCCTCTATGCGTGCCTGGCATTGGCTTCACGCGGCATGACCTGGGCCGCACTCGCGGGCGAAATCGTGGCAAGCCGGGTCGAAGGCGATCCGATGCCGGTGGAACGTGACTTGCTCGCGGCGTTGGCTGTGGGAAGGTTTGCCGCGAGGCGAGAGGCCAAGAATCGGCGATTAGGTGATTCAGTAATTAAGTGATTCAGTGATTCAGTGATTGAAACCAGTCACTCAATCGCTCAATCACTCAATTGCTTAATCACTCCCCTGCCTTCACCCTTCACCCTTCACCCATCACCCATTACCCATCACGCATCACCCGAATACAACAAGAGGCGAACATGAAAGTTTTTTAC
>Ga0137409_10006987_pt1 | contig 11636 bp, 12 predicted proteins | sample CZODoug1_16funga_FD_122059 | JGI IMG/M metagenome (GOLD analysis project Ga0137409, IMG submission 122059) | Vadose zone soil fungal communities from Angelo Coast Range Reserve, California, USA - CZODoug1_16fungal (Hybrid Assembly) | ecosystem: Environmental > Terrestrial > Soil > Vadose zone... | reverse complement strand
TGTGGGAGCTTCGCACAAGAACAATCGGAGAAGCGACGTCAAATTGGAAAATGCATTGGAGCAGGCCCGGTTTGAGGCCAGCCGGGCCCATCGGCAATACGATGCCGTGGATCCAGAAAATCGTCTCGTCGCATCAAATCTCGAACGACGCTGGGATGATAGGCTTCTTGCAGTTCGAGCGTTGGAAGACCAGCTCGCGCAGCTTGAGACAGCTTCTGCGAAGCCACTTCGTGAGATAGATCGAGAACGTCTGTTTGCTTTGGGCCGAGATCTATCGCAAGCCTGGGATAGCCCTGGCGTCACCGTTGAAACGCGCAAGAAGATCGTCCGACTGTTGATCTCTGAAATTGTCATCGACGTTATTGGTGACATGATAAGGCTGATCATCCATTGGCAAGGAGGTGATCACACTTGCATGGACATCAAGAAGAACAAAGTTGGTCAAACGAATTGGGCGACAGACACTAGCGTCATTGAGATTGTTCAGACGCTGGCGCGCCAAATGCCGGATGCGTCAATTGCGATGGTCCTCAATCAAGCTGGAAAGTCGACGGGTCGAGGAAATGGCTGGAGCCGCTCACGCGTATACTCTCTGCGTTATCAGCACGGGATAGCCCCCTATGTCGCAGGCGAGCGTCAGGAGCGCGGAGAGGCAACGTTCAGAGAAGCAGCCAAGATTCTGGCGGTCAGCCCAGCCACGATACTTCGCATGATCAGCGCTGGGCTTCTACCCGCGAAACAGGTCTGCAAGGCAGCGCCATGGGTGCTCCGACTGGCCGATTTACAGCGCGACGACATCATACGGGAGGCTGACCGACGCCGATCGCGCCGTCCGGTTTCTCATGCCTCGCATCAAGCAGTGCTTGATTTATAAGGAGATAGCCAGATGGGCAGTAAGACGCGCCTTCGTCTCTGGCCCGAAAATTCCCTTTCCTGGAAATAGAGAAGCCGATTGCGGAGACCCAGGAGGCCGAGGATGAGATGTTGCCGAGCCCGTTTGGCGGAATTCCGGCAGCAGGACGCCGAGTGGCGCTTCCCGGCGCGCGCCTTGAGGGGATAAAACTGAGAATCAACAGGCCGTCCCGATGGGTTAATAGGTGGCAAGTCCGAGGGTTTGGTGTTGCCGCGCCCATTCGATGGGCAGATCACACAGGCGCGCGATCCCCAAGCCGTGCGGCAGATGCCCATCGATTGCGGCTTTGACGAGATCGGGAGCAAGGAAAGCCAGCGATACCGTCATGTTGACTTTGCGCACGCTGCATTGGGCGCCGGTGGCGATGCTCTCGGTCGTGGCCGCAGGATCCTCGATCAGCTCCTTGAGCCAACGGCGCCCTTGCGCAATCGCAGCAATCAGTGTTGCTTTCGTCTCCGACCGGATGGGCCGCGGACGCTGCTGCGATGGGTCAGCAGGCAGAAGAATTTCGCGACGCCTTGTTGGTGGGGTCTTGCTCCAAGGAATGTGGAGCGTGTTTGTGCCTTCTGGTTGGCTGCCGTCTGCGGCTTCGGTTTGGTTCAATCTGACGATCAATCGATCCAGCCTAATCTCGACCCGCTCCACATAGGCCTCGATAAGGCCGCGGTCGTCGACGGCCTCGGGCGGTTTGATATGGTCGCGAACCGTTTGAATGACCACATTCTCAATCTCCGTGGCGGCGACCCGGCGCACCGATCCTGACCGCTTAGCTTGCCCGTCCACGAGGGCGGAGGAAAGATAATATCGGTATCGCACCCCCTGCTTGCAGGTGTGGCTCGGCGTCATGCCATTGCCACGGTCGTCAAAAAGGCGTCCCATCAGCACAGCGTTCGAACTCGTCCGCAAAGTCTGGTGATTGGTTATTTGTTGGCTCAGCTTGGCCTGGACTGCATCGAAGAGATCCCGTTCGAGTATGGCGGGCTGCTCACCGGGCAGGACCTCTCCTTTGAATGCAACCTCGCCAAGGTAGAAGCGATTGCGCAGCAGGTACGACAGACCGCCGCGGGCGAATGGAATGCCGCCGACGATCTTGCCTGTTTTCAGGGTGCGGAGCTTGGTAACAATGCCTTGTCGGCGCAGATCGCCCATGAGGTGCGCGAGGCTGCCAAGCTCAAGATAGCGACGGAAAATGACCCGCACCCGCTCGGCCTCTTCTTCGTTGACCCAGATCTTGCGATCCTTGGCATCGTAGCCGAGCGGTACCATCCCGCCGACCCATAGGCCCTTGCGCTTGGAGGCCGCGATCTTGTCGCGGATGCGCTCGGAAGTGACCTCGCGTTCGAACTGGGCGAACGAGAGAAGGATATTGAGCGTGAGCCTCCCCATGGAAGTGGTGGTATTGAACTGCTGGGTGACCGATACGAACGAGACATTATGCTGGTCGAACAGCTCGACGAGCTTGGCAAAATCTGCGAGCGACCGGGTCAATCGGTCGACCTTGTAGACCAGGATTACATCGACCTTGCCGGAGCGTACGTCATCGAGAAGTCGTTGCAGGGCTGGGCGGTCGATATCGCCGCCGGTAAATCCCCCATCAGCGTATTTGCCGCTGATCAGGGTCCAGCCGGCATGGGCTTGGCTGCGGATATAGGATTGCGAGGCATCGTATTGGGCATCGAGCGAATTGAAGTCTTGTTCGAGCCCCTGGTCATCCGACACGCGGGTGTAGATGGCGCAGCGAACCAGCCTCTGGGTAGCGGATGTCATTGAGGTTGTCCTTTCGCACCTTTGTCGCGCAACCCGAAGAATTTAGGACCATTCCAGCTCGTGCCCGTAATGACACGAGCGATCCGGGACAGACTGGGATAGGTACTGCCGTTCCAGGCAAAGCCATCGGGCATAACAGAGACCCGCTGCATCTGTCCTTTCCATTCACGGGCCAACACGGTCCCGGGCCGCAGCCTGATCTGGAGCCTCCTTGCCTCGGTCACGCGGGCTCTGACCTGTTCAGGGGATGTTGATGTGTCCAAAAGCCGCTGACTTTCGGGATCGAGATCGCCGAGGCGATCAGCCTGCAGTCGATAGGCCAGAACGCGCATCAGCAAATGGCGGGGCAGATGAGGAGGTGCATTCTTTCTAAACACCATGCGCCAGCGTGCTCGTAAGGTACTGGCATCCAATTCGCGTAATTGCGCGATCTCGGCAGCAAGTGTCACCTGCTCCGGCGGCGCCGGGCTGGTCTTGACGGTCGACATGGTTGATTGCCCTGTGTTGCAGATCGTCATTTGAAGACGCATCTCTTGCAACTGCGATCGACGCGACCGGGCAAGCCCTCGGTCGCATCGATCGGTGCTTGACATCCTTGCGCGACCGCTCGGGCCCGCTTGGATGCAATTGGGCCGGTGATGCGGTAGACGCGTGCCCCATCGACTGTTTCGGATGACAGCGCGAACCCGAGCTTCTTGAGGACGATTGTGACTAAGAAGCTGCGGACAGAGTGGTCCTGCCACCCGGTCGCTTTGATAATTCCCGCGATCGTCGTTCCTTTGCGATGCTTGAGCAGGGCGAGGACGGTTTCCTGCTTGGTTTTACCGCGCCTCAAGGCTGGACCCACGTTCCTGCGCTTTGCAGTCCTAGTCGGTCGCGTGGTGGACGCGATGTTTGTGAGAATGTTGCTGTGCGACATGATGCGATCCCTTCGGTTGCGACGGCACATGCGCCGCCACCGCCGAAGCCCCACAATGGCGAAATCGCCAGCGGGGCGGGATCCGCGGCCCATCGGGCCTGCGTCAACATTGACCCCAATGACGCTCTGTTTGCAGCAGAAGTCCAGTCGTTTCTGCAGGAAATACGCCCCGGCTGGCGTCAACGTTAGTCGTCTTCTTTCTGAGGTCGGACTGGGGTCGGTAGTTGAGTCAAATGAGTGCGCCAGCCGTTGCCTTTCCAGCCACCAAGTTGCAGTGGCGTGTACGTGACTTCGCCTGTCTCCTGTCCGATCCAGCTGAGCACCGTTACCTGCACGGACAGGCTCTGGTGCCAGGATGATTTGGCGCCCCGCCGTATGATGGTTCGTATAATGGGAAATGCCACCACGCCGGCTTTTGACTCGGCGGGCCGAGTCTCTGTTTAGCGACAGAGAGCAAAACCACGGGCGAGTCTGGGGACGTAAGCAGCAACTGTTTTGGTACGGTGTTATTCATTCTGCGCTTTGCACTGTTCTCATAACTTTTACGTCGGTCGGTCGCATCCAGTTTCGGATGGCGTCGATGATGCGGCTTCTCCATGCTCCTGCTTCTCCAGTCTGGCCCTGCGCAACAGGTCCCATTGGGCATGGTGCCACTTTTGCATACAGGTGTCCCATGGCTCACGCCGTCGCGTGAAGCGCTAATGTTTGCGATCGTCGCCAATGGCGCTCGTTAGTAGGCGCGCGCGTGAGCTGCAATATAAGCTGCACGCAGCTCCCCTCACTTTGTGCTCGACTTCTCTTCGCAACCGAGCATGCATGGCGGTCATGGACGCCGGGCCGGATTGGTTCGCTCCTCTCGCCCCGCCAGCGCCGTACGGCCTCCGCGGGGCCGGGATGGTGCAGCGCGCTGTGCGCTGCAGCATCGAGAGGAGTCTTAAGATGTCAGCAAAGAGTAAGCGAGCACGTCCCCGTCGTAAGGCGCGGGTGGCTTCGAAGATCAAGTCCGCCGCTCATCGTAAGCACGGCAATTCGAAACAGGATCACGTTCTCCACCTGCTGCGGCAGCCGGCCGGAGTCACAATCGAGAACATCACGCAAGCGACGGGATGGCAGGCGCACTCCGTGCGCGGGTTTTTTGCCGGCGTAGTCCGCAAGAAATTGGGTCTGAATTTGGTGTCCGAGAAAACCGATGGCGAGCGGGTCTACCGCATCACGGGGGGCACGGCCGGCGCAGAGAGCGCTGCTAAATCCAGCGCCTGATGATGCGCCGACTGTTCGAGACAGCCGGCACGGCCGGAAAACCAAGATCGCTTGCGAAGCATCCCCCTGTGAACCAATCCAAGGAGTATCCGTATGCGTCCGTACTGGAAAGGCTATTTGAAACTCGCGCTGGTCTCATGTCCGATCGCGCTGCATGCCGCCTGCTCGACGTCCGAGCGCATTGCCTTCCGGCAGGTTAACAAAGCGACCGGCCATCGCTTGCGCCAACAGCTGATCGACGAGGGAACCCGCGAGCCCGTAACGTCCGACCAAAAAGGCCGCGGCTACGAGATCGCCAAAGGCCAGTACCTCATGGTGGAGGAGGAGGAACTCGAGAAGATCGAGATCGAGAGCACGCACGTGATCGACATCGATAGCTTCGTGCCCCGCCAGGAAATCGATCAAAGGTTCTTCGACACTCCTTATTATGTCACTCCAAATGAACCGGTTGCCCAGGAGGCCTTCGCGGTGATCCGCGAGGCGATGCGCCACAAGAGCATGGTGGCGCTCGGGCGACTTGTCCTGACCAAGCGCGAACACGTGATCGCGCTGGAGCCATATGGCAAGGGCCTCCTCGGCACGACCCTTCGCTACCCCTCTGAGGTGCGCAACGCCTCGGATTACTTCTCCGAAGTGCCGGAGCTGGCACTCGCGCCGGACCTGCTCAAACTCGCCGAGCATATCGTGGACAGCAAGGTTGGATCCTTCAACCCCATGGCCTTCCGGGACCGCTACGAGGAGGCACTCCTGGCTCACCTCAAGGCGAAAGAGGCGGGCGCCGTCCGGGAGGAGAAATCTGTCTTTTCGGCGCCACGCCGGTTCGTCAACCTCATGGACGCGCTGCGAAGGAGCATCGCACAAGATAAGCGAAGCATCGCGCCAGATAAGAAACCGCCCCGCAAGGACAATGCTTCCGTCACGACGCTGGCCAGCCGCAAGCGGGCTTGACCATGGGCACTTATCAAAATGATACCGTGTATCTGGTGCTGGAAGACTTCGGCAGCCTTGGACAGGCCTACCGGGAGACGGACCCAAGTCAGGCCGATCGGCAGACGGTGCTGTCCAATCTGCTATCCGGCCAATACGAGCGCCCGCTCCGCATAGTGGCGTTCAATACGACAGAGGGCTGGGCTCGTGATGTCACGGCCGAGATAGCTGGCGAGGCTTTGACCTATCCCGATCAGGACGAGCTTTCAGCGGCTGCGCGCCAATTTGTGGAAGGCGTGACGACTTAGGCCAAGTAGCGTCGTGCTAACTGTGAAGAGCGGCCTGCGTAACTCAAAAATTCCCTGTTTCAATCGTCAGGGAATTTAGCAAGACCTTGACGCTTTTAAATCCCGCCGAAGGTCCCTGTATTCCCGTCGATCGACGCAAAATTCCCGATCGTGTCAATTGAATTCCCGTCTCCATTTGGCAGGGAATTCCTTCCTAACTGCCAGAAACAGCGGAACTTTTACTGCACTCGATTGCCCAACCTGCCCTCCGTGACAGAAATTCCCGTTAAATTCCCTGAGGAACGGGAACTAGTACTACTGCGTCATAAATTTCTTCGTCCCCGAACCATAGCACGTGTTCTGCAATACGGACATCGCGACAAGAGTTTCACGAGCGCGTCGATGATTCGTATGCGCATGGTTGCGATTGAATCTGGAATGTGCCGCTCAGGCCGCAAGGGCGGATCCTCTGGGTCGGTAACTGTCGGGAAGGGTAGGTTCTTGGAACAGAGCGGCGGTACGAGGTCCTGAGGGGGGAATCGTCTCCCTTTCGGAGACCAGGAATCCGTAAGCCGCGATGCACATAGAAGCGTGGTGGTGAAAGCCGCGCCATTTGCGCCCCTCGAAGTGCCCGAGGCCAATCTCCTGCTTGAGTTCCTGATAGTCGCGCTCGATGCGCCAGCGCAGTTTGGTGGCGTCGACCAGGTCGACGAACGAGATAGTTTCTGGAAGCGTTGAGAGCCAGTATTTGGTCGGTGTGGCCTCACCTTTGGGCCACTCAATCAGCAGCCATTCTTTCTTTGGCTTTTTGGGGCATTCTTTACTTGGCGCGACCGCAACACGCACGCGCGCAAAGCGCGAAGATAACCAATCGTTCGTGCCTTCTCGCCATTTGATCGTGTGCCACGCTTTCGTAGGTAAGCCGAGGGCTAGTTTCTTCACGGAAACCGCGTTGTGACGGGCTTTCTTCGATGCGAGCGCCGGCTTTATGCCCGGTTTCCAAACCAAGGTTTGTGGCTGGATACCGGCACAATAGGTCAGCCCCAACTCGGAAACGCCCTCGCGAAACTTGGAATCGTGACCGAACCCCGCGTCCGTCAGTACGTTACCGCGAGGAAGTCCGGCTTTGCAGGCCCAACGGATGTGAGCAAGCGCGATCTCAGGCTTGGTCTGAAAGCTGATGTCTTCGGGCACGCCGGCCTTGCCCCGTCGCGCGCAATCGTCAGCCCAGACCTTTGGCAGATAGAGCTGATAGGCCACCGGCAGGCTGGCGTGGTGGTTCGCAATCGACAGCGACACTGCCACTTGGCAGTTCGATTGTTTGCCAAGCTGTCCGCAGTATTGATGGTGAACCCCAACTGAATGTTCACCCTTTTTGGGCAAACCGGTGTCGTCGATAATCCAGGCTTCGATCGGCCCGTGAGCCTCAATCTTCGGCTGCACCATCTCGCGCACCTTGGCCAGCACCTTCTCGTCCGACCACCCCGCAGCACCGACAAAATGCAGCATTGATTGATGCTGCGCCGATGTACGGTGCGGCGCTATATGGGCAGCCATCGGCTCGACGCTCTTACGCCCCCGCGCTACCATCAACCCCAAGCAATAGTCGTGTAGTGGCCCAATCCGATCCGCGTGCCCAATGACGCTCGCAAGCCCCTGGACATAGCCTAAAAACCGTGATTCACAGCCTTTCGCGCGACCCCGACCCATGTCAGCCTCCATTGCTGATGACGCAATCTTGGCCAATAATTGATTCTCAAACGGAGCGCCCTGTGGCTTTATGACTCAGTAGTACTAGTCGAGCTCGGACTCTTGTTGGTATACACCTACGCCTTGATAATCCGAAAATCGGCCGGGTTGATGACGCGGAAGTTATCGGTGACCGAATCGCAGAAGACGGCCCAGTTTTTCGGCACCTCCTCGCGCAGGAAATGCAGAACGGATTTACAGAAGTCGCTGTAGGTCGCGTGGCAGCGATTGTGGGTTACGTTTTTGTGCATCAGCCCCCACAGGCGCTCGATTGGATCAAGGTGCGGGCAATAGGCCGGAATAAAATGAAGCTTGATCCTGCATCCCGGCTTTGCCAGCCATTCTTGAACGAGAATGGCGTGGTGGTATCGGGCATTGTCGAGAAAAACGTGAATCAATCTTTTTGATGGATACATATTCGCGATGGCCATCAAGAGCGCGATTGTGCTCATGGCGTCGACCGTTAGAACATCGACCATGCGAGTTTGGCCCGTTTCCAGGTCAATGGCGCCATGAATGTTCAGGCGTTGCCGCCCGCTCGTCTGTTCAATCGCAACCTTGTCGTCTTTAGGCGCCCAACAGCCCGCCGGCCGCGCCTCGTGTGTCGGATGCACCGCATCGGCGAACAGCACCGTTTCGTCATCGCCCATCGTGTTGAGCAGATCGTCATACGCTTCGATAAAAGCCTGCTGCTTTGCGGGGTTTAGCTTGCGTGACACCGCCGTGGGCTTGCGATAGTCGATATCCAGTCGATGCAGAAGTGCAATGAGGCCAGCACGGCTGTAATCAATGCCATAGGTCTTAAGGACCCATGCTCCGGCCACCTGCGCGCTACGCGGCAAGCTTGCCCGAACCCATTCGACAAGCACAGCTTCCTGCTCGCACGTCAATTGTCCTTCGCTGCCGCCTTGGTGAAAGACCACCAGCCCTGTGAGCCCGTGCTCTTCGTACAGCTTATGCCAGCTGCGAACCGTGTCGTCGTCCAGCAGCAGGGCCGTCGCCACTTCCGCGCAGCTCCAGCCGTCGTTGAGCAACACCACCGCGTTCGCGCGGCGCACGATCCGCCCCTCGCTGCGGCCATCCCGCGCCAGCGCGCGTAGCTCGTTGCGTTCCGCTTTGCTCAGAAAGCCCGGGCGAATCATGCCCAGACCAGAATCCTTTTTTGGGCCACCGACAAGCTGTTTTTCGGATATTCATAGAGTCGGGGTATAGCACGCGACCTGTCGGTGCGCAGGCATGACCATCCTAGCCGAGTTGCCGCGATCTTGAGGCGTTCAAACAGCTCCGTTTCGGCAATCGGTTCCGAAAGGCCAAATGGGGTGTGAACGGCAATTCTCATGGTCGTCCTGCCAGCGCCCCGAATCCCCTCGCCGGGGTCAACCTCCAAAACGCCACAACATTTCTCCCTCTCGCCTGGCCCCTAGGAGCCTGTCCGGATAATATGCATTTTTTGCTGGCCAGAGGAGAGCGAGTCAGATTCTGTCTTGTCTCATGAGCAAGACATTTCGCGCCTGGAAGATTGATGAGCCGCTGTTCCTGCCGCCGACGGTGGGTGATTTCGTGGCCAAGGACCATCTCGCCCGTTTTGTGCTGAGCCTGGTCAAGGATGAACTCGACCTCGTCGAGATCACCGGCACCTACGGCAGCGAGCGGGGTCAGCCGCCGTATGATCCCACCATGATGACGGCGCTGCTGCTGTATTCCTACAGCTGCGGCATCTATTCCTCGCGTCGGATCGCCAAGGCGTGCCGCGAGCGGGTCGATTTCATGAGCATTGTGGCGCTCGATCCACCGGATTTCCGCACCATCTCGGATTTCCGCAAACGACATCTGAAGGCGCTTAGTAAGCTGTTCCTGCAGATTTTGCGGCTGTGCGAGAAGGCCGGCCTGGTGAAGCTCGGGCATGTGGCGCTCGACGGCACCAAGATCAAAGCCAACGCATCAAAACACAAGGCGATGAGCTACGAGCGCATGGAGAAGCGCGCGGCGGAACTGGAAGCCGAAGTCGCCAAGTGGCTGAGCGCAGCCGATGCGGCGGACGCCACGGAGGACAAGCTGCACGGTCGCGACAAGACCGGCGAGGAGATGCCGGCTTGGGTCGCCGACAAGAAGCGGCGCGCCGAGAGGATCCGCCAGGCCAAGGCTGAACTGGAGGCGGAGGCAAAGGCTGCGGCCGAAGCCAAGCTCAAAGCCGCCGCTGAGGCAGAGGCGAAGCGAGAGGCCGAAGGGCGCAGGAGAGGCGGACGCAAAGCCGCCCCGCCCTCTATCGCGCCCGAACCGAAGGCGCAGAAGAACTTCACCGATCCAGAAAGCCGGATCATGAAGAGCAAGGATGGCTTCGTGCAGGCCTACAATGCCCAGGCCGCAGTCGATAGCGAAGCCCAGATCATCGTGGCACAGGATGTGACGCAGAGCGGTGTCGATAGCGGGCAACTGTTTCCGATGACCGATGCGATCGAGGCCAATCTTGGCCGCAAGCCGGAGCAATTATCGGCGGATGCCGGCTACTGCTCGGAGGCCAATCTTGAGGGGCTGGAGAACCGTAAGATCGACGGCTATGTGGCGACAGGCCGAGCCCGCGATGCCGTTGTCGACAAGGACAAAGAACAAGACAAAGGTGAGGTCACAGCAAAATCCGCGGAGGCCACCGCAGCACCTGCGCCGACACCGACGCGTGTCGAGGCCATGCGCGCAAAGATCAAGGCCGGTGGACACACAAGCCCTTATCGGTTCCGCAAGATACTACCCGAGCCGGTGTTCGGGCAGATCAAACAGGCGCGAGGGTTTCGTCAGTTCCTGTGTCGCGGCTTCGAGAAAGTACGCGGTGAATGGGCTATTGTCTGTACCGTCCACAACCTTTTGAAGCTGGCCCAGGGGCGGAGTCTGTCCGCAGCGTCGCCGATAGCTGCTGGAGCAGGATAAAGGGGCGTGATAAAGTCGAGTTGAAGCTGGGTTGCGGTAATTACGACCCGCAAACCCCGCCATCAACCCTCGACAGCATCTCCCTCAAAGACTATCCGGACAGGCTCCTAGGATGAAACCGCGCGACCAAGGGAGAGGCACTTATGCCATTTGGAAATCGACCACGCCTGCCCCCTTGAGCAGCTCCACCATTCGTCCGCGTGCACGAAACATGCGCGTCTTGACCGTCCCGGACGGGATGCCAACAATCATCGCAACCTCTGCGACTGATTTTTCATGGTAGTAGACAAGATCGAGAACCTCGCGTTGCACCGAAGGCAGCTGCATCAGGCACTTGCGTATCAGGGTGCGGCGGCTCGATTGATCGAAATCAGCCTCGATATCGGCCGCAGACAATGCAATAGGCACAGCGTCATCATCGTCTGCTACAAATACTGGTTGGTAACGGCGCGCGGAAATCGCCTTTCGGTTGCTCGAACAACAGCGCGGGACCGCCCGCCTTCAGCGCGCGATCGCAGAGTTCCGTCATCTCGAGCTTCGGATCCACGCTCTGTCGCACGCGCCGCAACTCGCCCGTCGATTCGAGCTGCGCCAGGAAATCGCGGAGATCGCGGTAGGGCATGGCGGCGGGGGAAACGAAGCGGCGCCGCGAAATGATTTCGATCAGATCACCGCGCTCGCGCCACCGTCCATCGGCACGATCGCGCCGGTAACGTAGCTTGCCTGAGCCGATGCGAGGAAAACGGCGACCCGTGCGATCTCTTCCGGCGTTCCGAGACGCCGGAGCGGGATGCGCGCCTGCTGTCGATCGAGCAACTCGGCTTCGGGCAGGCCGGTCATCTTCGCTTCGGCCTCGAGGCCCTGCTAGACGCGGCCGGTCAGCGTCGCGCCA
>Ga0137409_10006985_pt1 | contig 11637 bp, 8 predicted proteins | sample CZODoug1_16funga_FD_122059 | JGI IMG/M metagenome (GOLD analysis project Ga0137409, IMG submission 122059) | Vadose zone soil fungal communities from Angelo Coast Range Reserve, California, USA - CZODoug1_16fungal (Hybrid Assembly) | ecosystem: Environmental > Terrestrial > Soil > Vadose zone... | reverse complement strand
TCCGCGCCGCTGCCGCCCACCATCGACGAATTCCTGTTCGCCGGATTCCTGCGCCGGGAGCCCGTGCGGCTCGCCAAGGCGCTGACCTGCGATCTCGAAGTCCCGGCGGAAGCGGAGATCGTGCTCGAGGGTTACGTCGATCCGCGCGAGGAGCTGGTGCTCGAGGGGCCGTTCGGAGACCACACCGGTTTCTACTCGCTCGCCGACTACTATCCCAAGGTGCACGTCACCGCAGTCACGCTGCGCGCCGAGCCGGTCTGGCCGCACACGATTGTGGGTCGTCCGCCGATGGAGGACTACTGGCTCGGCCACGCGACGGAACGGATCTTCCTGCCGCTCCTGAAGCTCACGCTGCCGGAGGTCGTGGACCTGCACATGCCGGCCGAGGGGATCTTTCACAACCTCGTCTTCGTGAGCATCGACAAGCAGTATCCCGGGCAGGCCTACAAGGTCATGAATGGGCTGTGGGGGCAGGGGCTCATGTCGCTCGCCAAGGTGATCGTCGTGCTCGACAAGGACGTCAACGTGCGCGACCCCAAGGAGGCGTGGTGGGTGGCGTTGAACCACATCGACCCTGAGCGCGACGTGCGGTTCACGATGGGGCCGATCGACGTCCTCGACCACTCGAGCCGCGGCTTCACGTTCGGCTCGAAGATGGGGATCGACGCGACCCGCAAGTGGAAGGAAGAGGGGTTCTCGCGCGAATGGCCGAACAAGATCGTCATGGATCCGGAGACGAAGCGGCGCGTCGACGAGATGTGGAAGGAGCTCGGCATTGACCTCCCCAGCGCGTGAAGGTCAGACGTTCGCGGGCGAGAGCCTGCTCGTCCGCTACGCGAACTTCGTCAAGCTGCCGCACACCGTGTTCGCCCTGCCGTTCGCGCTGCTCGGGCTGCTCGTGGCCTCGCGCGAGACGGCGCTCACGTGGCGCACGCTCGGTCTGGTGGTGTTGGCCTTCACCTGCGCGCGCTTCGTGGCCCTCGGGTTCAACCGCATCACGGACCGCGAGCTGGACGCGCGCAACCCACGCACTCGGGCGCGGGAGTTGCCGTCGGGACGGCTCACGCTGCGGCAGGCGTGGATCGGCGTCGTCGTCGCGGCGGCGGTGTTCCTCGCGACCGCGTGGGCGCTGAACCCGTTGTGCTTCGCGCTCGCCCCGCTCGCCCTCCTGTTCATCTCGGCCTACAGCTACGCGAAGCGATTCACGCATTGGTCGCACCTGTGGCTCGGCCTCGCTGACGGGATCGCGACGCCGGCCGGCTATCTCGCGGTCACCGGGCGCTGGAGCGAGCCGTGGTGGCTCCTCCCGGTCGGTGCGCTCGCCGTGACGTTCTGGGTGGGCGGGTTCGACGTGTTTTACGCGCTCCAGGACGAGGCCTTCGACCGCTCGGAACGGCTCGAGTCTCTGGTGGTGCGGTTGGGGCAGGGGCGAGCCATTCTGGCGGCCAAGCTGTTGCACGGCCTGGCGCTGGTCGGGCTCGTCCTGTTCGGGATCGGCGCGGGGCTGGGCGTGGCGTACTACGTCGCTGTCGCCGTCGGCGCAGCCTTGATCGTGTGGGAGCATCAGCTCGTGAAGCCGGGGGATCTGTCGCGGCTCAATACGGCCTTTTTCACCGCCAATGGCATTGTGAGCATCGTCGTGTTCCTGGGCGCGCTCGTGGACCGGGTGCTATGACAGGGAGCAGGGAGCGGGGAGCGGTTCCTTCCGATGCACGGCGGCCCCCCGCTCACCGGAGGGTACCGCTCCCCGCTCCCCGCTCCCCGGCTCCGCCCCGTCCCCCCGCCCATCCCCGCCGCTCTCCCACCCCGAATCGTCGCGGGCAGTGACCAACCTTCCCGTCATTCTGGCGATTACCGGGGCCTCCGGCGCTCCCTATGGCGTGCGGCTCCTGGAGACGCTCGCGGTGCACCACGTGCCCACCTGGCTCCTGGTCTCGAGCCATGGCTGGAGGCTCCTCACCGAGGAGTGCGGTATCACGGATGACCGCGGGCTGAAAAAGGCGACCGGTGGGGAGTGGACGAGCGTGCGGGTGTTCGACGACAAGGATCGCGGCGCCGAGCCGGCGTCGGGATCGGCCAAGACGGCTGGGATGGTGATCTGCCCCTGCTCGATGGGGACCGTCGCGGCGATCGCCCATGGCACGAGCCGTTCGCTCATCGAGCGCGCCGCCGACGTCGTCCTCAAGGAGCGCCGCGCACTGATCCTCGTGCCGCGCGAGACGCCGCTTTCGCTGGTTCATCTGCGCAACCTCACGCTCGCCACGGAGGCGGGCGCGGTGGTGCTGCCGGCGGCGCCCGGGTTCTATCACAAGCCGCAGCAGGTGCGCGACCTGGTGGACTTCGTGGTGCAGCGCGTGCTCGACCAGCTGGGGCTCGACATCAATCTGGTGAAGCGCTGGGAAGGGAAGTGAGGTTGGGCGTCATCTCGGACACGCATGGGCTGCTGCGGCCCGAAGTGTTCGAGGTATTCAAGCAGGTCGATCACATCGTGCATGCCGGGGACGTGGGCGGGCCCGAGATTCTGGTCGAGCTCCAGGCGATCGCGCCGGTCACGGCGGTTTACGGGAACGCCGACGGACCCGAGCTGCGAGCCCGCCTACCGCAGGTGGCGGAGGTCGAGCTCGATGGGTTTGCCATCGTGGTGACGCACGGCGATCAGCTCGGCCACCCTACGCCTGAGACCCTGCATGCGGCGTTTCCCAGGGCCGAGATCATCGTGTACGGGCACACGCACAAGCCGCTGCTCGAGCTCGTGGATCGGACCGTGACGGTGATGAATCCGGGCGGGGCGGGGCAGCCGCGGTTCCGGCTCAAGCCCGGCGTGGGCATCATGGAGCTCGAGGCGGGCATCCCGCCGCGGGCGCGGCTGGTGCCGTTAGGCTGACCCCGCTCAGAGCTGGCTGGGCGCCGCCTGGGGCTTCCGTTCCACGACGCGGGGGGTGACCGGCGCGCCGGGGGCGAGCATCTCCAGCCCGCCAGTCACGACTTGCTCCCCGGCCTTCACCCCGTCCGTCACTTCGACGAAGCCCGGGGTGCGCACGCCGAGGCTCACTTTCCGACGGTCAACCTTCCCGTCAATCACGACCCAGACCGCGTTCGTGCCCTCGGCGGGCACGACCGCGTCTTCGGGGATGACGACCGCATGCGCGCGCACGGCCGTCACGAGCCGCGCCTCGATGAACATCCCCGGCTGCAGCAGCCGCGCGGGATTGGGGACGCGTGCCTTCACGAGAATGGTACGGCCCGGCAGCTGCACAACGGGGTCCACGAAGTCGACCTCGCCGGTGAAGTCGCGCCCGGCGATGGCGGCGACGCGGAACGATACCTGCTGGCCCGGCCGTAGCTGACGCGCGAACCGCTCCGGCACCTGGAACGTCGCCCGCTGGGGGTTCACGGTGTGCAACGACGTGAGTTTCGTGCTGTTGGTGACGTAGTCGCCGAGGCTCACATAGCGTTGGCCCACCACGCCGGCGAACGGCGCCCGCACGGTGGTTCGCTCGAGCCGAATCCGCTGCAGGTCGTACTGTGCCTGCGCGCTGCGGGCTTCGGCTTCGGCCTTCTCCAGGTCCGCCGCGGACGAGGCGTTTTGCTGCGCCAGGTCCTTGGCGCGCGTCAGCGCCTGCTGCGCCAGATCGCGCTGCGCCTCGAGCTGTGCGACCTGTGCCTTGAGCTGGGCATCGTCCACCTTGAAGAGCGGCGTCCCCTGCTCGACCTCCTGTCCCTCTCGGATCAGGATCTCGACGATGCGCCCGTCGACCTCGGGGCGCAGGTCGATCGACTGCACGGCTTCGATCTGGCCAGTCGCGGTGATCTCGTCGCGCACGGTGTCCGCACGGGCGACGGCCACTTCGACCGGCATGCCCATCGGCCCGCCGCCGCCCGGACCTCCGGCGGCGCCGGCCTTGCTGTTCTTGCACGCGCCCGCCGCGATCGCCGCGGCGGCCACCACGCACCATGCACCCTGCATCCTGTCGATCACGTTCACCGTTGCTCCTGTTCCTGAAAGAGACGCCGGCCGAGGATATTCTCGAGCCCCGCCAGCGCCAGCCGCGTCGCGTAGCGCGCCTGGACCAAGACGGCGTCGGCGTCGTCGAGGTCGGACTGCGCCGTGAGCAGGTCGAGAATGGTGGAGGCGCCCGCGCGGTAGCGGCTTTGCTGGACGCGGTAGTTCTCGCGCGCCACGAGCAGGCCTTCAGCCGCCTGCTGGGCGGCGGCACGGGCGGTGAGGTAGCCGTCGTAGCCGGCGGTCACGTCGCGCTGCACCGCCCGCTCCTTGTCCTCCCGGATCGCCCGCGCCACATCGCGGCTGGCGCGCGCCCGGCTGAGCGCGAGCTCGCGCTGCCCGTTGTCCCACACCGGGAACGACACGGTGAGCGTGAGGGAAGTCCGGTCGATTTGCTTCGGGAAGAACCGGTTGTCGAACGCGAGCGCGTTGGCGCTGAGCGTCGCGTGCGGCAGGTACTCCCCGAGGCGCGCGCGGAAGGCCGCCCCGGCGGCGCGCTCGTTCGCCCGCGCCACCCGGTACTGCGGTCCCTGCGTCGCGGCTTGGGTAATCGCGTCGGCCAGGGCGATCGGCAGGTCCGGCGGCGGCGCGGTGTCGAGCGGCGCGGCGTCCACCGGTCCGGCGGCCCCCACCCGCCGTCCCAGCTGGAGCCGCGCGATGCGCAACGCCGACTCCTGCAGCAGCCGCACGACGCGCGCCTTCGTCAGCTCGAGGCGCAGCTGCAGTGAATCGGTCTGCACCGCCGCGCCCGAGACCACCCGCGCCCGCGCGACGGCCAGCTGTTGCTCGGCCCGCTGCACCCGCTCCCGGGCGACGCGGAGCAGCTCTGCGTCCGCGAGGACCGCGTAGTAGTCCGACTCGGTGAGCAGCGCCGCGGCAAACCGCGCCACGAGCTCGCCGGCGTGGGCTCCGTCCAGCGCCGCCGCCGAGCGGGTCAGCTCGGCCAGCTTCTGACCTCCCGTGAATAGGTCGTATCGGGCGGTCACCTGCGCCGTCACGGCATTCGCCTCGGGGGTGAACGTCACGAAGTTGAAGCCCGGAGGGTTCGAGTGCGTCGCATCCGTGGCCACGGTGATCGAGGGAAGCAGGAACACCGAGAACGCACTGCGCCGCGCCCATACGGCATTATCGACCTGGCCGATGGCCGCGACGTAGTTGGGGTCGAGCCCCGTGGCCCGGCGCAGCGCTTCCGCCAGCGTCACGACGGGCAGGGAGTCATCCGGGGCCGCAGGCACCGTCGCCGCCTGGAGCTGGAGCGCCGCGAGCAGGGCCAACATCAGTCGGCCTCGACGGGTAGGTGCTCGCGCCTCCGGAACACCAAGCGCCACAGCCGACGGAACAGGTTCGCGAGCCATGCAACCACCGGTGGCAACACGAGGTACGCGACGGGCACGACGAACAGCGTCAGGGCCGTCGAGAAGAACACGCCACCGACAATCGCGTATCCGAGCGGTTTGCGGGCGGCCGAGCCGGCTCCCACGCCCCACGCGACCGGTACCGCGCCCATGATCGTCGCTACCGACGTCATGAGAATCGGCCGCAGGCGGATCCGGCCCGCCTCGAGGACCGCCGCGACGGTGTCGAGGCCCTTCTCCCTGAGCTGGTTCGTGTACTCGACGAGCAGAATCGAGTTCTTACAGACCAGTCCGATCAAGAGAATCATTCCGATTTGGCTGTACAAGTTCATCGTGGCGCCCGAGCGATGGAGGATCGCCGCGAGCTTCAGGGTCCCGAGCGCGCCCGTAACGGCGAGCGGCACCGCCAGGAGCACAGTCAAGGGGTGCAGCAGCGATTCGAACTGCGATGCGAGTACCATGAACACCACGATCAGCGCGATCACAAATGCGAAGTAGATGGCGCTGCCGCTCTCCTTGTACTCGCGCGACTCCCCGGCGAGCGCCGTCGTGGTCCCCGGGGGCAGGATCTGGCGCGCGACGGCGTCGAGCGAATCGAGCGCTTCCCCCTGGGCGAGCTCCGGCGTCAGCGAAGCCGACAACGTGAACGAAGGGATCCGGTTGAAGTGGTTGATTTGTCGCGCCCCAACTCCTTCTTGCACGTTCGCCAACGCGTCGAGCTGGACCAGCTGCCCGCTCTTGCCTCGCAAGTAGATTCCCCGCATGTCGCTCGGGGTCGCGCGATCCTTGGGATCGAGCTGCATCATCACGTAGTACAGCTTGTCGTTGCGGGTGAACGTGCTGACCCGGCGGCCGCCGAGGAACGTCTGCAGGGCGCCCGCGACGTCGCGGACGGGCACGCCCAGATCCTCGGCGCGGTCCCGGTCGAACGTCACACGCAGCTCCGGTTTGTTCACAAAGAGATCGGTCTGCGCGTTCACGAGACCTTTGATCTGGGACACGCGAGCCACAAAGGGACCCATCATGTCTGTGAGCTTCGCGAAATCGGGATTCTGCACGACGTACTGGATCGGCGGGTTAAAACCAATCGCGCCAGGGGCGAAGGGGTATGCCAACACTCCCGAGATGCCCATGAGCTGAGGGAACATGCCTCCGATTGTCTGGTCTACCGTCGTGCGCCGCTCGCTCCAGTCCTTCATGATCACGCCGATGAACGCGCTGTTCACGCCGCCGGCGAACCCCCCGACGATCGTGAAATACCCGTTGACGTCAGGGGTTCGGCCAATGACCTGCTCAATCTGGCGCACGTAGCCGTCGGTGTACGGCAGCGACGCGCCTTCGGGGCCCCGTACGGCCACGAGGAAGAAGCCGCGGTCGTCGGTCGGGATCAGCTCCCTCTGCAGCCGCGTCCGTGGGTAGAACAGAAACGCGGCGACGGAGACGACGACGACTGCCAGCGTCCCGAGCAGAACGGCAACGCGGTGATCGACGGCGCGGCGCAGCAGCTGCGCATACCGCTCCGACATCGCATTGAAGCCGCGCTCGAACAGCTGGAAGGCCTTACCGTGCTGGTGCTGCATCCGCAGGATCTTGGCGCAGAGCATCGGCGTGAGCGTCAGCGCGACGAAGCCCGAGATCACGACCGCACCCGCCACGGCGATGCCGAACTCGCTCAGCAACCGGCCCGCGGTGCCCGTCAGGAACGCGAGCGGCGAAAACACCGCCACCAGCGCGATCGTGGTCGCGATCACGGCGAAGCCGATCTCGTTGGTGCCGTTCACCGCCGCCTGCTCCGGGGCTTCGTGCAGCTCCTCTTGGTGCCGGTAGGCGTTCTCGAGCACGATGATCGCATCGTCCACCACGATGCCGATCGCGATGGTGAGCGCGAGCAGCGTGAAGTTGTTGATCGAAAAGCCCAGGAAATACATAATCGCGAACGTCGCGATGATCGACGCCGGGATCGCGAGTCCCGGGATGATCGTGGCGCGCACGTTTCGCAGGAACACGAAGATGATCAGCACCACCAGGATCGCCGCAATGAGCAGCGTAAGGCGGGCGTCGTCGATCGAGTGCGTGACGAACACGGACCCGTCGTACGCGCTTTGCAGCTTCACGCCGAGCGGCAGCGCCCGCTGGATGTCGGGGATCGCCTGGCGAATGTTACGCGCGACATCGAGGAGGTTCGCCTTCGACTGCCGTACGACCCCGATGGCCACCGACGGAGATCCGTTGTACCGGAAGATCGAACGGTCGTCCTCCGGGCCGAGCTCGACGCGGGCAATGTCCTTGAGCTTGACGAGCTGGGTGCCCTGATTGGGTACCACCATTTCGCCGAACTCCTGCGGCGTCTTGAGCTCGCCCAGCGAGCGCACAGAGAACTCGCGCCGCGTCGATTCGATGCGCCCGGCGGGAATCTCGACATTGCGTGAGGCGATCGCGCCCTCTACGTCCTGCACGGTCAGCCCGCGCGCCGATAGCGCCTCCGGCTGCACCCAGACCCGCATCGCGTAGCGCCGCTCCCCGAAGATGCCGGCGCTGCCGACGCCCGGCAGGCTCTGGAGCCGCGCCTTCACGACTCGGTCGGCGACGTCGGAGAGCTGCATCAGGTCGTAGTTGTCGCTGCTCAAGGCCAGCCAAAAGAACGGCTGCGCATCGGCCGACTGCTTCGCGATCACCGGCTCGAGCACGGCCACCGGCAGGCGACCCCGCACGCGCGACACTTTGTCGCGCACGTCCTGCGCCGCGACGTCGATCGGGCGGTCGAGGGTGAACTCGAGGGTGATCTGGCTGTTCTCCTCCGACGAGGAGCTCGACAAGGTGCGCAGTCCCTGGATCGTGGACAGTTCCTCTTCGAGCACGTCGGTCACCGCGGTTTCCACGACCTGCGCGTTGGCGCCGGGCAACGTGGTCGAGACCGAGATGATCGGCGGGTCGATGTCCGGGAGCTCGCGCACCGACAGCCGGGTGTAGCCGATGGCGCCGAACAGCACGAGCGCCGCCGAAATCATGCTGGCCAGCACCGGACGCTGGATGGACGTTTCGGAGAGTTTCATATGGCCCGAAAATTAACCGAATAGGGTCGCGCCGGGAGGAGGGCCCCGGCTGTCAGGAAATCGTAAACCACTTCCGACACCTCCCTACTAACTACGACGATCTGGCCACCGCGATTACGACATTACGGTCAGGGCGCCGTTTTGCTTCGGCGGCGTGGCTGGGTGTTGTACCCTAGCGCTGGCACTTGGGGCAGAAGGTCGTCGCCCGGAGGTCGATCGTGTGCGTCGTGACGAGCTTTTTTCCGCACGTCACGCACGGCTCGCCGCCGCGGCCGTACACCTTGAGCTCGAACTGGAACCGGCCTTCCGCGCCCGTTCCGGTGCGGTAGTCACGCACCGTCGTCCCCGAGGATTGCACGGCCCGTTCGAGCACGCCGGTGACCGCGGCGTGCAGGCGGGCGAACTCGTCGAGCGACAGCTTGTCGGTGCGCTTCGACGGGTCGATCCCCGCCTCGAACAGCGCCTCGTTCGCGTAGATATTGCCGACCCCGGCGACCCGGCGCTGGTCCATGATCGCCTTCTTGATCGCCGCCCGCGTGCCCTTGAGCCGATCGGCGAACACGAACGGCGTGAACGTATCTTCCAGCGGCTCGGGGCCGATGCGGCTGGTGTAGTCGCCCCAGCCTCGTTCGTCGAGCAGCCACAGCGTGCCGAGGCGGCGCACGTCGCGGTAGACCAACAGGCGACCGTCGTCGATAGTACACGTGAGCACCGCGTATTTCGCCTCGTCGCGGGTGAGCGCGCGGTCGTACACCACCAACGAGCCCGTCATCCGGGGTTGCACGATCAGGCGGTGACCGCTCGCCAAGCGGAACACGGCGTGCTTCGCGCGGCGGATCACTTCCTCGATGGTGTTGCCTCGGAGGGTGCGGAGCAGCCGCGGCTTCGACACGCGGCGCAACACGTCCGTCTTGGCCAGGCGAGCGCGCGCGATCCGGTAGCCCTCGAGCCGCGGGGCGAGCTCCCGGACGATCGTCTCAACCTCGGGCAGCTCCGGCACGGGCCTCCCTGGTTTCCCGCCACCCGATGTCGCGCCGGTACGTCTTCCCCGAGAACGTGATCAGCTCGCACGCATCGGTGCTGCGTCTCGCGGCCTCGCCCACCGTCTCCCCCAGCCCGGTGACCGTGAGCACCCGCCCGCCGTGCACCCGGAGCCCGCCATCCGGGTCGCGCGCGGTGCCTGCGTGGAACACGAGCGTCCCGGGCTCGAGATCGCGCGGCACGATGATCGCGCCGCCCAGCTCCGGCCTCTGGGGATACCCGGGCGCCGCCAGCACCGTCGCCACGGCGGCGCGCGTTGCCGCGAGGGTCGTCTCTCGAGGCCGCCAGCGTCCGCCGGCGATGTCCGCCAGGTGATGGGTGACGCCGGGCAGCACCGGGAGCAACGCCTGCGCTTCGGGGTCGCCGAAGCGGGCATTGAACTCGAGCACGGCGAGCGTACCGTCGGCCGCCAGCATCAGTCCGGCGTACAGCACACCTTGGAAGGGGGCGCCCTGCGCCGCCAGCTCGCGGAGCGCCGGCTCGAGCACCTCGCGCCGCACCCGCTCGAGCATCCCTGCGGTGGCGACGCTCACAGGGCAATAGGCGCCCATGCCACCGGTGTTGGGGCCGGTGTCGCCCTCGCCCAGCCGCTTGTGGTCCTGGGCCGCGGGGAGGAGAAGCAGGTACTCTCCGTCGGTGAGTGCCAATACCGACAGCTCCTCGCCCTTCAGAAAGTCCTCGATCACGATCTCGTGACCCGCGTCGCCGAACGCCGCTTCGACGAGCATCGCGCGTGCCGCGCGCGCCGCCTCGGTGCGGCGGGCGCACACCACCGCACCCTTTCCCGCCGCGAGGCCCGAGGCCTTCACGACCAGCGGCTCGGCGTGACGTTTGATGTACGCGAGCGCCGGGTCGATCGCGGTGAACGTCTGGCTGGCCGCGGTGGCAATCCGGGCCCGGCGCATCACGTCTTTAGCGAACGCCTTGGACGACTCGATGCGTGCGGCGGCCGCGTTGGGTCCGAAGACGGCATGACCCGCCGCCCGAAGCGCGTCAGCCAGCCCGGCGGCGAGCGGCGCTTCCGGGCCCACGATGGTGAAATCGATCTTGTGCTCGCGAATCGCCGCGACGAGCTCGCCGGTGGCGCTGGCGGGAATCGGGAGGTTGGTGCCGAGCTGGGCGGTGCCGGGGTTACCGGGAGCCGCGAACAGCTCCGCGTCGGGCGTGTCGCGCTTCAGCGCCCAGCAGAGCGCGTGCTCGCGGCCCCCTCCCCCGACGACCAGGACTCTCACTTCTTCTTATTGAACGCGTCCGTGAACGCCTGGGCGGCCCGCTTGGCGGTATCCACCACGTCGTTCACGACGGCCTTCGCTTCCTTCATGTAGTGGTCGCGGGCGTCGTCGATGTCCTGGTCGATGGGACGCTGCTCCGCTTCGGGCCCGCGGCGGGTGTATTCGCCGCGCAACACGCGATCGTAGTGACCTCCTTCGATCCAGCGCTGCAGCTCGGCGGCTCGCACCGTGTTGAACGGATGCGACCGGCCCAGTACGCCGAGGATCTTGAAGATGCGGTCGAGCGCGCCGCCCGCGTCCTCGTACTCCTTCGCCTGCACGAGGAACGCGTTCAAGTCCATCTGCGACATGTCGCCGCCCCCCGCGAACTTGAGGTTCACGCGCAGCGACGCGGTCGGATCCTGGCACGCCAGCAGCCCGGCGCGGTCGGACGAGAGCTCGCTCTTGCGGAACCACTCGAGCAGGGCGAGCTGGATCGGCAGGATGGCGATGCCGGCGAGGAAGGGGAGCGCGCCCAGGCCCACGTGGAGGATGAGCACGAGGATCGTATGGTACAGTGCATGCCCGCTCATCACGTGCCCGAGCTCGTGGCCCAGCACGTTCCGCACCTCATCGTCGTCGAGCAGTTTCAGCGTGCCAGAGTTGATCACGATGAAGGGCCGATCCATGCCGAACGCCCCGGCGTTGGCGAACGGCGTCTGCGATACGAACAGCTCGGGCCGCTCGGGCCAGTCCATGGACGTGAGTATGTCGGTGTAGAGCTGGTTCAAGCGCGGGAACTGGGTCGGCCCGACGCGCACCGCATCCGCCTGGAAGATCAGCCGCACACCCCGCTCCCCGATGAAGCCGTAGATCTTCTTGACGACTTCGTCGAATCCGGGCACCGAGCGCAGCGACTGCAGCGCGGCGCGGTCGGCGGGGTGCTCCCACGTCACCGGGGCGATTTGGGTGAG
>Ga0137409_10006984_pt1 | contig 11638 bp, 9 predicted proteins | sample CZODoug1_16funga_FD_122059 | JGI IMG/M metagenome (GOLD analysis project Ga0137409, IMG submission 122059) | Vadose zone soil fungal communities from Angelo Coast Range Reserve, California, USA - CZODoug1_16fungal (Hybrid Assembly) | ecosystem: Environmental > Terrestrial > Soil > Vadose zone... | reverse complement strand
CCCCCCTGAGATATCCAGGTGGCAAAGGTAAACTCGCAGGTTTTGTAAAAAAACTGATAGAACTAAATGCTCTAAGTGACGGCGAGTACGCGGAACCTTACGCGGGGGGGGCTGCTATCGCTCTCGAGCTGCTATTCCAAGAGTACGTTACAAAGATTCATATCAACGACATCAGCCGACCGGTATATGCCTTTTGGAAAAGCGTTCTAGATCACACGGATGAGCTAATACGCCTCATATGGAACACGCGGTTATCTGTTCGATCGTGGGACAAGCAAAAGCGCATTCTAGCCAATCACAAAGATCACGACGACCTCAGCCTTGGTTTTGCAACTTTCTTTCTTAATCGCACGAATCGATCTGGCATTTTGAACGGCGGAATCATCGGTGGCCGAGACCAGTCAGGGCCTTGGAAAATCGATGCGCGATTTAATGCGCCTGAACTCGCTCACCGGATTGAAGCAATTGCTCGGCTCCGGCGACGGATTAGCCTCTCTAGAGAGGACGCCTACGAGTTTCTGTCAACGCGTTTGAGCGCTCTTCCCAAGAATTCCTTGGTTTACCTTGATCCGCCGTATTACGTGAAGGGCAAAGCCCTGTATTACGATTACTACGTTCACGAGGACCACGTGCGAGTTGCTAAACTCGTGACGCGAAAAAGCAACGCTCAGAAATGGATAGTTTCTTATGACGATGTCGCAGCAGTTCGGAAAATTTACGCGGGCTGCCGCCGCATCGTCTACACCGTGGGATATAGTGCCCGCGAAGTGCGTGAAGGCTCAGAGGTCATGTTTTTTTGTGATCATTTACGAATTCCACCGTTAACTGGAGCCATGCGCGCGTCCGCACGATGATCCAAGTCGAGGGACTGCCAAACATGGCAAAGGCCAAGACATACTGGTGGCAAGGTAATTCTACCGAAAGATACTGGTGTGAAATTACAGGCCGTGAAGATATCGGCGATGACCTTAATTGTCCGCAGAGCGATGAAGCAGGGAACGCCTATTGGTCCTACTCGATCATTAACCTGATTCAGCCCGGCGATATCGTCTTCCACTACTCTACGACGCAACAAGCTTTCGTGGGCGCGTCTGTGGCTGCTGGATTCGTGCGGGACGGAACAACCGAGTGGACTCCTCATGGTACCGTTGGCCGCAGAAAAGTTGCATCGAATAAGGTGCGTCCCGCCTGGAGATTACATCTGCTTGAGTTCACAAAAAGTGTGAATCCCCTAACACTAAATGCAGTCCAACAGGACGAGAATTGGGTTAGAGCCTGGATTGCCGCGAGAAAGTCAGAAAAATCTCTTTATGCGCCATTTCAGCCCTACCCCGGACGACTGCGTGCCTGCCAAGGTTACTTGACAAAGATGCCTGCGGATTTCGTTCAACGTTGGCAGGCATTGGGAGAACTGGCAAACAATTTGGACGAGGAGAATCGTGCCTCGAGCGCCGATTTGGAGGCTGACGCAGCGATGGCTGTCCTAGCCAGGGAGGTTGCTGGCGGGCCGAGGGGTCAAGGTTTTCTCATTTCCTCAAAACTCCGCAAGGCGATTGAGCAACACGCGGTGGACATGGCTAGAAAACACTTTGTATCCGCTGGCTACAGAGTGAAAGTTCTGGGAAAGCCGTACGACTTAATTTGCTCGGCCAAGGAAGAAACGCTCTATGTCGAAGTCAAAGGAACAACAACCGACGGTTTGACAGTCTTTCTCACTCCAAACGAGATCGCTTTTGCTCGCGAACATAAAGCACAGATGGCTTTGTTTCTGGTTTCCGGGATCGAAGTGTCAAATGCGGACGCTGAGCCCGTCACTAGTGGGGGCAAAGTGAAATTGCTCCGGCCGTGGGACATCGACGCCGGAGCTCTTGAGCCCCTCGCCTACTCGTACTCAGTTCCGCAGTAGCGTTTTTCTACGCTTTACGGCTAAGCTAAGGAATCGTGTTCGCTTTCGCAATTTCGACGACCCGCATCAGTACACTGGCCAGTGCAAGAAGGCCCTGCCATGCTAAGATGACGCTGCCTCCATTCAACGCGCTCGCAGAGCTGAGGTCCGGGCAAAAATGCTCACCAAATTGACTGTCCAGAACTTTCGCAGCATCGAACGCTGTGAGATCGATCTAGCTCCGATCACAATCTTTTTCGGCCCAACTTCTGCTGGCAAATCCACGCTTTTTTACGCGTTACTCGTGCTGCGAAATTTCATCCTTAATCCCAACCAAGCGATTGACGGACTTTTCAACCTTGGATTCCAGAACCTCGGCGGCTTCGAAGCGTGCATTTTCAACCACAACACATCAAAGGCTCTCGAAGTGACGGCTGCGACCGACATTCTCGGCAGCTACGGCGTGCAGTTCCGAAGGGCGGACGCGGACATCATTCAAACTACCACCCTGGGTGAAATGAAAGCTAAAGTGGCGATTCCGTACGCTGCGAACCAATCGTTCGCTTCCCAAATTTCCGACGATGCCGAAGAATTTCAGGTCAACTGGAACGGATTCGCTTCCACCATTAGCTCAAAATCAGGGGCCGCAGAAGCGCAGGCGCAAGCCGTCAACATGGCCTCGGTCCTGAACGACGCCGTCGAGACCATCAAACGCGTCGACATCTGTCCTCACCGGCGCGGCTTCTTCAAACCCAACTACACACCGACGCCGCTTACCGCCACACCAACCAGCGAGGACGAAGTCGCTACGCTAATCATTAATGACCAGAACTCCCCGCCGCGCATCTCAATCAACACAGGCGAAATTTTCGACCGCGACTTCCGAATCTACACGCCACCAGGGACCGCGACCACGTTTCTACAAACTACAGAAACAAAGGTTTCTCGAGTGCCAGGCCTACTTGTCAACGACGGATTCGGTGTCAACCAAGTTGTATACATGTTGGCAAAAATCCACCGGCCGGAAGTCGAAACCATCATGATCGAAGAGCCGGAAGTACATCTGCACCCTTCGGTGATCCGGAAGTTCGCCCGAGTTCTAGTCCACCTTGCAACGCGCGAAGAAAAACAGCTCATGTTCACCACACACAGCGAGCAGTTTCTGCTATCGATACTGGCCTGTGTAAAGGAACGGCTGCTTCAACCAAAGCAACTTCGGTGCTACCACGTTGCGCGAGAGGGCAAGCAAACCGCGTTCAACCTTGAGCCGGTCTCAGAGGATGGGCAGATTTCCGGGGGACTTTCGTCCTTCATGGAAGGCGAACTAGAGGACATCCGCACTTTCCTTTCCAACCCAAGATAGCCGACCGTGGCGATCTTCGTCATCAATGAATGGTTACCGGAGGACTCGTCAGGCGTTAACGGCGTGCAGGCCCAAAGAGACGCCTTTGAGCTCTTGGCCATGCTCGTAAGATCGAACCACCAGATCGTCGTCCTGGACGGCACTTCCTTCGTCGATAAGTTCTGGAAACTCTGCAAGAGCTCCAATATTGCAGTGACGGGGATCGTGAAGTTGTACCACCTCAGCCTACGGCAGAACCTTGATCGCTGCCGCACACTGAAGCCCGAGGAGGTGGCAGCCATCCCGCCCCACCTGGCCAACGAAACCAACGCAGACGATCACTACCTGCTTGAGACGCAACTCGCGGTTCCAGGCGCGATTCTCGTCACGACCGACGGCGCTCTTCGCGAGGCCGTAATCCGCGCCGGCTACCCGTGCCTCTTGCGCGAAGACTTCCTCGATCAGTACCTCCGAAACTAGCCCCGAGCCTCTCAACGGACGCCCAAATGGACACCAGACCACGTGCCACTACGTGCGGCATGAACGTGCGAAAGCTCACTACCTTGACTGAATTGCCGCCCGGCGCAGCAGACAGAATGAAGGTCTCAGGCCGCTGCTGCTATCACAGACAGAATCGCCTTCACCGTTGTGGTCACAGGCCCTACCATTGTTGCGACAGTTTTGGCCGCTTCTATGAGACCCTCGGCACTCAGTTCATACCATTTTCGACGTGGGGAAGGTGAAGTCACTTCACTAGTGAAGCTCTCTAAATCACCAGCTACTTGTCGCGCCTTGTCAGGTGGAAGCTGCTTGGTGAGCTCAAGGATTTGCTGATGAAGCTTAGCCAGATTCTCTTTTTGTCCGCTGCTCGCCTTTGACGCTTCGGCCTTGTTGAAGCTGTTTTGTATCTTCTCTGCTACAACCATGTCGCCAACCGTGTTGTTATTTCCCGAAATGGTTACTGTGTAATCCGTCATTACGTCGCCTCCTATTTTTCCAACATTTCCCACTACAACAGTGCGCGCTATCACATGCACGGGACTGACCGCGCTTATGTCGTTGGGTCTGGTAAATTCGGCGATATTTCTCAAGATGTTCTTTCGGATCTTACTGAGCTGTGAAAGGAGAGTTTGGCGCTCACCTGGCTCAACGACGTCGTGGAAGCCCTGAGCGAGTTCCAGTAGTCTGGATTGCTCAAATCCGTAGGAGACCCGACTGGAAAGCAGTTGAACTGATTTTAGTAGATAACTCTGTAGTTCATCTGATGATTCGGTCCTAGGGGTAACGATAATTTTCTTTTGAGCAACTAGATTGAGGATTCCCCTTAAACATTCACGCTCAGCGTGCAGACGGAATAGGTGAATTCGCAGTCTGCGCAACACACCTCGGTCAGTTCCTGCTTGCACTTTGAGGAACCATACTGGCAGTAGCCTGCCTCGACGATTGATCCAGCAATGATGTAGCCGAATCCCCACTTCCGGTAGGTCCATTGCAGTGGTACTGAATTTAGGTAAAGAAGCGACCTCTTTGTTCGCGAATTCAATGAGTAACAGGGGTTCGCGCTCGACGAACCAGAAGGGTTCCGTATAAGCAACCTTTCCAGCGATTTTGCGCGTAGTGGAGGTCAAATAACGTCTCGCTAAGATGGGCGCACTGTCCAAGAGTTCACAACTCTTGGCAAGACCATTAGCGGAGGGGATTAGGGCCTGTATTGCGTAACACCATCCGATCAGTTGAAGACAATCGCTGCCTTCTAGGGCTGAAGCACCGTTTGACGTCTTTGCAGAGAAACCCAACTCCAAACGCGATACTGCGCCCCCGTCAGAAAAAAAACGCTGAAAGATGCTTGCTGGTTCCAAGCCGGTGGCCGTGATGTCTAGCCGCTGACGAGTGAGCGGGGGGGCAAATCTCAAAGCACGGTTGGTGGCACAATATAGGTTCTCACCAGGCCATTCCTCGACGCCGCCTCGCCATCTTCTTCGAACCTGGCCAAAGGATCGCACGAATTCGCGACCGGCATTAGCCAAAGGCCATGCAGGCACGTCTAGGCGATTCGTTTCCGTGGAAATGAACCGACGCGCGTCACTGAACGGGAATTGGAGCACGAGAAACATGTTGCGCTCTCGAAAATATCCCTCTCACCGGCGAACGATGAGAGGGGCACTGCATTTGGACTACATTTTGATAGTCATACAGTGATTCACCTGTTGGTCGATACCGTATGACTTTAGTTGTCATAGGATTACTAAATCCGATGTTCAGTAATCATTTAACTGACACAACACTATTTCTCTGGGGGCGCGTTGTCAAGGGAGCTTTCTCTACCCCCGGAAAGAACTTGGGCGCAAAATGGGCGCAAAACCCCCGTTGGGAGTGTAGTATTTGGGCGCTGGAGGGGAGGAGGGCAACTGATTCGGCAAGACTTAGTAGATTTAACCGCTTGCTGACTTGAACTCATAACCCGAAGGTTGTCAGTTCAAATCTGACCCCCGCAACCAATTGAAGACGTACAAGTACTGAAGGCCGGATGCTCCATCCGGCCTTTTCTTTTGGCCGCGATGAATCTGGAAAGAATCGGGCATGACAATGTCATGCGAGTTCCGGCAAACGGCGCCGAAACTCGGGGCCGAAGGTCGTCAGTTCAAATCTGACCCCCGCAACCAATTGAAGAAGTACAAGTACTGAGGGCCGGAAGCTCCATCCGGCCTTTTTCTTTTGGCCGCACCGAAGCCCGGAACTCCTAGCTGACATTTCAGGTATCGACCGCTGTCTGGATGGCGGCGGCCCGCTCCATGCGTGGGGATTCGTCTGCAAGAAATCCTGCGGAAATTATGACAGCGCTCCCTGCGCCGGGCCGCGACGTCTTGAACGAGTGCGCCGGTGAAAGGGAACTGCAAATCACCAGGTGTTATACGGCGTGTTTTCGAACTTGGAGACTTGCGTCGATGCCGAATGGACGTTTGTAATTCCCGTTCCGCTTTGCGTTGGGCTCAGCGCCACGTCTTCGAAGTCTAGCACCCAATCCTTCTGTTGCGTAATCGGGTCAGTCGGTACTTCGCGCAGATAACCGGCGTTCGTCAAATCTTCCAGCGATTGTGGCGCAGCCATCTTGTCCATCGTGAAATTATCAATCGCATTCCGCATCGTCTGCAAGTCCGTGTGGAGCGCCGCTTCGCGCGCGCGCTGCACGGTGCGGTCGTAGCGCCCTGCCGCCAGCCCGAGCAGAATGAAAATGATAGCAATCACGATCATCAATTCGAGCAGCGTAAATCCGCTCCGTTTTCGCGAGCGTTTGTTCATAGCCATCACCATTCCGAATAGGGCCGCCCGTCGGTACCCGTTTCGCGTGAGTTGGAATACACATCAAATACATTCTTGCCGCACCAGCTCGTCGAATCCGGATCGTCCGACACGCACCGCTTGCCCCAATCCTTCTGATTCGTCATCGGGTCCGTCGGAATCGCGCGCAGGAACCGCACCTTCTTGTCCCCCGCGCCCACGTTCACGCCCGTCACCAGCGTCTCCAAATCCGGCGGATATCCTTCGCTGCCCACTTCCACCCGAATTAAATTCTTGTCCGCTGCGTCCTTGTAGCGGTCAATCGAGTCTTTCATTTCTCGCAAACAGCGCCGCAGCTCTGCCTCTTGTTGATAATGGATATTCCGTCGCGCAATCGGCAAAGCCGCACCGGCCAGGATCAACAGAATCGAACACGCGATGATCAACTCGATCAGCGTCATTCCGGACTGCGTCCGGCGCATTTGCGCTCTGATTGTTTTGCGCTTGTTCATGCCCGAGTCCTGCGTCCAGGCCCTCTATAAATTGGACTACGGTTGTACCTGAACTGTTGCCTCGCCGGTCACCAGCGGGATGACCTTCTGCTGCGAGTCCCGCGCATTCACCTGCACGATGGAGATCTTCGCGGTGCCCGCCGCCTTGCCTTTTATTACCAGGCCCAGCAGCGTTCCGCTTCCATTCACGCCCTGCGTATTCGGCTGGCGTGTCGCGGAAATAATCGCTTGCCCGTGCTCTGTATCTACGCGCTGCACAATCGCGATCTCCTGATTGCCACCGGAGAGGAACGCGCCGTGCTGTACTTCTTCGATGCTAATCACGTTCGGGTCGAACTGGAGCATCATCGGAATCGCAAACAGGTCGGTTACGTTATCGACTGCAACTCCCAACACCGCCGTCTGTCCTGGCTTCAAATTAAGTGCGCCCGGCTCAAACCTTACTCGGGCCGCCGTCGCGTCAGCCGGTGCCGCTGTATCGGGTAACGCCCCGTTCGGCGCTGCGCCTGTCTGCCCTGTTGCGGGAACCACTGTTGGATTCACTGCGGCCGCGCCGTTGTTCGGAGCCTGTGCCGGCTGCGTTGGTGCGGGAGGCGGCGCGGTCGGCGTTCGAATCTCGCTTTGCTTCTTCACTTGTACGTTCTGTTCCGAACCCGCATAAATCGACCGCAAATTCGCCTTGGTCCAATCCGGCAGCCGCACAATGCGCGGAATCAGCACGACCAGAACGTCATTTTCCTGATGGTCCTTTTTCTTGTCGGACGTCAGGTATTGCATCAAAGGAATCTGGCTCAGCCCGGGAATGCCGTTCAACGTGGCCGAATCGATCTGCTGAAACAAACCGCCAAGAATGCTCACTTCGCCTTCGCGCAGTCGAATGTCTTGATCGAACTTCTGCTGCCCGATAATCGGTTGTTGAATGCCGCCGATCGCTTGCTGGCCGGTCACCTGCGATACTTCGATCGACACCTTCATACTCACTTCATGATTCGGGTGCACGTGCGGAGTAATGTCGATGTTCACACCGACGTCCAGGTACGTAAACTGCGTGTTCACCAACGGATTCACCGCCGTCGTGCCAACGCCCACGCCCGCTTGGAAGCTGCCCGTCGCAATCGGCACGCGGCTGCCGATACGCAGTTTCGCCGGTTGCCCGTCCACAGACCGAATCTCCGGGTTCTGAATAATCTTCGTCGCTGTGTCCGTCAAAATAAAATTCGCCGTGGCGCCCGGCAGCGTCACGCTGTAGTCCGCCGTCGAAAAATGAAAGCCTTTCAAGGGCAGCGAAGTGTTCGGCGTGGTTGTGCTGTTGTTGTTTGTGGTCGTCGTCGGTGGATTGAATGCCAGCGACGCTGACTGTCCGGGGTTCACGCCCAAATCCCGCAGCCGTTCCGTGCTCGCCGAAAGCACTTCCACCTGAATCACCACTTCCGGCCGCGCTTTATCAATGTCGTTGATCAACTTTTCCGCGATCGCAATTTTGTCCGGCGTATCGCGCACGATAATCGCGTTCTGCGAATTCAGCTGCTGAATTTTCTTAATTTCCGCCACTTGCCGCAATCCATTCGCGATGTCCGTCAAGTCCTGCGGCTGTGTGATATTCGAGAGGTAAAACGTCCGCACCACCGTCTCGTCGTAATCCCGGTGCTTTTGCGCCGTGTCCTGAATAACAAAAATCGTATTCTCGGTTACCGGTTTCCAAAACGCCTTGCTCTGGATACTTGCCAGCGCCAACGCCTGGTCCAGGGTCACGTTGTTGAAATCCACCGCGATCCGTCGCGGCGCAAAGTCGGTATCGAAAATCACGCCAATGCCTGCCAGCTTGCCAATCGTGTTGAAAATCACCTTCGCATCATCCGACGCCCGTAAATTAATCGGCGCGTTTGACAGCGGCTTCAATTCCGGTGGCGCTGAGGCATAAGCGGATTCATTCTCTTCCGGGCTCGCCTGAGCGTCCGTCTGCCGGTTTTGCTCGGCGATCATGCTCAACGTCTTGCGCATTTCCTGCGCGGCAGCTTCGTTCGTCGGGTCGATTGTCGTCGCGCGCTGAAACTCTGCAACCGCCGTCTGCAAATCGCCTTTTTCCTTCAGCTTCAGGCCTTGCTTGACGTGAAACTGGCTCGCCTCAAAGCGGATCTGGTCCAGCTTGATGCGGTAAGCCGCATTTTTCGGGTCGGAATTGTAAGCTTTTTGGTAGTACTGAAGGGCAGTATCGAGGTCTTGAAGAGTTTCTGCTTTGCGCGCCTGGCTATAATCGGTGCCGCCTTTTGGGCAACCTGCCGCCAAAAGGCTTATTCCCACACATAGAACGACGTTCGCCCAACGACGCATTTATTCTCCGTAGCTCCAAGCCGGGGACCCTAAGCAGTCTAGCATTGGCTTAGAGCCCCAACAACAATCCAAGGTTGGCTGTCTTGCATCCGGCAACATCCGGTCGTTATAGTGGAGGGCTGTGGCCAAACACGCAAAAGCGTCTGAGAAACCCAAGGAGCAAATTGTCGCCCAGAATCGCGCGGCAGGGTATAACTATCATCTTTTGGAGCGTTTGGAAGCAGGTCTTATCCTGCATGGAACTGAGGTAAAAGCCTTACGCGAAGGAAAGGCGAACATTCGCGACGCCTACGTGGACTTTAAGCCCAATGGCGCCTGGCTCGTCAACGCACACATTGCCCAATATATGCCCGGCGGCCCCTGGAACCATGAACCCTTGGGTAGCCGCAAGTTACTGCTGCATAAAAATGAACTCCACAAACTCGCTGCAAAAACGCAGTCCAAAGGGTTGACCGTCATCCCCATAAAAATTTACTTCCGCGACGGCATCGCAAAGTGCGAAATTGCTCTGGCGCAAGGCAAAAAGCAGTGGGACCGCCGCCAGGACGAGCGCACCAAGGAAGCCCGCAGAGAAGCCGATCAAGCTATGTATCGCAACCGGAGGCGATAACTTCATCATGCAAATCAAGTTGGAAACCAAGCCGTACGCTTCGCTCGAAATCGACGCGCTCGTTACGCCCGTTTTCGAAGGCGACGACCCGATCCAGGGCCGCGTCGCGGAACTCGATCAGTTGACCGGTGGCCTGCTGAAGAAGCTTGCAACGAGCGGCGAGCTCACCGGCAAGACGCTCGAGTTCACCTTGATTCACGCGCCCGCGGGATTGAAGGCGGCGCGTTTGTTGCTCGTCGGAGCAGGGAAGAAGGATCAATTCAACGTCGCGACGCTGCGCAAAGTTGCGGGCGCGGCGTTGCGCTCTCTCAAGGCGAAGTCGGTAAAGAATTTCGCGTTCCTCGCTGGCGGCGCGCTCCCACCCGAAGATGGCTCGCAAGCGATCGTCGAAGGCTTGCTCACCGGCAATTTTGAAACTGACAAATACAAGACCGATAAAAAAGACAAAAAGATCGAGTCCGTTGCGCTCGTCGGAATTCCCGAAACTGAAACTGCCGCAATACAAAAGGGCATGGCGCGTGGACACATCATCGCCGAATCACAGAATTTCACGCGCGACCTCGTCAACGAGCCTTCGAACAAGCTCACGCCGCGTGTCCTCGCCGAAAAAGCCGAAGCTATGGCCAAAGAAGCCGGTCTCGCCGTTGAAATTTTCGATGAAAAGAAAATTGCCGATTTGAAAATGGGCGCTTTGCTCAGTGTCGCCCAGGGAAGCGCCGAGCCGCCGCGCTTCATCGTCGTCACGTACACGCCAGCTAATCCGAAGCCCTTTGCTCCGGTCATCGGCCTCGTCGGCAAAGCCGTTACCTTCGACACCGGCGGCGTTTCCATCAAGCCCGCCGATGGTATGGAAAAAATGAAGTACGACATGGCCGGTGGCGCCACGATGCTCGGCGTCATGCGCGCCCTCGCCGCGCTCAAGCCCAACGTCAAAGTTATCGGCGTCGTTCCCGCCACGGAAAATATGGTCGGCGGCAAAGCGCAAAAGCCTGGCGACATTCAAACCGCCATGTCCGGCAAAACGATCGAAGTTTTGAACACCGACGCAGAAGGTCGCCTCATCCTCGCCGACGCCGTCCACTACGCGAAGCAACTTGGCGCGACCCATCTCGTCGACGCAGCCACGCTCACCGGCGCCATCGTCGTCGCCCTCGCTAACGTCAATGTCGGCGTCTTCGGCTCCGATCAAACTTGGACCGACAAACTTCTCGCTTCCGCCAAAGCCACCGGCGAAAAAATGTGGCAGCTTCCCATGGATGACGAATATCGCGAATTAATCAAGGGAAGTTTTGCGGACATTCAAAATATCAGTAGCGGCAAAGGCGGCGGTTCTATCACTGGCGCGTGGTTCATCCGCGAATTCGCGGGCGACACGCCGTGGATCCACCTCGACATCGCCGGCACTGCCTGGAACGACGACGCCAAGCCCTGGCTCGCCAAAGGCCCCACCGGCGTCGCCCTTCGCACACTCGTGCATCTGGTCCAGACTTTTTAGCAAATCTGTGGCCCATGCTTCCGACGCCACCGCTGGTCTTGCTCTTTCCAATCCGAATTGCTGGACGGGCGTCAGTGTCGTCGGCGTTTCTTCGTGATTGAATTTGAACTCTTGACAATCGTGTTTGGCCAGTCCGGAAAGGCAATGAAATTAACAAAACCGTGGAGATAAAGACGATGAATGG
>Ga0137409_10006983_pt1 | contig 11639 bp, 11 predicted proteins | sample CZODoug1_16funga_FD_122059 | JGI IMG/M metagenome (GOLD analysis project Ga0137409, IMG submission 122059) | Vadose zone soil fungal communities from Angelo Coast Range Reserve, California, USA - CZODoug1_16fungal (Hybrid Assembly) | ecosystem: Environmental > Terrestrial > Soil > Vadose zone... | reverse complement strand
GTCTGACGGTCGAAACACTCAGTGACTCGTGAGTAATGATTGAGGTGTCTGCCACGCCGAATCGGTCCAGCAAATCGCGCCACTGGGACACGAGAACCGAGGGGACGACAAGGCTGAATGGCTCGTGCCGGGCCAGCGAAACGGCGAGCGCGACGTACGATTTCCCCAGGCCGACTTCGTCGGCGAGGAGCGCGCCGCCGTGACGTGCGATGATTGCGCTCAGTCGCTCGGCGGCCGGGACCTGGTGCGGCGCGAGCCAGGCGGGCCAGATGGGCGACGCTGTGCTGCTTGCCAGTGGCGCGCCGTCGAGCAGGGCCCGCGCCGCGCTGGCGACGACCGCGCGCGGCGCCGCCTCCGCCGTCGGCTCGAGCGCGACGGTGAGAGGCTCAGCAACGGGAACGAGGTGCTCAGAGAGAATCCGCGGCCAGCGCGCGACGGTCGGCGGCATCGAGGTGAAAAGCGTCAGCGACGAGGTCGTCAGCGGGCTCGGCGCATTGGCCGCGGCGGGCGAGCTCTTCCCAAACCGCCCCGGGGGCCGGTACCGGCAAGCCACGCACCACTCGGGCGTTGAAGCGGCGGAAGCCGCCGCGCGCGGGATCGGCGACGAGGCGGGCCAGCGCGGTGAGCCAGCAGGAATTAAACAGCGCGGCCAACGCCGCGGCGTCGAGGGCGTCCCGTGTGGCGATGCCGTAGAGGGTATTGAGCGGCACCAGCTCCGGGGCCGGGACCGCCGCGGTGAGGCGACGGCCAATGTCGGGCCACACCACACGATGCGCGGCGAACCCGAGGCCGGTACGGAACAGCTGCCACGGTGGTCCCGCTCTGTAGTCGGCTCGCCGGCGCAATCGCTCCGCATGGCGTGAGAGCCGCTCACTGAGCTCGCTCGGCAGGCGCGCGAGCGGCTGGCCGTCGATGCCGTGGGTCCAGAGTACGTAGCGGCGCGGCCGGCAGCGCCATGCGGTGACGTCTCGCCCGCGGACCGCCGGTCGCGAACCTGAGCACTCGCGATCGAGGAGGAAGAGATCGTCGGCGCCCGTTTTCACACCGAGCTGCGGCGTCCAGTGATCGCTGACGATCGGGAATTGAGCGCGCAGCCGGCGGCTCACCCGCTCCGCACCCGGGGCGAGAATCCAGGGACCGTCGCGCTGCAGCTGCCGTTGAGAGACTGACGGTGCCGCGGGCTTGGGCCCCAAAGCGGTGGCTACCCGCTCCATCCCGCTGGGATCGGCTCGCGCCGCGACCAACGCCATCGGGTATACCGCCGCGCCAAAGCTCCGGGCCACCGGCTCCGGCAGAGGGGACGCTCGTTCGATACGCGCACTGTGGCTGAGCCGTCGGCGCAAGGGTTCGGCGTAACCGCTGGTTGCCAGTTTTGCCGGAATCAGCAGCGCGACCACACCGCCCGGGCGGGTGAGCTCCAACGCACGCTCGGCGAAGGCGACGGCAAGATCGGGCAAGTGGGCAAAACCGCGTGTCGCGGACGGACGCCAACAGGTGTAGCGCGCCGCGAGCGTTTCGCGCACGCGCGGCGCCAGCCGCTCGGCCCGTACCCACGGCGGGTTCCCGGTCACGAGGTCGAACCCCCCGTGAACCATCACATCCGCGAAATGGGACTCGAAGGAGAAGAACGGCGCCGCGCCTTCGAGACGCAGCTTCCGCCGCGCGGTTCGCAGGTCCCGCATGCTCCGTCGCAGCCGCGCGAGCCGCAGCCGCTGCTCGAGGTCGAGGCCACGCCTCCGGCCGAACAGGTCGCGATTGCGGCCGCCATCGAGTAGCTCGGCGATTGCCGACTCCAGCGCCGCGCAGCCATCGTCGAGGAGCTTTCGCGCGAGTGCGGTTTCCGCCCGGCTCAACTCCGCCTGGGCAGAACGCTTTGCCACGCCCGCGAGGGAGAAGTGTGTGCGACGCGCCGCGGCGAGTCGCCGTACTTCGGCAGCGCTCCCACGGAAGGCGCGGCCGCCGAGCGATGACGCCATCATCAGCGGGTCGAGGAGCGCGTCACCCTGAAGGACATGGCCGTCGAGGTTGGGCAGCGGCGCAATCCGGGTCACTTCGGCACCATCCTCCTCGGCGACGAGCGCGAGCCACAATCGCAGCTCGGTGAGGCGCACGGCTGTGGGCGTCAGATCCACGCCGAACAACGAGCGCGCCAGCACATCGCGCTTGACGGCCAGAGCCGGCCCGTCGCCGGCCGCGCGCCGAAGGCTCACCACCTCATCGAGTGCTCCGAGCAAGAACGCACCCGATCCCGCGGCCGGGTCGAGCACCGTCAGCCCGCGCAGGTCGGGCGCGGGATGCGGCGCGACGCCTTCGTGTACCCACCGGGCAGCGGCAGTCGGGGGAATCCCGAAACGATGGGTGAGCGCGGCCTCGAGCCCCGCGCGGACCATCTCCCGCACGAGAAAGGCCGGCGTGTAGTAGCTCCCGCTGGTCCGGCGGTCGTCGGGGTCCATGACGCCTTCGAACACGCGGCCGAGCATGTCGGGCGCGACGAATTCGCCGGCATCATGTTCGCGGACGGAAAAGTGAAAACGCTCGAACAACTCGTCGAACGCATCGCGCCACTCGCTGTTGCCCCAGACGGCCGGGCCGTGCCGCCGCTCCAGCGCCGAGGGCTCGAATAGCCCACCGTTGAGGAATGGGATCTCGCCCAAGCCCCGGGCGACTGCGCCGCGCGCCGCGGGCGGCCGGTTCAACGCTCCGAAACAGAGCGCGTTGAGAAAGGAGCGGTGAAAGTGGCGCCGGGAAGCGACCGCCCGATCGAGCAGATGCGCCACGTACCGGGTATCGCCGTTCAGCCAACCCTTCGATTGGATGAAATAGAGGAAGAGCACGCGCGTGAGTGTCGTGAGCGTCAGCGCGTGACGGTCCACGCGCGATCGTGGGGTCGGGAGCCGCTCGGTGAGGTTGTCGAGCGTCTGCCTGAAGGCACGGAAGAACCGTGGCGTAACGCCCTCGCTCGCCAGCACCTCGCCGATCCGCAGCGAAAGCGCGAGCGCCGATTCTGTCTTTGCCGGGGCGAGCCGTTCGAGCGTCGCCAGGGACGAGCCGGGTGGATTTGCGAGCTGAATGCTCGTCATACGCACTCCCACGGGACCGGCCGCGCAAACGAGCCGGAGCGGCTGGCCTCCCAGTGCACAGGCGAGGCCGCGCTCGGCTCCGGCGGAGAGTCGCCGTGCCGCGGCGCGCGCCGCCTCCTCGGGAGCGGCAGCCTCGAGCGCAAAGACCCGAAATGCGCCGTGCCGCGCGATCAGCGCGGCGCGGTCGATGTTCGTTGTCTCACCCAGCCATGCCTGCACGGGCACGGGCTCCCAGGCTGCTTCGTAGCCGAGCGCCGCGAACAGCTCGCGCAAACTCTCGATCCGCGTCGAGCGGGCGAGAATGTCCCGCAACACCAAAAGCCCCTCGTGAAAGAGGGGCTAAGGTGGGCTTGTCTCGCTATGAATTAGGTACCGAACGACCGCAGACTGTGGCTATTACGTGCCCTTCTTCAATCTGATCTCGCCATTCACCGTGCTCAGATTGAGCCCGCGGCCACCGGCGCCGATCGTGCCACGAATCCGCCGGTTGCTGAATCGCCCGGAAACCGTGAGCGGCCAGTCGGTCTCGATGTCGCCGTTCACGGTGCTGGCTCTGATCTCGGTGTCGAGCTTGCCCGGTATGACCAGCGTGATCCCGCCGTTCACCGTGCTGAACTCGAGATCGTTGGTCCAGTCCGCCCGTCCCATCTCCGCGTACACCGAGCCGTTCACGGTCGACGCCTCGGCGAGGCCGGTCGTGCTCACGCGCACGCTGCCGTTCACGCTGCTGGCCCGCACGTCGCCCTTCAGCCCCTCCGCGCGCATTTCGCCGTTCACCGTCTGGCCGTTGAACTCGATGCCGGCGGGAACCTGCACCTCGAAGTCGACCGTCACGTCGTTGTTGTCGGTGTTCGAGTGCCAGCGATCGCCCGGCTCGCAGCTGTTCTCCTCGCGGGCGCGGCGCGGCGTGGGATAGACGGCGCAGATCGTGATGCCGTCGTCGGACTCTACGACTTTGATCTCCACCTCGTCGGGATCGGAGCGGCGTGAGTGCTTTCGCGCGTTCACGACGGCCTCGGCGCCAGTGGCGAGCACGGCCCGCACATCGCCGTTCACACCCTTCACTTCGAGCCGCTTCCCGGCGGCAAGCCGGCCGTGCCAGTTGAAATCCTGGGCCTGCAGACTGACTGTCGCTGCGACCGACAGCAGCGCGGTGATCAAGGAGCTACGCATTAATTCCTCCACTTGGGGGCACGCGAGTACTTACGGCTGTAGGTGCGGGCGTACTGCCGCGCGTATTTGGGAGCGTATTCCTTCGCGTACTTCGCGGCGTAATCCGCGGCGTAATTCAGCGAATTGCTGACGGCGGTCGCGATGCCCGAGCCGTCGAAATGGAAGTCGAAATCGAAGTCGGCGTCGTTGTCGTTGTCATTGTCGTTGTTGCGGTGCTGCTTGGTCTTCCACTGATCCTTGTTGTGCTCGGGCATCTCGATCTCCACTTCACCGGGGCGGCGCAGCTGGATGTCGCCATCGAACGTCTCCACCTCGAGCCGCGCCGGCGTGGCGCACCGGCCAATGCCGAATGTGAAGCGGTGCTTGCCGGCACGCAGCGTGTCCACCGTGAAGCTGGCGTCGAAGTCGCCGTCGAATGTCGAAACCGAACCGGAGACGCACGAACCCGGAGGAATCACGACCGTCACGTCCCCGTCATGGGTCGCCAACCGGTAGCTGCCGCCCGCTTTGATCGTGCCGTCGTGGGTGATATCCCCATCCACCGTGTTGACGTCGACATTGGCCGCGTCGATGCGACCCAAAACGATGTCGCCGTCGACGGTTTCGACGGTGATGTCGCCGACCGCGTCAGTAATGGTGATATCGCCTTCGACGGAGTTCACTTCGATACGTCCCTTGGTCTTGGCAAGTGTCACTCCGCCTTCGACCGATTTGAGCGCGATGTTGCCCGTGCCGCCCGAAACGTGGATGTCCCCCTGCACGGACTCGGCCTGTACGGCACCGCCCGCGCCGTCGACACTGATGTCGGTATAGGTGCCGCTCAGCGACATCGCCATCCAGGCGGGCACGGTAATGTCGAGATCCACGATGGACGGCGGGCCCCGCCGGCCGACCGAGCGCACCAGGACGGTGCTGCTGGACGTCGATACATCGACTTTGCTGCGGCTGGAATGACTGCCGCGCACGCGCACGTTGTTCTGATTCCAGGTATGCACCACGATCTCGCCGCCGAAGTTATTGACGTCGAGCCGGGCACCCTGCTGGACCGCGACCGTCGTGTCGCCGCTGCCTTGTCCCTGTCCCTGTCCGCGCCCCTCTCCCTGCTGCGGGAGAGCGAGCGTGACGGCGGCTAATGTCGCGAGTGTCGTCAACATGTCGTGCTCTTCCTCTCTAGCTCTGGCTGGATGCGAGCGCGTTGGCGTACCGCAGCAGCTCGATCTTCTGTCGCATGGTGTTTGCCAAATGTACGTTCAGGTACGCGTTGTTCGGATCGCGCCGCAGCGCGTGCTGCGCCTGCCCGATCGCGCGATCGATGATCGCGAGGTTCTCGCGCACGATCCGCACGGTGGCGGTGTCGAGCTTGCCCTCGTTGGCCGATAGCGCATCCTGCAGCTCCGCGATCGCCATGTCCGACTGCACCTTCCAGCGGGCGTTCTGGTACTGCCGCGGCGGAACCGCGGGACTCGGCGGCTCGAGCGCCGTGCCGGCCGGTTGACTCCCCGAGTGCAGCATCATCCACGCGCCGCCGCCCGAGAGCAGCACCAGCGCGATGCTCGCGGCGAGGAGCTGTGGGATGGAGAAGCTGAACCGGCGCGCGCTCGGCGCATGGCGCCGGGGCTCGCTACCCTGAGTCAGCCCGGCGCGAATGTTCGGCCAGAGATCAGTCGCAGGCGGCGTGTCCGAGAGCGACTTCGCGCGCGTGACCACCTGGCGCAGCTCCGCGAGCGTCGCGTAGCACTGCCCGCAGGTCGCGAGATGTGCCTCGAGCTCCGCCCGCTCATTGTTGTCCAGCTCGCCGTCGATGTACTCAGACAGCCGATTGGTCCACAGATCGTTCATCGTTCCAAGTGCCTCCGCAGCGCCATCCGCGCATGATGCAGCTGCGATTTCGACGTGCCCGGCACGACGCCGAGCATGCGCGCGATTTCCTCGTGGCGATAGCCTTCCACATCGTGTAAGACGAACACCTGCCGTGCTCCTTCAGGGAGGCTTGCCAGCGCCTCCTCGAAATCCATCGACAATTCCGGCGTCACCGGTTTGCTCTTCAGGCCATCGAGCGGCTCTGCGTCATTAATGAACCGCCCCCGCTCGATCCCGACGCTTTTGCGCCGGGCCAGGACTACGTTCACCGCCAACCGGTGGAGCCACGTCCCGAACGCCGACTCGCCGCGGAACGTCGAGAGCTTCTGCCACGCCCGAATGAACACGTCCTGCGTCACATCGTCCGCTTCATCGGCGTCGAGCATGCGGCGCACCAACGTGTGGACCCGCGCAACGTGGGTCCGGTACAAGCGCTCGAATGCAGTGGCGTCCCCGCTTGCCGCGAGAGCCGAGTCGGCAGCTATGGAGTCAGCAGTCAGAGTGTCCTCGAGCACCTGTCTGGGCATGCACGGTGTTGGATATGCAAGCAGGGCAAAAGGTTGTAGTTAGATTTGGCGCCTGATGGCACCATCAATTGTAGCCGTAATCGGGATCGGTGGCCTGCTGGGCCTCCGCCATGCCTTTGAGCCAGACCATCTTGCGGCGGTCTCGACCCTGGCCACCCGGCCGAAAGCGCGGCTGTGGGAGGCGGGCAGGCTCGGGCTGGTCTGGGGTCTGGGGCATACCGCGACGGTGGGTGTCGTCGCGCTGCTCATCATCGCGTTGGGCGTGCAGCTGCCGGTGCGGCTCTGGCCCGCTGCCGAGCTGGTCGTGGCGGGGCTGCTGATCCTGCTCGGCACCATGGTGATCTGGCGCCACGCGCGCGGGCGCTGGCACATGCATGCGCACGCGCACCCCGCAGCCGCGCCGCATTTTCACCTCCACAGTCACGTGGCCGATCCCAGCCATGGGCATTCCCACGTACTCGGCGACTCGCGCCGCTCGCTCGGTTTCGGTGTCGCCCACGGACTCGCCGGGAGTGGCGCCATTGCCGCGCTGCTCGTCGCGGCCGTTCCCGATACGATGTCGCGGCTGGTCTACTTCGCGGCGTTCAGCGCCGGAACGATCGTCGGGATGCTCGGCGTGTCGCTGACCCTGTCGGCGCTCGTGCGGGTTGCCGCCGAACGGGGCGCGCGGTGGGCGACGATCCTCCACGTCGGCGCAGCGGTGATGAGCGTGGTCGCAGGTGTGGTACTCGCCCAACAGGTGATCGCCGCGCCGTAGCCATTATGACTTCTGGGGCGGCTGGCGCCGCAGTGGAGGGTTAGGCGGTGTAGGACGACAGACCCACCATCTCCCCTCAGAGGCCCCCATGAAGTGTCTTCCGACTTTGGTAGCCGCCCTCGGACTGCTTCCCGTCACCGTCTTTGGTCAGGACTCCACCGCAAAGGGCAACGCGACTCCATTCCACAAAGGTCAGTGGGCTGCGCAGTTCCAGGCGGGCACGGCCTTCGGCTCGCTGGGCTTCATCAAGTTTCGCTCACCGACTCATGCGCTGGTGCTGGATGTTCATATTGGCGGCGCGCATTCCGAGGACCTGAGGACCGATAGTACCGGAAATCACTTCGGCGGTTTGAATTCAAACGCGTTGGCGCAGATCCGCTTCGGTTGGCGGCGATACAGTGGAGACGGGACCGCGGCGAAGGTCGTCTCGCACTATTCGCTGGGTGCGCTCGCCGGCTTCTTTCACAGTGCCACTCGATTCCCGACTGCATCGCAACAGTCAAACGGCTGGATGGCTGGGGCATTTGGTGACATCGGAGGCACATATCTGGTCACTTCCAAGTTCGGCATCGGTGCCCTGGCGACCGCATCGCTTTCCTACCAAAAGAGTGTGACGAAAGGATCGTCCGGCACCAAGTTCCGCTACCGCGACTGGACGATCGGCGGGTCGGCCGTGAACGCCTCGCTGGTCGCGACGCTGTACTTCTAGCAGATCATGCCCTCGCAATTATGACTTGTGGGGCGGCCCTTGTTGGACTGCCGCTCGCACGAGGACAACGTGTACCAGACAATGGACACGGTTTTTCTCACTTCAAGGCTCCTCCAGCGTGGCACGCCGCTTCCATATCGTACGCCCGAAGCAGGGTCCAGTTGTCCCACCAAACAATTCATGTTGCGGAGGTGCATCATGGCTTCGTTCAAGCCGCTGGCGCTCGCGCTGTTCCTGGTTCCGGCGTGTATGGCGGCCCAGGACGCGACGGCGCCGGAGTTCCACGCCGGCCAGTGGGCGCTGCAATTCGGTGGTAACCTCGATCTCGCGACCTTCGGCATCATGCGGTTCACCGGGCCGCGGAGCGCGTTAGTGCTGAACCTCGACGTGGCTGGCCAATTCCTGAAAGGGACGCTGATCCAATCCAGCGTCGGCGTGAGCGACGCCAACGACCACACGTCCTTCTTTCGCGCCAGCATCGGCAGGCAGTCCTATCACGCCATCCGCTCAAGAGTCCGCGCTTTCCACAGCTTCGGGCTCACGGGCGGTTACCTGGATCAGCAGAACACCTTCGGAGTCGGCATTAGTCAGAAAAGCACAGCGTGGTTCGGCGGGCTGCTGGCTCAGGCCGGGGGTGCCTACTGGCTTTCTTCGAACATCAGCCTCGGCGGCACAGGGTCTCTCTCGACGACGTATCAGCACCGCCATACGACGCAGACCGGGGGCGGAGGTACCAGCGAACTCAAGCAGCACGGAATCGTGATCTCCGGCCTCGATGTGGCGCTGGTGCTCGCGATCTACTTCTAGGTTTCGCTCGCTGAGCCGTACGTGCGCCCGCGCCATTCGATCAGCCGGCGACCGCGCCAGGCCGATCGAATCATGATGAAGGCGACGACGGCTGAACCGAGCGGATACAGCAGGGCGTACCAGACCGGCGCTCGTTCCTTGACGTACACCAGGGTCCAGGTCAGCAACGACGCGACCGTGGCGATGGCGGCCCAGTGCCAGCCAGCGAGAAGCCACAGGATCGGGGGCGCCAACCAGACGAGCGCCGGTAGCCACATCAGGTAGGGAACGACTGCACGCACCAGTCTGATCGGCGGCGCCATCAGTGGCGCGCCCGACGCGAGGTTCTTCGACCACCCGGCGATGATCTCCCGCAACGAGCCGTACATGCGCGTGGTCATGAACTCGCGCGCCTGCACGATGAAGATGTCTTTGCCTGCGCGCACGTAGTTTTGCGCCAGCATGAGGTCGTCCGTCACGCTGTGTTTGACCGCTGCGTGCGTGCCGGCGGCTTCGTAAGCCGCTCGGGTCGTCAAAATGAATTGCCCGTTTGCGATCGCGTTCCAGTAGGTGCGGGTGCGGTTGATGGATGCGAGACAGGCGAAACGACTCTCGAGCGCGACGAAGACATGCGGTTGGATCAGCCGCTCCCAGAACGTGCGCATCTCCTGGCGCGGCAGCACGGTGAACAGATCGACGCGCTCGACCTGTAAGCCCCGCACCGCGCGCGGCACCAGCTCGGGCTCGTGCTTCGTGTCGGCGTCGGCGAACAGCAGCAGCTCCCCTCGGGCGACCTTGTAGCCCTGGACGATGGCCCACTGTTTTCCAAACCATCCCGCGGGCGGCTCCACACCATGTACGAGGCGCAGGCGATCCCCTATGGCCGGCGCAACGATTTCGGCGGTGCCGTCGGTCGAGCGGTCGTCTACGACGATGACTTCGATGGGCGAATACGCGGTGGCGAGCACCGATCGCACGCAGCGCTCGATGTTGCGGGCCTCATTGCGGGCCGGGATGATGATCGAGACGAGCGGGCCCGAGGTGAGCGGCTCATAGTCGTGCAGCCGGGGTCCGCGGATCAGGTACCGAGAGGCGATGAGGAGCAGCGCCAGAATCCACGGCGCCGCGAGCAACCAGCTCATTGCCGCGCTTCGAGCTTGCCGACGACGGTAGCGGTGGCGAGATCGCCGGTGACGTTCGTCATCGTGCGGAACATGTCGGAGATGCGGTCCAGCCCCATCAGAATGCTGAGGCCGGCGATCGGCAGGCCGGTCGCCTGGAATGCGGCAAAGAGGCTGATCACGCCGCCGGACGGGACCGAGGCGACGGTGAGCGACGCGAGGAACACCGCGATGCCCGCTTGCAGCATGTGGCCCGGGCCGAACGGGATGCCGTACAGCCGCGCGATGAACAGTACGGCGATGGCCTGGAACAGCGCGCTGCCCGCGCGGTTGATGCTCGCGCCGAGCGGCAGGACGAATCCGGAGACCGGCCGCGGGATCAGCAGGTGCTTATCCGCGGCGTCCACCATGTTCGGCAACGCTGCCATCGACGACGTCGCCGAGAATCCCATCAGCATGGAGGGAAGGGCGGCTCGCAAGAACCGCCTGGCCGGCACGTGCGCTATGAGCGAGACGGCCGGGAGGTACACAAGCGCGTGCAGGAGTAGCACGCCGAGAATGACGGCGGCAATGAACCAGAGCATCGCGCGCACGACCTCCCAGCCGTACAGGGCGGCGGTGGGCGCGACGAGCGCAAAGATGCCGACCGGCGCGATCACGAGGATCCACTGCACGATGCGAATGAGGGCATCGGTGGCGGCGTCGGCCATTGCCACGAGCGGCGCGCGACGCTCCAGCGGGAGCGTGGCGGTCGCGATCGCAAAGATCGTGACGAAGACGATTACGGGGAGCAGGTTGCCATCCGCCGCCGCCTTGAACGGATTCGCCGGGACCAGCTGCACGATGAACTGGAGACCGGTTGGGAGGCTCTGGGTGGCGCGCTGAATAGCCGCCGGATCGGCCGCCGCGCCGAAGGCCAGCGTTTGCAGGGGGTCTGTCGTTTAGGCAGAATGTCGGTGCCCGCCTGCCTGACGGTAGTCCGGCTTGACACTAAAGACGACCAGGAACAAAGACAGTCGCCGTTTATGTGCGGGTTTTCGTCGCCGCCAACAATCGGAGGAACGTTTAGTGCATACGCACATAGGCAAGGTATCGGCCACAGCCCTCACGTTGACCACCGCCCTCGCCCTTGGCTCCCCGGCAATCGCGGCCGATCTGCCGCAATCCGGTAGTATAAAGGTCCACAGCGGCTGGAAGAGCGTCGGAGAAGTCGTTCAGGTGGGGGAGAACCACGTCTTTGGCGCCGGTAACTATTGGGGTGTGACCTTCAACGATACCGGCAGCGGGCCGCTCAACGGGGGTGCCGCCGTCTGCTCCTACACGTTCGAGCTAACGAATGGAGCGGGTCCAGTGCAGGGGGCTTGCGCCTGGGGCGATAGCGACGCCGACAAATTCTATGTCAATTATTCCGGCAAGATCGCGGCCTCCGGCGTGCTGGATGGCACGAATAAGATTACCGGCGGCATGGGCAAGTTCAAGGGCATCCAGGGTCAGGGCCCATTCCACTGCACCACATTGAACGACAAAGGTCAGTATAACTGTACGCAGCAGTTCGACTACTCGTTGACTGCGGCAGCCAGTAAATAATTGTCGGAATCAGGTGCTACCCGCCGGGCGGTAAAAGAA
>Ga0137409_10006982_pt1 | contig 11640 bp, 10 predicted proteins | sample CZODoug1_16funga_FD_122059 | JGI IMG/M metagenome (GOLD analysis project Ga0137409, IMG submission 122059) | Vadose zone soil fungal communities from Angelo Coast Range Reserve, California, USA - CZODoug1_16fungal (Hybrid Assembly) | ecosystem: Environmental > Terrestrial > Soil > Vadose zone... | reverse complement strand
GCCGTGGCGATGGCCTGGAGCCCCGCCACGCCGGCGCCCAGCACCAGCACGCGGGCCGGCGGCAGGGTTCCCGCCGCGGTCACCAGCATCGGGAAAAAACGGCCGGTCGCCGCCGCGGCGAGGAGGACGGCCTTGTATCCCGCGACGGTCGCCTGGGACGACAGCACGTCCATCGGCTGCGCCCGGGTGATGCGGGGAAGCAACGCCAGGCTGAAGGCCGTCACCTTGCGAGCGGCGAGCTGCGTCACGGCCTCCCGCTCGGCGGACGGCTGGAACAGCGCGACCAGCGCACTTCCTTCGCGGCACAGCCGCGCTTCCTGAGCCGAGGGCAGCTGGACTTTGAGCACGACGTCGCTCTGCCCGAAGGCCTCGCCGGCCGTCGCGGCCAAGGTCGCCCCGGCGGCGCCGTACGCGTCGTCGCCGAACGACGCCGCCTCCCCCGCACCCCGCTCGACGAGGACCGACAAACCGGTCTTCACGAGCCGCCCGGCGACGTCCGGCGTCACCGCCACACGACGCTCGTTGGCCGCGGTCTCCTTCGGGACCCCGATCTTCATGAATCCTCGTGATGGTATCGGTGAAGCGACGCCCTAGCTCTTCGGCAAACTCCCCCGCTCGCGTGCCTGGGCGAGCAGCCGCTCCGCGAAGTCGAGCCGTTCCGCCAGCTCGCCGACCTGCGACTCGAGGCCGAGCATGCGATCTTCGAGATCCGACACCCGACCCTCCGAGGCACCGGGGCCGATGGCGGCATCGGAGACGTCCCACCGGACCACTCGCCGCCCATCGCCGTCATGAAAATCGCCCGCGGCGACGACGACGACGTCGTAGACGTACCAGATCCCCATCCCGCCGAGGGTGAGGCACATCCAGATGCCGCTCTGCGTGCGGCCGGTGTAGAAGCGGTGCAGTCCGAACATGCCGCCCACGAGTGCCAGCCCGAGCGCCAGGCCGCGGGAGCGCTCCGACACCGGCGTCCGCGCCGGGCGCGGCTCCGGTGGCTCCATCGGCTCGTAGCGCGACAGCGAGCCGGAGGTCACCTGACGGGTGCCGAGAGGCCCGCGAGGGCTTCGAGCCGCTGCCGCGGAATCACGCCGGCCTGCCGGCCCACTTCCTGACCCTGCCGGAACACGATCAGCGTCGGAATGGCGCGGATGCCGAAGCGATGCGTGGTCGCGGGGTTGCGGTCGGTGTCGAGCTTCACGACCAACACCTCACCCTGTCGGTCGCGCGCGAAATCGTCCAGCACAGGCGCCATGATCTTGCACGGGCCGCACCAGTCGGCGTAACCGTCCAGGACGACCGGCACCTCGGTGCCCTTGAGGACGGCGTCGAGCGTCGCGTCCGTGACCGCGATGGGGCGATCGAGCAGGATGGGCCGCCCGCAGCTGCCGCACTTGGGACGGTCGGCGATGCGGGTGAGATCCACCCGGTTGAGCGTCCCGCAGAACGGACAGGCGACCGTCGCGCGTTTGCTGACCTCCGTGACCGACACCGTTCACCTCCGTCTGGAATCTACTTGTCGCGCTGCACGATCGCTTCCGCCTCGATTTCCACCAGCATCTCGGGGGCGACGAGCCGGCTCACCGCCACGAGCGTGCTGGCGGGCCGGATCTCCCGGAACACCTCGCCGTGCGCCCGCCCCACCCGCTCCCAGTCGGCGATGTCGGTCACGTACATCCGGGTCCGGACCACGTCGCTGAGCGACGCGCCGGCCTGGACCAGCGCCCGCTCGATGTTCTTGAGCGCCTGGACCGCCTGCAGGTAGGCGTCCCCAATGCCGACGATCGAGCCGTCGGGCCCGGTCGCGGTCGTGCCCGCCACGTGCACCGTGGCGCCCACCCGTACGGCGCGCGAGTAGCCGACGACCGGCTCCCACGGCGCCCCGCTGGAGATATTTTGCCGCGACATGTCAGCGTAACACCGGCGCTTCGTTCTGCGTTTCGTGCGCCACGGTGTTCTTCCCGCTCTGCTTGGCCTGGTACATCAGGCGGTCGGCGGCCGCGAGCAGCGCATCGACCGACTCGGGCGGAACCAGGAACGTCGCGACGCCGATACTCGCCGTAATGCGCCAGCCGTGCGCCGGCACCACGTCCGACAGCGCCTGGCGCAGCTTCTCGACGGTCAGCCGGGCGGCCGCGGCCCCGGCCTCAGGCAAGAGGACAACGAACTGGTCGCCGCCGATCCGCGCGACGGCGTCACTCTCCCGCAGCACCCCCGTCAGCGCGCGGGCCACCGAGCGCAGTACCGCATCGCCCGCCCCGTGTCCCAGGCGAAAATTCACGAGCTTGAACTCGTCGAGATCGATGTAGGCGACCGAGAACGCGTGCGGGTAACGCCGGGCACGGGCGATCTCGGCGTCGGCGAGCTCGTAGAAGGCGCGGAGATTGGCGACGCCGGTGCGGGGGTCGGCACGCGCCTGGTCCCGCTCCCGTGCGGCGGCCGCGCGCAGCCGGGCCACGATGTCTGCCACGAGAGCCACCGCGCCGAGTCGGACCGCGCCGTTCCAGTAGGGAATGGACCAATGCCCGTATTCGCCGTGCGTGAGCGCGTCGGAGAGGAGCCAGGCGAGGGCGCCGGCGCAGGCCACGCCCAATCCGGGACCGCGACCCGCGTACCACGCCACCAGCGCGACCGGGGCGAGATAAAAGAGGAGCGGAGTGAGCTCGGGACCAGTCGCGAAGTCGACGTAGCCCAGCCCCGCCACGGCGACGAGCCCGGCGACTACAATGGCCCACGGCGGCCAAGCGCCGATAGGACGAGTGATGCGTGCCTCCTCGGGCGTCGGTCGGTCAGAAGATAACGCCCCGAGCGCGGAGGCGCGGCGAGCCCACTAACACAGCGCGATCTGGTCGGGCGGGCCGGCGGGATAGCGCAGCCGCCCGCCCGCGAGCACCTGGGCGTGCGCCGACAGGCGATGCGGATCCGCCCGCGTAGCGCTGAGGATATGGCTCACGTCCTCCCCCCGAGCGACCAGCGCGTCGGCGATCAGCTGACGGTGGCAGCGCCACGGTACCGCTTCCGCGCACAGGATCGCCGTCGGCCGCGCGCGCGCGAGGTCACGCAGCCGCGCCAGCGCAGCTGCGAAGTCGGGTGTTTCCATGTAGTCGGCGTAGCCGCGGAAGCCGGCGCTGCGCCACGCGGTGTTGGCCGAATCCCGCCGCGCGGCGCGGCGGCCGCCGAGCTCGGGCTCGTGATGGTAAGCGACGCCGGTCTCGTGGAGCGCGGTCGCAAGCGCCTCGCGCGCGAATTGCGGATGCCGACGCGACGCCGGATAGCGGCGCACGTCCACCACCTGGGTGACCCCATGGGCGTCGAGCAGGCCCAGGAACTCTCCGAGCTCCCGCGTCGAGTGTCCGATCGTGTAGATCACAGCGTGAAACAAAGTGCACCGGCAGGGCTGGTGGCAACCCGCGGAATTTCGTCGTCAGAACCGGATAGATCGCGGCAGGGCAACGCGCTAAGTTCTCCAGCGTGAGCCGTGCCGCTGTCGTTTCCGACCTGACGCCCGAGCGTCGCTGGCGCATCGTGCTGGAGCGCGATCGCCGCTACGACGGCGCGTTCGTCTACGCGGTGCAGTCGACGGGCATCTATTGCCGGCCCTCGTGTCCCAGCCGGCGGCCGCGGCGCGCGCAGGTCGCCTTCTTCCCGGTGCCGGAGGCGGCGGAGCTGGCGGGCTTCCGCGCCTGTCGCCGCTGCCGGCCGGGCGAGGCGGCGGCGCCGGACCCCGGGGTGCCGCTCGTGCGTACCGTGTGCCGGCTGATCGACGCGCACCCGGACCGGCCCGCGAGTCTCGCCGCGTTGAGCAGCCAAGCGGGCGTCACGTCCCATCGGCTGCTGCGCACGTTCCAGCGGGTGCTCGGCATCAGCCCGCGTCAGTACCGCGACGCGCGCCGCCTCGACCGGTTCAAGACGGAGCTGCGCTCGCGGGGCCGCGTGAGCCCGGCGCTGTACGAAGCGGGCTACGGCTCGACCAGCCGTGTGTACGAGAAGGCGCACGCACAGCTCGGGATGACGCCCGCCACGTACAGCCGCGGCGCGCCGGGCACGCGCATCGCCTTCACCATCGTCCCCTGCGCCCTCGGTCGGCTGCTCGTGGCGACCACCGCGCGCGGGATCTGCCGGGTCAGCCTGGGGAGCGGCGTGGAACAGCTCGAGTCGGCACTCTCCGCCGAATTCCCCGCCGCCGACGTGCGGCGCGATCGCGGCGCGCTTGCGGCGGCGGTCGGCGCGCTGCTGCGCTATCTGGACGGGCGCGCGGAGCCGCTCGACCTGCCGCTGGACGTGCGCGCGACGGCGTTCCAGCGGCGCGTGTGGGAGGCGCTGCGTCGCATCCCCTACGGCGCCACCCGCTCCTACGCCGAGATCGCACGCGCCATCGGCAAACCGTCCGCTACTCGGGCGGTGGCGCGCGCCTGTGCCACGAACCCCGCGGCGCTCGTCATCCCCTGCCATCGGGTCGTGCGGGCGGACGGCGGGCTCGGTGGCTACCGCTGGGGAGTCGCGCGCAAGCGTGCACTCTTGGAACAGGAGCGGGCCACCACGACGAACTAGTGTCGTTCTAGCGACCGCGTCCGCTTGTTGCCCGCTTGCGAGGCCCGGTCTACGTTCCCGCGATGACGTTCTCTTCCCCGTTGTTCCGCGCGGTCGCGACGTGCGTGGTGCCCGAAGCCGCCCGGCTCGACCCCGCGCAGTGGGATGAGCTGGAAGCGATCGTCGCCCGGGCGGTCGCCGCCCGTTCCCGGGCCGTGCAGCGTCAGCTCGCCTTGTTTCTCACCCTCCTCGAATGGCTGCCGCTACTCCGCTACGCGCGCCCGCTCTCCCGTCTCGATCCCGCGCGACGGGCGAAATTCCTCGACCGGCTGCAACGCGCCCCCCTGCTGCTCCTGCGACGCGGATTCTGGGGCGTGCGGACCCTCATCCTGATGGGATACTATGGGCGGCCCGCCGCCGCGGCGGACATCGGCTATCGGGCCGACGCGCGCGGCTGGGAGGCGAGGCGGTGAGCACCTCGCCGTCCTACGATATCGTCGTCATTGGCTCGGGTGCGGGTGGCGGCACCGTGGCCCAGGAGCTCGCGCCGCTGGTGCGTGACGGCGTGCGCATTCTCGTGCTCGAGAAGGGCCCGCGCTTCGCGGATCAGGACTTCACCGGTCGCGAGCTCGAGATGGCCGACGCGCTGTATCAGGACGGCGGCGCGTTCCTGACGCGCGAAGGCACGATGACCCTGGCGTTCGCGTCGGCGTATGGCGGCTCCACGGTCGTGTACACGGGGACCTCGCTCACGGCGCCCCAGCGGGTGATCCGCGCGTGGGGCGTGCCGGGGCTCGATTACGGCGACCTGACGCGACGCTCGGCCAAATACGCCGAGCAGAATAACGTGCACCCGCTGGATGATCCGTTGATCAACGACAACAACCGGCTGTTCGTCGAGGGAGGACGCAAGGCGGGCTACCTGGTCGAGCAGTTTCCCGTGAACGTGAAGGGGTGTCGCGGCTCGAGCCTCTGCAATCTCGGCTGTCCCAACCAGGCGAAACAGGGGACAAACCGGGTCCAGCTGCCGCGTGCCGAGCGCTCGGGGGTGGAGGTCGTGACGCGCGCGGAGGTGCTGCGCGTCGAGCCGGATCGGAGCCTCACCGTCCGGGTCAGCGAGAAGGCCGCCGGCACCAAGGGCGCGCCCTCCGAGTGGGCGCCGGGCGACTACCGCGTGCGACCTCGGATCGTCGTGGCCGCCGCCGGAGCGATCGGGACTTCGGCCCTGTTGCTGCGCTCCCCGCTCCCGGCTCCGCGCTCGCTCGGCCACGGCTTCACCTGTCACCCGGCGCTGATCCTGGTGGCGGAGCATCCGCACCCGATCACCAACGACGTGGGCCATCCCAAGAGCTACTTCGTCGACCATGCCGCGTCGGAGCGGTTCGTGCTCGAGACCTGCATGTACTTTCCGTTCGTCACGGCAAAGAGCCTGACGGGCTTCGGCGCGACACACAGCGCCATCATGCACGCGTTCCCGCGGCTCCAGATGATCCTGATCCTGGCGTGCGACCACGCCGCCCTGGGCAATCGCGTCGCGGTGAATCGCGCGGGGAGCCCGGTCGTGCACTACCGTTTCACACCCCAGACCATCGACGGCCTGGTGCGCGGGACCCGCGCGGCAGCGCGCATCTTTTTCGCCGCCGGGGCCCGGCGCGTGCATGCGCCCGCCGATCCCCCGCTCCTCGAGACCGCCGACGCCGATCGGCTCGAGGAGCGCATCACCGCCCGTCACTTCCGGCCCGGCATGGTGGCCGTCTCCGCCGCGCATCTCATGGGTGGCTGCGGAATGGGACGGACCGCAGCCGACTCCGTGACCGACGCCTGGGGGCGGGTGCACGGTCTCCCCTGGCTCCGAGTCGCGGACGCGAGCCTCTTTCCCGACTCACTCGAGATCAACCCCTACCTGACGATCATGGGCCTCGCGGACCGCGTGGCCGAAGGGGTCCGGCGGGATCTGGCAGTCGCCCGTGACTGACCGAGTGGATGTCCTCGTGGTGGGCGGCGGGCCGGCGGGGCTCGCGACCTCGCAGCAGCTGCGCCAGCACGGTGTGCCGCACCGCGTGCTCGAGCGCGGCGATAGCGTCGGGTACACCTGGGCGAACCTGTACGACAGCCTCACGCTCCACACCGGGAAGCACATGTCAGGCCTCCCCGGCATGCCGCTCCCCCGCTCCGCCCCGCTGTTCGTGCCGCGCCAGGAGTTCTTGGACTACCTGCGGCGCTACGCTGAGCGCTTCGACCTAGCGGTCGACACGGGCCATGAGGTCGAGCGAATGGAGCGGACCGACGGCACCTGGACGGTCAGCACGAGCCGGGGCGTCCTCGCGGCGCACGTCGTGGTGGTCGCCACGGGGATCGTGGCCAACCCCAGGACCCCGCACTTCGCGGGGCAGGACCGGTTCGCGGGGCGGATCGTGCACAGCGTGGCGTACCGGCGCCCCGACGGATACGCGGGCCGCCGAGTGCTCGTCGTCGGCGTCGGAAACTCGGGGGCGGAGATCGCGAGCGAGATCGCGCGCGCCGGCGCCAAGGTGACGGTCGCCGTGCGGTCGGGCGCGAACGTCGTGCCGCTGACGCTCGCGGGACTGCCGATCCAGTACGTCTCCTTCTGGGTGCGCAAGCTGCCGCGGCGGGTGCAGGAGGGGGCGGTCGCGCTAGTGCGCCTCTTGACCGAGCTCCGGCGCGGGAAGCCAGTGCTCCCTCGCCCGGCGTACGGCCCCCTCGACGAGATCCCGGTCATCGGGTTCCACCTCGTGGACGCGATTGCGCAAGGCTTGATCGACATGCGCGGGGGGGTCGCCGAGCTGACGTCCGAGGGCGCGCGTTTTACGGACGGCACCGCGGGGCAGTTCGACGAGATCATCCTCGCCACTGGGTTCGGCGCAGCGCTCGGGCCGCTGGGTGGCCTGGTGCAAGTCGACGCCAAGGGCTTCGCGCGGCGCCGCGACCGGGTGGTGAGCGTGGATCAGCCGGGTTTGTACGTCGTAGGACACAATTACGATGCCGCAGGCGGGCTATACAACATCAGCCGGGACGCGCGCATCGCGGCCCGGCTGATTGCTGCAGACGTGAAGCCCCGCTAAGGCGTAGGCGTTGCGAACTTCACATCCAGCGCGGTCAGCGCACGCGGAGGGCGGTGGCCTCCTCACGTTGTAGGCGGTCTCTGACGCGCTCGCCGCTCAGCACATGGTGCGGGCCGAAGGGCACGCCACCGTGACGGGCGGCGGCGGCTCCTCGCCCTCGACCTCGAACTCGATCCGGATGGCGTCGAGCGTCAGCGGGTTGTTGCTGTCCACCAACCCTCGGCCCTCCGCCTTGACCGTCTTGCCAGCCGTGAGCGCGTCCTGCACCGCGGGGAGCCCGGTGACGTGATCGTCCCCTTCGCCTTCGCGACCATCGAACTCCGTCCCGGCGACGATGCGGATGATGGTGCCGTCCGTGAGCGTCACGGTCTGCGCCGTCACATCCACTGATTGGACCAATCCCTCGAACTCGCGGACGCCCTCGAGGTCGGGGTTCTCCTGCTTGAGCTTGGTCGTGCCGTCGCTCAGGCGCAGCTCAAGGCTCACGCCCAGCACCTTGAGGAAGCCGTCCGGGGGCGGAGTCGGGTTCGTCACGAGATTGGCGCCGGCGATGTTGAGCTGGATGACCGAATGGTTATTCCCCTCATCGAGCTTCAGGTCGGCCGCGAGGAAGCTGCCGTCGTCCGGCCCCTGCGGCGTGGCGGGCGGCTGGCGCGATGCGGTCAGCGTCGGGTTGTGCCCGGCGGCGATATCCGCCTGGACCAGCGCGACGAAGTCGGCCAGCGTCGCGACGCTCTGGGCCGCGTCGCCATCCTGATCACCGTGCCGAATCATCGTGGTCCCGTTTGCGGCGATCTGGAGGCCGCCGACTTCCAGCGTGAAGGTCGCGGTGTCGGTCCCCGATGTGACGGCGGTGACGCGACTGCGGACCTCCTCCGGGCGCGTCATCTCCTTCGATTCCTCGAGCTCGACGCGCCGCGCCACCAGCGTACCGGGAATCACCCGCACTTCGACACGCGTGGGCCCGGTCTGCAGCAGACTCTGGGCATCGGGCAAAGAAACGGTACGGGAGAACTGAATCGAGTTGGAGCCGGGACCGCTGGGCGAGTGATCGCAGGCGGCGGCGAACAGCGTCAGGAAAACGGTCACGCGTGCACCGATCGCCGATCTGGGGCGGCGAGGACTCGGCAGCGGCATAGGGCGTCTCCTCAATTGGGGTGGAGCGGCTTATTCCTAAAGACTGCGGAGAAGCCGTCGCGGTAACTCAGCGGGCGCCGTGCCGTGACCCGCGGCCGCGGTCGAGGGGCGGAAACAGTTACGAGGTGAGACGTGCTGGTCCGAAACGGGACGGGCGGCGCGAAATGAGACGACGGCCAACCCGCCACACCCGAGGGCTAGTGCGCGCCGGCCCCCGTCGCCTGCTCAGTACCACTGCGCCGGTGCTTCCCGTACCAGCTCATCATGTACAGCTGGGTGCGCATGAAGTTCGACGGCTTCGAGCCCGTGCCGTGATATTCCCCGTTGAACCGGAGCATCACCGTCGGCACGTTGCGCATCTTGAGCGCCGCGTAGTACTCCTCGGTCTGTGGAATCGGGGTGCGCCGGTCGAGCTCGCCCGTCATCAGGAGCGTCGGGGTGGTCACGCGCCCGACATACATGAGCGACGAGTGCGCCAGCCACTCGTCGGGCTTGTCCCAGAACGCCTGGCGGAAAAAGCTGAACGTGAAGAACGGAACGTCCGACTGGCCCGCCATGCTGATCCAGTCGATCACCGGGCAGCGCACCGCGGCCGCCGCGAAGCGGTTGGTGTGTCCAATCACCCAGCTCGAGAGTACCCCGCCCCCCGAGCATCCTCCGACGTACATGCGCGTCGTGTCCACGTAGCCCCGCCCGATCACGGCATCCACGCCGGCCATGAGGTCGTCGTAGTCGGGACCGGGATAGTTGTGGTCGATGCCGTTGGAGAACGCGTCGCCGTAACCCGTACTGCCGCGCGGGTTGGTGTAGAGCACCACGTAGCCGTTGGCCGCGAAGTTCTGGTACATGTAGCTGAACCCCACGTTGTACATCGCAAACGGGCCGCCGTGGATCTCTAGGATCAGCGGATACCGCTTGGCCGGGTCGAACGCCGGCGGCTTGACGATCCAGCCCTGCACGCGCGTCCCGCCGCTCGACGTGTACCACACCTCCTCGACGCGGGCCAGCCGCTTGTTCGCCAACACGTCGTCGTTCACCGCGGTGACTCGCGCCGGAGGGGGGGCCTGCGCGCGCCGCAGATCGATCCGCACCACGTCGGGGGCGTGGTCGGGATCGCTGTGTACGCCGACGCCCACCAGCGTGCGCGTCAGGGACGTCAGCGAAACCACCTGTGGCCCCTGGGTGACGTCGCGGATGCCGCCCGCCAGATCGGCGTAGCGGACGTTGATCGAGCCGCGGTCGGGAGCCGTGAAATAGACACCCCTACCGTCCGGCGCCCAGTGCAGGTTGTCCGGATCGCGGTCCAGGGTGCGGGAGAGATTGCGTAGGCCCGAGCCGTCGAGCCCCACCGTCCAGAGGTCCTCCGTGCGGCGCGTCTGGTCCGAGGAGTCGGCGCCGGTGAACGCGACGGTCCGCCCGTCCGGTGACACCGCCGGGGTGGCCCAGAACCCGGGCCGGGAGAAGAGCGGCCGGATCGCGCCGCTCGCAACATCCACCGCGTAGATGCGCGACACGTGGTATTGGCGGTCCCAGGTCGAGTCCCGCAGGCCATCGAACACGATCGTACGCCCGTCGGGCGTCCAGTCGTACCCCGCGCCGAACGCGAGCCCGTCGAACCGGGCGCCCACGTGCCAGTGCCCGCTCGTCAGCGCCCGCGCGGTCCCGCCGTCGGCCGGCACGAGGAAGAGGTGGGTGAAGCCCTGCTGCATGAACCCGATCTTGTCCTGGCGGTAGTGCAGGTCGTCCACGACGCGCGGCGCGGGCGTCCATTTCGCGCCCTCGGGTGGCTTGGGGAGAGAGATGCTCCAGGGGGTCGAATCGGGCACGAGCATCACGAAGGCAATCGCCTTGCCGTCGGGCGCCCATTTCGCATCCGTCGGCGTCTCCGTCAGGCGCGTCACCTGGGACGATGCACCCTCCGCGTCCATCCAGCGCACGAAGATCTGGGTGCCCTTGGGCTCGCCGTCCGCGAAGTACAGGATGCGCGTGCCGTCGGGCGACCACCGCGCGTCCGACCCCTTCACGAGGAAGCGGTGGTGCGACCCATCGGGGCCCGCGATCCAGAGGGCCGACTCCCACTTGTCGTCGATCTTGTTGACCCAGCGTCGCGTATACACGATCTGCGAGCCGTCGGGCGAGATCTGCGGGTCGGCGACCTGCTCCCAATCGAGGTAGTGGTCGACCGTGAGCAGGGTGTCGGAGGCGGTCTCCTGGGCGGCTGCGGGCCGGGCGACGAGCGCGGCCGCGACGACGATGAACGAACAGCGAAGAAGTTTGCGCATCAGCGTGCCGCTTTCGCGCCTCCGGTTAGACTGTCCTTGACGACCTGGCCCCCCTTCATCACGAATCCCACATGCTCGAGCACCGTGACATCCTGGAGCGGATCGCCCGCGACGCCGATCACGTCGGCGAACTTGCCCGGCTCGAGCGCGCCGACTCGGTCCGCCCAACCGATCAGATCCGCCGCGTTGACGGTAGCCGCCTGGATCGCCTGCAGCGGCGTCGTCCCCCACCGCACCATGTGCGCGAACTGCTTCGCGTTCCAGCCGTGGGGGTACACGCCCGCGTCCGTGCCGAACGCGATCTTCACGCCCGCCTGCACCGCTTTCTTGAAGTTCTCCCGCTGCTGGCGGCCCACCAGGCGCTCCTTCTCGATGATCTTCGGCGGGAAGCCGAGACGTGTGTATTCGGCGATGATGTAGTCGTCGTTGTAGATGTCGGCCACGAGGTAGGTGCCGTGCTCCTTCATGAGGCGGATGCCCTCGTCGTCGATGAGGCTGCCGTGCTCGATCGAGGCGACGCCGGCGCGCGTGGCGCGCTTGATCGCCTCCGCGCCGTGGGCGTGCGCGGCCACCTTGCGGCCCCACATCGCCGCCTCCTCGACCACCGC